>Ga0307513_10000891_pt1 | contig 43248 bp, 38 predicted proteins | sample 15_EM_MG_FD_202174 | JGI IMG/M metagenome (GOLD analysis project Ga0307513, IMG submission 202174) | Populus trichocarpa ectomycorrhiza microbial communities from riparian zone in the Pacific Northwest, United States - 15_EM | ecosystem: Host-associated > Plants > Roots > Unclassified | place...
CCACCCCTGTTCATTTTTAAGACAGCAGTTAATAAGTAACTTTTTGTTAATGACCAAAGTTTTGCAGATGTGTAGACTTCAGAACACAGCTAATATAACCCGCATGACCACACTTATGCTGCTATCACTGAGGAATACTGAGGGAGGGGTTCTTTATCGCCCTTTAGTCATCCATGGCTGAACACTGACAGGGGTGGCACGAAATTTCGCTGTCTTGCTGGTCTAGGAGATAACCCCTGTTCTAAAAAACGCGTTCCTAGCCTTCGATCATTTTTGTATCGAACACCCCCCTTCGTTGCAACATTGCTCCTATAATACTGGTACCATAGTACCGGTAGGGAGAAAATCTGCGCAGCAAACCTGGTTTCCATCATGGCAATACTGAGCAGTAGTCTACTCACTTAGCACTATTCTGAGCACTACATCACCTCTGAAGCACAAAGTTTTTCATATCAAGATTACCCGAATAGGCTAGGTCTTGGGATTTTTGAATTGGGGTATATCTAAGCAGTGAACAGGATACCGGTACCACCCTTAATATTCATCATACGATACTTACGGTACATCATGCTTGTCACAATTATTCCTAGCTTTGCTCTCTTTAGTTACTTCACCACCGATCGCTTCCACCTCTAGCTCTACGGGCACTTAGCGCGTTGCTTGAAAACCCACGAAGGGATAACCCCAACCATCCATCCACAATCGCTTAAGCCGATACAACAATCAAAATGAAAGATCCTACCGAATATTTGGCTCCTCAAGAGAGGGAGGGACTCTAATCTAGGGGCATTTGGTATTATAGACATTACAGTTGTGGTTGCCATTGTAGCAGTTATCGTCATGGCTGAATTTGGGGGGGGGTTTGTGGTTGCGCCCGGTGTCAGGACTTATTCTCGGCGCGAGTACGAAGGGGATTTACTGAGAAAAGTCTTGTTGAGCTGTCCACCTCCTTGAGCTGCCAATCTTTGAAGGTCGCTTAGCGTCTTTCAAAGTAGTGGGAACCTTGGCACAGTTACGGCAGAGTGATGGCGCCCCCTTGCATAAATCAAAGTTAGAAGCTGGAAGTCCTGGGCCTTTGCAGCATGCCTGAGGCAACACCTGAGAACAGTAAGGAATATGCAATGGCACAAAGTTCCTGCTGGGAAGGAGCTTTCTTCCCTCTCAAATATTCGCCAAGAGCTCCAACTTATATAGTTGGATAAATGAGATTGAACCCAACTTCTAACTTCTAACCCTAATTCAAACGCGGGCGCCGTATGGCAAAAGCAAAATCATACCTCCTCGCTGAGAACACCGGCGCCGTGAGGTTAGTGGTATTGTTCATCCGTACGGACTGCGCGGTCCACTAAAAGAGCCATACAAGGATTGCCATTTTCGGCTTCCGTGTTTCGTCCAGTCTTCTCCAGGACATTCCGGATGGAAATGGAGATGGTATGGTACTTGCTATCCCCTACCGGCCTTTGCACCGTGCTCTAAGCTCTGCCAGATTGCTAGGGCTTGCAGGGGTACAGGGAGGAGATAGGAAAATAGTTCTCGGTTATCTTAGCGATATCTGAGAAATGCAACCGTGATCTGCTGATTGGGTGATAGCGGGGAGAGCGATGGGATGTGATCCCACCTGCACTTGTTTCTTGCTTGTGACTCCGACACCAGCACTTTGAGAATTACCTGGGAGGTAATTGCGACTTTGCGGGGTTTGAAAAACGAGGTGGAAATTATTGTAGCTGGGTCGCGGATAGTCGCTGAGTATCCAGTTGGGTTAGAAGTGCACTCCGACTCCAACCAGCCAGTCTCAGTACCGTAAAAACTTCAGTAATCGGCCCATGTGCTACGTCGTTGGGGTTGCTTCCTCTGGCATGGTCTGGTGCTTTTTTGTTTTTTATATCTCTCTCAGAGGGGCTGATTAACTCACCTTTTGCTGTGCTCCTTGCCCCTGGTCCAGAATAGGGAATTTTCGACGATAGCACATGGGCCGGTTGTTGAAGCTTTTACGGTATCGTACTCCCACAGGGCCTGGGGAAATAGGGGAGGACTTTGTGGTTTCCGCGGACTGGATCCTAGGGGGTTATTTCTGCGTTTGAACTTGAATTTAAAAACGTTGCTCTGTGTCATTACTGTTATAAATGGACGAGCCAATAGAAAAAGAAAGGTCCGAACTTCGACATGCGCGATCACTTTATATACCTGAAAGGTAAGAAGGATCCAAACACAGAATAGAAAAATATATGGCTAATTATCTGCGCGTATCTGAGCGCCCATACTTCATCGTTTGGATACTGCTTCTTACCTGTATGGCCATCCAGAATCTCACCTACTGGTAGCAAAGATCCTGAGCTATTCAGTCGCTTGGCTTAGACTCTTTAGATTCTCGGGTTCACACTCTCAGCAGTTCATCAACGACAGGCATATCCTGGTTCACGCCTAGAGCTCGGGCTAGGGACCTGCTCTGCACTTGAATTACAGTATCTAACCAACGACATTGGGAAGGTGGAAGACCGTTGCTGTGGCGCCAAGTTCGGGTTCGCCTCCAGGGTTCCCCACAGAGCCTCCCTACTCGAATGGTATGGTGCCGGACAATCCGGACGAACCCCCCCCAGCCAACCGCAAATGTGGTCAGCCTCAAACTCGCCTCCCCTAGGCCCTGAGGCTCCTGTAAAAGTGTTTGCTTTATGATTGTCTACTCAGTAGAGAATTACAAAAGGATCTAAAGAAATCTCTGCGTCTCTTCTATATTAGGGTAATCCGAGCTACCAAATCAACACCGACTGATCTAACTATATCTAGTGATACCTTGCAGCTACTGCCCTCAATGAGGCAATAGATCTTCTAATATTTGCCCCACATATGAAATTATTTAACCTAAGAGGAGAGAGAGATCGCTCGCTTAATCATGAGATTGAATTAACCCAAGTGTCGATTTAGGAAGTCCGGCACTATACCGGTTTACAACACACGTTTTACTTAGGCCGCTCAGGCTCTTAGGAGTTAGATGCCATTTCTTAGTTCTAGGGAACCACTCTAAGGATAAGTGCTAGATGCCTCGCTATTAATACCATACCGAAGCCCCGGGCTAGCTTTCTGCTCCTCAGTGAGACTCAACATTATGAGACAACTCCCCTCTAATATACCTTACTTCCAGCTTCCTATCTGTATGATATAAATCCCACCTCCTCCTCCCCTTAATCACCCACCTGGAAACCTTTCCCCCACTCCACAGTATTTTGCTAAGTATACCACTATTCAATCACCCCCCTTAATCATGCCATTCACACCGGTGCAATTCTTCGCCTGGATCCTCACCGTTGGAATAACCTTCTTCACCTTTGTAGCTGTCCGCTTCTACGTCCGACGGCACGAGAAGCTGAGCAGATTTTCCATCGCGAGTGATGTTTTCCTCCTCGTCTCTACGCTATTTGCTCTCGCAACTGTTTGCTACATGTGCTACGGGTCACTACACGAAATTGAGGTTCGAAGGAGCCATCCGGAGTGGAAGGAAGCCCAGATTTACGGCAAGATTTTTACAGATAGGAATGGTTTAACGCTCAAGGTAATTTTTCGGTATCCTCCTCCCCAATTAGCTCAACGGCAAAAGCTAACTGGCTTGGGAGGAAGTTTGTATATTTCCTTGGATTGGGATATATGGCTGAGTTGTGGTGCATTAAAGCGGCTTTTGTCCTGTTCTATTGGAATATGTTCTCTAGGACTCAAGGCCAGAAGAGGTTCGCACTCTATGCCACGAGCTTGTTCATTCCTGCTACGTTTGTAGCCATCATGGTCACGTTCTTTACTCATTGTAAGCCTGTGGCTATTTCTTGGTATGTTCCTGTTGGGCCTAGCTAGGCCTGCAAGTATGATAAACAACCTAATATTGTTCTTAGGGATTTGAAACTGGTAATGAAACATGGCAGACGGTGTACTCCAAATACAGCGAAATATGTCCAATGGCTACTGAGTAGCTCTAATATCGTCACTGATCTCATGCGTACTCCCCCCCCCCCCCCATCCCCGCTTCCCCCCATCCCCTAAAGGACGAGAACCCGAGTCTAACACAAGAACCAAGTAATGGCTGTTCCCCTCCTCGTAATTCGCTCCTTCCGCCTCACACGCATAGATACCTATGCGGTAGCCTTCGTCTTCGCAATCGGCATAATCTCCATCAGCGCAACCATAGTGCGAATATTCTACCTCAACCAAACCGGCGTCTTCCAGCCGGACTTCCACGGGAACATCACCCTACAGCAACAGCACCACTTCGAGCTCATCTCCTCCATAGAGGTGCTTGCTGCGCTCATAGCGTTCTGCTTGCCAGCGTTTAGGTTCCTGCTTAAAGTCAGGTTTGTCAGGGGCGGGCCGGGGATTAGTTCGCTGAGCTGGGCGAGTTCAAGGTTCAGGAGTATGGGGGAGGATAAGGATAGTAATTGTGGAGTCCATTCAGGGAATGTGCCCAGAGGCACAGAAGAGACAACAAGGGAAGATCTGGAGGGCGGCAGGCGTGTGCTTCGGGGCAAGACGGAGGTTAGTACGGAGATGATTGTTCTTAAGACGGGGCCAGAGAAGGAAGATCGAGGGAGGAAATGGATGACGCTCCTGAGAGGCACATTGTAGGGTTGTGGGGAGGGGCCCTGGCGTATCCTGTCGCCCCCCTCTATACCATTGTGGGATGTGGTGCTTTGGTGGGATTCAATATGATCTACGAATTTCCTTCCTTCCCCTGTTCACAATCATCAGGACTCCGGTTAGTAATAGCAGCAAATCATTGGGGAAGAATCACTGCGCAGGCAGTGCACAAACGGGCTAAGGGGGTGTTGGGCATGGCGACCTTTGAATGGGATAGTTTTTTAGCTGGGCTCTGGCTCATAAGTTAACAGTGGGATTTGAAGTATGGAAACTGCAGTTTGGGAGAAATGTTTTGTAGGTTAGCCTTGAGTTAGTAAATCCCATTTAAACAAGTTTTATCATCTCATCATATTAGGTTCAGTTGTTTGAATCAACCATTTCCAATGATTACATAATATTTTCTCATTTTTCACCCAACTTTCACAACTGATGTGCCAACATATAGTCTTCCACATAAACGCTGCTGTGCCAAACACCCCCATCCGCCACCATTATCGGTAATTCTTTCAGATGTGTACGCGAGTGTAAGTACACTGTGTTCACCCCCAGTAGTAGATCCTCAGAGAACACCGGCATCTCGAGTGATACAGAGTGACAAATCAAGGATTGTGGCTCCTCGGAAACCCTTGAATTTCCTCAGTATTTCGAGTACTAGCCCACTACTGCCCTTTCCCGTTCAGGGTAACCAACAAGTCTCCGGGGGGGGGGCTTCTGTCAATGTTTAGGTTTGCGGGCTCGATTGATACGTCAGGCTGAAGGGGTCTCATTGCAGTACTAGGGTAGCTAGGCGTCTGTCAGGGGAGGCTTTGGAGGGTGAATACTCTGACAGATGCTATGGTCCATGGGGCTGCTGCATTTGTTTATCTATCATAAATTAGATGAATTTTGAGGAGTGTGGTTGACATTAGGGTATTACAAGCGAGTTTCTTTGTTGGCGGTAAAACACTGGTACTAAGTTCACATGCAAAACGCGGTGGGTAATAATATTAGAGGCACTCAGGCCCGGGGGTGAAAAATGTTTATGCGAGCTTCCCAGAGTCTAAAGACTTTGGTACGAAATGTGTGACTCCTTATAGCTAATGGTATGATACAAAAATGGCAAGTTAAATATGATAACCCCCTGGTAGAGTGCTTCGGTAGAGGGCAGAAAGAACTTCATCTTGGATTGGAAATGTGCTGAGTAATGAAAATTAGGCAATTACAATCCTAGAGTAAGTGTCCATCCGACATACGGTAAAATCTCGCAAAACTCAATAAGTCTGGCCCAGGATGTGTTAGTAAGTAGCTAGTGGGAGTGTGGCATACTATGGGCTTGGCAGAATGAGATTTGAGTTATATTCTCAATGTCTATTGGGAATATGGTAGCTATAAAAGTGGCAGCAAAAGTGTCAGAAAGTGGGTGAGGATTATGTGAAAAATTGGGAATATGTGAAGCAGAAGGTTAAGAAAAGTATCTGACGGATAAGAGTGATGGTGATGCTAGCGATAATGAGAGTAACATCAGCAAAAGTTCACATTTTCCCCCTATACCTCATGATGCATGTGAGGGATGGGGGAGGATATTATAAAACTCTAGTTGATGTACGGGTCATCCATAGATCTATAATGATGGAGGTCGGGTGTCAGCACGGGAATATGACATCGTACAAGCACTGGAAGGACAGAGCTATGATAGCAACTGTTGTCATGAGAAAGATCCGGTCAGTAGCTAATAGGGAAATTGAGATTCCTTTGATATTCAATGTGTATGACAAGTATGTTTGCAAAGGAGTGTGAGGTGATTCTAAGAAGGCATCATCCGGGGGGGGGGAATGCAGCTCAGACTAGATACTGGTGGTTGTGGGCCACATAGTGGGCTCCGACCACACTACACCAATCACAACTATGCTATCTGGTCAATAGTCCAGCTCACACCTACCAGTGTGTCCTAACCTAATATACCATGATGGGGATACTCTATCACTCCCCCCAATCTCATTGACCATTCTTCCATCAATGTTCATCTTTGGAGAAAAAAAAGAAAATGACACTTTTAAACAAGTAAAAAACTCAACATCTCTGCCTCGCAGATGTTAGATGGTAGCTTCGGCGTGAGGTATTCCGACAGCTAGGACCTGAATCGTTATTATATCAGAGAACTGGTTAAGAAGACACAAGTAATGTAGGCTAGATATAAAGGTTACTTCGAGGTAGATAGTCAAAGTATTGGTAACGATAAAAATGTATAACTTCTTATAGTGATAAGATCTCTTCTCCGTGCTTATTGTCTCTAATAGCGGCGATGATGCTTCGATATTTATATTCCGCGTCTGAGCAATCCCTGTATACATGCTAACTCTATACTAACTAAGTATCTAGCTCACAATTCTGCGAACTTCACTTGAGTGCGAATACTCGTAGACCCTGAAAACTCTCTACCACACCTGTTGCTCCCATGGCCAACTTATCGGTCTGCGCTTCTGTTATTCCTGATGGCGTGGACACCACGTCACGTGTCAGCTAATCTGTTTATCTGTTGACAACAATGGTTACGAATTATCATGCCCCCGTGCTCACCGAGGGTAGTCTAACTCGCTGGACAGAGGATGGCCAATCTTCTTTGGTTGGTTCCCTCGAGAATTCGATGGAATAGTGCAATTTATTTTGAGTTTGCTTGACTCTGGTGTACTAGCCAATTTCAAAAGTATCCGGACACCTTGGCGCCAAGACATATACAAATCCGCCCCAAGGCGTCCGAATATTAAAGAAATTTTCTAGTACAGGGTGTTGGTTTCGAAGGCATTTCTGACTCGCGGGATGAGGACACCGATGCCACGGGAGTGGAGAGTCCTTAGTGATTGGTTGGCATTGGTAGCCTCACCGGAGTCATAGCCTGCTTGCCTGTAGAGGGGGCTGAAGGCTGGCAAGGCCTTAGGAGGGGTAGCTAGGATAGTATCATTTATGCGGAAGGGTTGTAGGCTATCTGAGAGGTAGGGGATATCGGGGAGCGAGGCCTGGCCTTCCTCAAGGGTGGTATTCGATGTTGAAGTCCTATCCTGCTCTTTCTCTTTATCTTCTTGGTCTGTTTCCGGACCTTAGGGTCCTTCGGCCTGTAGCCTGCACCTTCTTTTTCATTCTTATGTATTTCACACCTATCATCAGTACATGACATCCAGCTCATTTCCGCATGCCGTTGTTCTATTTCACGTGGGATTGGGAGAGTTCAATTATCACCCCAAGAGTTTCCATTTGATATTCTGCTATCGTTGCTGGATGCGCTTGATGAATATGGCCGGGAGGCAGAAGCATTCCTCTTCTGTGAACGAGTTACTGCATTGCTGGTAATCTCATCCATAAGGTATTCAGGGCGGCATCGATCGATAGAGTCACTGCTGGTAACAGTGGGGGAGGTCTGGGCTTCACCTGAGTGATACATGGCGTCGTCTGATTCAATGCCAAAATCTGTAGAGGAGGCTTAGGTTGTATTTATCTGTAGGGCGTGGGTAGGGTCCGGTAGCTCACGGCTGTCATAATCAATTGGGGGGTCCTTGAGACTTATATCTAGCGGACCTGGAGTTCCCTCATGGATTCTCGATAGGTAGTCTGCTAGGAAAGTCTTCGCTCCTGGCTGGTATTCTATTTTAAAACCAAAGCGGCTGATGTGCGTTAGCCATCTCTGCTGTTGCCAATTGAGCTTCTTCTGTGTCATGAGTTTCGTGAGACTCTCGTGGTCTGTAACTACTGTAAATTGCCTGTGTAGCAAATAGGGGGCGAATGCGTCCATCACCTCAATGATTGTGAGTGTTTCCTGTTGGTGTGTGGGGTAGTTGCTTGGTGATGGCGCCAGCTTCCTGCTGTGGAACGCTGCAGGTCTGCCTGCATCTCTGGTTGGTCCTTGACCTATCTAAGCGCCCGTACATGTAGAGAATGCATTGGTAAAACACCATATCATAGCAGGCCTATTATAGATGATCGATCTAAGGACTAGGTGCTTATCTGCAGCTCGCTTGACCGGTTCAAAGGCTGCTTCTTGCAGATCCATCCACAGCCATTTAGTGTTCCCACTCAGCTCTGCGAGCAGGGCTGTGATGGTGGCAATAGGGGGAATGAACTGCAAGATATAATTAACCATTCCATTGAATCGCGGCAGTTCTTTCTGGCTCTCTGGTCTTGTCCAGTCCATTATAGTCGGGATTTTCTCTAGTCCTGGGTGGATGCCATGATTGTCTATGATATGGCCTAGGATATCGAGTTTAGTGGCAAAGAAAACTCTTTTCTTAGGGTTGGCATAATAGTTGGCCTTCTGCAGTTTACTGCAGGCATTCGTAAAGTCCTTAATGTGCTCTTCAAAGGTATCACAGAAGACAAAAATATCCTCAATGTATACCCATATGTTCTTGCCTAATTCGTCATGGAATAGGTCCTTCATAGTCCTCACAAAGGTTCTGGGGGCATTCATGTCTCCTTGCATCATGACCTGGCTGGTAAAGCCGCCAAAGCGTGTCTTGATAGTATTGTACTTCACATCATCTGGGTGTACTCTGGTGTGGAAATAGGTATCACCGAGATCTATCTTGCAGCGGAATGGTCCTCTGGCTACCTCATTTAGTATAGTGTTCTGCTCTGGGATCTGTTTATGATCAGCCTGGGGGTTATTATTCCTGAAGCGGAGGTCTACCAAAGGGCGGATTCTGCCATTGCTTTGTGCTTCCAAAAACATGCTAGCTCCTGAGGGCAAACTGGTCTGATGGACGATCCCGGCGTTCATCGGCTTGTTGATCCATGACTTGTATTTGGTCATCAGTGCTTGTGGCACTTTGAAAGTGGGTGTCTTTAAAAGCTTCGTCGGGTCTATGAGACTTATTCTGTGCATTATCTTGCGTGCTGGGGGTAGTTCCTCAGGTACCTCTTTGACAAATACCTTGGGGAACATTGCCAGGAAGTCTGGTACTTCTTGTGGCTTTGTCATAACTGATCTAGACTCCTTCGGTTTTCTGTCACAGGTAACTCTGACCTTGTACTTGGAGAAGTAGATAATGTTGTTTTGACAATCTATGACCGCTCCTAGCCTTATGAGATCGTCAATACTGATCAGGATATCATAGTCTGATATAGGCGTGACTAGCATGGGCACCTTGTTGACTCTCATCTTGCCTAGCTGAATCATAATCTCAACAGACAAGTTGCTAGTTGATCGCGATCCTATAACTGCCATTTTTAGGGTGACAGGGTTCTTCCTCGCTGTGTAGGGGATATTGTGTGTTGTAATGAATTTGTTGAATATCAGGATACCGCCAATGGTTCCTCTATCTGTGAGAGCTCTGGCGGGCTTGCCATTAATGTTGATAGTGAATTCGAGTGCCTGAAATGGTCTATCCTTAAGCATGCCGACTGTTGTCTTGTTGGTCCTGACAGAGCCGCTGCCATCCAGTCCCTCAGTACTGTCTGTATCAGTCTGATATTCACCTTTCCTGCTGTGTGGCCTTTCTTCTGAGAGGCGAACATGGTTGGTCTTCGCTTCTTTCTTTGGGCATTCATTTGCCATGTGTCCGCTTTGGCAGTAAAAACAGGCTCCTTCTGCCTTGTGTCGATCCATTTCAGCCTTAGTAGGCTTATGGGACTTGGTATAGGTCCTGTTCTTAGCAGGGGCCTTTCCCTTGCCTGTGTTCCTGGGTGTCGATGTGGTAGAGGGCTTGCGGTAGGTATTCTCTTTCATTGGTGTATGGGGTTTGCTGCTAGAAGCCTGGCTTTTATCGCTGCCTTTGTTGCCGCCAGTTCTGTACATGGTAGCATCATAGCGTTCTGCCACAGCCACCATTTGGTCCAAGGTAGCTTCTAGCCTGAGCAGGGGCTCAACATTGCGGCGTTGTTTAGAGTCCATAGCATCGAGAAATCACTGTTTCTGTCCATAGTCTGAGATGGATCCTGCTGGAAGTGATTCATTGAGGTCCGCTAGCACTCTAGCTATCTTTAGTATGTGCCCTGGTTGTCCACGAGCTGTCTGGTGGACATTCTGCCACTTGTGGTATGTGTCATCTGTATTGGTAGAGGCTTTGAATAGCTGCTGGAAGCGGTTTGTTAACTGTGGTAGGCTGAGGTTCTCTTCTTCTCTGTCTAGCGTCTGATATGGATTGTTGGCCTTGCCTGCTGTGTAGGTGCCATACTTGGCGATTCATAAAGTATTCGGATGGTTTTTTTCCTTGGCGCCAAGCCAGCCAAGGAAATTTAGGCCACGTATTTCCAAGATACCGGAAGACCTCTACTTGCACGCTTCCCATATTTTGTATTACCAAATAACAAAAAAGAAAGGATGGTGCGAGGTGAGGAGAGTCTGCCTTCTGTTTGGGAAGGTGTCACTAATTGATTGAGTTGAAGGCAAAGAAATCACTCCACGGCGGCGGGCTGCAATAATCGCTTTTCGAAGTCTCGAAAAGCCGGTTAGTTACGAAAAAATCCAGAAATTAACCGGAGTTTCAGCGTCGACAGCCAACGATATCTGGCGACAGGCTATGCAGAATGCCCAGAAACGGCGAATTCAAGAAGAGGAGGATGACCTTAGCCGGCCATTCTCCTTGCTAGAATTAATTTCAGCCAAGGTTTTGGACCCAAATGTTCGAAGTGGAAGACCGGCTGCGCTTACGGAGAACGAAAAGGATAATCTTATTGCCTTTGTGAAAAGGAATTTCATGACTAGGCGGATGAAGCTTGTTGATATCCGGCAAGAGGCAGGACTGTCCCATGAATGCAATGGGACAGTATTTAATGCTTTGGTGGAGCGTGGGCTTGGAGCCTACCGGGAGGAATTTAAATTTATCCTCAGTCCAGAAAGCAAAACTAAGCGCTTGGTATGTCCCCAAACCAATTGAAAGAAAGGAGGAAAAGATATTACGGTATCTGGAGGGTTGCAAGATTCTTGAATTGCGAGACCGGTAGCCCTGCTCACCCCGACTTGGGGGTCTTTTTCCGATGTGGGCAGTTTCACAGGCGACTTTATTTATTCTACCATTAGTCCTGAGCTTCATGACATCTCTATGTTTACTCTGACGATTTGTCTTAAGGTCATAGTTTCTATTTCAGGTTAAGTCTTGTTTCGAATACAAGCCGACCTCTATATCATTTTATCCATCCGCCACTCTTGCAAACCAAGAATCTTGTGACTCTCCCGGATCCACTAAGATAAAGAATAAACTAACCTATTATTATGCTACTTGATAGCTCTATTGTATAGATAGGAGAAGCTGGGAGCCAGAAAAGGATTGGGCGAACTATGCATTTACTGATGAAATGTCTATAGAGATTGGCGCTGTGTTTGGGCTGAATCATGTCTGGAGGGAAACAAGTGAGAAAGGGCACAATGACTGTGTGGGGGCAAAAATAAAACAAGGAGAGGCAGTTATGTGCTGGGGAATGGTGATGTGGGGATGGAAAGGGCCCTTTTTTGTTTGGGTAGCAGAGACTCCGGAGGAGAGGGAGCATGCAACTCAGGAGATTGCAAGACTGAATGAGAATTCAGTCCAAGAGGAGGAAAGGCTAAATACTGAATGGCGGAATTCAGAAGATTGGAAGCTTTTGCGGGAGCGAGAGCTGAGGCGAGCAGGACAAGCCCGCGCAGAAGCCAAGGCAGCAGGGAAAACGGTAAAAACAACGCAATCGTGGCGGGGGAAAAAATATAAAATTAAAAAAATTAAACGCGGAGAAGGGAAAGGAGTCGATGCCTGGCGGTATGTCCACCAGCTCTGTGTTCCCATCCTGTGGCCGACATGTCGGGAGCGGTTGCTAGTCAATCCTAGCTTTCTTCTTATGGAAGATAATGCGCCGGCTCATGATGCTGGCTTTACCAATCAGGAAAGGGAAAAAGCGGGGATAAGCAAGGTTGACTGGCCACCAAATTCGCCTGACTTCAACCCAATCGAAAGAATCTGGTGGCTCATGAAGAATCAGATATTACGTCGTCGGGGATGCGAGCGAATTCGAACACCAACAGTTATGGCTGAAGTACTGTAGGAGGAGTGGGCAAAGATCACGGTTGATGAAATCAATCGGGAGATTTCCAAGCTCCCAAAGATCATGGAACAATGTATTTAGTAGGCTGGTGGCAATAGATATGAAGCCTAGTATTTTTTCTTACTTAGTCTTTTCTATTTACATACACTTTCATCAATTGCGGCATCTTCTCGGGGGGTGTTTTTTTCTGGACATATTTTCCTCCTCTCCGGCTTCTATAGATTCTATCTGCTTTCCTTCCTGCTTTCCTTCTTCTTTATAATTTGGTTTTCGCATGTCTAGTTACTTAGTTGCACGATTTGGGGTTTTTCCGTCCTCATGACCGATCACTCGTGGCGCCTAAAAATCGCTTGGCGCCAAGGAAAAAACCATCCGAATACTTTATGAATCGCTAAGTAGTAGTCCGCCACTCTAGCGTAGTGGTTATTTGGCTCTGATCTCACCAGGTGCTTCTTAACTGTAGTAAGCCATCGCTTGAGATTGTCCAGTTTCAGCTCTTCTGCTTTACCTCTCAACATAGGCGGTTTGGGGAGCTTGGGTAGGGGCAATCCGGCCGGACCTGGGACTGCCATGGTGCCTGTAGGTGGGTCTGGGGCTGGAGGTAGGTGATCTGGTCGTTCAGGGGGCGCTCTTCCGGTTCTGGATCCTCCACGTTTCTCTGGTGTATCTGGTAGGAATGTGCCGGGTATCGACTGCTCTCTATGCTTTCTTGAGGGCGCTCTGGTTCGTGCCTAACTTCCAAAGACTCCTTGGATGCTGGGTGCTCGCCACCTGCTGGTAGAGGGGCGTTCTGGCATGCGTTTAGTTGGTGAAGTTTGCTGGGCTGCTGCTCTTGGTGCTGCTCTTTCCTCAAGTGTCCGGGTTTCTCTTTGTATGAGTTCCTCAGCAGTGAGGTTGCAGTCTTCGTCTGAATCAGTATCTAGATCTCCTGGGAGGAGGTGACTGCGTGTTGCTGGTCTATCCACTGTGCTTGGCCTAGGCCCAGGGGTTGGTTCCTGTGTGGTTTGTTCTGGGATATCATGTGTGGGTTCTGCTGAAGGAGGATTGTAGGCCCTCCCGGACCTTGTAATGCTTCAGCTCCTGCGTTCCTCTATTGTGAATATAGCACCAGAGCCGGGAGTTCCTTTCCCTGCCGCTCCTGCTTCTAACTAGTTATCAAGATACTGGGAGGGTGATCAATCCTACCAGGCTTTTCCCAATCCTGAGAACAAAGGGTTTCACCTGCTAAAGCGAAAAAAATGTAACAGGTTTATTCCTGTCTAAAGAAAAGACAATAGGACCCACGATAGACCTGCTAGCACTGGTGCTAAGGGAGGCTTCCAATGACCAGTAGCTAGAAGGATAATAGTTGAAGGACAAATTGGATTCAGGGATCGCCGTTCAACCAAGTGTATTCTTAGTCTGAAGGTCGGTAGAGGTCTGGTGTCTCCTAGTAGCCAGGAGACTGGTTTAAATGCAAAACCCAGGAGCGGTAGCCTTCCTGCAATCACGATCATTACTACTAGCTGCGCACATACCAGAACCCAGTAATCCTGCAAGACCTCAGGAAAGAAAGATAGCTTTGCCTTCACATATGTTACATGAGTGTTCCATACCCGGAATCCTAAATATAAACTTCCAGTAATGGAAACAAAACACCACACTACGATAGCATAGCCTAGCTGACTCAGAGACAGTGGCGGAGCTGAAATCAAATCGAATAAACCAAATATAAATCAACTAAACATAGGAGATCCTGCACTGCATGCGCCTGTGTACCGTTACCAGAACATGTACACATGTTACAGGAAAACATCTTATAACACCATATAGGTCGCGGCTATCCGTCAAACTGGGTCCTGTCCGTGGGACATGTGAGGCAAGACCTTCGAGCACCATATCCTGGTGGAGGCAGGTGAATCAAACAGATGCGCATAAGGTTAAAGATACTCGAAGACACAGAGTCAGAAGAGTGGGTTGAAGGTAATGGAACATTTTTCACACAAGTTGAACCCCTCTTACCTTCAAAGATGAGTAGAGTTTGAAGAAAGTAACTATGCCCCGGCAGAGGATCAGGAGAATTCACAAAGGACACAATGGTTCCAGATGGAGTTGGAGGAAAACAGTGATAGGTGCGATCCCGAGGACAACAAATTTAATGCCAGTGAAGGGGAATACGACATGCAGTCGCATGGTAAATTCTCTACAGAACCAACGAAAAAGATGGGCCATCTTCTGTCTAGCCGGTTGGACTACCCCTGGGAATCATATGGGCAAGATAATTCATAAACACTACAGTGAATAGATAAACAGATGAGATGACATCTGACATGGTCTCAACACCCTCGGGAAGAAACGATGCGCAGACCATTAAGTGGACCATGGGAGCAAATAGGTGTGGTAGAGAGTATTTATGGTCTCCGTGTGTTCGCACCCAGGTGAAGTTCACAGAATTATTGGCAAGGCACTTAGCTAGTATAGAGTGAGCATGTGCTATATCAGGATTGGTCAGATGCAGAATATAAATATCCTAGCATCTTCGCAGCTGTTTGACCTCCCCTCTCTCCCAACAGGAAATATCTGCCGCACTATCCAAGTCCTCCAATACCTCGGCCCCTGGACCGGACCAGATCCCATACGGGATATGGAAAACTGTCAACAAAACCAGGACATCCATTAGGCTATCCCTGCTCGGCCCACTACCTTTAGACAGGTTTCATCCCCCCTCACTTAAAGAGGCCAATCGCATAGTCTTATCAAAACCCGGGAAACTGGATTACGCTGCTCCCTTCTCCTTTTGAGTCATAGTCCTCCTCCCAACAGTTTCAAAGAACGTGGAAAGGATTGTGGCATCTTGACTCGCCCCTCTAGCACGATGGGCTGGCCTGCTAAGTCGCAATCAGTGTGGCTCCATCCCAGGCCCAAGCACATTCAATGCATGCGCAGCCCTCACACACAGATTCGAACTCTCCAACACCCACACGTGAAGGCCTCTACCCTTTTGTTGGATATTAAAGGGGGCTTCAATCATATTTCTTTCACTGTACTAACATCGCTTTTGCGATGCAAAGGCATTCCGCATTATTTGGTTTCTTGGGTTCGTTCCTTCTTCGCTGACCGCAAGTGCCGTTTGATTTTTCAAGGCTCCCCTTATGTTTTTCTTCCCGTTCAAGTTGGGACCCCACACGGGTCTCCTGTCTCTCCTTTGTTGTTTGAGATGTATGTGTCAGTACTTCACATGCCCATCCCGCGTGGGATTATGTTCTCTTATGGTGATGATTTTACTGTTACTGTTGGTTCATCATCGTACCGGAGGAACTGTCAGATGTTTCAACATCTATATTCTGTACTGAAGCGACAAGGTGTCCTGATAGGCGTTTGCTTTTCAATCATCCAAACTGAGCACTGTCACTGGCGTACACCAACGGACAGAGATACTACCTCACGCTCACCTGCCTCACTTGACGGGACATTATTTCACCCCTCCCCCAGTGTTCGATGGATTGGGTACTGGTTCACCCCCTCAATGGAAACGTCAACCCACTTTCAAAAACGACTGGCCCTAGCACAAGGGGCCTTTTCAATTATTAAGCAACTCTCCCCCCCAGAAATGGGCCTTGCACCACACATGAACCGCAGACTTGCAACTGGGCTCATCCTTCCTATCCTCACATATGGCGCAGATCTCTTTGCCCCCAATGCATCTTCCCTTAGCAAGATGACCGTACTCTGGAACAAGGTCCTAAGATGGGTCACGAACTGCTTCTACTTGACACCAGTAAGCATTCTCCCTTGCGAGGCCTGCCTGCCTCCACTCGACTCCTTCCTCCCACACAAAAGAAAGATGGCGGCCTTTAGAATGGCGTGCTCATCCCCCCTGATCATCCCAGCCGCGGCCAGAATGCCTGATACCTTCCCAGGACATGGCCGGAAAAGGGCTACAGACTCCCTCCGGCCCCTGCTGGCTGGGATCAAATAGAACTATATACCGCTACGCGGGGACCAGCACAGGCCAGTCCCTGCAGTCTGATCTCATCTACCTATCAACGCCATGTGCCACGCCCTGTGCCCAGTCGTGGCGATAGCCAGATTTCTTCCCCTCCTATACCCACACCTACTCCCCATTGATGAAAGACCGCCACCAGACCCCCCTCCTGGCAGGTCATACTCAGCACTGAAAGCTACCCTGAAAGGGCAACTCGTACAAAACTGGACACTACAGTCCCCCCCCTCTTTCCTACACGTACCTGCCCACATTGATCCCTCACCCCTTCATGGGTCTGGATAAATTCACAGCAGGAAGGATACACCAAATGCAAGCCGGGAAATCTTCCCTAGCCGCCCACCCTATCTGGGGGGATACAGACCCCGACAAGACCTGCCTAGAGTGTGGAAACGAAGATGAAACCTTTGAACACGCTATTCTCCACTTCGACTCTAAAGCCCGATAGAGAGCCCATCACCTCCATAATCCGTTATCGGTTGGCCAAGAGTCACATATCTGGACGACCAAGGCCTCCATTTTAGGCCTGGCTAGCTACATTTGAGCCACCCATACGGGCTTTCCCCTATCGATGCTCCTCGGCACGGATCACCACACCCCCACATTTTTGTCATACGGAGATTAGTTTACTTTCCCAGCTGTCGAGCTAAGATACTTCTGCACTTGTTATAAGTTGTTCCTTTGATTAGCTGGTATTTCTTTACTTGGATGAGGAGTCACCGCCTGTGGTGCGTGGGCGCAAACTTTCTGCCTGGGAGAATTTTACACATTTATTTCTTTTGTATTGTTTGTTTGGAATTAACTTTTCGTTTATGCCATAGCTAGAGCTGCAAGCAAGTTCCTGTATGTTAACAGAGAATATATGAGTTAAACAAAAAAGGATTCGCTGCTGTTTGAAAAAAGAGGCATGGAGCAGACATCTTATCAAGATAATAAGTTTTCTACTATATTGTTACCAATACTTCAACCATCTCCAGAGAAAGTATTTCCTTTATATCTAGTCCACACTCCTCATGTCTTCTTAACCAGTTCTCCGATATAAAACGATCTAGGTCATACCTGTCAGAATCCCTCACGCTTAGGCTACCACCTAACAACTCCCTCAATGGCATGGTTGCCTCATCTACCATGTTGTAGATGTAGTTCCTTTGTCTCTCGCAGATAGCGTAAAATCCGCTTAACTGCTGCCCAGTGTGCTGTATATGGATCAGCCGAGAATCACCCCACCAGTGCACTCCTATCGGCCCTATCTGGTCTTCTATTAATGACTGCATACGTAAGACTGCTGACAGCCTCCTGGTATTGATACTCTGCTTGCACTTCTGGATCTGCTAGTCTATTCCATTGCTTGCTTAAGGGATCCATTGGGGTGAGACATGTAGGAACGTGGTGGTGGTGGAAGGATGACTTAGTGTATTTCCTATCTATGACCGAAGATATATATAGAGATACATGACCGCCAAGAGCCAACAACCGGTTCTATTAACCCTACTGCTCAACCCCAACACATATGAGGATAGCTACCCGTACCTACTACTACCCTAATATCTAACACTCCACTTACGGGCGCTATGCCATGAAGCCGCTAAACACTAAGCTATGCTTAAAAACTTTTCAAACAATGCCCGTAAACACATATAAAATCCCATCGGGATCAAGACAAACCACACATTTTAACAAATACGACATGTTGAACTCCCGCCAAAGGCTTGGTTAGCCCATCCGCTACCATCCTCTCTGTGCTACAGTAATCCATGACCACCTCTATCCCATCCTCAATAATCTCCTGAATCTGACAAACGCGAACGCCAACATGCTTGGCGTGAGGTTTGTACGCTCCATCTGTGAACGTAGATAAAGTTGCCAGGTTGTCATTGGCGAGCGTGCTCAACTCCAACGGAGATGTAGTGATTTCTGATACAAGATGACGGAACCAGATGAGTTCCAGAATCGCTTTTGCGCATGCAATAAACTCTGCATCTGCTGTGCTGGTCGCCGTAATAGACGGTCTCTTTGAATGCCATTGAATAACTGCGGATCCCATAAGCAAGATGTATCCAGTTGTCGATTTCAATGTACCCGTATCTCCGGCGAAGTCAGCATCCACAAAACCATTCAGTGGGATCTGTAAAGGCATATTTTCCCCCAGACCAAGCCGTAGATACCTTGTTCCTGCCACATAGCGTAGAACTCGCTTTGCGCAGACCCAATGCTCCCGAGAAGGATTTGCCCCAAAACGCCAAAGATAGGAGACGGCAAATGAAATATCTGGCCTAGTGCCAATCGCTATCCACCCGAGACTCCCAATTAACTGCTGGTAGAGCGTCTTATAGCAGGCCTCTTCTTCCTCCTCTCTCTCATGTGGCTTGTCCTTATTAATTGGTGTAGCCACTGGTTTGCAATCACTCATGCCAAACCTTTCCAAGACTCGCCCGATGTAGCCTTCCGGTGTGATATAGACCTTCTGCCCGCACACAGCGCGTGACACCATCATACCAAAGAAATGCTGTACCAAACCCAGATCAACCAGGTTGAATCTCGCCTTAATCTTCTTCTGCAAATCTGATACGATCGGCTCCCTACCTGCTAAGAGCATGTCGTCAACATAAAGAGCAAGGATTGTGCCGTTCTTGTATGTGTAGATGCAGCAGTCAAACTTTCCTCATCGAAATCCAAGATGGGAGACAAGAAACTCGTCGATTGTGGTATACAAGCACCGGGGCGATTGCTTGAGGCCATACACGAACCATCTCTCCTCCACCTCCAATGATTGAAATCTCAACACCACAGGAAATCATCGTCACTTTCCCCCACCCACCCCTCTTCTCCCACGATGGCTACTGCCTAGGAGTTGATGTTAAGCCATCTTCCCTCCTCTCCTGAGCCACGCCTGCCTCCCCTCCTTGGGGTTCTTGTTCCCGTTCATCGTTGACACCCGCTCATGAAGTTCGGTTCTCCCCCTTACCCCGCACTTCCTTCACACGTCACTTAGGATTTTGCACGGTCGGAACGCTTCTCGCTTCGCTCATGGTCAGCGTTACGGTGTCGGACTCTCGGTCGAAGTAGGCCTCGGCTTGCTGGGCTTGTACCTCTGGTGGGGAAAGCCTCGGTTAGTAACATCACGGTCTCGCTCGGTTTCGTCGTTGTCCCAAAAGCCCTTGCTATGGCCCGTTTGTCGGGTGTGGCTAGCCCGCTCGCCATCCGTCCTCTACCCACCTCCCGGTTCCGTCCGCTGGCACCGTAATGCCCCCTAAGCTGGCACCATACTGCTACTCCGCTCACTGGCTGGCACCCTACTGCTACTCACCAGCTGGCACCCAACTGCTACTCACCGGCTGGCAGCCTACTGCTCCTCCTCCGATCGGTTGGCCCTTCCTTGGTTACGCCTAGTCGTGGTATAGCACTGCCTCCGTGGCTATTGTGCAATGCCTTGGATCGATGTAATGACCTGCCTGACCGTACATCATGGTTTCGGTGGGCCCTCTACTGGAGTTTTCCTCTGTCGCTGATCAACAATCCTCTCCCCGCGGGCAGCGTTTTTGGCCGTCAGAGTCTTTTCTTTTATTTTGGTGAGCCTGCGGAAGGGTTTGGGTCTCTCTACCTGTACGTTTCTATGTAATGTTTCCTTACGTGTCTGAGGTTTCGATCTTAGGTGCTAGGTGGGGGGGACTTTTCCTATGGATTCGGGGTGCTTGATTTTTCCCATGAAGAGGTGAAGCGGGTCGTGGCTATTGTTTATAGGGTTTTTTCTCTCCATAGCTAGCGCTGCATGAGGCTGTTTGTACCTTAAAACAAATCACGCATGATTACAAAAAAAAAGAAAAAAAGAAAAAGTTCCTTGAGGCCATATAGCCTACAATTGAGTTGTGCCATCCTCGGACCTCCCAGGACTCCAAGCGGTAGATGAACATAGATCTCTTCATCCAGCTTACTCCCAAGAAAGGCCGTTACCACATCCATCTGATAGACTGCATACCCGCCCTTACTTGCTATTGACAACACGATACGCACGCTTGACAGACTTGCTACTGGAGCAAACGTTTCGGCAAAATCTAAGCCTTCATCGTGCTGAAATCCCTGTCCCACAAGTCGCGCTTTGTACCTTATTGTCTCTCCCCAAGATCGGAGCTTCCATTGCAGTATCAACCTTGTTGCAATCGCTCTCTTTGCGGTAGGAATCGAATCAACAAACTTTAGAACATTGTTCTTCACAACAGAGGAACACTCGGAGTCTACAGCCACTTGCTATTGCGCGGCTTCGGGTGTCTTCACAGCTGCCTTGTCGTTAATGGGACCCGCTTCCACCCTATAAACCGTAGATATCATGGCGTGAGTCGAACTACTAGCATTTCCTTGTTGACCATGCATACGTGCTCCTTGCTTTACTTCAGGTAGCTCCCCTGGTTGTGCATCCCAGAACTTACTCTTCCCCTTCACGCGTAACCCGCTAAGCCTATATGGTTCTCTGTTTCGATCGTTGCAACCAGTGGGGATCCCACATCTCCACTTGAGTGTTCTCCACCAGACGCCGGCTCAATTTGTGATTTGCGTAGCCGAAAGGGTGCTAGTAGTTCTTCAGCTTCTCCCCAGTCAACGGCTTGTTCTTCCTCTTCGCCTTGATCTTCCTCTGGCAAGATTTCATTCTCCACACTTGCTGAGGGCTCATCAGCACTACCCGGCTCGTCAAACTCATCATTCCAGGCCAACTGATCTTCCCACGGCTGGGTTCCTGGTGCATAGTAAGGTTGTGCCAGACTATTATTGAAGCTTTTTAACGGATAATATGATGAGGATTCCACGAAGATGATATCTGGTGAGAAAGGAAATCTGCGTTCAACCGGAGTGTGGAGCCTTTACTGGTTTGCAGTGCTCCGGTAGCCAACCAACATGCATTGCCGGGCCGCCTTATCCAACCTTTTGTGTGTCTTCTTGGGGATCCTAACATATGCCAGGCATCCCCAAACATGTAAGTTCCTACGTGACGGTCTCCTCCCAAACGACCGTTCATAGGGTGTTTCTCCACGCGCTATAGCCTTAGTAGGTAACCGATTGGGAAGGTAAATGGCCATCATTGCAACTTCACCCCAATATTCATTAGGTGCGTTAACAGCATGCAAGAGAGCCCGTGAGGTTCCAATTATCAGTCTGTTCACTCAATCGCTCGTTCGATTTGACTGTGGTGTATCGGGCGTGGTTCCTTGAGCTTCGTGTTAGGAGGTAGCTTTGGGGTGAGGTATTCCGACAGCAAGGACCTGAATCACTTTATAGCGGAGAACTCACTAAGCAGAGGCGAGTAATGTAGGCGAGATAAAATAAAATACTTCGGGGTTGATAGTCGAAGTATTGGTAACGATAAGATAAAAACTTATTCTATTGATAAGATCTCTTCTCCATGCTTGTTGTGTCTAATTGCGGCGAAGATGCTTCGATATTTATATTCCGCGTCTGAGCAATCGTGGTATACATGCCAACTCTATACAAACTAAGTATCTTGCTCACAATTCTGTGAACTTCACCTGAGTGCGAACACTCGTAGACCCTGGAAACTCTCTACCACACCATTTGGTCCCATGGTCAACTTATCGGTATGAGCTTTTGTTATTCCTGATGGTGTGGAGACCACCTCAGGTGTCAGCTCATCCGTTTATGCGTTGACAACAATGGTTAGGAATTATCTTGCCCTCGTGCTCACCGAGGGTAGTCTAACTCACTGGACAGAAGGTGGCCAATCTTCTTTTGTTGGTTCCGTCGAGAATTCGACATGCAACTGCATGTTGTATTCTTGTCTTCCGGCATTACACGACTTGTCCTCGGGATCGTACCTATAGGCTTTTTCCCTCGGACTTCATCTTTTACCAACCTGTCCTTTGTGCAATCACCCGATCCACTTACTGGACATAGTTACCTCCTTCATACTCTACACGTCTTTGTAGGTATGTGAGGACTAACTTTTGTGCAAAACATCCCTTTACCTTCGACCCACGCTTTCGACTGTCTGTCTTCAAATGTCTGTAGCTTTATGCGCCGTGGTCCGATTCACCTGCTTCGACTTGCATAATGTGCCCAACGGGCTCCCATCATATAGCCTGCGAGCGGGATGCCGTCGGACAGACGGCCGCGCTGTATACGGTGTTCTAGGAGGTGTTCCATTGACAGTGGTCTTTGGTGTTGGAACGCAACTATCCAGGCGGCCTGTGATGACGCGCCGTCCCAATGCCGGGGCTGGAGGGGCGTGTTATCTTTTTCCTTGGAAGTTCGTCCGTGTTAAGGTAGGGTAACTGGGCCCTGCAAATCATTACAGGGAGTCCGTGCGCCTAACACGAGCTCCCCTCTTTGAAGTGTTGGTCCCGAATACTCTTATATTTGTTATACAATCTATCTTCCATTTCAAGGTCCCCATAGTAGGGGTAAAACCCACCGGCATTTACTTGTCCACCTATGGAAAACCTATCTTATGTTACTCGAGCTCTCCCGGGCACGGTATCTCCAGATTTTCCCTATGAACCCTTTCCACCTCTTCCTGCGCCTTCTTCATACCTTCGCGTGGCTCCTAAGTATTTTCATCCTCCGCGCAGCCTTTCCATTTCACAAAATACCGAAGCTCTTTCATCTCTTTATTCCTTCCCCCAATGTTCCGCGTGTAAGAAATAATCTCGCTTGTAACGATTCTTTCTACCTCCCAGGCTAGATCTCCCTCGGTATCTTCGGGATCTCGTGGGGGTTGTTCCCGATTTGGTCTGTTCGAGGCTCGATAGGGTTCCAAGCGGGAAACATGAAATACTGGATGAATTTTCGACTGTGGCGATATCTCCAACTTGTATGCCCGACTTCCTTTCTTCTCGAAGACTTTGAACCGGGCATACAGTTTAGCACTCTGCTTCTTCGCTGGTCGTTTGGTACAGATGTTCTTCGCATTCAACATTAACAAGTCACCGGCCTCGATGCTAGGTTGTTCTGTCGCTTTCCGGTCATAATATTTCTTCATCGATTCTTGTGTATTTTCTATTGTTTGTTTCGCCTCTCGATGTAGGTCCTGCATCCAGTGAGCATAAATTGGGGCCCCGGGGTTATGAGCTTCTCTTTCTTTCATACACTTCATTTGTGGGTGAAAGCCGTAGTTTGCGAAGAATGGGCTCATTTTGTGTGCGTTGGTTGCCGAGTTATTGTAGGCATGTTGGGCTAACGGCAACAGTTGGTACCAGCCGTCCTGATCCTAGTTAACAACCATTCGTAAGTAACCTTCCAGCACTTGGTTGGTTCTTTCAGTTTGTCCATAAGTTTGAGGGTGATAAGCTGTTGACAAGCGCCGTTTAACTCCTAGCATCTTGCACACTGATTCCCAGAATTCGCCGGAAAGCTTCGCGTCCATGTCCGATAGGATTTGGTGGGTAATCCGTGAAGTTTCCACACTTCCGAACGGAAGGTATGCGCAACACCTTTTGCTGTCACATTTTCGTCGAGGCCGATAAAATGGGCCATCTTTGTGAACTGGTCTACGATTACCATTATCTGGGTCTTACCCTGAGATTCTGTGATGAAGTCCATTGTTATGGAGGACCAGGCGGCGTAGGGTACTTCAAAGGGTTGAAGTAACCCGTACTTACCATGCTGTGGGGATTTACTGTCTTGACATTCGTCGCAGGATCTTACATAGTCTCTGATCCATTCTGCGAGTCCTTTCCAGTAGAAATCCCTTGTTACTATCTCAATCGTCTTTTCCTGTCCATAGTGCTCCACTACTATCGAGTTGTGACAGCCTTGGGCTATCTCGGTCTGAAGGACTTCGTCTTCAGGGATGTACAATCGATTCCTGTAGTATAGTAACCCATCCTTCTCTAGCCATTCGTCTGGCATCATTTTTCTGCGTTCTCTTATCCTGACCAGTTCACAGCCTCGGTCCTGCCAAGTCTCGTCCACCTTGCCTGGCACTCTACTCTTGTCTAGAAATGAATTGTTCATTGTTTGCGTCAGGGCTGCATTGATGTGAGCGCTTGAAAACAGTTCTCTTTCTTTCATTAACCCAGGGTGATAGCCGATGTCAGCGGCCCTAAAGAATTCATTGTTGCGCATGTCTTCGTGAAGGAAACATCTTTTGAATTTTTCTTCTTTGCCGTGATGGATTGGTTCGGGTTTAGATCGCCTGACCCGAAACCCAACTTTCCTCACTCGGTTGTCTCCAGCTCGCCTACTTCCATGGCGTCGGCATCGGCAATTTTCCCTATTATGAGTTGAGCTATCCGATCCTCTGCCTTAAACAAGCCGTCCGCTTCGCCATGATTTCCAAGTATGACCTTGACTTCTCCAGTGTAATCCGCATCTATTACACCACCGCCCACTGCTATTCCCATCATGCTCGCCATACCACTTCTTGCGGCTAGCCTTCCATAGGTTCCCTCCGGCAAACTTATCGCAATACTGGTTTCTACCATCGTCTGCCCTTTTGCTAGTAGCAGGCCGTCTGTCAGGGCATAGATGGCATGACCGGCCACTAACCCTGATCCTTTGGTTGGGATTCTGGCTTTATCCGAGAGTTTCATTATCTTAAGGCTTGTGGATTCACATTTTTCTGGGACGAGGGCTGTCTCTGCGCTTTGTTTTTGATGAATTACCGAAATTTGAAAATGTCCAGATTTCAAAATTGACTGTTTGCTGTGACAAGCTCCCTCCTCAGGACGGTACTCCGGCTGTCTACTCAACGCGTTGGGTTTCCCACCCCTGCTTCCTGGTCGGTAGACTATCTTGAAGTTCTAGTTTGTCAACTGCTGTGCCCATCGAATTTGCCGCTGGTTCCAGACTTTTTTGGTCAGGAAGGACTGCAGATTTTGGTGGTCTGGGTATACCGTTACGGGTTCTGCTTCTCCCCAGAGATATCTTTTGCATTCTTTGAACGCTTCCATTGTTGCGAGTAATTCTTTGTCATGTATCGCATAATTTCTTTCCGCACTGTTCAACTTTCGTGAATGACAAGCCACTGGGTGAAGCCGTCTTCCTTGGTATTGGGATAGTACACATCCGAGGGCAAGGTCGCTAGCGTCGGTCTCAACCACCATCTCCCTCCCTGGGTAGAAGTGTGTTAAGTTTGGTGCCGTCGTAAACCTGTTTTTCAACTCCTCCAATGCCTCCTCCTGTTCTCTTCCCCAGTGAAAATCCTTTGGGCTGCCTTTCAACGTCTCGGTTATTGGTTTGCAAACTTTTAAGAAATCTTTGATGAATCGGAGATAGAAGTTTGCGAATCCAATGAAGATCTGAACTTCTTTAACCGACCTCGGGTGTGCCCAATTTTGCACGCTTTTCACTTTCCTATCACTCATAGTGACACAACTTGTTTTGACAATGTATCACAGGAATTCGACCTCCTTCTGGTGGAACACCGACCTTTTCCACGAGACTGGTAAGTCATGTTGTTCGTGCCGGTCCACGACTGTTTGGACTAGTTTGATATAGTCGTCCATATTTTCGGAGTATATCGGGATATCGTCTAGGTAGACGACTACTCCGTGGTCCAAGAATTCCCTTAGGAATTTGTGCATTATTGTCTAAAACATTGCGGGAGACTTAACGAGCCCGAAAGGCATGACCCTGTATTCGTAGAGCCCGTATCGCATACGATAGGCTGTTTTATATTCATCGCCTTCCCTCATTCAAATAAGATGATATCCATCTTTTAGGTCAAGCTTCGTAAACACCTTTGCTTGAGCAACCTGGTCACGGAGTTCATCCATGTGCGGTACCGGGTATTTGTTTAGGATTGTCAGCTTATTGAGGTTTCTATAGTCTAGGCAAAACCGTAGACTTCCATCTGGTTTCGGAACCAAGGGGATTGGAGCCCGGTAAGGGGATTCACAATCCATTATTTTGCCTTCTGCCAGCATTCTTTTGAGGTATTTGTCCAGTCCGTTTAACTGGTGTGCCGACATTGGGTAAATTGGACCCCAAGGGGGCTCAGCCCTTTCCTTAAGATTGATGGCATGGTCGAAAGTCTTTCCAAGCGCCAACATCTTAGCTTTTTTCTCTTCAAACAGCTTCTTATACTGCCAGTATGGTTTTGGCAGGGTCTCTAGTTAGACTCCCCCTTCTTCTTCTCTCTCAATCCTTCCCACATACTGTGCTTCTTCATCGTAAGCCACAGTTTCATCCCAGTCAAACAGATCCGCCACCGCTTCATCCTCTATATGAGCGTGGCACTTCGCTTCTTCAAAGACCCATCTCGTCAGTTCTGCGACATTCTTAAGTGTGTGTTAGTTATGCCACTACCCAAAGGGTATGATTAGATCACATCTTCCTGCGTTTGCAATTTCGCAGGATATCATGCTTCGGTGACCATTGGCACCAATTTCCGATCGAATAGGGTGGGTCTAGAATGATCCCGCGGTAGGCGCGGTTTCGCCATCGAAGGTTGTGATTTTTAAAGGTGAATCCCTAGCTTCGATCAGGATTTCAAGCAGTCGTGTGGTATCTTGGTTCAAGAGAAAGATGTTTGAACCAGAATCTAGGAGAATGTTTATCGCGTGTTTTCGTACTTTGATTTCAATAATTGCCTTCGCCTCAGGGCAGGCGTAATGCTTTGGGTTTTTGAATTGGTTTTGATATTTCACTCGGTTCTTGACGAAACCTTTTCATGGCGGCAGTTACATGTAACGTGGGGGTTTCTTACCACGCCTGCGCAGTTTCGGCTCTTAAAGCCTCCTGAGATAAACTTTTACAATAAGGGTCGAATTTTTTAATATCGGGCAGCCCACTACTAGGGGTCTTTACCTCCTGCCGTGGAGTTCCCATATTACAAGAGTGGTGGTTCACTAGAGTACCCCTTGAGTTCGCGACTAGAGTGCGCAGCGCTTTCTCGTCGACTTAACCCTCTTATGAGGCTGTCCCCTGCGAGGAGTCCACTGTACCTCCGCCTTCGAGTTTGGTCTCACTCCCGAGACCCCCTCCAACACCATTCATCAGGCATGAACCTTGTACAGGATAGAGCCGACCCTGTCTTCTATTTGCCTGGCTGTTGTACCTGGAGAGAAAGTCAGGTTGCCCTGGATTTCGACCCCCCGTCGCGTGTCCTGCACCTCAACTCGCGTTCCAACGAATCGGAGTCTTCTTTTTCTCTTTTAGTCTCGTCGACCTCTTTCTTCAGTTGTGACTTTATATGGTTCCCATGGTGAGCACGGACTACCGATTTTTGGACATCAAATGGCAACCGGTATCCTTTTTTTGTTTTTTGAGCCTTCCGGTGGGATTCCTTCACCGACTACGCCGCAGGTCTTTCGACTGGAGGCTGCAACCTCACTACCCGAACACCCTTGTTGTCGGTACCTGGATGGCTTCTTATAAAATGTCATCATAGTCAAAGGCCCAAGCTGAGGGCCTTTGAACTGCACACTTCGAGCTTTCTCCCTGGCCATCAACGGCCACAGTGGCTACCTGGGGGATCGCCTTGGTGCGAATGTGGACTGTCGTTTGGGCTTCGCTTGCCCTCAATATACAGCTGATAGTGGTACCCGCTTCCGACAGCTTTTCCAAGCCTGGTTTTTCATTCCACCCCGCGTGCATTCGTTGTCAGATTTTCCCTTATCGACAACTTTCTGATTGACGCCCTTGCCTGCATCTGCCCACACCGGGTGTTTAACCTCCCCCGCCGGTGCCACCGACCCTTCTTTCTTCACCCTTCTCTCACCAACTTTCATTTTGTGGTAGCCCGCCTTTTGTTTAGTCGTGTAATGCTTCTTTACAGGCTTTGCGGCAGCCGTCGGATTTGAATCCTCGAATTTGCTTTTCTCGCCTCTCCTCGCGCCGGAGGGACCGCCTCCTCAAGGACTTTTTCTATCTCTAAAATCTTCTTCCGCTCTGATGACGGCCCTTACTGCATCCAACGATTCCCCATCGTCGATATACTCTCGTAATGAGTGTAGTTGTAATGCATCTTCGGGGATTTGGTCTCCAATCATTTTCCTCCAGGCTATCCCGGTTACTCTTGTATGGATATTGAGATTCTCCATTTCTGGCAAGAATTTCGCAATATCACCATCGTATTTGACAAAGCCTATTTGTGTAAGGGATTTTTCGGCCTCATCACTAGGGCCGAATCGTCGCACTGCCTGTTCTGCGAACACATGCCAGTGCTCGTATCACTCTTGCCTGGTGTAACCTAATTCTCCGGTCATTTGTCGCCAGTAGGTCAAAGCAAATAGTGCGACATCATTCCCTTCCATTCGGCTTATGGTCTATCGGATTCATTGTGCCTAGTCTTGCCATTGCCAACCGTTTCGGCCAAAATAATCTGCCCATATCAATAGCCACATGTGGATATCTTGGTGTTTTTCATTGCTGAACAGGGCAGGGGGTTCCGCTGGGACCCTCATTCCTTGTCCCAAGGCGTTGGCCATGACGCGAGAAAACAGATTAAACTGTTCGTCATTCTCCGCCTCCTACCCTTCTTCTTCTGGCTGGTGTGCGCATCTCTCGTCCCGTCTTCTTCTCTTATCCTCATCTGGCTTCCTTCGAGATCCTTCTCCCTCATCATCGGGATCTCCTCCTCATTCTCCGCCTAGAGGTCGTGTCGCTCTGTATTGTGGTGGTGGTGGTGGCCTTCCTCCTCCGGCACCTCAAGCTTCTGGTGTCGGATCTGACACCTGGCCTTTTCCCTTCACCTGCCCCATCAACTGCTCCACCAGAGCCTTACGCACTGCGATCTCACCATCTTGTGCTTCTCAAGACTCCGGGTGGCGTCACAGCTCATCCCTCACAAGATTAATGCTTATCTCATGATTCTCAAGTTCCCGTTTATGTAGCTCGTTTATCCGAACAATTTCTTGGTCTAAGAGTAGGTCTCGGTGCATGGACTGGTCGTCCGTTCCTTGCACTGCTTCGTGGAGCTGGGATGTGAGTGCCTCATGTCTGGCTTGTCGTTCATCTGTCTCACCAAGTCGTTCCACGACTTGGGTGGCGAAGCTTTCTTGGACCTTCTGAGACTCCAAGTCCAAAAGTTGTACATGTTCGTCTATTCTGGCGAGCTCTCGACCGACTAACTGGACCCTGGATTTCAACAGCATTTTGACCTATACCAGTTCTTGGGCGACTAACAATATGTCGGTTGGTAGGGAACTGAACGCCAGATGTTGCCTATCTTGACTTACGGTGAGCTTTGGGACAAATTGGCCTAAGATTTGGTCTAATCTCCGACTTTGGATGGCCATAAGGGATTCATTAGTGGGTTCAGGCGTTCTGCAGCCCTCTCCCCGTCTTGGCTTCCAATATTTTGCTAGAAAGCCTATTCCGACAGGTGATCAAGGTGTTCGGTGCGCTGAATGTGTTCGGGCCAGCTGCGTGACGGTAGTTTCCACACTGGGGGCGGAGGTTCTGGACAATTCGTCCCCACCGTCTTCTCCTTCGTCCTGTCAGGCCTGTTGCCATTCCATGACCTCAGGCGCCATGGGGTCAGAAGCCATTTCTTCCACTTCTTTATGTGAAACATATCTTTTGTTTCGTCCCCACACTGCTGGTATCGCGAAGTTCTGACACGAGTTTCCCTCTGTCGCTGGGTAGTGTGTGTACCAAATGGAGTTCGATTTCTCCGAGCAGGTACAATAGGTGAAGTCTTCACCGTTCTGTTGTTGCTATAGTGCGGCTATATCTTCGAGCGTGAGGATGTTTTCTGGGTTTATCGAGTCAAAATATGATTTGTGGTAGGGTTCTAGTATCCCTTCGTCAAGTGCTTCAGTAGAGCTGAAGATCTGAATTATCGTGGTAGACCTCAAGGGTCTGGGTTCGAAGAGGGTATCGGGTTGGGGAGTATCAGTGTCTCGGCGAAACATTGGTCACGGTAACGATGAGAAGTATCAATATACTGTTAGGTGGTACCTTCGGCGTGAGGTACTATTCCGATAGCTAGGGCCTGAATCGCTTTATATCGGAGAACTCGCTAAGAAGACACCAGTAATGCAGGCTAGATATAATAATATACTTCGGGGTAGCGAGTCATAGTAGTGGTAACGATAAGATAAAAACTTATTATATTGATAAAATCTCTTCTCTGTGCTTGTTGTGTCTCATAGCAGCGAAGATGCTTTGATATTTATATTCCGCGTGTGAGCAATCACTGTATACATGCTAATCCTATACTAACTAAGTATCTTGCTCACACTTCTGCGAACTTCACCTGAGTGCGAACACTCATAGACGGTGCAAGCTCTTTACCACCCCTCTTGCTCCCATGGTCAACTTATCGGTCTGCGCTTCTGGTATTCCTGATAGGGTGGTGACAACCTCAGGTGTCAGCTCATCCGTTTATGCGTTGACAACAATCGTTACGAATTATGTTGCCCTCGTGCTCACCGAGAGTAGTCTAACTCGCTGGACAGACGATGGCCAATCTTCTTTGGTTGGTTCTGTCAAGAATCCGACATGAAACTGCATATTGTATTCTGGTCTTCCGGCATTACACGACTTGTCCTCGGGATCGTACCTATGGGCTTTTTCCCTCGGACTCCATCTTTTACCAACCTGTCCTTTGTCGATGCACCCGATCCACCTACTGGGCATAGTTATCTCCTTCATACGCTACACGTCTTTGCAGGTACGAGGGCACTAACCTTTGTGCAAAATGTCCCGTCACCTTCGACCCACTCTTCCCACTGTCCTTCTTCAAGTGTCTGTAACTCTATGCGCTCTCTTCTGACTCTCCGGCCTCCAGCTGCATAAGGTGCCCGGAGGTCCCCCCTCATATACCCTGCGAACAGGATCCGGTCGGATGGACGGCCGCGATGAATATGGTGTTATAATATCTGTTTCATTGATAGTGGTAGTTGGTGTTGGGATGCAACTACCCAGGCGGCCAGTGATGACGCGCCGTCCCAAAGCCGGGGCTGGAGGCGGGTGTTATCTTTTTCTTTCCAAGTTCGTGCGTGTCAAGGTAGGGTAACTTTGCCCTCTAAATCCTTACGAGGAGTCTGTGCGCCTAACACCCACTATGGCCGCCAGCATGCCCTAAAAATCAGGCTACAGACACTAGAAGTTCTTTTGAAAGCAGAAAATGTCGCTCAATAACAGGCACCAGGAGGGAGACAGCGGTTGCACCTCGGAGAATTCTCAAAGGCCGGATGAAGAACGTCAGCACCCTGACCGAGCTCTGCACAACCTCCAACATCGATTATGGGAACATAATGGCGGAGATGTTACGTTTTACCAAGCAGACTGTAGCGGATCACGATGCGCTGTCTTCTGACCCTACGGAACTGCGGTTACTTCACGTAGAGCAATTTATGCACCTTGCAATTCCGCTCGCCGACTTTCACAAAATTCACTTTGTCCAGATTCACCGAGCCCGCAGCACCGGACCAATAGCTTCCCTTAGCGGTGGTCCCAGAACTGATTGGGCATGGATACAGGCTGGCGGTGACGTCAGTTATGGAGATCTGCCGGGGCGCGGGGTGGCGTAACTGTTACCCCTTTTCACGATATGAAGCCTCTTCAGCGAGGCCGCTGGTGCCCGGCGCCTAGCACTACTTCACATACTAGATCTGATCAATTCTGGTAGATTCCCTCTCACAAGAGGACATATACGAGTCAGGACCCGGCGTAGCGGTGAGATGCAAATAGTTGATATAGGGAGAGTGATTGGACAGGCGCATGTAATTCCCCCTGGGGAGGGCCAATGGATAGTAAATCAGAGGATTGATCTGTGGAGGTTTAATGCAAGATATTACATTATTTTATACTATCTAGCTGGATTGTGTATAAGATGCACGCGGCCGAGTTGAAGCCGGAGGCCTAAGATAGCAATAGCCATCCGGGTGCCCGGATTCAACTCGGCGGTGAGAGTAGGGCCGATGTGTGAAATATGTTGTGGATTAGGCTACAGAATTGTATATAATATGCACGCGGCCGAGTTGAAGCCTGACGCCTGAGATGGCAATTCCCATCCTGGTACCAGGATTCAACTCGGCCACGAGGGTGTAGCAGAATACCCTTAATGAAATATATCAAATTATATACAGGTTTTACGAGTAATCGAGAGGGTGAAAGCGGATGAAGGTAGGCGTCTGCGTTGTGGGACCGGCAGGGTGCTGACAAGGGTAAGAGTCTGGGAAGGGCGCTGGCAGGGTGCGTACGAGGGCAAGAGTCTGCGAAGGGCGCCGGCTGGGTGCGGACGAGGGTAAGAGTCCGTGCAGGATGCCGGCTGGGTGCGGAGGAGGGGAGGAGTCTGTGAAGCGTGCTGGCAGGGTCCGGACGAGAGGAGGAGTATGCGTAGAGTGTCAGTAGGGTGTTGCAAGCATTATGGGGCTTCGCCGGATGAATCTAGGCCATGGGTCTCCCATAATCTGGCAGCAATACGCGAGAGACCCCCGGGTCAGAAGTGACTGAATGTGGGTGTTTGGAAGGAATCTGGCCGTGACAAGTGCGCCAAGTAGTGAGGACAGGAACAAGGGTGTTGGGAGGCACCCGGCGCAGGAGGTGCAATCCTTGAACGCCCGGATGTTCAGGCGGTTCAGGACGCACAGGACGAAATGGCGGACGTTCAGGATGCACGGAACCAACGGGGCGGACGCACGCGGTCCTGACACGGGCGGTCCCTTTGTGTCTGGTGTAAACGGCTTTTTTTGCTGATATGATCCACCACATAATGGCCCCGCTGTGGCCCAAAACCAACCTCTTGCCCTAGGTGTTCGCCCAGCTCCCAACCGTAGGCCCACAGGTTAGTCACGTCCTGAATGATCAGCTTGTTTCAACTTTTTACCTCCTGACTTGTAAGATACAGATTGGAGCGCACTCCTTGGTCGTGTAGGCGCAGTGCCTATCGTTTATGTCCTGCTGTCGCAAGGTGGTCTGGTACTCTCCCAGGTTGAAAGGAATGAGGTAAACGTCGTCCCAAATTATCACTTACTCCATTGGCGTCCCCGTAATTTCAATGGGGTAGTGTTCAGCAAGTTAGATTCCTATAACATCCATGGATTATCAGTCATGATTTACAGATCCGTACCTTACTACCAAATCCGGTACATCCTTGGCCCTACAGGTCAAAGGCCTTGAAGGTTACGTAGGTCTCCTATGTGAGAGCTGGATACCATGGATTATGTCTGCATCTACAGCGATGAAACTGCAAGAGCTTGGGTCCTTTCAAATCCCGTTCTTGATGACCGGCTGGATCAGATGGTGTACTGTAACCGTGATTGGCATTCAGAGTGGCGAGACACACCAGCGCTGACGAGAGTCCACTATCTCAATAAACCTGAAGTCGGAAACTAGGCCTGTGATCCGGCATAATGTATAGGCCAGATGCATTCCGGAAGAATATCAGATGACAGACCAGTTGACGGGGATAGTAGATATGTGGAGGAAAGGCATGAGCATTATGCTGCTTATTTATCTGAGTCATCCTCGGACATCCCAGACTCTGCGACTGGAAGTCAGCTCCTCTTTACAATTTTGCCACGTCCGCCGGTAGGACACAGTAAATAGCCTGTGAATCATATCCCCCTCTTTGCCAAATCGTGGAGCCAGCACAATCGACTGCTACTATCAGACGGCCTCCATCACCGGCCTCAAGGGGAGGATGACCCCATGCACAGCGTGAATTTCGATGATGATTATCGCGGAGAGCATACGCCCGAAAAATGCCTTTTGAATTACCTTATCACGGAGTATTGGAGATCTGAGGAGTCCCAGAAACGTCCTGCTGGTTTCGACGCCCAGAGCACAGAGGACCCGATGTCAAGAAAGTGTTTACAGGTTCTGGTCAGGAGAATGTTAGGTTGTAGCTTCGGCGTGAGGTATTCCGACAGCTAGGACCTTGATCGTGATTATATCGGAGAACTCGTTAAGAAGACACGAGTAATGTAGGCTAGATATAATTTTTACTCCGGTGTAGATCGTCGAAGTATTGGTAACGATATAAAAGTGTAAATAACTTATTATATTGATAAGATCTCTTCTCCGTGCTTCTTATCTTAATAGCAGCGAAGATGCTTCGATATTTATATTCTGCGTCTGAGCAATCGCCGTATACATGCTAACTCTAGACTAACTAAGTACCTTGCCCGCAACTCTGCGAACTTCACCTGAGTGCGAACACTCGTAGACGCTGAAAACTCTCTACAACACCTTTTGCTACCATGGTTAACTTATCGGTCTGCGCTCTCATTATTCCTGATGGTGTGGAAACCACATCAGGTGTCAGCTCATCCGTTTATCTTTTGGCAACAATGGTTACGAATTATCTTGCCCCCGTGCTCACCGAGGGTAGTCTAACTCGCTGGACCGAAGATGGCCATTCTTCGTTGGTTGGTTCCGTCGAGAATTCGACACGCAACCGCATGTCGTATTCCGGTCTTCCGGCATTACACGACTTGTCCTCGGGATCGTACCTATGGGCTTCTTCCCTCGGACTCCATCTTTTGCCAACTTGTCCTTTGTGGATGTACCCGATCCACTTACTGGGCATAGTTTCCTCCTTCATACTCTACACGACTTAGTAGGTACGAGGGGACTAACTTTCGTGGGAAAGGTCCCATTACCTTCGACCCTCTCTTCTGACTCTCTGTCTTCAAGAGTCTGTAACTTCATGCGCCGTGGTCCGATTCACCTGCCTGCACTTGCATAAGGTGCCCGGAGGTCTCCCCCCATATACCCTGCGAACAGGATCCGGTCGGACGGACGGCCGCGACGTATACGGTGTTATAACATGTGTTCCATTGATAGTGGTCTTTGGTATTGGGACGCAACTACCCAGGCGGCCAGTGATGACGCGCCGTCCCAACGCCGGGGCTGGAGGGGGGTGTTATCATTTTCCTTCGAAGTTGGTGTGCGTCAAGGCAGGGTAACCTTGCCCTGTATATCCTGACGGGGAGTCCGTGCGCCTAACACGAGCTCCCCTCTTCGAAGTGTTCGTCCCGAATACTCTATGTCTATTATCCAATCTATCTTCCATGTCGAGCTCCACATAGCAGGTGTAAAAACCACCGGGGTTTGCTTGTCGGCCGATGGAAAACTTTTCTTATGTTACTGGACCTCTCTCGGGCCCGGCATCTCCGGGTTCTCTCTATGAAACCTTTCCACCTCTTCCTGCGCGTTCTTCATACCTTCTGGTGGCTCCCACGTATTCTCGTCCTCCACGCACCCTTTCCATTTTACAAAGTACCGAAGCTCTTTCATCGGTTTATTCCTTCCTGGAACCTTTCGCGTGTAGGAAATGATCTCACTCTTGACGATCCTTTCTACCTCCCACTCTAAATCTCCCTCGATCTCTTCGGGGTCTCGTGGGGGTTGTTCGCAATTTGGTCGGTTCGAGGCTCGCTAGGGTTCCAACCGCGAAACGTGAAACACAGGATGAATTTTCCCCCGCGGCGATATTTCTAACTTGTACGCCCTGCTTCCTTTCCTTTCTAACACTTTGAAAGGGCCATACAGTTTCGGACTCAGCTTCTTCGATGGTTGTTTGGTACATATGTTCTTCGCATTCAACATTACCAAGTCGCCAACTTCAATGCTGGGTTGTTCCGTCGCTTTGCGGTCGTAATATTTCTTCATCGCTTCCCGTGTGTTTTCTAGGTTTTGTTTCGGCTGTCGATGTATGTCCTGGATCCAGTGAACATACATTGTCGCCCCGGGGTTATGCGCTTCTTTCTCTTTCATCCACTCCGTCTGTGGGTGGAAACCGTAGTTGACGAAGAAAGGGGTCATCTTGTGGGCGTTGGTAGCCGAGTTATTGTAGGCGTGTTCTGCTAGCGGCAACAGTTGGTACCAATCATTCTGATCGTAATTGACAAATGTTCGTAAGTAACCTTCCAGCACTTGGTTGGTCCTTTCCGTCTGTCGGTCAGTCTGAGGGTGGTAAGCCGTCGACATACGCCTCTTAACTCCTAGTATTTTGCACAATGATTCCCAGAATTCGCCGGAAAACTTCGCGTCCATGTCCGATATGATTTCGGTTGGTAATCCGTGAAGTTTGCAGACTTCCCGCAGGAAGCTATGCGCAACATCCTTTGCGGTCGCATTCTCGTGGAGGCCGATAAAATAAGCCATCTTGGTGAACCGGTCTACTACTACCATGATCTGGGTCTTACCTTGCGATTCCGGTATTTGGGTCATAAAGTCCGTCGATATGGAGGACCAGGCGGCATAACGTACTTGTAATGGTTGAAGTAATCCGTACTTGGCATGCCGTGGAGATTTACTGTGTTGACATTCGTCGCAGCATAGTACATAGTCTCTGATCCAATTTGCCAGTCCTTTCCACTAAAAGTCCCTCGTTATAATCTCAATCATTTTCTCTTGTCCGAAGTGCCCCGCTACTAAAGAATCGTGACAGCCCTGGGCTATCTCGGTTTGAAGGGCTTCGTTCTCGGGGATATACCAGCAATTTTTGTAATATAGTAACCCGTCCTTTTCTATCCATTCCTCCAGCATCTTTTTCCCGCCTTCTCTTAACATAACCAGTTCTCGGACTCGGTCCTGCCACTTCTCATCCTCCTTTCCAGCCGCTCTAATCTTGTCCAGAAATGTATTGTTCATTGTCCGCGTCAGGGCTGCGTTGACGTGAGCACTTGATAACATTTCCCGTTCTTTCGTAAACCGAGGGTGATAGCTGATATCAGCTGCACTAAAGAATTCGTTTCCGCTTGTGTCTGCGTGAAGGAAACCTATTTTGACTTTTTCTTCCTTAACCGTCATGGATCGCTTGGGGTGCATGTCAATTGATCTGAAGCCCATTTCTCCTCGCTCGGTTTTTCCCAAATCGTCTACTTCCATGGCGTCGGCATTGGCAACTTTCTCAACTATGAGTTGTGCTATCCGATCTCCTGCCTTAAATACGCAGTCCGCTTCGCCATGATTTCGAAGTATGACCTTGACTTCTCCGGTGTAATCTGCATTTATTACACCACCGCCCACTGCTATTCCCATCTTGCTAGCCATACCACTTCTTGCGGCTAGCCTTCCGTAAGTTCCTTCCGGCAATCCTATCACAATACCCGTCTCCACCATTGTCTGTCCTTTTGCTGGTACCAGGCTGTCTGTTAGGGCGTAAATGTCATGACCGGCCGCAAACCGTGATCCTTTTGACCGGATGATAGCCTTATCCGAAAGTTTCATTATCCTAAGGCTTGTAGGTTCGCGTTTTTCTGCGACGAGGGCTGTCTCTGCGTTTTGTTTTTGATGAATCACGGAAATTTGAAAATGTTCTGATTTCAAAATCGACTGTTCACTGTGACGAGCTCCCTCCTCAGGATGGTACTCCGGCCGTCTACTTAATGCGTCGGGTTTCCCGCCTCTGCTTCCCGGCCGATAGACTATTTTGAAGTTGTAGTTTGTCAACTTCTGTGCCCATCGAATCTGTCGTTGGTTCCAGACTCTCTTGGTCAAAAAGGACTGTAGATTTTGGTGGTCGGTGTATACTGTCACAGGTTCTTCTTCACCCCAGAGGTATCTTTTCCATTCTTTAAACGCTTCCATTGTTGCGAGTAACTCCTTATCGTGTATCTCGTAATTTCTTTCAGCGCTGTTTAGCTTTCGAGAATGAAAAGCCCCCGGGTGAAGCCCGCTTCCCTGATAGTGTGACAGTACGCATCGGAGCGCGAAGTCGCTTGCGTCCGTCTCGACCACAGTCTTTCTTCCTGTGTAAAAATGCGATAAAATTGGTGTCATTGTAAACCTCTTGTTCAACTCCTCAAATGCCTCTTCCTGCTCTCTTCCCCAGTGAAAATCCTTTGGGTTTCCCTTCAACCTCTCGGTTATTGGCTTGCAAACTTTTGAGAAGTTTTTAATGAATCGTCGGTAGAACTTTGCGAATCCAGTCAAGATCTGAACTTCTTTGACCGACCTCGGGTGTGCCCAATTTTGAACGCTTTTCACTTTCCTATCACTCATGGTGACTCCGCTTGTCTTGACAATATATCCGAGGAATTCGACTTCCTCTTGATGGAACACCGACTTCTTCAACGAGACTGCCAACTCATGTTGTTCGAGCCGGTCAAGGACTTTTTGGACCAGTTTGATATGGTCGTCCATATTTTCGGAGTATATTAGGATATCGTCCAGGTAGACGACTACTCCGTGATCCAAGGATTTCCTTAGGATCTTGTTCATCATTGTCTGAAACGTCGCGGGAGCGTTAACAAGTCCAAAAGGCATGACTTTGTATTCGTACTGTCCGTATCGTGTACGAAAAGCGATCTTCTGTTCATCGCCTTTTCTCATTCGAATAAGATGATATCCATCTTTTAGGTCGAGTTTCCTAAATACCTTGTTTCCAGCGACGCGGTCTCGGAGCTCACCCATGAGCGGTAGCGGGTATTTATTTAGAATCGTCAGTTTATTGAGGTTCCTATAATCTACCCATAGCCGTAGACTTCCTTCGGGTTTCGGAACGAAGAGGATTGGAGCGCCGTAAGGAGATTCGCTGTGAGCTATTTTTCCCTCAGCCATCATTTTCTTGAGGTACTTATCCAGCTCGTTCAACTGGTGTGCCGATATTGGATAAATTGTACCCCATGGGGGCTTGGCCCCTTTCTTAAGGTTGATGGCGTGATCGAAGGTTCTTCGAGGCGCCAACATTTTTGCTTTTTTCTCTTCAAAAAGCTCCTTATACCGCCAATATGGTTTTGGCAGCGTCTCCAACTGTACTCCTCCTTCTTCCTCCCGTTCTATTCATCCCACATACTGGGCTTCCTCATCGTAAGCTACAGTTTCATCCCATTCAAACATATCCGCCACCGCCTTATTTTTTATATGCGCGTGGCACTTTACTTCTTCAAAGGCCCATTTACGTGGGTCCGCCATATTTTTCAGGGGGTGCTCATCATGCCACCACCCAAAGGGTATGATTAAGTCATACCTTCCTGCATTAGCAATTTCGCAGGATATCATACTTCGGTGTCCGTTGGCACCGATTTCTAGGAGAATAGGATGGGTATAGAATGTTCCTCCAGTAGGCGCGGTTTCGCCATCGAAGGTTGTGATTTTTAACAGTGAATCCATAGCTTCATTCGGGATTTCAAACCGTCGTGCGGTGTCTTGGTTCATGAGAAAGATATTTGAACCAGAATCTAAGAGGACGTTTATCGCGTGTTTTCGTGCTTTGATTTCAATAAATGCCTTCCCCTCAGGGCAGGCATAGTGCTTGGGTTTTTTAATGGGTCTGGAGCATTCGCTCTGTCCTTGATGAAATCTTTTCATTGTCGCGGTTACAAGTCGCGTGGGGGTTTGTTACCGCGCCTGGGCAGTTTCGGCTCTTAAAGCCTCCTCAGACAAACTTTTACAATAACTGTCATATATTTTAATATCGGGCAGCCCACTACTAGCGGTCTTTACCTCCTGCCGAGGAGTTCCCATACAGGCGTGGTGGTTCACTAGAGTACCTCTCGAGTTCGCGACTAGGATGCGCGGTCCTTTATCGTCGACCTAGCCCTGATATGAGACTGTCCCCTGTGACGAGTCCACCGTACATCCGCCTTCGAGTATGGTCTCACTCCCAAGACCCCCTCGGACACCATTCGTCGGGCATCAACCTTGTGCCCAATGGAGGCGCCCACAGCTTCTATTTGCCCGGCTTTTTTACTCGGAGAGAAAGTCAGGTTGCCCTGGATTTCGACCCTCCTCACGCGAGTTGTGCAACTCAAGTTCCGTTCCGGCGAATGGTAATCCTCTTTTTCCCTTTTAATCTCGTCGACCGCTTTCTTCTCTTGTAGTTTTTTATGGCTCCCGTGGTTAGCACGGACTACCCAATTTTGGAGGTAAATTGGCAACCGCGATCCATTTGTCTTTTAGCCTTCGGGTGGGATCTCGTTACCGACTACGCCGCAGGTCTTTCGATTCGAGGCGGCAACCTCACCTCCCGATCATCTTGGTTGTCCGTACCTGGATGACTTTGTATAAAATGTCGTCATCGTCAAAAGCCCATGCTGGGGGCCTTTGCACTGGTCGCTTCGAGCTTTCTCCCTTGCCATCAACGGCAACAGTGGCCACCTGGGGGCGTCATTTTGGCACGAATGCGGATGGTCGTTTGGGCTTCGATTGCCCTGGATACACAGCGGATACCTGTATTGGCTTTCGGCAGTGTTTCCAAACGTGGTTTCTCATCCCGCATCGTGTGCATTCGTTGTCAGATTTCCGTTTATCGACAACCTTCTGATCGACGCCCTGGTGTGCTTCCGACCACACCGTATGTCTAACCTCCCCCGTCGGTCCCACCGACCCTTGCTGTTTCACCTTTCCCTCCCCAGCCTTTTTCTTCTGGTATGCCGCCTTTTCCGTAGCCGTGTATTGCTTCTTTACACGTCATGCGGCGACCGTCGGCTTCGAATCCTCGAATTTTGGTTCTTCGCCTGGTGTCCTGCCAGAGGGACCGCCTTATCGAAGATCTTTTCGTTCCTTGAAATCTTCTTCCGCTCTGCTTACGGTCCTGACTGGTTCCAACCATTCCCCATCGTCGACATATTCTCTGTGTCAGAGCCATCGCAATGCTTCAACAGGAAGTTCGTCTTCAATGATTTTTCTCCAGGCTATCCCGGTGACTCTTGCATGGATGTTGAGATTTTCCATCTCCATCAAGAATTTGGCGGCATCACCGCGATATTTGACCGATCCTATTTCTCCTAGGAATTTTCCCGCTTCGTGTGTGGGTCCCAAGCGTCGCAGGGCTTGTTCTGCAAAAACGTGCCAAAACTCGTATCCCTCTTGTCTCGTATAACCTATTTCCCCAGTCATTTGTCTTCGGTAGGTTAACGCAAACGGTGCGACTTCTTTCCCATCCATTCGCCTTATGGCGTATCGGATTCGTTGTGCCTCGTCCTCCCACTGCCAACTGTTTCGACCAAAATAATCTGTGCATGTCATTAGCCACATGCCGATATCTTGGTGTTTCTCGTTCCTAAACATGGCAGGGGGTTCCGCTGGGATTCTCGTTCGTTGTCCTAATGCATTGGCCATGACTCGAGAGAACAGGTTAAACTGTTCATCGTTCTCGACGTCGTAGTCGTCTTCTTCTGGCTGGGCTGCGAGTCTCCCGTCCCGTCTTCCCTTCCTACTCTCGTCTGGTTTCCTACCAGACCCTTCTCTCTCATCATCGGGGTCTCCTCCCCCTCTGCCGCCTCGTGCTCCTGTCGCTCCTTGTCGTGATGGTGGTGGTGGTCTTCCCCCCATCAGCAAAAGAAATGTTTACTCCAGATGGATAGGGCCCGAGTCCGGACGGCGTGCGTCCGCCCCATTCGTTCCGTACGTCCTAAACGTCCGCCTTTGCGTCCTCTGCGTCCTGAACGTCCTGAACGTCCTCGGATTGCACCTCCTGCGCCTGGCGCCTCCCAACACTCTTGTTCCCGTCCTCACCACCCGGCGCACTTGTCACGGCCTGATTCCGTCCGAACACCCACCTTCAGTCTCTTCTCGCCCGGGGGTCTCTCGAGTAGACCTGCTAGATTCTGGGAGCCGGACGGCCTAGATTCGTCCGGGGACGCCACATAATGCTTGCAACACCCTACCGACACTCTACGCGGACTCCTCCCCTTGTCGGCACACTGCCGGCGCCCTGCGCGGACTCTTACCCTCGTCCGCACCCTGCCGGCACCCTTCGTGGACTCTTACCCTTGTCCACACCCTGCCGGTCCCACTACGCAGACGCCTACCTTCGTCCGCTTTCACCCTCTCGATTTCTAGCATAGCCTGTATATAATTTAATATATTTCATTAATGGTAGTCTGCTACACCCTCGTGGCCCAGTTGAACCCGGGTACCTGGATGGGAATTGCCATCTCACGTGTCCGGCTTCAACTCGGCCGCGTGCGTATATTACACAATTCTGTATTCTAATCCACAACATATTTCACAAATCCGCCCTACTCTCACGGCCGAGTTGAATCCGGGCACCCGGGTGGCAATTGCTATCTTAAGCCTCCGGCTTCAACTCGTCCGTGTGCATATTATACACAATCCAGTAGTATAGAATAATCTAATATATTTCATTAAACGTCCCCAGATCAATCCTGTGATTTACTATCCATTGGCCCTCCCCCGTGGGAATTACATGCGCCTGTCCAATCACTGTCCCTATATCAACTATTCGCATCTCTCGACCACTACGCCGCTTCCCGACTCGTATCTGTCCGCTTGCGAGATGGAATCTACCAGAATTGATCGGATCGAGTACGTGAAGTAGTGCCAGGCGCCGGACACGAGCGGCCTCGCTGAAGACGTTTCTTATTTTGAAAAGGGCTAACAGTTGCGCCACCCCCCGCTCCCGAAGATCTCCATAACTGTCCTCTCCGCCCGCCTGGATCCATACCCAATCATTTCTGGGACCACCGCTACGGAAGGTCATTGTTCCGGTGCTGGGGGCTTGGTGAATCTGGAAAACGTCCGTTTCCTGACAGTCAGCTACCGGAATTTCAAGGTGCGTAAATTGCTCTACGGGAAGTAACCCCAGTTCGGTAGGCTCAGAAGACAGCGGATGGTCATCCGCTACAGTCTGCTTGGTAAAACGTAACATCTTCTCCATTATGTCCCCATAATCGATGTTGCAGGTTCTGCAGAGCTCGGTCAGCGTGCTGACGTTCTTCATCCAGCCTTTGAGAATTCTCCGAGGTGCAGCCGCTGTCTCCCTCCCGGTGCCTTCTATTGCGACGACATTTTCTGCCTTCAAAAGAACGTCTAGTGTCTGTAGCCTCATTCCTAGGGCATGCTGGCGGCCA
>Ga0307513_10000892_pt1 | contig 43223 bp, 16 predicted proteins | sample 15_EM_MG_FD_202174 | JGI IMG/M metagenome (GOLD analysis project Ga0307513, IMG submission 202174) | Populus trichocarpa ectomycorrhiza microbial communities from riparian zone in the Pacific Northwest, United States - 15_EM | ecosystem: Host-associated > Plants > Roots > Unclassified | place...
AGAGAGAGAGAGAGAGAGAGAAATGTGTGCTGTAATATTATGGTATTCAAGATTCACCGCCTCTAATCAAGTGAGATAGTGCGAGTGTAAACGCCATTGTTGTGTGTGATAAACAGAGAGCAGAGTCTTCACTGCCTAACATAACAAAGAATTAGCACTATAACGGATGGCTTAAGGGTGACTTATCGTATAACATACTTCACTAAATGATCGAGTACAAGTAGATCCATAAAAGAAGGGCAGACGTTAGCGGTGTCTTGCTTGCTATCCGTTTAATATTCTGTCATATTAATGAAATAGACATGCATATATGGGACTATGGGAGCCTTAGCTTTCTTGCAAACGAAACAAGAGAAGAACCCAATCCACCACTTTCGGTTGTGATATCTGTGGCTGCAAACTCATGCCAATGAAGCTTTGCTTCCACAAATTTCCCACATTTTCCTCTCAATCAAAACAAAGAAAAAGAAAATATTTATGTAACTTTTTTTCTGAAGTGAATAATGCCACCATGAACAAGCCTGCAGCCATTTGATTACTCAAATAATCCAACTTCGACATTTGTGATCATAATAATAAAAAAAATTCAAATAATCATAATTAACAAATATGAATTGCATTAGTGAAAATGAAGTTAATAAGCCCAAATTGAATTTGGAGTGAAATAATCCCAAATGAGAAAACAACAATTTCCATTTTAATTGGATTAGTAATGGAAATCAACCAAGGGAGAAGCTGTGAGGACAAGAACTTATTCCTTGATGCAAAGTGGAACTTGGGTTCTAGGAGATCATCTTCAGGTGCCGGAAGATTAAGATCTAGTTGTAGGTTATTTCTTGGTTTCTTGGATTCTTGGGACTCATGATCAAGACCATTAACTCTTTCCAAACTCATAGTTGATGTCGTTGTTGTTGTTGTGGTTGTGGTTGAAGTGGCAGCTGCAAACGCCCTATACCATCTCATATGACCACCTAAAGCCTGACCAGATGAAAACTCAGCACCGCATATAGAGCACTCATGGACCTTATTAGATTTCACATTAGGACTACATAGAACCCTATTATTTACTAGTTGCAATGAAAAGGTTGTGCTTGTATTAATGTTATTTCGATTTCCAATTTACTCTTCATGAGCCATTCGTACCGTCGTCAACACTTTCTTGTCTTCATGATCAAGGCTACCAGGTTTTGGTTTCTTATGACTCGCTCTATGTCCACCAAGCGCTTGAAATGAAGGGAAATGTCTGTCACAGGTCTTGCACTGGTAAACATATAACCCAACATCCTTGTTGATATTCGTAGTAGTTGTTGATGCTGCAATAGCCACGGGCTTAACTAATATTTTGTAGTTTTGGTTGCCTTGAGCCAAAAGAATCAAACAGTTGGCCATGTCTTCTTCCTCCCTAGTCCTTTCCGTGAATTCAAATGAGGTGCTAGGACCAGGAGACGATGACGATTTGTTGTAGATTCTTTGATCAAGTTCACCTCCACTCTCTCCAGCGCTAGATGAGCTAGAAGATGCCATGGCTAACGTTAGCGGCAAAGATGGCCTTGGTCGCTTGGTACGCTTGCCTTTGATGATTTGTTTTAGTTCATTAGACCCCATCATTTGATCTTGAGAACCCATCATCATTAATTTAATGATCCAAGAGGAACACACACACACAGTTAGAGAGAGAGAGACAAACAAACAGAGGTGAGGAGGAAAGCTAGCAACGTAGGAGAGTTGGAGTTAATCTTGTATTAAAAAGGTAGTAATGAATGTTGTCAAGGAAGAGGGAGAAGGAGAGGGTTTTTTTTCTCTCTAATTAGAGATGTAACCCTTGGACAGTTACATAAATTTCCTTACTTGCCAGTCTTGCGTTTTCCAAACATGAAAGTTATAATAGACTTATTAAAAGAAGAAATACAGATGGATACACATACACAGAGAGAATATAAAAGAAAGAACGCAAGTATGAGGAGGCGAGGATACTAGTGAGATTCGATTGGCTTTGAAGCAAACCCATTACTTTTTCTAAGCGATTCTTTCTGGAGGATTGGTTTGCAAGCTTGGAACCACAAAATTTCCGTTTCCCTCCCTTTTTCTCTCTCGCCTTTCTTGTTTGTGTTTTATTAGTTAATTTTCATTTGCTTCACTTGTTTTAGTGCACTCATCTTTCTGCGCGCAGGATCGAGACAAGGAGTACTGCTAAATTTTAGAACTAGTAACTGTTCATTAAGCAACGAATCATTTCTCGAATACAAGGGCAATAATCTTGAAAACTGAAGGTGAAGATATATAATAAACATTTTTGAGAAATTAGGATTGTTGACCTTTTGCTCTATGTGCTGATGGAATGGCCTATAGACTAATGGCATTACATTAGACACTAATTAAGTAGAGACTTCATGTGGAGTTAACCCACACCTACTTCACATTCACATTGTACACTGAAAACTTCTTAGATGGAAAGTGACCTAAAAATCACACCTGCCATATATGACATAATGTTAAATCATTATTGATCAACTCATGAAACTTTAAAAATACAGGGACCCTTTGCATAACAAAATTGAATGAAAGTTGATTGAAAATGGAGAAGGTGGTATGTAGATATACCTGCAAAACAAATCTCCTTTAATAAGATAGAGTACGAGGGATCAGGGGATGTATAAAAGTAGGAAAAACCAAGTGAAGAGAAAAGGAAAGATATGGAAGAGAAGAAGGTGAAAAAGATCATTCATGACCCTTTCACCTTCTTGTTCTTTATATAGTCACTGGACTTTACATAGGGAGAAAGGTAATTCGGCTCATTCCTTTACCTTTATTGGTTCCAGAGACTGATTAAGAGATAAATGCTTTTTATGGTGATAGATCACTATTGAATATACATTTAATGAATATATTATATGCCCTTCTAGTAGGTTGGTGGTAGGTCAGGTCTTTTTGGGCTCAGTGCTATGTTAAAAGGAAAGTGATTCCCCTCTTCATTAAATGTATTACTATGGTTGTTTTGAAATAAAATTTAGCTAGGATATAAAAAAAAATATCATATTGCTAGCTTAATTAATTAGCATCAACAAATTAATCTGTTTATTTGTTCTCAAATAAAGAAGCCTTTAACATAATTGTTTTAAATATAAGAAAATATTAAATGCAAGGATAATAAAATAACAAGTTGTTCTAGAGATAAATAATTTAACATAGAAGATATAAGATAACAACATTTAAACTCCATTGGAATTAAAAAAGATTTTAGAATATGTTAAACACTTAATACTAGTAGAATTTAAAAAAAAAAAGAATGGTAAAGTACAAGATCTCATTCGAATGACTATACTTTTTCTAACACATCAACATATTTACTTTGCTTGAATGTAGGCATTAAGTTCTTCAGTGTCCATAGGAACAAAATTTGAATCAAATGTCAATGGAATTGAGCCAACCTCATTAATGCCTATCGAAACATCATCATGCTCCTATGTATCTTCATTATCACAGTCATCTTCAATCTCATTTATATTTATCAAATTTACAATTGAAACATAATTAACCGATAAACATTACATGTTAAACAATAATTTTTTTTCAAACAAACTAATAACTAAAGGATCAAATCTTCCATTACCTTCATTTAAAGTATCTTGAATAGTCATGGTTGATAAATCACGGTGATAGATTTCTACTTTTTCGGTTGTCAAAGATGATTGATTATCTTCTACTATCCAATTTCCAGTATCAGGAAAATGCCTCAAAATTAATTGGATTATAATTCCATCATTTCCAATAATTCCTACAAAATCAAAGTGAAGGTACACAATATAAGTATTAATGATGCTACTTAATAATATAAAATAACTTTTGAAGAATTAGAAAAAAGAAAATACTTTTGTTTCAATCTCAAATTATAATGGACGTAAACTAGGTTATTAAGTATGTGATGCTCCAATCGATTTCTCTTCTTAGAGTGGGTGTGCTAAAAAACACTTCAATTCCTATCGCGTCCCGAAGAACTACAAGTTTAACTTAAAACTCATATAGTCAGCTTTTGGAGATTTGGAGCACAAGTTCCATATGTCACTCATCATTCATCTATATACAAAATTAATAAAAGAGATTATGTCAAGATAATATTTTTAAATTTCTTTGAATATAAATATAATAATATACCTAGAGGTAAATATGTGCAATCGTTTCTTACAGACACTCTACCAAAGTCATGTTCTGCATTCCTCAACAACTTCATCTCACTTGTAAGCTTGCTTAGCAGAGTTGCATTTCCATTTGAATACTTCTCAACAACATCTAAAAGTCTGAAAATGGTGTTTGTATATCTATCCATTAGATTTACATCATATTGAAACTGAGAATTCAACCAAAATCCCACTGCATAAAGCTTCCTATACAATTATCCAACCCACCTATTGTTAATGATGTCTAGGAAAGGTTGCACCTTAGCCCTTTTCTTTTTAATTATTTTTAATATTTCTTTCTTTGCAGAATGGATAGCCACATATAAATATCTCATAGAAGGTCTATCATCACTATCAACAATTTATAGAACTCGAACTATTGGTTCGGTTATTCTTATAATTGATGCACATTCTTTCTAAAACATAGAGTTCAACACATTATCAATAAACCTTTTTCCTTTATTATCTTTAGCATTAGCAGAGAAGACTCATTCTCTAGATGTCACCATAGCTCTTAAATTGTCTTTGTGTACTAAAATGTTTTGCAAAGCAATGAAATTAATAGCAAAGCAAGTAGGAGTTGATCGAAGTGTTTATCTCCCTCCAATGAACTTTCTCATCAAAAACAATGGATATCAATGATTATGAATATACTTTGTAATACTGGAAACATGATCAACAACAGAACAAATTGAATGTAGCCTACCAACATCTTGGAGCATAAGGTTGATGTAATGAGTAGCACAAGGAGACCAAAATATTGAAGGAAATTCTTCCACCAACAACTTGCCAACAACAACATAATTAAAAGCATTATCAGTCACCATATGCATGATATTTTCAAGCCCAACAAACAAAACAACATCTCTAAACAACTTATATAATAACACAATAGTTTTTTAGGCCTCTGATGCCTCTACTGTTTAAAAAAAAACAGTTCATTTAGGAGAATATATTAAGAAATTAATTAAAGTTCTCCTTTTTTGATTTGTTCATCCATCAATCATCAATGTGCAGCCGGTTTTCTTCCAAGTTTCTCGATAACGCTCAATATAAATCTTCACTTCATCAACCATTTTTGCCAAGTAATAACCACAAAAAGCATGAAAATTTGGTCATTTATAACCAAGACTCATGATTGTTACGACATCTATGGCATGTTGATAGTAAACAGAGTTAACAACATTAAATGGCACACATGCATCAATCATCCATTTTGCTATAGCAAGATCACACCGTTCGACAACTTTTTTTTTTCAACAACTTTGGAGAGACTTTTGAGCACCATAAGTTGTTCTTGGCATAAAATATGCCCCTAATATTGCATTTTCTTTCTATTTTCCACAACTTGCAATTGATTGTTTAACAATACCAGTGATTTTACTTTCTTTGTTTGGTATCCTTCGATGGTAACATCTGCTTCTTACCATCAGCTTCTGCATCATCATCATCAACATCTTCTAATTATCTAATCATCCTCTCTTCATACTGTTTTTATTTTGTGCTATATTGATTGTAATTTGCTTTCATTTCTCTAGCTCTCCTTTTCAACATTCCCCTGAAGATTCAAAATCATTTGATGACAAACATCCAAAGGACATTTACGGCATTGTTCCACTTCTTGTTTATTTCCAGCTAAATGTTGCTTGAATCGATTAATGTCTCCACCTGTAAAAGCTTTGGCACAATATAGCATACTAATTTTTTTTTTATATCACACATTAAGTTCAGGAGCCTCTTTGCAGTGACCCGATGCCAAATCTATATTTCCTCTTATACCACTTGATGTTGAACTAGAAATTAAAGGTTAAAATGATTGGACAGTTGAAGAATCATTATTTAGAATGCTACCATGTTGAGAAGTTATTTTAAAGACCTGTAATAAACCAAATCAAACTTAAGTTAAAAACCATTATTGCTTGCTAGCCCATTTCATTTGGAAAAACTGATATGTTCATATACAAGCAAGTAGCAAGAAAAAAAGCTATTTCACAATACAGTATGAGCATAACCCATTTGGTAAAACTGCTAGCCCATTTATTATATATATATATATATATATATAGTTTAAGTATATTGAAGATGTTACTAATTTGATATACTTTGATAAAAAGATCAACTATAAATAATAAAATAAAACTTGGAAAAAACAGATTAGAGCTTAATCAGTTCAGTTCTTCTTGATGTACTAATTACTAAAATGTTAAGGGATTACACATCTAATTAACAAAATCACAAAACACATAAGCTACAACACTTAACCAAGTGTAATTAGAGTAAAAAAAAATTAACAAAACTTGACTTCTCGCAATGCAAACACTACAAGAAACAGAATACATGCATGCTTCCAACAATAAACTTAAGCTTGGACGCTAGGAGTTTAGTTCACAAAATAATTAATGATGCAAGAATCATGCATGATAATAATATACAGTAATGCTTAATAAACATTCCCACAAGAAAAAAAAAATCCAACATGACCATAGTTTACAACATATAATTTAATTAGTTTAAGGATATAAATAATAGCAAGCAAAGAGTGAATTATTTATTTATTCCAATCCATCTAAAATGATATTAGAAAATAAAGACTTCTCATATCCAAGATTCTCTTTAGAAAAGAAACTAGCTGCCAATCAAACTTCTGAATTAGCTTAGCTAAAAAGATTTACAATATTTATAGTGTAATATCAATTACTTGAATAGTGATAACTTTCTCTTGTTTAATTAAATATTGACTTTCTCAACCTAAATCCATATTAATTTAAAAGGACCTCACATAGAGGAAGCTAGCTAGGATCGGAATAGTTTTGGACGGTGGCAGCAGAGCAAGGTTTCCGCTTCCTAGAAGGTGAATCAAGGAATATATTAAGGCGTGGAGAGATTCTTGGCGTACGGTATTATTGGAAGGAAGGCGCTGTGGGAGGGCACGTAAAGGCTAACGCCAGCCTCAGTTGTGCTTAGGCAAAGTAAGGCATCGAAAAAGTTCAAAACTATTTTTGTGTGTGGATTTTGTTGGTGGATTGTTCCTCGCTGCCCACTTGCCCATCCTCTTCAAGCAATCTCTCCGCTGCCACTCCACTTCTTTCCTTGGCTTCAAACGGTACCGTGTACAATACGTTACTGTTAATTTTTGTTTTTTTATTTAATTAATGATGGAGAAATAAGCCTAACAGTACTGCGAACTCCAGTAACTGTCTTTCCCTTATTGCGCGCCTCTCTTCTCGGTAAAATCGCCATCACCAATGCGAAAATGGTAGCTCCTCAGCGACGGCAACAAGCCAGGATTTTTTATTTTGAAAATGAGATAATGAATGTTTTTTATTATAATTTTTTAAAATAAATTTTTTATTAATTTTTTTAATTTGATTTTTTTATTATTTATTTTTTTTATATTGTTAAAAAAACATTTTTTTGAGAAAAATTATATTATTAAATTTTATAAAGTAACAAAAATTAAAGTGGAGGAAATTATTGTCCACCTAACACCCGTTGTACTATATTACAATAATAATACACAATGTTTTGCTATCTGTTTTCTTCTCTCTTTTTTTTTTGAATTTTTGTTATGATTTTTTTTTCAAATCTATTTTTGTTGATTTCTTCTTTTAAAATTGAGATTGTTGAGAATTTAGCTTTGTAATTTGCTTCTTTTATTATGCCTTTACATGAGGTTAATGTGGTTTACAGGTTTGCCAAGGTAATTTTTTTTTTTTGTAATACACCCATTTTTATTACAATAGTAATACACTCATTTTGTTTTTGTAATATGTTTTTTTATTTTTTACATTAACACATCAAAACGATATGGAAACATAAAAAAATAATTTTAAACAAAAAAATTAAATTTTAACCATCTAAATCTTAAATGCACCAGGGTTCTCAATGATTTTCACTGCTTTCAATTCTTAACTAAGCATCCAAATCTTAATTTTTACATAAAGTTAATGAAGGAAATATCTATAATATCAAATAAAAAAAATTTAAGACTTTTAAAATTAATTGAATTATATACAAGTTAATTCAGACATTCACATTAATAAAAAAAAAAATAATGGTAACATTGATGCTATGATATTCACTACAGAATTCTAATCTACCAACCATGCAATTTTTATAATCAAAAGAAAAGTATATAGTATATTGACAGTCTAATTGTTAATCAAAACTTTTAAAGGGTTAATAGCTTTTATATGGATTTTCCAGCATAATTATCATAAAGGGAAAGTATATCTAAATTAAATTGACAAAATCTGCTCTCATTCGTTCAGAAAAGAAAGAAATATTTACATAGGCACAAAGTGGGCTTCCCTGCTACATAGTATAATTTTTATTTGAGCCCATATATTCCAATAAGGCCCACTTCAAGATATCTGGGCTTCATCGAATCAAACCAGTCTGCTCCTTCTTTCGTTGCTTAAATTTTTCTTATTGGTGTCTTTAAAATAAAATCTGTTTTCTTTTTTCATAAGGTAATATTATTACAAGAAAAGCTAAAATACATGGGAGATCATTTGTAGCTTTTTTATAAAACATTATAAATTGTTAAAATATTTCCTCATGTTTTTTATTCTTCTTAAACATATGTTTTTTTTTCTTTTCCTTTTCTTTTTATATTTTTTTGTTATATTTTTTTTCAAAATTATTTTTATCAATTTTATTTTTAATATTGAGATGGTTGATAATTTATTTTTTTAATTGTTTTTTGTCTTTCTATGAGGTTAGTGTGGTTTGCGAGTTTGTCAATATAACTCAAGTTACCTCAATTTATGAATTTGGTGACCTTTTTTTTAAAATTAATTAAACTTGGCTTTTTTATAGTTTATTGTTTTCTCATATTGTTAAGAAAATAATTTTAGAGAAAAATCATGTTATTAAACTTTATGAAGTAACAAAAATTAAAGAATGTAGGGGAAATTATTGTTCACCCAACATTCATTGTACTGTATTACAATAGTAATACAATAATATTTTCTTTCTTTTTTATTTTTTATTTTTGAATTTTTGAATTTTTATTATGATTTTTTTTTCAAATCTATTTTTATCGGTTTCATCTTTTAAAATTGAGATTGTTTATAATTTAACTTTGTAATTTGCTTCTTTTTATTTTGCCTTTATATAAGGTTAGTATGGTTACAGGTTTGCTAAGGTAACTCAGGTTGCCCCGGTTTACGAGTTTAATGAGTTGTTTTTTTTTCTTTTTTTTAAATGAACTTGATTTTTTTTATTGTTTATTTTTTTTTCATATTGTTAAAAAAAAGTTTTAGAAAAAAATCATATTATTAAACTTTATAAAGTAATAAAAATTAAAGGGTGTGAGGAAACCATTGTTCACTCTCACACATTGCACTGTGAATGACAATAGTAATCTATAGTGTTTTGTTTTTTTTCCTTTTTCTTTTTGTTTTTGAAGTTTTTTATGATTTTTTTTCTCAAATTTTTGTTTATCAATTTCTTCTTTTAATATTGAGATGGTTGAGAATTTGACTTCATAATTTGTTTCTTTTTATAAGATTAGCATGGTTTGCGGGTTTGCGAAGATAACTCAGGTTGCCCTGATTTACGCGTTTGGTGGAGTGTCTTTTTTTAATTGAACTTGACTACTTTTTTGTCTAGTTTTTTTTCTCATATAGTAAAAAAAAAATAGTTTAAGAAAAAAGTTATGTTATTAAACTTTATAAAATTCATGGACCTATTCACATGTTTGGCTGAATGACTTAGTTCACATGTCTGGCAAGCTTAACCTTTTAAAATTATTTTTTTTTTATTTTTAGATACTTGGTTAATTGGAAATTCAGTTTTATAATTGGTTTCGTTTCGTCTTTTATGAGGTTATCACGATCTATAAAAAAAATCTCGGTATTGGGTTGAAATTTGATTTCGCAATCATCTATTTTTGTTATTATATAATTATATAAAAAATATTTTTGTAAAAAAACAAATCATAATCCTAGTGGAGTCCATAACTCAGTTCATAGGTTTGGCGTACAAGCTCGACTTACCCGATTCATAGGTTTGACGAGTTTTCCCACCGACAAGATATGCTTTTTTTTTTGTCTTTTAATTGTTTTTAAATTTTTTTATTTCATCATTTAATATTGGATTGGTTGGGAAACGGAATGCATTATTGATTTTTGTTTGCTTTTTAGGGATAATTATCTCAAATAAATGTCTATTTTTAGGTTGATGCTTAATTTTATAAGCATCTATTTTTATTATATAATTAAAGAAAAATATTATAGAAAGAAAAATATTAAACCTAATAGAGTTCATGACCTGCGTCGCAGGGGAGGCGAAGTCGATTCAATCTATCATTGTCTCAATATTTTTTAAAAAATTATTAACTTAAAGTTTTTTTAAAAACTTAGTCATGCTTTTATTGTTCATCAAGGTTGCATTTAAACCTATAAAATCGATCAATTTAAATCGAGTTAGCTCTCAAATAGTTTAATTAAAAACTTGAGTTAGGTAAATAGTTGAGTTGGAAAATTTCAAAATTAACTCACTTAATCAGATTTAATAAAACCTTTAAAAAAAAATTTCATGTTCTTAATATTTTTTTTATATTAAAAAAAAAATCCAACCGACAGTATATCACTGGAAAAATATATCAGTGTGTGCATGGCGTGGGAAAATGGTGTGGAAGATGATGCAAAGAAACGCGTCTCACTAGTCAAAGACACGGGCATTAGGAAAGCCTTATCAATTTTGATCACTTTAAAAATTATATCCAGATGTCAATTTAGAGTATCCTACTATTATTATTAATTAACATTATCAATTAAAAATCAACATCAATATTTACATTGACAAAAAAAAAATTAAAAGAGCAAAACACATTTTAATATTGCAATAGATTTTTCTGTCGGCCTGAGCTTGTCAGCTCTAAAGGCAAATTAATTCGTACATGATTTTACGTTATTAATTTACGTCATTGCGGCAAGTAAAAAATGGAGTACGAATGCTTGGTACAAATGATTATTTAGTACTAGTTGAATACTGAGGATTTACGTGCTCTAAATATTGAATACTTGCTTAATTTTCAGCTATTGTCTGCTTATTACTGCAATAATATTATATTGGAGTATTATTAATATAATAATCATCACTTCAAATCTCACTATTTTTATTTTAATTAATAAAAATTAAATATAAAATAATATTAACCTAAACTTAAAAAATAATATTTTAGAGCAATACAAAACTATTGGTCGTATCTTTTTTTTTTTAGTTTATTTTTTTAGTTTAATATGTGTGTCCGGACCAGCTTGCGCGCACCTCGACTAATCTCACGGGCCCTGAAGTTAACGACCATGTAAGCCTCCAGTAGCCATCATATGAGCAACCACAAGGCTCGAACCTGAGACCACAGAGAGAGCAAACTTTTTAATCCCAAATTCTTACTACTGACCACCACCTAGATTATATCTTTTCTAGTTAAGGTATTGGTTATTTGACAGACGTTACATCAATGCCGGCGAAATCCAAGCTTTGAAGCACTACTGTTTAATGTTTATAAGACCAACCTTGCGAGTTCAACAAGTGGGGTCCCAACAGGAACCAGTCTCTAGTGCAAACAGGTTAGTAGTGTAGGAATTGAAGAAGAAGTCTAGGTATTGAATATGCAGGGATGGAACTTGTGTGGCTGTAGGAAGAAGAAGTCTTTAAGAATACTTTAACTTCATGAAATTGACTATATATATATATATATAATCTCCTTAATTCTTCGTGATGTGTTTTAATTTATTACCTTGTACTGATGTCCATGAAGAAGATGTGCTCCAAAAACAAGCCATGATTTTCTCATCAGTCGACTGAGACATTATTAATGAGGTGTAAGATAACTTAGGGCTCATAATATATCATGAGCTTGATATTTTGTAGGTGCACTCTTTCCGCTCATGGTGTCATTCATAAGGTTTGTTGTCTTTTGGTGAAAGACAAGCCTTTCTCAGTCATCCCAGGAGATGTTACCCTTTTTTGTCCTGATGAATACAGAAATTGTCGTTTGCTTCTTCTTTTGTGTGAAATGATGAGAAGGAAAAAGGAAAGACTGGAGTCCTATGAAATGCGACCAAGTGATCTCCTGTTCTTGCATGAGCGTTGTCCTACTCTGATCATTCCCTACTGGCTAATTAAGGCTCGTCGGTGCACCACAAAAACACAGTACTTACAAACACATTTTCCTCTTTGATTTCTTCTTCTTTTATGCATCTACATGACTGTAGCGTGTAATCTGTCTCTATTTTCCTGTCATTTTGTTTTCCTGCTGTAAAATAAAATATTAGAGGAAGAAAAAAACCGGGAAAGAAGAACAGGTACTGTACGTATGGTTTGGTCGACTCATGATCCGAAAGGTGATGAAATTATTTAGAGCGAAGGGTCCTACTGGTCATGTGATGGTCACCTCACCACTACTAAAGTGATCGGCTACAGCTGTCAATTACTGGTTTGCTAATAATTATCTGTGACCAATCACTCCCTCCAGCCTGGTAAGGTAACGTGCTTGATGCATTTTGGTGCCCCCACCTTCCATTCCAGCTCGATATCTTGGAGTTTGTGTTCCTGAAGAAGTCAAAAAAAACAGCAGAAGGGGAAAATAATGGCTGTGCTTTTGTTAGCAGCAGGAAACTAGGTTAGGTTTTGCAAGCAGCGTTACCGTTCTGATATCTTTCTAGCATCTTGATAAAGATATTTTCAATTCTAAAACATCATTCAGTTTAAAAAATTAATATCAAATTATTTTTTTTAAAAAAAATAAAACCATTGAACTCTTCTTTTTAAAATGAATTTATTAACACCAAATTTAATTATTTTTTTTAATGGCTAACCAAACACTCTAATATTCAAAGACTAATTAAGACGTTATAAAACGAAGCTTTGGACCGATATCAATGGAGGAATCAATTAATGTTGAAATCCCTGAATATATACCCTCGACAGGGAGTCTAAAATCCGGTCGGTTTGAGTAAAAAATTTGAAAATCTAATTGTACGTGTAAATAATTTCTAAGTTTCGATTCAATCCTCAATCGAAACTGATTTTCTAGGCTAATTGAATAATTGAGTGGGTTCGGGGTTTCTTCACTTCTTCTTCCTCTACAAAAGTTTAGGGAATTCGACAAAAAAAAAAGTGAATTAATTAACAGTAACCAGATGCAAAAGCTTGATCCCTGTCTCTGTCCTCCTCTCCTGCTTTTTTAGATTAATGAGAAATTATCTAAAAACTATCCAAGAAATAGGGAAAAAAAACTCATTTTTATCAAATCTCCAAAATTAACCAAACACGTTTATATTTTAATTATTTCAGTTTTCTTGGTAATGAAATAGTAATCAAAATATATTGTAAGGATGATTAGTGATGTCACCCGATAAGGCCCACGAAGTAATATAATTAAATTAAAATAGAAATACTACAATTATGTCCCAATTATACGAGTGATATAATCATGTTAGCCAAATTCCGGTCCACACTATTTCAGTAAGTAATGAAAAGTTGGCAACGTTAATTAAGGAGGAAATTAGGAATCAATGTGAAGAGTAGTAAGAGTTATATAGAATATGCAATTTGTGGGGCTGGTTGTCGCATAAATTAACTTGACGTTGTCGATCTTAAATATTATAGCTTAATATTCGATGAACATTTTTTAATTTATTAGTTTACTATATATTTACAAGTAAGCTAAGGCCTTGAGTAATACCAACCACGACTCCCAGAAGGAGCCACTAAAATATATCTCCCGTGACAAGCAGCTGGAAGAGCCAACAAAACAAATTCAAAGAAAGAGAGAGCTGATCAGCTCGACCAATTGTTTTTTTTTTTCCCTTTGAAAATCAACAAAGAAAGCGTTTTACGGGGACCCTTTCTCATTATCTCGAAAAAAGAAATGCATTTATCCTCTAATGGTGTGGAAATTAGGATCAGAATGGAATGGCCTTTTTACGTCTCGAATCTACAGCACTCTCTGAGTTATCCTTCATAGTTTGATAAAAGAAAAAAGAAGGGGAAGAATTGAAGGGGAAGAATTAAAACCAAGAAAGGGTCGCATTCTGTTTGAAATGATCGATCAAATAGAGTTCTGCTTCCATTAGTGTATCTGCAGACACAGCAGTACGGTTCCGTGTCTTCCTTTTGCTGTGCTATATGCGAACGAAAGTATTAACAGCACAGTCCATTCCAGTTTGAATTATATCAACACCAGCAATACTTCTCGTACGTAGATACTATAATTTTAATTAAAAAATAAAAAAACACGACATCAATTATTAACTAGAGATCTAATCAGTTTCGGACAGGTCTCCCCGTAATCTCTGTAATCGTACCTCTCTTATCCCAAGCTTTCCTAGCATGAGTAGCTGTTCTACACAATTGCTGGGGCCTGTGGTTGGTTTTCTGTAGTTAGAAGAGTTTCCGAGCCCCCTTTTTCAAGATTAAATTGCAGTATGTATGTTCTGCTTCCAGTTAGGAATATATCCATAGATGAAGTCGTGAAAGTCTCCTTTTCCTCTTGTCACTTCACCTCTTTCACAATAAATGTTTGAATCCATTATATATAAATTAGAAAAAAGAAAAGAAAAGAAAAATATCATGGATACGAAATTAGCATGTTATTCGACAGGATCAGTACTTTAAGATATGTTTTGGAGGGGGGTACTTAGTTTAATATTGAAAATACCAAATTTCCCGTAATTGAACACATTGAATTCCAAAAGTTGTGGTGGTGATGCAGCCAACAACCCTCTTGATATATTGTTTTAGGGTTTCTGAGTTTTGAAGGCTTAGTTGAAGGAGTAGAATAATTCCGAATCGAGGATTAGGCCAACGAAGCAATGCGGCAACAAATCTTAAAGTAGTAGGAACTCTACCCATATAGAGACAGCTTGAGAATTATATAAAAATCATGACCAACGACTCCCTCTGGTGGCCATGATCGATCGATCATATCTAATCGATCTTTTGTGCCTATCTCATTTGAGATTCCTTTTATGTTAAAAAACGTGATCAACGTCATGACAAGCTGACACTTAAACTATAAATTACATCACGTTCTTCCAATATCGTCTATCGGATATTTTTTTTCTTTTTTCTTTTTAATTCGAGAGGTACTTGTCTGCATATACGCTTTAGCCACCCTAGCTAAAGGCCCCCTCCCAATTTTATTTTATTTTATATATATAAAAAAAAATATATATATATATATATATATATATATATATAAAAAGTGACTTTTGATGAATTATATATATACATTTCAATAGAGGTAATTATTTTTTATTTGATTTGGTATTTATCTAAAAAATAATTAAATTAATTTTTTTTTAAGAAAAATTAAAACTGAACCGAAACCGGTTCAAACTAATTGGTTTCGATATAGTTATTTTAGAGCAAAAATCAAAACCCAACCGATTGCCTCGGTTTTTTCTGGTTTGACTTGGTTTTTTCGGTTTGGTTCGGTTATGGACTTGGGTTTGGTTTTTGGTTTCGGGCTTATAAAACCAAAACCGAACCGGTCGGTTTTTTTAAATATTCTAATCGGTTTTTTTTCACGGATCAGTTTTTTCAGTTTTTTTTTCCTGTTTTTTCGGTTTTTTTGCTCACTTCTACATTTCAAATTTAAACCCTTAAATAGATTATGAGTTTTTCTAACAAATGCCCAAATTACTTGTTAAGGTTCATTAGTTACATTTTGGAATTGAAATATTTGAATCTTCTTAGTTTCGATTGAGATTTATGCATTAAACATCTATTAGAATTGAATAAAAACACGAAAGGATATGTTAAATATATTATAGATATCATCCACACACCAATTTTTTTTTTCATATAATCCTGAACTCTAATTTGTTAATATTTTCAATTTAAGAATATTTTTCATGAATAATGCTGTATAAATGTAATAATAAGACTGGATATTAAAAGGGGTGATTATAATTATACATATTGTAGGGTAGAGATAATACATGGCGGATTGGAAATAACACTAGAAAAATCTCAAATTTTTTTATTAAATTTATTGATGACAATTTAACCTAATTGACTAAGGGAGTGTTTCATGATGTTAAGGTTCAATTATTAATACTTTTGTTTCTAATAAGAAAATAGGAATGTCATTAGATTCTAACTATTTAGTTAATTGTCAGGCGTCACAATGAAGCTTTTCAAGAACATACATTAATTAAGAAATAATAAATATTGAGACGTACATAAATAAATAAATAAAAGAAAAGAAAAGGAGGCTACATAGAGACCATATATATATATATATGATTTTTCAACATATCTGTGGTTTCTCCTTGATCCAACCACACATTTATCGACAAGTGGGAGATGTTTCATTATTGCAATAAGGCTACACTAACATGCTTGCTCGAGGGAAAATTTTCTAGGATTCGAAAACGAGTGGCTACACTTTTCAAGTAACGATGATAACTCTATCTATATCTTTATTCAATTATACAAATTAAAGATGATAATTTCTTAACAATCATTGAATATTTAGGGATGTTCGGGAGTTTGATAGCTATTATTTTTTAAAATATTTTTTTATTTGAAATTGTATTAAAATAATATTTTAAAAAATTATTTTTGATATCAATACATTAAAAGAATCTAAAAATATATAAAAAATTAATTTAAAATAAAATAATAAAAAAATAATTATTTAAAAAAACATTTTATAAAACATAAAAACAAATAAATTCTTAATATCCACGAAACATGGTTAAAAAATTATAATGATGAAGAAAAAAATGGGAAAAAACGAAAGTTACATTAAATTCTATTAGTTATTTGGTCACCTACAGTGGTGACCGATAGATAAGCTTAGATATAAGATTAAATAAAATAAAATAAAATAAAATCTTTAGAAGAAGATTCACCAAGAGATCTCAGAATTGAGTTTCAATTCTTTCTTGGTAATATTTGGGGTACGATTTATTTATTTATAGAAATGTTCTTAGTTGTAACTCAGCACGAATATTAAGTTGACTCTCTTTTATTTTTTATTTCAAAAGATAGATTCGAATTTGAAATAGTAATGTGAATGCTCGTTGGGTTATAATTTATAAGATGATTTATCGTTCTTTTAATTTTAGACACATCATTGATTTTAAAATAAATAAACAATAACATATGCTCCTTGTTTATATATATATATATATATATATATATATATATATATATATATATATATATATTAAATTTTTTAAAAGAAAAAAAAGAAAAGAAAAACATTTCACACCCTTAATTTCAACCGGAAACCGGATAAAACAGGTTAACCAAGACCAGTCTCTCAATATAAGTATGGCCACAAAGCTGGGAAGTAGAGACCAGTACTTGCACAGAGCACTCTCTAGCTAGCTACCACACCCAGTGTGAAAAAAACACAGAGCAATTTCCACCGTTTAATCTTTGATCAGACAACAAAATATGCCGATCAGAAACATCGCCGTAGGCCACTACCATGAGGCAACTCAGCCCGATGCCTTGAGGGCAGCCTTGGCTGAGTTCATCTCCACCCTTATTTTTGTCTTTGCCGGTGAAGGGTCCGGCATGGCCTTCGCCAAACTTACGGACGGTGCTGCCAACACACCCGCTGGACTTATCGCTGCAGCTATCGCCCATGCTTTCGCTCTTTTCGTTGCTGTGTCTGTCGGTGCCAACATCTCCGGTGGCCATGTCAACCCTGCTGTTACTTTCGGAGCTTTTATTGGTGGTAACATCACCCTCTTGCGTGGCATCCTTTACTGGATCGCTCAGCTCCTGGGCTCCACTGTCGCTTGCTTGCTTCTCAAGTTCACCACTGGTGGCCTGGTAAGTCTAGACAACCCTCTGTCCTTGCCCTTTTTTTTATTTGGTGAAATCAGTTTTCAAGCTCGTTGTTTCAGTTAAGATGAAGGTGTAACTAAATTTTGGGTTTTGACATGGCACAACGCAGGAAACCTCTGCTTTCGCTCTGTCCTCTGGGGTTGGTGTCTGGAACGCTTTCGTTCTCGAGATCGTGATGACCTTCGGGCTTGTATACACAGTGTATGCCACAGCTGTTGATCCAAAGAAGGGTAACTTGGGGATCATAGCTCCAATTGCAATTGGTTTCATTGTTGGTGCTAACATTTTAGCTGGAGGTGCATTTGATGGAGCCTCAATGAACCCAGCTGTGTCATTCGGCCCTGCTTTGGTGAGCTGGACCTGGACCAACCACTGGGTCTACTGGGCAGGACCTTTGATTGGCGGTGGACTTGCCGGGCTCATTTATGAGTTCTTCTTCATTGGCTTCGGCAACCACGAGCAGTTGCCGACCGCTGACTACTAAAAAACAAGTGGATGGCTATATGTGCATGGGATGGTTTTAATTTCAGTGCCGCGGCTTTTTCTTTCCTTCTCTGTATTTATTTCTTAATTACGAGGGTATTTAATTTTCCTGTCTTTCATCTGTGATCGTTTCATCTTTCCCATCATCATCATCATCAGACCACGGTGTGATTTGTGTATTCGATCTTCTCCAGTTGTAAGATTTTATTTCCAGTCATCTTTCTTTCTCCCCTTATCAATTTTCTCGGCCTTCCTTTTTTTAGAAAAGAAAACCTTCGGTGACCGCTCATAAAGCCTGTAAGAAAAAAGGATTCACGTGGCTTAAAAGGTTTCTCATATAAATAACACGCGGCGTTTTGTATCTTTCGTGTGCCAAAATATAAGATAATGTTATTTTCTTCTATTCTAAATGAAGAGGTGCCGAAACAAAATTAAATAAAATGGAAAAGGGCATCTGCTTTTTAATAAAAGAGAGGTTATTAATTAAAAGTAGTTAAATCCATGATTTTTTTTAATTTATTTCTTTATTATAAAGGCAGCTTACCTTAAATAGCAAAGAAGCAATGATTAAGTCTTCGTATCATTCCCTTTTCTCTTTCTAATGTGCACTCATGCTAAGTTTTGCATGGAGGGTGTTTGATTTTAAAAGTAATTTTAGTTTGTAAATAAATTAAAAAAATATTTATTAAAAAAGTTACTTTTAATATATATTTAAAATTTTAAAAAACTCTGTAGAATCGCTTTCCAGAACGGACACTAAAATTCCATGTGCATTGCAAAAGTGCAAACTTGATCGAACAGCTGTTTCCATCTTCGACAACCAGAAGATATTAAAACAAGGATAACTTCTACAATAAAAAAAGCTAGAACAATAATAAATTTGAGTGATCTTTTAAAAATTCGAAAACATTGGAGGAATTTCTTCAAATTTAAGTGAATATTGTAAAAAAAGTCCCTTTTTTTCATTCAAAAGAGTCTTCAATATTTTCGGATCATTCCTTTTTAATATTAACTCTATTTTATATATATTTTTTTAAAAGATTATAATATTTTAAGAAGACCATTGCAATTTATGAGATCCATAGCTGGGACACTCATCGGAACAAGCAGTGCTGGAACCCCATCCCGGCTCACCTAATGATTCCTTTTCCTCTTGATATAGACGGAAGCAGCAGAACACGTGAAGCTTTGGGACCGTTTTCAGACCACGCCTCGATTACTTTTTACTCCGGACCCAACTCTCTGTTCTGTCCTTTCCACTCTTTTTTGCTATTTGTTGGGATTCATTATCCGGTGGGAGGCTGATCAGAGGGCAGCCAACCGCACTGCTTTCTCACAATTCATCCCATCACTTGATGATTTCTGGTCATGTTCTCCAAATCCTTTCCTACCTAACCTCGTGATTATTTCTTCTTTTAGCACCGCTGCATGCTACTCGTGAAAGGGAATTAAGCAATTAAATGTGGCTCGAGTCCCTTGTCCACAGCTACACTACAGGAGCAGCATGTGCCAGGTTTACCCTCTTTTCTTGAACGGCAACAGTGCCGGTGGTTGGTCAGAAAAAGCTTTGCACGGTCTCATCAGCGATGATGCTCGTGCTTGAGTGATATTTCAAATTTGCAATCTCATCCTCGGAATTAATTACAGAATTTCCGGACGAGAGCATCCAAGGAGACTGTGGAGGGAAGGAAGGGGAAATAAGCTTGGCCGCATGTTCCATGTCATTGTCACTGTCTTTGAAGCGGATCATCAAAGTGGATTCATAGGACCCACCAATTGATACACCATATGGCAGTTCCGAATGAATGCTCTTTTATTTACAAAGAGATGAAGATACTTTTTTCGGAGTTCTGTTGAAATTACTTTTTAAAATGTTAACTTTTTAAAGTGTTGAAGTGATTTTTTTTTTTTGTCTAAAATTATATTAAAATAATATATTTTTTAAAATATATTTATAAAATAAACACATAAAAATACAAAAAAAAAAATATTTTTTTCAAAATCTTTATCCAACCACAATCCTTGACACTCTTGATTCAGTGAATTTCACCCAAGGATCGGACGGACAGTGACTTTCATTGTCTTTCACATGGGGCGGTGATCTCTATGGTAATAAGGACAAAAAGCTTTGAAGGTGAACGCTTACTCGAACGTTCATCGTTAGCGTTTTGGACTGGTTTGAAAAATACTTTTTAAAATATATTTGATATGAAAAAAATTAATTTTAAAAATAAAGGTTGGTAGTTTAATTTAGAAGTGTGGTTGCAATAATTTTTTCTAATATTTTTTATTTAGAAATATACTAAAATAATATTTTTATTTATTTTTAAAAAATTATTTTTAAAATTAGCGTAGCGCATCAAAATGATCTAAAAATACTAAAAAATTTAAATTTAAAATAAAAAAAATTTAAATTTTTTTAAAAGTACTTTTGAAATGCAAAAATAAATAAGATATAATAATTTCTAGTTTTAGAAAATATTAATGGGTCCTGGATGACAACAATTTATTATTTCCTTTTAATATTTTTAAAGGATAGTATGATTATTCAACCATTTCTGTTTTTAGAAAATAAAAAATCATTTGCTTTCAAAGTTTTATGTAAAAAAAGGAATGAAATGCAAACACAATCTGTAGCAACAAGTAAAAGCCTCTCAAGACTTTAAAAATATCAATCCAATATATAACTTTAAAATGCCATTTAATAAAAAACCTCAAAACTAATAAAAATAATTCTAAAATAGCATAACAATTAAATACTGATTTGTTTTTAGGTGAATAGTATAATGAATAATAAATAAATAGTGATTTGTTATTGTTAATTTATGGGAAAAGATATTTAATTTACGTTCAAACAAGACGTAAAGTCTTCCAATAACTGGAACTATAATGATAAAATAATAATAATAATAGGGTTTCAAGTAATAAATTATCAAAGTAAGTTATATGAAATAAATTATACAATTGCAAAATAGAATCGTAAATAAAGATAATATAAATAAATAAAAATCATATTAAAATTATGTGCAGAGGAACATGCATACCAAAAAATTATAACGAGGGGAGCTATCATTAAATACTATTCTAAGACCAAAAAAATCACTTCTCTCGTACAAATTCAGTATGTAAACTGATCTCAATAGTCAGGTTTTAATAAGAAAACTCTAATTAAGCAATATATATATATATATATATATATATATATAAACAAAAACAAACCTAGCACTATAAACCCATCCTGAATATTGATGATAAGTGAGATGGTTAGAGTGTGCTTAAATTGCTTTTTAAAGTGTTTTTCATATTGAAATGCATCAAAATAATATATTTTTTATTTTTTTAAAATTATTTTTTAGATTAACGCATAAAAACAATCTAAAATATATATAAAAAAATTAATACAAAAAATAAAATTTTGAATTTTTTAAAAACACAGGTTAACCCGCGTTTCCAAATGCTCTCTGCTCCGTTTGTTTGCTGGAAAGTAGTTTTTTTTTTTGAAAAGTGAATTCTGGGAAAATGAATTATTTTTCGATATTTGGTAGTGTAATGGAAAATAAGCTGGAAAACACTTTCCAGTGTTTGGTTATGTCATGCAAAATGAGATGGAAAATAACTTATTAATGTTTTATTTTTTTCAAATTTATTAAAATAATAAGAAACAAATCTTATAAATCAAAAAGTTGAATGAGAATGAAATTGAAATAAAATATAATTTTATAAATTATCTCAAATAAAATAAATAGTAATCAAAATAATAGAGATCAAATCTAAAAAATAAAAAATTAAAAGATGAAGAAATTAAAATAATAATAATTAATATTTTATAAATTATTTTTTAAAAAATAAGTAACAATCAAAAGAATAAGGACCAAATTTGATAGATAAAAAATTTCAATTAAAAAATGATAAGGGAAAAGCAAATAACAATTATAAAAATAAAGACCAAAATTAATATAAAAATTAAATTTTAAGGGAAAAAATTAAAAAAAAATATTCAAAAAAAAAATATAACAATCAAAAGTTTGAGGACCAAATTTGATATAATCAGCAAATAATATAACATTTCTAAATTTTTCACAACTTCCGGAAAGTGTTTTCCGCCCAAAATAAATGGAAAACACTTTTCTGGAAACAAAGACAAATTTTCCTTTGACTGGAAAGTGTTTTTTGTTGACCGAAAAGTGTTTTATGTTGACCAACTTTTCTAACGGCAAACAAACACAGGAAAGTTTGGAAAGTGATTTTTCAAAAACCACTTTCCAGAAAACAAACATATCCTAAATATAATTACAATGTTGGATGCTTATGAAGATAACAACAAATAAAGTTGTTAAAATCACGAATAAATATATATTTATAATGTAAAATTATATAAGAATTAAAAAATAATAAAATCAAAATAAAATTATTTAAAATTATGTAAAATCAATAAAATATTTCGCTATGAATTTTATAATCTTACAATAATTTTTAATTTTTATCAGTCTCGTTTTATAATCTTGTGTTCAATCATTAACAATTTAATAACAGATTTCGAATTGGAATCAGGATGGTGAGAATAATAAGTGCATAAAATGCAACAAAAAGGTTAGAGAGATGTTGACAAGTTTCAGTTTGTTTGTGGTACACATGGCTACCTTGAGTGTGTGTTTGACAGTGTGGTAGCGGTTGTTTTTCAAATAACTTTTCGTGCCGAAATACATGCCAATAATATTTTTTTATTTTTTAAAAATTATTTTTAACATCAGCACATCAAAACGATCCAAAAGGTACAAACCGCATTTAATTTTAGCAAAAAAAAAAATTCAAAATTTAGCGAAACGCAGGTTGAAATGCATAGCCAAACAGTAACAAGTTTTCGAACCCCATTGTAATTAATAAACACTGCTTTCTAATTTTTAAAACGAAAAAAAAATTATACCTAACACATGACAGGCTACTCTAATTAAGGAAACACAGGAAGCCTCTCTCCAATCATATACTCCTCACACAACCATCCTTAGCCATGAACAATATAGTCCTAGCCAAAATCCCAAAACAACTAGCCAAAATCCCAAAACAAAATTAACCTTACGATGTTGTTAAAAAAATCAAGATTCATAAAAATAAAATTATTTAGTGTTTGGGATAATAGCTTATTTATATGTTAAATATTTGAATTTTGTTCCAATCTAAAAAACTCCAAATCTACTAAACGGTCTTGAAAACCTACCAAAAAAAAAACAATTCTAATTAGAGGAACTTTAAGATCTTCTGATAATAAAGTTAGTATCTTATAAAATATCAAGGTCATAAAGAGTTTAAGATCGTGAACCCGAACCTTTTATCATGAAACTCTCATAGTGTATTTATAGTCCATAAAAGGAGGGCTTGCAAGGTAATTTTCCTAATAACATTGAATGAGAGGTAAATATATCTTACCTATAAGAATATAGGTAAACACCTAAAAAAGCTTAAGGATATTTAGAATTTAAAACGTCAAATATAGCTAAGTTTATAAAGGCTTAATTCTTCCTTGATGTTTAGACTCATGGGAGGTCGGTCACTTCCCTAGACATGCAATGAGAGGATGGTAATTATCTTGGACCTGGTTTGCTGCCAACTCCAAACGACTTGGGTCTGACAGACGTGCCAAACCTATGCTATCTTGGACTTGGCACACTGCCATGCCCAAGCGTTTTGGACTTGGCTGACAGTCAAGTACAAGAATATCAGGTCTAGCATACGTGTCATACCCACACCACTTTTAACTTGACAAATTGTCAAGTCTAAGCGTATTATGTTTGGCATGCGTGTCAAACTTACGCCAACTTACTTGGCATATTGCCAAGGCTAAACGCCTTGGACTTGGTTAATTGACAAGTTCAAATGCATTGGGTTTGACATGCATGCCAGATCCATGCCCACTTAGCGAAGTTCAAGCGTATTGTGTCTGGCAGGCATACTAGACGCACGCCATCTTAAACTTGGTGCATTGCTAAGTCTAAATATTAGATGTATTGTGTCTGATATTTGTGTCAGACTCATACATTTATATGTTTATAAAAGTAAATAAATAAAATTGACTGATCACCCTTCCATCAGAATTTAAAACAAGGCATCTTTCAAAAAATAAAATAAAAATGTTCATTTATTTTCATATAATATGCTATCATCCAATTTAACTACACGTTATTGAATGAACATTGTTCCTCTGTGGTTAGCCCACTATCCTCCTCCTCGCTAACAGTGTCTCTCTTTTTTTCCTGATTCAGGCATATGGCATTAATGACCAAACAAAGAATGCCTATCAACTTTGGTTCTGAGCATCATTTAGCATTATCCATCCACTACGGACATCTCTTATTTTGGACATCTTTCTCAATTGTTTTTTTTTTTTTTTCATTTGTTTTTAGTATATTTTATGAACTTCTATTATAAAACTTGTACGATATAGAAGAAGATAACAAAATTTATCCAAAAAAATATCTTAAGTGATGTAGGTTATTATGCCATTGAAGCATTCAAGATTTTGCATAATCAACACCCAAAAATCTACAGATTTTTACCATCCGCTCTTATTTTTTATGCAAACTTGCTAGCTATACCTTCGACTTGGTTCTTATACATTATTTCAAGATTAACTTTGTGCATCAATTTTCTAGTAGATTGTACAAGGGTAAGGCTTCATACTTATACCTATAGTTTTGAAACCTGGCCCGGCCCGGCGGGTCGACCTATGACCCGGGGCTGGAACCTGGTCAGGTTGAAGAAAAAATAGAAGAAGGAAAAACCCGATTGCAACCCGTTGACTTTTGTTTTTTGTTTTACTAAAACGATGTCGTTTTGATTAAAAAAAAATTAATTCAGACAACTGGATCAAAACTTGGAACCCGGGTCTTTAATCAAGCTAGCCATCAGGCTAAGTCTAAAAACTATGCTTATACCGTTTAAAATTCTATCTAGGTTTAATTAATTATACGATATCTATTATTTGTGAGAACAAAGTCACTGTATTTTAGTTGAATAATTTTTTAAATTTTTTGTAGTGATTATTATGACACCACTTATAAACCGTTTTTTGTTTTGTTTTTGAAAAAAAAGAAAGAAAAAAATGGAGCGTACTTTCATAATCTTTATCACCCAATGGACCATACGGTTGAATAGCCCAAAGTTGGAAGCCGAGTGAGCCCAGAACTACAAGCCATGCCACCACCAAAATTCACATGCGTGAAAACACCCCCCTTGTGCTAAAAGACGTTTTGGACAAGATCCATTCACGTGTTGGCACGTGCATGCAGAGAGGGCTGCGTCCTAGGGAAGTAACACGGAAGAAATCTCATCTTGAAAAAGATATTTTGTCATTTTCCACAGCTAATGCCCTCTCACTCATCTCAACTCTTGCTTGTCAGTTAACTTATGCCCGTTTCTCTTTTGAAAAATTGCTTTTTTTAGAAAAAAGTTTTTTTAATAAAAAATAAAATTTTGAAATGAATTTTTTTTTATGTTTGATAATATAATAAAAAATAAATTAAAAAATATTTTTTATTGTTTGAGTATATTAAACTGAAAAATAATTTTTTTTAAAAGCTTTTGAAGGAGAATGAAATTGAAAAAAATATTAAAATTTATAAATTATTTTAAATAAAATAAATAATAAAAAAATATTATTAAATATTTTTAAAATAACAGATGAAAAATATGTTTTATTAATGAATTTAATAGTAAATAAATATAAAAATATTAAAAAATAGCTTCTAAAAAATTATTTTTCATGTCATTGTAATTAACTCTCAAGTCCTGAGTCCTGATGACAAGCCCGTTGTTGTTGTTGTTGAACTTGGGCTCCAACCTCAGCTTTCGGCCAACCCTTTGGTGCCCTGTATTTTTTAATTAAAATTATATTAAAATAATTATTTTAATTTTTAATATAAATACATTAAAAACATTTAAAAATATCTAAGAATATTTTTAATTAAAAATATATTAAAATAATATTTTCATTTTGATATAAATATATCAAAAACATCAAAAAATATATAAGAAATGTTAATTTGAAAAGCTTGTTATAACAGGAAAAAACATCTAAAATAATTCCAGTCCACAATAATACGACGCCGTTTACTGGCATGGCGTCATGAAAGTAAAAAAGTGATCTCGCTCTTAAGTAATAATTGTGCAGTTTAATTAGATTTCGGGGTGGCCGACAGACGCTGTCGTGTCGTGTCGCTTCATCATAATCCGAAATGGGTTAGTCTATTGATTAATGTGTAATTTTCTCCTGGAAACGTTGGCCTGATATTTTTTCTTTGGTGACTGCCTTTTACCTGTAGGTTTCCCTTCGTCATTCCTCCTGTGCAGGGGAGGGGCAGGGGTGGTGGTGTTCTTTTGAGTTTTGCGTTGCCTTCCTTTTTGGGCTAGATCAACACTCCACCCCCATTGGAAAGAAAAGCTTATTCTTTTCTTGGTCTGTCTTTTCTGTCAGCTGGTTCAGGATTGTTGCTTTTATAATTATATTAATGTAACTGTTACTATGATGAATTACAGTCAGTTCTTTGAGGGAAGTTGAGGGTTTTTTTAATATAAAAAATTTCAGGTAATCAAACTGGAGCTCAGGATGTCAAGTTTTCCTGGTGAACACAAGTCTCCAGTGGATCTGGGATATGGGAATTTCGGGTATGCTTCCATTTTATATATAAAGAAAGCTTTTTACACTTGTTTATCCCCCCCCCCGACCCTTTCTCTTGGTTCTGGTTTTGTTTTTGAATTGAAAATTTTCTTCTTTTTGTTTGATAAATAAAAATAAAACAAAGGTGCACCCACTATAGAAGAAGATGTAAGATAAGAGCACCCTGTTGCGACGAGATATTCGATTGCAGGCATTGTCATAATGAATCAAAGGTTCTATCCTTTTTTTTTTTTTTTTGTAAAAAGAAATGCTTTTTAAAGCTCCCAATCAATATAATGTTTTTTATGAATAGAATTCTATGGAAGTTAATCCCATTGATCGTCATGACATTCCTCGTCACGAATTAAAAAGGGTCAGTTGCTGTATCTCTCACTTCTGTTTAGCTTTTTTGTTTTGTGCAATCAAATAAGGCATAAAGGTAGAACGTTTGCTGGTGTACTATCTGTTCAATATTTTTAAAATGAAAATAAGTTTTAACGTAATTAGGAAATAAAATGCAGGTGCCTTTTTATGATCATTGTTTCGTAAGTGTACTTTTCTGGGGCCAAGGTCGACATTGATATCATCTCATACAATTGCTTTCTTTTCTGCTTTTGAAATGATGTTTTAATGTTTCATTTCACACACAAAAAAAATAAAAAATCATGGAATTGTGGGTACCATTAAAAGATCCAAACACGTGTTTTTATGGTTAAGGTTCAGCATCTTATCTTTTATTTCTCTATCTGCTCATAGGCATATTATATGATGCTTCAGTTCTTCCTATTTGTTGATTTTTTTTTCAATTTGCTAAAAGGAAAAAGAAGTACTGATTTAGTTTTTGCTATATGATTATTGTGTTGCAGGTCATATGTTCTTTGTGTGACACAGAACAAGAAGTGAGTCTCTGACTGACAAGCTGATGGGAGTGACAATAATATGAAGATTTATCAATGGGTTTTGATTTTTCTTGAATATCTTGCCAGGTTCAACAACAATGCTTTCATTGTGGGGTGTGCATGGGGAAGTACTTTTGCTCCAAATGCAAGTTCTTCGATGACGATGTATGCCTCTTACTTCAAACTCTCAAGTAAATATTTTAGCTGTAATCCTGCTTAACAAACGAAGTGTTTGTTTTGCTAGATTTCAAAGCAGCAGTACCATTGCAATGAATGTGGCATCTGCAGGTTTGTCCTTCACACAGTTACTTGTTTTACCATGCACTATCTCATTACCTGGACATTTCTGTTTTTTCCACTTGTAGTGTGATTAAATGTTGTTTTGGTATTGCAGAACTGGAGGAAAGGAGAATTTCTTTCACTGTAATAGATGCGGTAAGACATCAACGTGTCAGGAATGCTTTCCATCAATTTTTTTTTTTAAATTATCTCTTTTATTTAAAATTGTTTTCTTGAATTGCTTTTGTATCTGTAATCCATAAGTTATTCAAATGTTAGTTGAATTTTTTCCTTGAACCAAAGTGGAAAAGCTTTAACTTTGATTATTTATTAACTTAAGTTCAAGAAATGAAGGGAATATCTAAAGAGAGGAATTTAAAGTAGCATGGTTGAGATTCATTAAAAAAAGAAAAAAAGTTGCATGGTTGATGAAAATATCTATATAATTGAAAGCGTTTTGCCAAAAAAATCTTTTTCATTTTGACAATTACTCAAAATCATGCTGAAATTACAAAGAAACTCTATGTACTTGAGAAATTCCTTTGTCGGCTCTTCTTCATTTACTTGTCTGTTGAGTGGCATTGTTTCTATTTTAGGATGCTGCTATTCAACATTATTGAAGGATTCACACAATTGCGTGGAAAGAGCAATGCACCATAATTGCCCTGTTTGCTTTGAGGTAAACGTGCATACCGAAAGAGAAATGCAAAAAATTATCATGATGCAAACCCTGATTTATCTACATCTGATTTGCTAACTTATTTGATTTTCTTTGCGCAGTTTCTCTTTGAGACCACGAAAGACATTATTGTCTTGCCTTGTGGGCACACCATTCATTTGGAATGTGTTAAAGAGATGCAGCAGCATTTTCAGTAAGTTTTTGGTAATTATAGGGTGGTGTTCATTTTTGTTCTAGTTATTGCCAACTGTAGGACTGTAGTCTTTATATTTGGGATGGTGTGGCAGGTATGCCTGCCCTCTTTGCTCAAAATCATATTGTGACATGTCTCGTGTGTGGAAAAAACTTGATCAACAGGTATACCTACACTATATTATGATATGATTTTACCTAATGAAGTAGTGGTTTATTAACTTCCCAATTTGTTTTCTAAATCACATTCAGGTAGCGTTGACTCCCATGCCTCAAATGTTGAATAAGATGGTATGTATGAGAAAATGATATGTGTTTGTACTAATTAACAATTGTCGGTGTATAATTCTTTGAATATTCTGGTTTAGGTTTGGATTCTTTGTAATGACTGTGGGGAAACATCTGAAGTAAACTTCCATATTGTAGCACACAAGTGCCTAAAATGCAATTCATACAATACGAAGCAGACACGTGTAGGACCTCCCCCCTGCTCTTCAAGTATCGAAGAGATAAAGAGATGACCAGCTTCTCATTAATGTCTGTAATTAAAGACGACTCGAGTAATTAAAATGGTAAATGGAGTGGGGATGTTTTGCTTGAGGCCATGCAGGAAGGGGTATTATTCTCTTATTCACTAAAATGTCTGTACTTTTACCAGTTGTGATGCTGAGCTAATTAATAATGTTTTTAAAGGATCCATAGGTGTATATTAATTGTTAAATTAAAAATTAGGCTGCCATTCAGCGGGCAACATGTTCACTTCCAAATGATGGTTCAATTAAACTGAATATTAGAATTGATTATTAATGCATTGCAGTAACCCTCACCAATCGAATTCTCTTATTTCCCCTAGAAGGATCCTCCTGGCTGTGGCTGGTTTTCTATTGCATTTTGTTGAACTACCTCACATATTTACCATTCATAAAATTGTAGTGCAATGACAGTCGCTGTTGGTTGTGTCTTTGTGAGGGAGCTATTACATTTCATATATACATATATGGTTTCTGCTGAAGTCAGTAAAAATTTCGGATTTGATTTGTGTTTCCACTACTGATTCTTGGGACAAAGCGTTTGGCCTGGTCGTTCCACACTCTTGCAAAAACAAATCCCTTATCAAGGTAGAAAATCACCTTCATGTTTACGAAGAAATAGTGCATGTAAGAGGGAATAATGCATGTAGAAGGGGACAGCATATTGGAGAGAGAATGAGAACAAAGAGGTGTAGGAGAGTGTATATTGTGATTTTGGAGTGTTGTGTTGTTTTGTGGTCTTGTATTTTGTTTGTTTACCTGGGAATCTGAGACATTTACTTATCTTGATCACATGAAATTACTGCTCATAACATGGAGCTGCAGCAGTGGGATTAATCATCGGAGAATAATTACTTTACTGGGCTGGAGAGTAACCTGTAAAATTAGTTGGTTGTTGTGTCTTGCTGTGCCATTGATGATGAGAATTAGTTGGTTGTTGTGTCTTGCTGTGCCATTGATGATGAGAATGGTTGATGTTTTCGAGAAAAGTTGGCATGACGAGGCGTACACTGTATCTGCTGTTGATGGTAGTAATTGAAATGAAAACTAGGTGTTGCCCTGTCCTTTAGAAAGCTGTAATAATGCATTCATGCATTGTGGTGTGCTAACATTATGTTCCTTGTGAGTTTACTCGGGATTTTATGGAGGCCACATCTATATTTGAGGCTCTCATAAGCCTTATGCGAATGCATGTGGAGGTCACTACCTAGGAATAATACTGAGGTGCAGTGTCTAACGAGTAATCAAACTATATTCTACTAAATATCTAAAAAAGAGAGGAGATTATAATGCTCAAACTTAGAGGATGGAGTAGATGTTCTCGAGATCAAAAAGGTTGTTTAAGGTGAAGTTGTATGAAAATCTAAGTATGTGCAAGTGTATAATTTTAACATAATATATAAGATATATATATATATATATATATATATACCTCTTACTATTATAATTAATCAAGTATTCAGAAATTGTCATAAGAATAGTTGGATGCCATCATGAAGAAAATGTATTATAATATAGGCAAATACTTTGGATTTTTTATGTGGGTTGACAACACAAAAATTTATGTAATATTTATATGGTTAGAATAGGTACCCTTTCTTTACCTAATTCTTGAACTACTACTATATTCTAATGGACTCCTAGTCTTTAATAATCATTTATATATTTCATTCAAAATAAATATAATAATAAAAGGTATTAAATTAAAATATGATGTGACATATGAACCTCTTCCAATATTTTTTTTATATTTTCTTACTCAAACCATATGACACTATATAAAAAATGATAATTATTTTATATAGTCCAAAATAACTAACAAGTAGAAACACTTATATTTGATAAAAAAAAAAAACAACATATGAATCATAGTGATCATATTTTATAACAAAGTATTTTCTTTCATGCATTACAATAAATTGCATCCTTAAATAAATATTTAGTGAGCAAATAAACTACACTTTCAATAATACATTTAGATCTAACTTTATATATCCTAATGGGTATAACAAAATATTTTATGCGCACAACATATTATATTAATATCTAAAAATAACATAAAAATATATAAACAATCAATTAAAAAAAATAAAGCCAAATGTCAAATGGGTTAGCTAGACTCACATGATCAATATAATGTTTTATCAATAGTGTTTTGGTCATGAGAACCACAACCATTAGCTTAGTGCTAATATGCTAAATAATCACTTTATGTTTCTTCATTTTCTCTCTTACAATGAGGAGGTTGTTGTCGTGCATGTTTTGGCTCATACTCTTATTATTTTTAGAGAAGAAAAAAACAGTTAAATTATCACAATATATCTTTGCTAGCTTTTGTATAGACTCAATTAACTTTAGACCAGAAATGAGATTCCTTAACTAGATAGCATGTGTCATTGGTTCATAGCATGAAAATAATGTTGCTTCTATAGAAAACGAAGCAATAATAATTTGTTTAGTACTTCTATAAGAAATAGCTCCTTTAACAAGAACAAAAATGTATCCTAAAATAGATTTTGTGTGTGTGTGTGTAATAAAATCTAAGTAACCAATCTTCTTAAGATGATTATCATGTTTGTCAATTAGGATTAAATGAGTATGTAACCCTTGATTTGTTATAGGTACCTTATGATTTTCCTAGCATATTTCTAATATTCCATTCATGGGTTGCTTTAAAACCTTCCAACATTCACACTACAAATACTAAGTTAGGTCTAGTTTAGATCTATGCATACATCAAACTGTTTACTATAGAAGTATATGAAATGTTACTCATATGTTTCTTTTCAAATATATTCTTCGGACATTGATTCTGATTGAATTTATCTCATTTGATAATGAGTGCTACTAAGGATGCAAAATTTGACATTCTAAACCATTTTAAAAATTTTCAATTTAGGCTTTAAGAGACAGTTTAATATTCTTTGAGATCTATCTCTATAGATCTTTGTACTAATAACATAAGAGGCCTTACCTAAATCCTAGCATCGCCTTAATGATTGAACATTCACCTGCATAACTTTGATTCATTCTCATTGCTTTCATAATCATACTCCTATAACGATTACTATTATTATCTACAACTTCATTCACTTTACTAGAATTAAAAGTTGACTTAACCATTCTTTTTTTCATGGTCTCATAAGAAATATATATTTCTCCACGTACAAACTAATATAAATTTTTTTCCATGAACTCTTTTTGTAAAAGATGCATTGTAATAACATTTGGATTGAAATTTTTTTTATTTTTATACCTCTTATATAGACATCTAATACCGCCTCCGTTAATATTTTTTATATTAGATAGTGCGTAATTAATAAAATCCTTAACCCCATTACAATAATCAGTCATGTGCAACCCTTTGGGTAAACTCGATACATCCAAAAACAATCATCCATTACTTATATAAAACCTATATAAAATATTGATGACAACATGTATTAATTAATAATATGAACTAAACAAATTATCAGTACCCAACTAATTAGTTATCATTGGTTTAACTCAAACTTGTTCAATTTATTTTAACAATGCCTTTAAATCATTATCAATTTTCTCCAAAAAATCAAACTCCAAATTTACTGAAATTTTCATCTTAACAATAAAATTGATTAAATGTGAAATATACCTATTAATAAACCATTATTTATTTCATTATAAAACACTTAAGTTATAAAATTAAACTCAATTTCATCAAATGATAAATAAAGATAATTTTTCAAAATCTCAAATAAACCTTCACATGTACAAATCATACATTCATACAACAAGTTTCTATAGGGAAAAACTATAAAATAAGTAAACACACAAACAAACTATATATACTACATAAAAACACCAAAAATTAACATTTTAAAAATATGTAATTTTGCTTACTTGATGTGGTGATTGAACCAGAACATATATACAGACAGACTGAGTGTTGGGGTGGTTGGTTTTCTAATGATGGAGGCTTGATTGGTGACAAAATGAGAGGGGCAAGGGTGGTGCGTGTTGTTTTATGTAGAATAAAAAGAAAGAAGAAGAAGAAATGAGGGAGGGGGAGATGAGGTTTGTCTGTAAAGTTATAACTTAAATAATTACTGATGGATTCATTGACTATAATTATATTTTATCTATAATTTAATTTATAATACTAACATGTTATATTTTCTTTTTTGTTCATTCTTTGATTTTAATTGTATGTTTTTTAGTATTTGCTGATGTAATATTTTTTTTGATAAATACCGAGAAAAACAACAACATTATTTTTTATTGGTAAATGTAACTATAATTTATTAATAATATTGATTACATCAATATTTCTATTTGTATTCTGAATTTTATGGTGGTGGTGCTTGTTCCGCGGTTGAATGAGTCAGATATAATGCTTTATATTACTTTTTGGCATCATAGAGAAAACCAGGGTGCTTCAACAAGAAACCATCATTTATGACAACATGTCATTTTGTGAACTTGACGGCTTCCCATTCATTCGGAGATCCTTGAAGATTTATGGATGGTCTCTTGTTGTCTTTTATTGCCCTGCATGTTGTGTGTGTGTGTGTGTGTGTTTTTTTTTTTTTCTATAATCGGTTTTTATTTAGAGTCCCAAATAGAGGCATGTTGATCGTCTAAAAGGGTGGTGATTATTTGCAACTTCCAATATGATGAATGATCGAAGGCATACATGCATGCATATTGTAAAATTTCAATATATTAGCCACACGAACACGAGGAAGAACCTTTCCTACATGATAGTCTAATGTATTTTTAAGAGTGTGGTAGCGGTTGTTTTTTAAAGTGCTTTTTATTTCAAAACACATTAAAATTATAAATTTTTTATTTTTTTAAAATTATTTTTAACATCAGCACATCAAAATGTTCTGAAAACATAAAATAATATTAATTTGAAAAAAAATAAAAAAAATAAATTTTTTCAAAAATACTTTCAAAACATAATTCCACACACAACCACCTGGCAGCTGCATTTTAGCAAAAAGTTGAAAGTTTTTGTCAATGCAAAAGTTAATTTGCCTAATGATGTCCCCGACTTTAAGAGAAAAAAAAAGAAAAAGAAGGAACTTAACAAAGTAAAATAACTAGCTAGTAGTGGTTTATAACTCCCAGTGAAATGCCTTAATTTCTTCTTCTTTTTTTCTTTTCCTTTTTTTAAATGTCTCAATTTATCATTACATCACGATGGATTTTAGTTTGGCATCATCATTAAGAGATGATTGTTTTTGGTTAAGTTCAATTTTTACTTAAAAAATTAACCAAAATAATTCTAAAAAAAAAACCAAAACCCAACCGATTGGCTTTAATTCGGTTTCAGTTCGGTTCGGTTATTTTATATTAAAAACAAAAAACTATATTGTTTTTTGGGGTTTTTTTTTAATTTCTAATGGGTTTGGTTTCAATTTAACTCGGTTTTTTTTTATTTGGTTTTTTTATTAATTTCAGTTCGATTTGGTTTTTCAGTTTCAGGCTTATGAAACCAAAACCGAACCGAACCGGTCGGTTTTTTATATATTCTAATCAGTTTTTTTAACGGTTTGGTTTTTTCAGTTATTTTTTTTTTCTGGTTTTCTTGGTTTTTTTACTTACCCCTAGACATTATCGAGTTCTACAACAATCGATAAATTACCAAATACTAAAAATTTAATTGAATATATAAATGCAAAACACTGGCATAACCCTACTTCTCATAAGTACATCCCATTTCAAAAAACGGGGGCAAATCATAAACTCTTGGGATGTTGTTAATTAGTTGTATGTATCCTTCGGGCTGCGTCCATGGAAATGGATCTCTCTTTGATTCAATGGCTGCAATGGTCTTGCATTTTTCTCTGCATACTGCAAATTAAGACAATAACAAAGGTTAGGTACCCTTGAAGCTGTATGCGCTTCTACCAACATTCATAAATATATAGCACAAATTATGATCCATCACTTAGTTTTACTAATTCTGGCTACTTACATCATGGACAGCCACTCGAAGCGCTCTAACTTGGTCCTTTGAAATTGTCCTTATCTGAGTTCAGTTCAAACACTTTTAAGGAACTCGTTTTAGCCCAGAAAAACAAACACAAGCTGGTCCGAGGATTTTGAAGTCAGCGAGGGAGGGAGGGAGGAGGGGTTACCTTTTTGTTTATGGTCCAAATAACACCTTGCTTGCAAGGAGGGGTGGTGAGGGAGCCCATGTATCTGTAATATTTCTTGCCACCAAACTTGATCTCCCTGGGATCAACTATCCCAATGTTCCTTTCCATTTTTTGATCAGTCATAGACACTATATCATTGAGCAACTGATGAAGAAAACAAGAATAGATTAACCATACCTCAGCACTTGAATCGGAGAAATATTAATTACTGATGTAATAAAAAGAATTAATCTTCAAGTTATACATGCAGTACTTGAAATTCAAGCTTCTATATAATAAGCTAAAATTATTTCACGTATTTCCTTCTGTTACCTTGGAGAGGAAAGCATCAGGTTTACCAGTCTTGTAAAGATATCCAATAACAGCGATCTTCTGCTCTGGGGTTGTGTGAAGCATGTGTAGCTCCATGTCATAACTAACAGAGAAAATAATTCGAATGTTATTTGGATTTTTTTATTTCTTTTCAAAACATGTGTAATCTTATTACTTACTATCTCAGAGATATAACTGACCTTCTTCCATTGATGGTATGCTCGGAAGGTGAGTGCCAGTGGCATTGTTGGAGAAAGTATCTGGCGCCATTGATCTGTATTGATCCCGCTTTATCAAATCCTTCCCATTGAACCTGGTTCCATATTGAAATCTATTTAGTGGGCTAATCTCTACAAGATGAGTTTAATTTTTTTCATCAGAGATCAGTCGAAGCCAGGGCATTTCAGTCGCCGGGGAATTTGGCTAAGACTAGTCGTTGATTAATGACATGAGGTGCACTGATGAAAAGCTTGAATTTTATCACCTTGGAAGGAAAAAAAGAGCATAATAATATCCTTACCATAATGTCATGGCCTCGATTCTTCAGGGTTGCATTAAAAGGTCTGTAATTCCTCTTTATGTTTTCTGTCTTTTGGACCATTTTCACTCTACGATCTGACATGTCAATGGGAGATTGCAAACTTCCGATTTTGCAATCTGCCCATTCTTTCTTAATGTCTCCCCAATGTGCTGGCCCCTTCTCGCTCCCTTCAGTGTAATCAAACTCCCTCTCATCCTCTGCAGCACATAATTATATATCTATACATGCATCAAATATTGCATATCTAAGCTATAACCCGCTACTTAAATCTCACCACTGAAAATACTAAAATGCAATGGAATATAAATGATCATAAACTAATAAAATAACAGAAAAAGTTTAAGAAAATGCATGTATTACCAACTTCTTGAGCTGTGACTGATAACGGTGAGAATACAAGCACAAAAATGAGAGTACAAGAACAGAGCACGTATGTCCTTTGTTGCTTCATGCTTCGAGGACTGGACAACCAAGATAAAGGGCTGCAAAATGGAAGATTTGCTGGTGAAAGAAAACTAAAGCTTCTTTGTTATTCCAGATGGTGATTTGATGCAAGAGGGCGTACGTGGGAGGTTTAATATATAAAGAAGGTCTCTCTCTTGAAGAAAAGAAAAGAAAAAACAAAACAACGACCTGCATGGAAGCTTCTTTTCGTTATTTAATCCGGCTGATCAGAAATGTTCCCTACGATACATAGATTTCTTGGATCCTGATGTGAATACTCTGAAAATTAAAGGACACATTTTTTGAAGGGAAGTCACAGGATACTTTTTTATACCTTTGCTTGTAACCCAGAAATTAAAGGTCTTAATCAAATTAAAGCTGACATTATTGTTAAATAATAATTAAAAAAACATGATCGCCTAAAAGAATCCTTCAGCTGTACCGCGTCAACTCTTTTCTGTCCTTTTTGTCCATGAAGAGAGCAATTACGTACAGCAAGGTTTGACCTTTGAAGTTTATGAATTTGTGGGAAGATTTGATTCGTTTATTTGTTTTTCATTCATTTTCTTCCCACCTAACCCTCTTAAGATTCGATAGGATGGGGAATTAATACTTCAAGGAACTCCTTTTATTTGCAAGGAACTCTAAGAGAACAGACACAAGCACAATCACTCGAAAATATTTTTGAGGTTAACTGATATCGCTATTCCTGTTCCCAAACAAACTTGGTACCTTTCATGAGCTCAAGAACATTTCATCAAAATCTCTGAGTTTTGCCCGCATACATAGTTCCCCACAATAATTTGGAAAGCCCTTTAATTTTCCTTTGTAGGCCTGGAAAACTAATCTTGCAGTAGCTTAGCTGGAATCAAAATACAGTAAGGAATTCACCATACACGTTTTCTAAGAAACATTACTAAAAATATCTAGCCACATAGTTTAATGATTCATTCACTGGAAAATATAAACTAATAAGATATATGATTAATTTCAATCAATTTAGGTTAACCCGTCAAACCTATGATTCGAAGTTATGAAATTAAAATAAGTTCATAAAAAACAAATTAAAACAAATTATAACGTTTAATTCTATTGTTAAAGTATGAATTAGAAAATATAATTTTAAATATAAAAACATATGATGACTTAAGTATACTACTACGAGGGGTAGCCTTTTTAGACTTGCCATCTCTTGCTTCTTCTTCTTTTTCACAGTAAAATAATCCATGAACAAAGCAAGAAGCAATCCCAGTCCTTTCACCTTCATTTTAAAATGATATAGAACCTCTTTTGCATAACATAATTAATAATCATCACTTGGATATCAAGCATTAATTATTTATATTTTTACTTTCTTAATTTATAGTTTTCTATATATCTAGTTAAAATCACTTCCAATCAACATAAAAATACTGTGAAATTGCATTCTTTTTTATTTTAAATCCCAAAATTGTAATAAGTTAATTAATCTGAACATGCATTTAGTAGCAACAATGCTAATAAAATTGGAATAAGTTGATATTAATAGTTAACTTTCAAGATAATTAATAGGGAAACGAGAGTATAAATGTCTGAAATTGGATACAAATGACATTAAGGGAGAAATATTAAATTAAAATTATTACTCTCACTTGACTGGTTTTTCTAAATTCCTTAGCAAAACTCTATATTTTTTTATTAAAAAAAATCCCCTTTCACTGACACTTTTAGACTATTATTTTTATTTGAGATTAAAGATTAAAGATTAAGTGTTAATTAATTAAAATCTTGTCTGGGTACCTTCAGCTTTGTAGCTCAAAACACCTAAAGCCCCATCGCTTTAAAAGCTTGGATCGCTGCCCTCAATGCTACATATTCTAGAGGTTTGTATACTCTTCACTTGTTATCAACATCTCCAGGAGGAATTTTTTTTTTAAAAAAAAAAAATTAATATTTCTGACCAACTTGTATGCACCAAATTAAATTTTTAATTATTCATTCACTGAAAAATACTGTGAAAAATTTTCTAAGAAACATTACTAAAAATATCTAGCCACATAGTTTAATGATTCATTCACTGAAAAATATAAACTAATAAGATATATGATTAATTTCAATCAAACTATTCAACTAGCATTAAAATTAATTTTACAAGATAAACTATAAATTTAAAATAAAAATATATAGCAACCTTCTAAAAATTAAACAAAAAAAAAAAAACCATAACATACTAAAAAGATAAAAAATTCTAGTTAGAAACTCTTCCTTCGTTAATTTCATAAAATAAAAAACTCTTTCTTCATCTCTTATTTTATAATTAATTTTAAAAGTTAAAAAAAATAAAGAATTAATAAGAATTAATTTCCACTATTATCAACTATTGATTAATCACCATAAATCAATAATTAAATATAAAAAAACCAAAAGTATTTTTAGCCGAAAAACCAAGGATTTTTTTAGATTAATTTATCATTCACCTATATAATTTATTTATTTAAAATAAATTTCCAACACTATCTCCAAAGTTTTGATTAACTAACTTCTGATGCGAGCTTAATAGAAAGTCCACAGATATTGCTAAGCTTTCCACCCTCTCTCCCCTTCTTTAAGTAGCCATGCATGTATGTATCTTCTTCCTAAGCATAAAAAATTAACCACTTGCAAAAGCTAATTAAAAATTAGAGTAAGAAAATACCCCAACCACCCTGAAGTCCATTATATTTTTTTTTTCTTAATGTCTCTACTTGTGATGGTTGCCTTGACTTTCGATGAATACAAAGATAGATGTTGGTTACTGAAAATAACTCTTAACAACAATTTTGATGTCGTGGGTTTGAGATGGTAGGTAATTTTTAAAAATATAAGAGTATATGTCAAGAATAAATTATGTGTAAATAAATTATGTGGATGGTTTTTTCCAGATCATAACTTTTAATTCAATTATTTAATCAAATTTAACTATTTGATCAAGTTTAAATTTATAAAAGAGGTTTTAGAGGTTATTTTCACTATATTGACTCTATTAGGTGCTAGATGGACTGTCGAATTATGATATGTCAAAAATCTCATCTCAAGGCCCTGATTTGGGTAAAAAAAAAATTATTATTATTATTATGTATTATTTTGGATTTTATGATTATTTTTTTTGTATTTCCAGATTTTTATTTTATTTTTTAGTTGAGATAGGGTTTTTAATCCAATAAAAACTTCATCAGTATTATTAAATAGAAATAGAGTTGCAAATTTAAAATTTATATATATACAACCTTTTTTGCTCATCGAATTTTCATGTTCTACGTTTGTTTGTTATCTTTAGCTCCGGACATCATTAAAAAATCTATTGGGTAATCAGATGGCCTGCGAAGGAGTACAGAAGTTCGGCAGATAGCAATGGTGAACCTGATATAAATAATCATCACAAAATTCCAAGTTAATACTTTGGTGGTTATACAAATTATAATAAAAATGGACCATCGGAAACCCCTTAGATGGCCATAACCTTGCTAGCTAGGGGCTGATCTTGTGCTTTTTTTTGCCCCCAGGAGGAAGGAACAACTTGTATGATATGTTTAGATGATAAGTTTGATATCATGTAATAGGAACACTTTTTTATTATTAAAAAAGAAAAAAAATGCTATTTTATTATTAAATAGGCCCTAAATATTAATTTAGGGATAAATGGGTAACGGGTGACATGCATGATTTATTACATTAATTAATTTCCTTTTTTTTACTTGGCTTTAGTTTCAAAGGAATCAAATTCTATTATTAATTAAATATCAACTAATATCCTCAATTGAATATTTGTATGATTGAGATAACCATCTGAGGTGCAAAATAAATAAATAAAAGGAAAAGCAAACATACAACATAAGCAACCATAAACAAGCTCAATAGGGCGACCGATAATCCATAATCATCGCCGTAAAGTCAATAACGCAACAAAGGAATCTTTAGCACGATAAAAAAAAATAAAAAAATAAAAAACCAAAGGGAACATGACAGCTCTAGCTCCTTGTATTTAAATAGATTCAAATCGAAATGGGAAAAAAAAATTAAAAAAAATTTAGAAGGGGCTAAGTTACCGTGCAAGAGTGCATTTTGTAAAACCTGGTGATCCCTTTGTGTTTTGAGCAAGGAAACTGAAGCCAAAACATGTGGAATCAAGAAGATTGCATAGATGCACCGAGGCTTGTGGCCCAGCGGCATAGGCAAGGTTTCCTTGCCTCTGTCACCTGGGTTCGAGCCTCAACGTGCACGTCTGTCACCCCCGCGGTGTCTTACCTGCCTACTGGGCTTGCAGGGTGTTCAGTGGGTCCGGGAATTAGTTGTGGTGCGCGTAAGTTGACCCGGACACTCCAGGTTACCAAAAAAAAAAAAAAAGATTGCATAGATCATCAACCAGCAACAGATTTCATGACACAAATCCTACCTTTAATAGAAAACAATTAGAAGTCTGAAAAAGTAAAAGAAATAGACAAGAAATCCAAATTAAAATATAGAATCCAAAAAAATATAAAAAAATAATAATAAAAAATATCATATCATGAGTAATAGTGATCAAAACACGATTCTAAAAGATCCTTCAATTTATTAAGCAACATAATGGTTACTCTAGAAAAAATTATCTGCAGAATTACCTTAAAAAAATTGAGTCAGATCCAATTATCAGATATCATGTTATCACAATTTTAAATAATGAACCAATCTTAGTCGTTCCAAACATTTTCTTGGATCTAAACCTATCTCATTAGTTCATAAAATAACCTACTAAACCATTCATAAAGTCTGTTTAGATCAGATCTTTATTTAATAATATCACATCATTACTCAAATATTCAGAATCATTCATATCTACATGCCCAACTATATCACACTACCACTACAATCTTGTCATATTGGTTTAGCAAAAGAAGGTATGAATTACTTCATAGAAAAAAAAGGAAAATGAAGAGGCGTAGCCATAGACAAGTAAAGAAAAGAAAATCAAACAAGATTAAATTGTGTGAGAGTTGAGCCGACGTGATCTAGTCAACTTGACAGGTCCAAAAAAACCTCAAACTATCAATAAAAATATAGTTTGACTCGAAAATTCCAAATAACATATTTTTGAAAAAAAATATTAAGACAACAATATATTTGATCAACCGAAGTTAACTTGCCAAATATACAACCCATGTCATGAGACCGTGAAAAAAAATTATGAAGTTCAATTCTCAATCAACTTAGTATTGAATGATTAAAGTGAAAAAATAATAATTAAAAAGAAGATAATAAAAAACAACTCGAGTTAACCTGTCAAACCCACAATCTAGGTCAAAAGACTAGGATAACTCCATAAAAAGTAAATTGAACAAATTATGGAATCTAATTTCCAATCAAACTAATATCCAAAGGGAATTAAAAAAAACATAAAAAAAACCCAAGTCAACTCAGGTTAACCCGTCAAACCTATGATTCGGGGTTATGAGACTAAGATAACCTCATAAAAATCAAATTAAAACAAATTATGAAGCTCAATTCTCAATCAATCCATTGTTAAAGTATGAATTAGAAAAGAAATTCAATCTAAAAAATGACACAATAAAATGACTTTAGTCCACCCATATTACCCCGCAAAACTCGTGACCTGAATCATGAAATCAAGATCATCTCATATAAAGTAAATCGAGATAAATCATGTAACCTCATTCCTAATAGACCCAAAGTTAAATGATGAAATTAGAAAAAATGCTAATTAAAAAAAAAAAACCTCAAGTAAAGTAGCCCCGTTTGTTTGCTGGAAAATAGTTTTATTTTGGAAAGTGAATTCCAAAAAAGTGAATTATTTTCTGATGTTTGGTAGTGTAATGGAAAATAAGTTGGAAAACATTTTCCAGTGTTTGGTTATGTCATGGAAAATGAGTTGAAAAATAACTGATTAATGTTTTATTTTTCTCAAGTTTATTAAAATAATGAAAAACAAATCTTACAAATTAAAAAGTTGAATGAGAATGAAATTGAAAAAAAAATATAATTTCATAAATTATCTCAAATAAAATAAATAATAATCAAAATAATAGAGATCAAATCTAAAAAATAAAAAAA
>Ga0307513_10000893_pt1 | contig 43223 bp, 59 predicted proteins | sample 15_EM_MG_FD_202174 | JGI IMG/M metagenome (GOLD analysis project Ga0307513, IMG submission 202174) | Populus trichocarpa ectomycorrhiza microbial communities from riparian zone in the Pacific Northwest, United States - 15_EM | ecosystem: Host-associated > Plants > Roots > Unclassified | place...
GAATTGAGCTGGTGTAGTCGGAAATGCATGCTCCAGGTCAGCTTCAAATGCACGGCGAAAGGATTCATCACCTGTTGGTAATAAGGTACGTGTAAAATAGCGGTTTGAGCGAGACGTACAGGCCAGAGCAAGTGCGAGAACAGGATCGGGAGTACCATCCACAAGCGTTTCGAGCAGTTTGGAACGCTTTTCGCGGACGTATATATTCTTGAACACGGTAACAGTTTCTTGAATATTCTGGATTTCAGGGGGCGGCCCATTCTCAAGATGGTTGAAAACCTGGAGGATCTGGTCGTATTCCAGGTCGGAGTTGCTGTGTAGGGTGACTGGCGTTTCCATACTTGGAATTGGTGTGCTAGGGACTGACAGATGTAGTAGGGCAGAGACGTGGACAAGTCCAAGCAAGCGATTACGCTCAACCTTAGAGAAGCGCTGCGTCAGGCTCCTTTGACAATCCCTTCACATTTCACATCAAAACACGGACCGACCTCCAGTGGAGGCAGGATGGTACATCTACTGTATACCATGCGGAGGCCGGACTGTCTAAGCACCGAACGCCACGTGCTTGATCGCGTACGTCAGTGGTCAATGAAACTACTGAGAAGCGTTTGCGATAGGAAGGTAACAGATCCAGCGAGGCCCAAGGTATGGATATAGCAGAAAATAGCTCTCAAACATCCTGACTAGAGAGGACCCCAATTCAACGACACTGGCGCCGTCACCTCCCATACCATACTGATATCCGCAGACCTCCCAGCATCAAACTCAGAGATCCACTCGATGATCCCTTGTGGAGTAGCAGCTCCACTCGTTGTCTCTGTCTCCACCTCTTCGTCGTCCTTCGTGAACCATCGAGCCCGGATCCCCTTTGCCACCGTGACTTCCTTCGACAAATTCACACTGCTCCCTCCCCGCTTCGTCTTGGTTCCATCCATCCCAACTCCAGGGAGTTCCTTTGGCTCCAGAAGAACAATCTTAACCCGTTCGTCAGACGACACGGGGATCTGGTCGCGGATGACCAATCGAGGGAGTGAAGCCGTACGCGTGTTCTTGACTGTGATCCGCTGCGTGTGTGTCGTCGTCTCCGTCCGAGTCGTCAACAACCCACCTTGCGACTTGACCATCTTGGAGCGTGGATGGTAGGTTACGCGGACTTGCTGGTCTACGCCCAGTGAGCACGGGAAGGTTTCATTCTAAGGAACAAATCAGTTGCAGCGAAAGTTTCAATGATAATAGTCGACGTACTGGACTGACGTGCTAGGAGAGTGAAACGGTCAGATTGTGGCCAGGATGGCAGAGTGAGGACTTACTGGTATAGTCGACTTTGCCACAAAGTTGTTCTCCAGGAAGATATTCGCTTTGCCTGGAAGTAGCAGATGCTGGCTCGTGTTCTTGACCTTGGCTTGCAAGAACGCGCTCGGGGCTTCCTTTGGAACAGACACCCATTGGAGGTCCGCTGAGAGGTCGATGACTGCAATGGTAACTTTGTGGGCTTGGACCGATTTGTCCGTGTCGCTGGGGATGGTCGCCAGCGACTCGATCACAAATGACGTTGACACAACTCCTTCAATCACTCGAGCTTCAGCTTGCTCAAAAAATGCTGGAGGACCGTCCAATTGGGCCCTGAAATCCTCTGTACCCCCAGGAGCAGAGGACGGCGCCGGCAATCCACCCGCCCTTCCGACTCCTCCAAGAGTAACAGATTTCATTGTCATGTTGCGATGTCGGTATGTTGGCAGTTTCCCAATGTACTGCACGGAAAGTTTGGGAATCGTACTCCCCAGCTGAGGCGAGGCTGTCGAGAGGACCAATGACACATCCTTCCAGTCTTCTCCTGTCCGTTGCGAGATCGTGGCTCGGTAGTGGAGCGAGATTGAAGTCTTCTTCTCGGCCACAGTCGCTCGGAGGTCATACAACGGCGTCCATGATGCTTTAGTAACCACTGATGATACGGATGAGTGAGTGAATATCGCTCATTGGACCACACATCCCACTCACTGTACGTCAACGATAGCTCTGCGGCCCCGTCCTTGGTTGCAGTCACCACCACCGTGACCCGCGCCGCCCGCGCCTTGCTCTCGTCGTCCACCCTCCATGCCTTCTTCTCAGCCTCAATCTCTTTCTCCACACTCTCGATCTTCTCCATCAGCGCCCTCGTCTCTGCGTCCAAGTGCGGCTTCTGCTTCACGAATACATCCATAAACTCCTCCAGCTTTTCTACCGTAGAATGCGCTGCTGTAATGCTCGACGAGTAACTTTCCAGTACGCTCGCCTGCTGCACGAGGATCGCTTTCTCCTCTTCGAACACCTGCCGCTTCCGTATGAGGTTTTTCACGGCCTCCTGGTGCTTCTTGTCCGAGTCATTCGATGTCGGTGGGTGATAGATGACGTCCACAATAACGGCGTTCCCAATCCCGTCCACTCGAATGCTATCCTGCTCGAGGACTGTAGGCAGCTGGACAATCTCAACCTCGTTCGTCCCTTCCTGGAGTCTTACGTAAGAACGGCTCTGGCACAGAGTAAAAAGTAAACGCGTTGCCCACCTTGAGCTCAACAGGAATCAAACGATTCACTTCTGCCCTGTCGGCCTGGAAGACGGTCACGCCGTGGACGGGAAGGTCTGTAGCCTTGATAGTATGGGTAGCGGGCATCGTGGAGTGCGCTGATGGGGATGGGTTGGTAGTCGATGATGCGTCCAAGTTGCGTTGGCAATTTCGGCGCCTATCAACCTTGCTGCTGTCGCAAATTTTGACAGGGCATGTCTGCTTGGGGACCTAACGCGGCACAGAGAATTTTCAATTTCCGTTCCTGTTTGAACGCTGCAAAGGAACAAGCCAAATTTCGGGGAGGCAGGTGGTTTTCGTAACCTGAACCCTCAAATGCCAGACCAGCCTTCAAGCGTATTCTTTCCATCCTCGAAGGGTGTCCCAGAAGCATGGGATCGTAGACCGATGTTTGGGAGAGCGATTCCGTGGGCCGTAACGGGTGCCGGACTGGGTTGGCTGAGCAGCGCGCTCTGCAACCAGTTTGAGGTCCACAATGCGGGGTGGAAGGGTGTCTTCACCAGAACAGGGTGGCATATTGGTGCCGGTGGTGGGACTATTTTCTTAGTTTTACGAAGATCCCTGCGTTGACTCGAAATGTAGCCCTCTTTCTCGGAACGTATGCTTTTGTCGACGACGTGGCTGCGAATATCAGACAAAAGGATGATCATGTCAATCAGTTTGCTGGTGGTTGCGCCGCGGGTTTCCTGACCGGTCTTCGAAGTGCGTGTTGCACTCGAATTGTATGACTGCCACAGGGCCATTAATCCAACCTCCAGATCACTCGATTCCACAAGCTGTTGGTGGTTGTGCATTCTTTGGTGCTACCGCTGGGGTATTCAAGGCCTCTGGCAGCAAGTTGAGGAGCGACTGGATCTACCAGTCAAGAGAGGAGCAAGAGAAGCGACGCCTGCTATTCCTCAAAGCTACGCCTGCGCAATCTGTATCAGAAGAATAGACTTATCCATGTTACCACTTAGCGGACCATTTCGATCCCTGCTATTTGGCGTCGATGACTTATATCCGTCAACGTGCTAGTGAAACTAGAGGGTGCACCTTGACTTCCTCTAAAAGCCCAGTTAGTTTTGCGGGTGAGTCTGTCCTAGTTGTACGACTTAAATAAAGTCTAGCTTCCATTTTCGCACTGTCAAAACGAAACGTCCTCTCGACCAGTCTTTCCATTCACCAGGCATCTGCCTTTTGCAAGCCTCGTTTTAGCCGTAGTCTTCTGTTTCACCGAGATGTGGTGCGGTCCCGGTGACAATTCTTCTCAACTATTGTATCCCAAGCTTTTCACCTTTTACTTCGTCCTAGTAGAGTGCTCCTAGATATAGGCCCTTTGGGTTACTTCCCAAGCAACAGCGGGTTCATTCGCCTACCCATGACCGCCTGGCTGGCATTCCTGAAACTTGGTCGCCTGTCAGCTCGAACAAAACGCAACTCCCAGAGTACTCAATAGATGTTGAATCCCTTTTGAATGGTGATCCAGCAAGAAATAGACTAGCAACCGACTTCCATCCAAAAGATTCGCCCTGTCACGGAGGGGCGCATACAATCCCTCACTAGTATATATATCCAAGTCCAAGAATGAGACGACACCCACTTAATTCAAGAATAATCTGACCGCAGAACCAGAGGGCTGAACTCCTGTGAAGTTCCTTGTGGCCGAATTCCACGGTCTATATTTGCCCCTACCATTGGGGCTGGAAAAACTATCCTGTTGATTCCTTGTCAAGTCGACTTATATCGCGCAACTCAAACGGCCTGTCAACCTGGTTAAGATAATGGAATGCGGGCTCATTAGGCCGTCCCATCCTTGCGTATGTTACCATCACGGGTGGCTGCCCTCTAATAGTGTTCCAACATAATCACGAAAAGCCTTTCCTTGTATATTGCGTGTTACTCAAATGCCTATATTCGAATTCTACTTGGAACCATGGCCGCCGTTGAGGCTATCATACGTTGTCTATCCTTTTAACATAGTGGAGAAGAACAAATAGGAATACGCCGTCTGCCGCGCCGACAGTTTGTCGATCAAAGCTCTATCCCGGATGGTGGCAAATCTAATTTCAATACAGAAACCCCCATTTGCGGTGCATGAAATCAGGTCTACAAGAATCCACTGCTTAAATAAATCATACGACCAAACAATCTTTTCGCCAGTTATGGGCTTCGTGTTGTTATCCCGTTTTTCACTAGGTACGGACTGTAAAATACATCATTGGGTAGTGCTTGACACGGTACATAGGAGGCCCTCAGGGAAATGCAAGACGAACTTTCGCAAGCAGGGCAGCACGACGTGAAAGAAATGGGGATAGACACACATTTTTTATCAAAGGGCTCTCACGAACACACAACCTTCACCGCTTGGCCCTTGACGATATCGGGATCGGGTCCGCCATGATTGTGCAGTGGAACCTATTTCACCGACCTCGTTTTCTAATTGCCAAGCTCCCATCCCATATTGGCCTGGTCGCGATGCCCAAAACGTTATCTGGAACGTCTGGCGCTCGCCTGGACCTAAGGTTGCCCGATGCAAAAGCTTGCCTTGATATTTCGGCGGTAGATACCGTCTGAGACTTGACTAAGCCTGGCAACAAATGAAAATTTCAAATGACATACCGCGGATATGCTTGACCTGTGGTGCTGGGTGGGAGACGAAGGAGACATCGACTTGGGTGGGTCAACGAGACATTATGCACGGTGAAACCGACGTCAACAGTGCAAGGTCTACCAGAACAGTCCGGTCAGCCACCACTCACAATGACCATGCTTACTGCGCTCACCCTTGCCTGAAGTCGTGCTCTACAATTGCACTCTTGGTCCTTACTTTAACCACGAGTGGGTCCATCTCTAGATTCCACTCGGAGCTCTGCAGAGCGCCCAGGAGAACTTCCTTTTCTCTCTGAGTCTCCGCATACATGCTCTTCTCCCTCACGTTCTCGGTACTTAGAAGTACTTCCCGCAAACCTTCGTGTCCAGCACCTGCGCACAAGTCGCGAACAATGCAACAGCCGTTACGGGCAATATTGAACGAGTTTATCTCCCAGTAGATGTATATCTCGAATGTGTGCGGGGTGTAGAGCGGGAAAATACGATGTCGAATATCCTCTGGAATGGAAGGGAATTCTGAGGCAAGAGTTTTGCTAACATGGGCTCGGCGACTCGAGCCAAGAAAATATTGGTCATAGGGATCAATGTTCGTATTGCCGATTTTCTGCTCGCTCGTTAGTGGAAGCCTGAGGGTCTCCGGTTCACGTACCTCAGACAAGCAGCTCACTGCTAAGATAGCCTCCGGGGGTTCCGCTGATGATACTTCCTGACCAGACAGGAATTCCCCCAGTCGTTCTCGAACAAAGGGTATGGATGCTGTCGGCTGCAGGTGCGGCGCAGGACTGAGTTCGAAATTGACTCGTCCAATCTGACCTGGTTGTAAATTCTCAATCGAGCGCCTGCGTGTAGAGGATCATGCAGTTAGTGGCAGTGAAGGTTATTAATAGCCGAAGGTGGACTGACAATATTGAAGATGATGGAGGCTCGCACACCCAACCAGTGCTTATAGTGTTTAATTGTTTAATGTCGAGCTGAACTTCTTCTGACATGTTTTCTACCTACAGGTGCCTGATCAGGGATGATGCAAAGCCGAAGATTGACCGACTTACTTCGAGCCGCAGGGCGAAGGTACCTTCTGGACTAGGACTAGCCTGCAGAGTGGCCCGGACATCCAATAAATGACTGACATGGAGGGTTCGCTGCAATCGAGTAGTGAAAAATTGGCCTTCGGCCTGCTCATTGTCAGCCAGGGGATCTTATGAGACGAAGAAATGACCTCACATTCTCGCGATAGGTGAAAAGAAGCGACAAATTAGATGCCTCAGACTGTTGGGAGTGAAGAACAATGGGAATGTTCACATAATCCCCAGGGGCTAAGGATCGACCATCGTGCAACGCGGACAGGTTGATTCTCTTCGGTTCTGGTAATAAGGCCGAGTTTGGAGACGTGATTGTTCTGATGGGCCTGGGCGTGCTAGTCCTCGACGGCGTTTCTGCGAAGACCAGTTGTCAGTATACGTTGCGACGCATACACTACCTTAGTACCTCCGTTCTCGTCAATCCATATGCACACCTCCTCTCCACCAATCATCCACACCTCCTCTATCGGTGCCGAGCCCGCGTTTCGTGCTCTGAGAGTAACCCCTTTGATCTCTCCATGCACTAGGTCAACGAGGTCATCCGCGTCATCGTCTAGGAAATCTACATCGAGCCTACATCCGCCGCTGCGTACGTTGATCATGAGGAAGGTGTCGGGAGTGTAGACAATGTCACGCCTTTGGGCCGGAGTATCGTTGAGCCGCCGACCGGGGATTGAAAGTGGTTCCGTGATCGGTAATAGAGAGAGGAAACGGTATTGCACAGAAGAAATTGTTAGGGAGCCAGATGAGCGAGGTGTGACTGCGATTGGGATCTGACGCAATGGTTTGAAAAATGAGCGAGTTTTCCAAAAAAGATTGCGGATATAATACAGAAACACACCAAACGCGTCTCCTTGGGGTTCAACATCACCTCGTCTATAACTTCTGCCTCCGCCTCGACGACGACAGTCAGGTCTCCGAGTGTGATCTCGCTCTCGAGGGGGTTGTGGATACTCAAATCGACCCAGAACGTTTCTGCAAAGGGCGTTGAGACCGACACATGGGAGCCAATGATCAGGCTCACCCCCTATTTCTGCCTGGTTTCCACCATCGAGATTCGTTTCGCCTTTTCCTTTCATGTGTCTTCGCCAGATATTTTGAAGGGAGTCCCACGTAGCGGACGTTTCCTTTGACAAGTATCCGTCTAATCTTCCAAGTCGGATCTTTGAATCTTTCCCGGAGCATAGGTTGAAAGGCAACGAAAGGTCAATAGGTATTAAGTTAGGCTGAGCAGAGGAAAGCAGCTAAGGTTCGCTCAGTTTCGTCAAATACACGTAAGTAAAAATAGTCCTACCTGGAATGCCTGCCGAAAATCATCCAAAATGATTGAAATACTCCCTACTGGCCTTGAATCTGAATCCTCCCGAAGCAGGCCGAGGAAGAAGCGCACAGCGCCTTCCGAGTCACCCATTGTATATTTTAACCGAGCTATGCGCACACGGATCAGTACGTCTTGATCGAAAAGGATGAGAGGCGATTTGTCCTACCGAGTGAGTGCTCGATGTTGGTAAGAACGCCGTCAAATCCCGGGGATTGCGTTTTCTCCCCTCGTGGTGACTTTTCTACGTCCTCGAAGGACAAAGAGGGCATCCTCCGTGGGCTTTGGGATAGAATTTGGTGTGCCACCCGGAGGAAGTGAACCGTTAAAGGTTTCTAAATTTATATGAATGAAGAGTGAGGCGCGGAGTGTACCATGACTTACTATTCCAACCTTCTCTAGTCTTCCAGCAGCGAGGATATACCACATCGCCGCACGCCGCAACGCGCCGCGTTTGCGACTTAAATGCGCTGCGTGGGCGAGCAGGAGGGCGGCTGGTGGTTCTTCGGCCTACAGACATCAGCGGGTAGCTTAGTGAATGCGTCGACTAGACAAAGGAGACACACACTGTGCCAGCAGCCCACACTAACCACCTCTCCGCACCGATGGATAACAGATCTTGCGGTTGTATACCTCCTTCCCATCGCACGGCATGCAGCAAGGCTCGGAATTGCGCCGAGGCTGATGGATCGGGGTTCAGTACACCTTGCAGGGCTTCCACCGCGTAACCAATTAGCGTCGGCGAAGGCGTTAGGAGAAGAGGGAGGACTTCCTATTAAATCGGGGATAGTAAATCAGGTTATTAGGGGTGTATGAAAGACGACCACCCACTGCTCCTCCTTTTCCTTCCTTACGAAGGGAATCCCACACAGTCATTGCGACCTTGTAGTCCCCAAGAAACGTTGCAAACTCAGCCAGTCTTCTGTTCTGAGGAGGTGGCGGGATTTGGAAGCCAGTTCCGTATGGTGAAATCGGGGTGGCCATCGATAAGGGCAGATTAGGCATAGAAGGGGACATTGGTGTGGGTGTGGCTCCACCAAAAAGACGTTTTGTCGTTGAGAAGAGCCGAGAAGATACACGACGGGTTGCGTTGAACTGCAGTAGTCAGCCGAGAAGGTCCGACACAATGGGGCAGGAACGCACATTCTCGTTCCAATCGATTATATTTCGGTCCATCCACGGTAATAAAGCCGTAGTGACGAACTCACGGACGAATTTCCCAACAGCTTGTGCGTCTGCCTCAGTCATGAGGAGCTCATCTATATCTTGGATCTCTGGGATTGCCCCGTTCTGTCCGTTCGCATAAGGGTGTTCGACGGGAGATGGAAGGCGGGGTGGCATCGGAAGGATTGGTATGGCGCCCTCTGGGCGGTCCATTGACAGTCTGACCAAGTGGGTATTTAGGGAGTACTGCTTCCTAATAGCATTGACGAGAGCATTGCACCTGTGAGGAAGTTATTAAGACCAGATAAAGTGGTAAATGAAAAGATCTCACTCGTCAGACGAGAAAGACGAGTTCGTGGGATGGATAATGAGGTTATAACGCAGGATGGTGGAATCCACCCAAGTGGGGAGGTCTATTGGTCGTGAATACAGTGCCGCCATAGCTTGAAGAGGATTAGGGGCGGTGGTGGATACAGCATGGATAACTGGACGGCGTGAGGCTAGAGTCTCGGAATGTCAAAAGACCAACATACTGGCTACAGGATGGTTCCAGCCGTCACTACGAGACGGAGCCCAGTCTCCTTCGACGCATTTTCTGACTTCTTCCCACCACAGCGTGCGTTTCTCCGTTGCATCGAGCTTAGATTCCGCGTCTTCGACCCAGCGTGCTGCCCGACGACTTATACGAGTGCCAAGCCAGTCTATAAGACGACCTGCACGCGCTTCCTCATCTTCTTTGCACGCTAATTCAATCTCCACGAGGTCTGAAAAGCGGAGGCCAAACGACGTGTGAGGAACGGGGGTGAGGGCGGCCGTTCGGGTTGTGACTAACGAGGGACACGGTTAGTCACTCTAATACTCCACTGATATACTACGCGCAGTCGACGTACTGGCTGGAAGAGGCGAGTACGATTGGAGGATGTGATGCAGTGGTGGAAGTCCAGATGAAGCAAGGAGCTGGACCAAGTCTGGCGATAGTAGAGTAACTACATGGGGGGATATCGACGACGGGAGAACCGGGGCCATGGGTGCGGTCTCCGACAAAGTTGCCGCTGGGTCCAAATCTCCATCCAACTCACTTGGACCCTTCCATTGCATCAGCAGAGTATGTTCGACGACTGTACGAGCCGTTCATTTTTCTAATAACTATCAACTAATCATACCCAAAGACGTAGAACATGCGGGAACAGCGGACGCTGCGGGTGGCCTGCGCGGCGTACCCCAGCTTTTGGACCAGGGTTTTGAGCCAGATGCAGACCATGACCCATATGGGAGTCAGCACCAGCAGGAGGAAATGCTCACTGGGGTATGTACGGCCCGTCAACAGTAGCAAGAAACGTCTCATCCGCACCGCAGCTGGAAGCAGGCTATCATCCATCAATAAGTGCGGCAGCAGACGCCAACCCTTTGTTCATCCTCGGTCGTGTACAATTCGACATTCACATTCCTGCAAACCTTGTCGCCTTTGCAATCGCTTCGGACCTCCTCTATATGGGCCTCGCGAATAATCAAATCGTTCACATTAACCTCAAGAAACCAGAGCTGACACAGTGGATACAGGTCAAGGTCCCGATTTATAAGCTTTTCCTTGACCCTTCAGGACGTCACCTGTTGATCACCTCGCAGTCAGGCGAGACATATTACCTGTATGCGGGGTGGCCACAACGCCAACCAAAGCTCCTACAGAGCTTCAGGTTGGTCATCGAGAGCGTCGCATGGAACCGGACATATCTTCTCTCCACTGCTGCGTCTAAGATGGCAGCATCAAGCACTCGCGAGCTCCTCCTGGGTGGAAGAAACGGGACAATCTACGAAGCAGTACTTGAAGGTAAGGACGAGATGTTCAAGAATCACGATCGGTTCTTCCGAAATCTCTTTACACTCCCCGAACGACAGCCCATCGCTGGCATTCAATTTGAGTGGTTCCCTGTTTCCGATCCCAAACGGGGTTTGGTCATCGTCGGCACCTTGACCAGACTCTATCAATTCGCCGGCACGCCTAATAAACAGACGGAGGATGGCGTACGGTCTTTCGTTTCAATCTTCAGTGCCTACAAGGATACTACACCCAGTAAGGCATTTCTATATCCTGACGTCATTGCCTGACCAGTTCCAGAATTCCTTGAATTGACAGGGGAGAACAAACACTCCCAGTTACACCTGGTGGTGGGAAGAGGAGAACGTCCAGCAACACAAGCATGCTCGGTTGCATGGCTGACTGGACAAGGCATTTACAACGGTTCACTGAAACTTACCGGGGCGTCTTCCAACGATAATCTTATCGACTCAGCACAGCTCGTCCCCTACCCCCTACCAGAGGCCACCCGAACCGCCTTGCCGACAACACCTCATCTTCCAAAAGATACTGAGATACCTGTGTCAATAGGAATAACCGACTTTCACCATTTGTCACTCTTCCAAGATCGCGTTGCGGCTATGTGTACCCTGGACCAACGGCTAGACTACGAGGAGGCAATCCCGTTAGTACGTCCCTCGTCTCGATCTTTAGGATTACGTCTAATGAAACGAAGAAACCGGCAGAGCATGTACTTGGGCTAGTGTCGGATGTCGCGAACTCAACCCACTGGATATATACCGACTCGTCATTATTCGAGCTCAAAGTCAATAATGAAACAAGAGACCTCTGGCACTTTTACATGACTCAAGGTGACTACGAGAAAGCAATGGAATACGCATCGGTAAGTGTCTGGCTCATCCCGAATGTGTGTCGACTAGTACTGATAACGCTCAGAACCCCGTGCATCGGGATCTTGTCAACGCGGCTCACGCAGAAGCATTCTTTAGCAACGGTCAATATATCCAGGCGGCGCAAAAGTACGCGCTGACGACGCGGTCCTTCGAGGAAGTGACTCTTCGATTCGTCGATGCAGGCGAGCGCGACGCACTGAGATATTATCTCGTTGCAAGACTATTGCGCACTCGCAAGACCGACCTCACCCAGCGAATGATGCTGGCTACTTGGCTCGTCGAGTTCTTCCTCGCCAAGGCAAACGACTTGGAGGATTTGATCGCGAGTGAGAGTGCGAGTCATGACGTTGAGGATCTGAGAGCTGAACGAACATTGCTGGAGAATGATTTAAGAGATTTTTTTGAGACGTACAAGGTACGTCACCCATATACCACGCTGTTCCCTTGGACCAATACTCTCACAGGCAAATCTTGACCGTCAAACCGTTTACGATCTAATATTGAGCCATGGCCGAACGGATGTCTTCCTTCACTACGCAACCATCATAGGCGATTTCGACAAGGTCATGGAGCACCACGTCCTGGAAGAAGAATGGGACAGAGCAATAGACGTTCTCAACAGACAGGTGAGCGTGCTGACTCCGGACTTGTTCTCATCGGCTGAGCATGGTTCAGTCCGACTCGCCACTTCATTACAGATTCAGTACTGTGCTAATGCGAAATGCACCAAAAGCAACTGTTGACGCCTGGATCCGGCAACCAGCCCTCGATCCATTGCTCCTCGTTCCCGCCCTACTACAACTCCAGCACATCCCCCGCGACCCCCTTTCCCCGAACCACGCAACCCGTTATCTCAATCACGTTATATTTGAGCAGCATAACACATCCCCTACAATTCACAACCTTCTTATCACATTATTGGCTTCTCCTACATCGTCGGACGACGACGGGCCGCTACTGCGATTCCTCACCTCTTGCCCTACGGACCCGATATCAAACAAACCCTACTATGACCTAGATTACGCCCTGCGAACTTGCAAGACTAACGGGCGTATCCAGGCATGTGTCCATATTTACGCAAAGATGGGTCTGTGGGAGCAGAGTGTCGAGCTGGCGTTGCAGAAGGCTGACGTAGAGCTGGCAATGATTAATGCAGACAAGCCAGAAGAGGATCCCGCTCTGAGGAAGAAGCTATGGTTATTGATTGCAAAATATGTGGTACAAGACAAGAAAGACATCAAATCGTGCGTCAGTTCCGGAGCAAGGGCAGGGTCTAGCTAACAGAACGTATCTACAGGGCAATGCGCTTCCTTGAGAGTACCAACCTTCTCAAGATTGAGGACATCCTCCCGTTCTTCCCAGACTTTGTTGTCATCGACGACTTCAAGGAAGAAATATGCACAGCATTGGAGGGATACACCGCCCATATCGAAGAGCTCAAGACGGAGATGGACGAAGCAACCAAGAGTGCCGAGTCGATCAAGAAAGATATTGCGGATCTAAAGAACCGATTCGTTACGGTTGGCGCGGACGAGCGGTGCTCATCGTGTTTGTATCCACTGTTCACTAGACAGTTCTATGTCTTCCCTTGTCAACACACATTTCATGCTGACTGTCTTATCGGGATGGTACGTTCTCCACATGCTATACAAAACAGGGATGAGATAGGACTACCCCTTTTTCTAGGTTAAGGAATACCTCCCAGCGCATGCGCTGCGGAGGATTCTGTTGCTCCAAGCCGAACTGGTTCAAGCCTCTGGTGTCAATAGTCCTAACCTTGCACCACCAGGACAACCACAGCCGGTCCCACGGCAACGAACGCTTCTTTCTGCCCAATTTGGTCAACAAGGAAACGGGCGCCCAAACTCGCTGTATAGTACAGCTCTGCTCACAAACCCACTTTTGTTGGCCGCACCGCTCGCGCCGGCTGCGATCGGACGGAACGTTTTCGCTGCCGCCAACCAACTCAAAGATCTCATTATCCCCGATGCCCTGGCGAATGCTATTGCATTGCCGTTCCAGCCTTGGACTGGTGGCCCCGCCCAGTCAAAGAAGAACGGGAAGGGGGAGGGCAGAAAAGCAGAGAAGATCCGAGAGGAGTTGGATGAGCTACTCGCTAGCTCTTGCCCGCTCTGTCAGAGCGTAGTTGCCGGGCTAGACAAGCTGTTCATCGGGGAGGACGAGGTGGATTCTTGGCAGCTTTGACCGTTGAGGACCAAGATGTGTCGCCACTAAAGGTTTTGGATCGTCTGTCTCGTTTGTCCTGTTTGTTGCTTTTTGCGTTGTTAAAAATTTCCCTTTCCAAGACTTGACTTGATACGCCCACCTTCGAACTAGCTCTTCGGCTTTGACCGTGTATCTAAGCAGATTTATGCACTCACCAATGGGAGGCGAAAGCTATTAAAGTAGGTGTCCACGTCGTCGGCCTGGGTCGAGCGTGAAAAACTGTCTACTGGACGGTAAAATCGTCAAGGCGACTTAGACGCATACTCGCCAATAAGCTCATCCTCAGCAACGCACCCCACGCTACCCGCTACCCGTACTATCAGAGCTACCGACCTTCTCGTCCACGGCGTGACCTTCTAAGAGGTGAACCGCTTGATTCCTGTTGAGTTCAAGGCGGGCAACGCGTTTACTGTATATCAAGGACATTCTCACGTAACACTTCAGGAAGGGACGAACGAGGTCGAGATGCCTACAGTCCCCACCGGGACAGTATTCAAGTGCACGAGATCAGGAATGCCGTCGTCCTGGACGTCATTCACCACCCACCTACATGGAACGACTCTAAGACCTCATGCAGGAGGTACTCGAGGAGGAGAGAGCTCCTCGCGCAGCAGGCGAGCGTGCTTGGGGAGTACTCGTTGGGCCTGACCACGGCAAGTGCTATCCTGGAGAAGCTGGAGATATTTATAGTATTCTCGTGTGACAGAAGCTACACCTAGACGCAGAGGCGAGGACGCTCTTGGTCAAAGCCTGGGGAGTGGAGAAAGAGATCGAAGCTTCGAAGTAGGAGTGGAGTATGGGTAACGCGGGCAAGGTGCGGGCGGCGTGGTGGTGATTGCGACCGAGGACAAGGCCGCAGTGCCGTCGTTGACATGCACTGAGCGCGATGGGTGGTCACTTGAGCTAGATTAAGGTATATATCTCTCTGTATGCTCAGTGGTCGCCAGGGCTCCATGGACACCACTGTGTGACCTCCAAGCGCCTGTGGCGGAGGGGACGTCGATCTGACACCACTACCGGGCTACGATCTCGTAGCGGACAGAGAAAGACTGGAAGGCACGTCGTATTATTAGTTCTCGTCTCAGCTGGGGAGTGCGATACTATTCACAGTACATCGCAAAACTGCCGAGATACCCACAATGCGGCCGCGAGAATCGCGGCAGGCGCAGTGACACACCAGCCCCTTGCTTCCGCCGTGATTCCAGCGGGACAGGCGCACGATCTACACTGATGTGGTTTGGGTCCACATTACGTACTATTGCACCTTTAGATGCTGCTCCGGCACCCTTGAACGAGTTGAAGCTCGTGCTCAACGTCGCTTGTGTTGCTGCCAACCACCCACAGCGACGCAGACAAATCGACGCAGGCCCATAACGACATTATTGCCTCCATCGACTCATCGGTGGACCTTCGATGATTATGAGTATGCTTCAAGGTCGAAAACACGAGCCAGTCTCTGCTACTGCCCGGCGACGCGAACACCATCCTGGAGAACAACCTCGTGGCAAATTTGACTATACCAGTGAGTCCTCACTCTGCTATACTAGCCGCAGTTTTGACATTTTGGCGTCTAGCAGGTCAGTCCACTACATTGACAATCTACCATGAACAATTTGCCGCGACTGATTTGTCGTTAGAATTAGACCTTCTCATGCTCACCGAGCGTGGGGCAAGTCCGCGTGCCCTACACGGTCCAGGCCAAGGTGAAGGAAGGTCTGCTGACAACCAGGACGGAGACAGCGGCTCACACGCACACGAGTACTGCTTCACTCCCTTTGTTGGTAATTCGCAACCAGGTCCCCGTGCCGCCCGATGAACGGAACAAGATGGCTTTTCTGGAGCCAACGTCGCTCCTTGGAGTCGGACTGATGTGAGCAAGATGAAACGAGGACGGCCAGTGCATCTGGAAGTGTATGTCTATGCTTTGGGATGCATGTGAACGTCTTCTACGTTGCATTGTGTCTAGCCCCAAGCGCGCTCGTGCCAAAGAGCCTGCCCTATCTCAGACTCCCCCAAATCTTTCGACCTCTTTCGAGGTTGCCTCTATCGGAGAGGACATGGCGCAAATTGACATGCTTGAAAACGGCACCCACGCTTTCGACCCCGACGCCATTCTGGGTGCATTTACAAACGGTGATAACGGAGTGATTTCCGATTTCGTGTATGAGGTTCAAAATAGTTCAGATGCCTTCAAGTATGCATCTTCCCCAGAGAAGCGTGATCGCTTACTTCACGAATTCCTCAAGCGCAATGACTGGCTTTTTGTGGCTGCCCTTGCCTGTATGTTATTCAGAACCCGTAAGGTATACACACTTACCTGATTTAATAGGTGATGAACTTTTCCGGACGGTCCTTTTTGACCATCTTGAACAAACCTTTCCAAAGAACATTTCAATGTTTCAAGGCTCTTTAGCGGAGCGGACGATAAAATCGCTAGAATCGTTTCTTTCCCAATTCACGGCAAGTGAATTCAAAGATGTACTCCAAGAGCATCAACGTGTCTTTTTGAAGATTAGTCGGGCCTTGACTGGGCTTAATGCCATGGTCATTAGCCCTCCTCCATCACCAGTCAAAGAGAAAGGAGAATCAGGTCCTGGTCATCGCAGGAAAATGTCCCAGCAGGAGCTCAAGCGCGCACGAGTCAAACAGCCGAGCATGGACGAAACGCCATTCCAGATTCTGGGTATTCGCACCCCAGAGTCTCTTCAGGAATATGAAACTACCATCGAGTCAATAATGGCGACTTTGAAAAACATACTGGGTGTGAGTGTTCTGTCGGGTTGATTATTTGACTTGAATATTCATCCATCTGTGTCAGGACCACATCATCAATATGGGGCAACCCGAGGTGTTCAGCTACTGTATCGGCATTATTACTTCATCTACACAACTCGCCACGCCTTCCGAGGATAGGGAGACATGTCTCGATACTCAAACTAGCCCGCTGGTTTCGGTCGTGGAAGGTTCAACCTTCCTTCATCCCATTAATTCCACAAGCCCGTCACAGTACTTTGACGATGATGTCGAAGGGTTTGGGCAATGGAAAATACTTCTCTCGACGAGATGCGCAGGAGATTTGCGCAAGTTTAAACGCGCCTCTGCGAAGCGGTTCGACATAATTCAAAAGAAAATCAGGTGGGTAAAATTAACCCTGTTTGAAGCCAAATTATTGATGCTAATCTGTACCAGGGAATTATCTAAGGGCTTCTTTTCGGACGACAATCAGAAGAAACTCACCGGCCCAAAGACTGAAATTCCTGTTTTTGAAGCCAAGATGGAAGGCGATACGAGACTGGTGTATACGGTTGACTGTGCAGTAGACGAAACTGGCCAGGTTCGTAGCTAGAACACCTTTCCTGCCTAGATTCTAAATTGGCATTTTTGACCCGGTGTTTAGACTGAAATCCAAGGTATTACGAACAGAAATGTGCCTTCAATCACTGAACTATGACAGTATTGAAGCTCTTTGGTGTCTACACACATAAACAACTCGAGCATGGCGGTCTCTGGGATGCAGTTGGTCAGCACCTTCAAAGGCGTGGGGCTGCCCATAGAAAGAGGTACAGAAATGGAGATACGTTTGTGCAGTACGCTACTCACTGGTTTACCTTAGATGCCTGGCTCGTCAAACGTCCCGGGAATGCGACGATTACTACGTCCCATTGTCATTCTCTCCCCTACCTGAGGTATATGAAGAAGTGACTACTCCTACGGGCTTGGATCAATCCCAACTCCTGAAGGTATGTCCTCGGTTGTGTATTGTCTTTAGTTTAATTGAATACCCTCCAGCTCCATTCAATTTTGGCGTAAGTGAGCTATAAATAGAGTAGCTTATGATTGAATAATGGCTCTTCAGCTTGGAAAAGTTCATTCCCTTCACTCAAACGGTCCTCAACAGTATGTTCGAAAGATGTGTTATTGGTAACCCTTGATTAACCATGTGTATAGGTATCCTCGCAGATGAGGACGCAACACATCGCTTCTCTGTGTCGTGAGTAATCGTGGGCAGATGGCTATTCATATCTGACTAGCAATGACGCCTAGGTATCGAGAGCAAGAGATCATACTCCATAAATCTTCCTGTTTTGTACTTGGACGGAGTGGAACAGGGTGTGTGCGGAGGATATAGTTACATTTCAGTGAATCTGACGTAGTACTCTAGAAAAACGACCACGATGCTCTTCAAGATGTTCGGCACCGAACAATCTAACGCCTCGCAGAAACCTCGACAAGTATTTATCACTCAGTCTCAAGTCCTCGCCGAACGAGTGCAAGAGTACTATATCAAACTGGCCCAATCCTTGGCTAGTGGTAGAAAGAGACAAGAGGAAACGATCAACAATACCCATAGCACTGAGGTTGAAAGGGAATTACTGGGACCTGATGGAGAAGATCATAGCCAATCTCGGCTGCCTAAGAAATTCAGCGAGCTTACGGATAACCACTTCCCGCTCTTTGTTACCTTTGACCAGGTTTATTCTAAAGTTAAAATTGTCGCTCCAGTGCTCAAATTGCCATTTTTACAGCTCTGTGTTCTGCTGGAAGCTGACCTCGACCTGTCATTCAAGCGTAAAGCGCCTACCAATGAGCAACGGCGAGCACTTCGACGATTCGAGCTTCGGTATCTCAAAGACGTGTCACTGAACCTCGAAGATGAGCCAACTGAGAACGAGCAAGAAAATCGAGAGCAACCGGGGATCGAAGAAGAGTCCAAAATTGACTACTATGCATTCCGCTCTGGTTATTGGCCTCATTTCCCGCAACACCTTACCAAAGGTCTTGGTACGTTCAGGAGTGCAAGTAGTAGATTTCGAGTTCTCATCCTCGCCTCAACTAGATCCCGCTTTAGTGTGGAGCGAGTTTCTAGGGGTCATATGCGGCTCTGAAGCATCACTGGGCACTCCTAATGGATGCATGGACCGCGAGTCATATCAGAATCTCAGTCGTAGAACCCAAGCGACGTTTGCGAGTCGGCGCAGTGTAGTATACGACCTTTTCCAAATTTATGTGAAGCAAAAACGAGAGTCGCGGGCATATGACGTTGCAGATAGGTATGTAGAGGTAGAGTTTAGGTCCTTGGCTGTGCTGATTAGTCCCACAGGACCCATGCTATTTTACACGCGATACAAACTAGCGGCGTCCCTGGACCTCGTTTCGATCACTTGTACGTATTGAGCACCCGATCATTCTGTCCAGCATCATTTATCCCAGGAGCAGATATTGTGACGAATCTCAGGACAACCTCTTGATTGATATTAAATGTAATGGCTAGTGTTCTTCGGAAGCTCTACCAACGTACTGACATTCACGGTGAATAGTGATTCATATGCTGTGCAAGAACCCACATGGGTTTTTCTGGGCTGGGGACACTGCTCAGCAGATCACGTCCACTGCCTTTAGATTCGCTGATCTCAAGGCTTTCCTCTTCCGTTTAGAAGTAAGGAACTTGATCGCGTTATTCATCACTCGCTGAAGAGTCCTGTAGGAAGCCGACCAACTTGTAAAACTAGGCAAGAGAAAGGCGGTTCACCCACGGTCCTTCTCGTTATCAATCAACTATCGCAGTCACGGTGGAATTGTCAACTGTGCGCAAACTGTCATTGATGCGATCACACATCTTTGGCCCGATTCGATTGACGTCCTCGAACGGGAGCGTGGCGTCGTAGACGGCCCAAGACCCATATACTTCAGAAATGAGAGTGATAACGTGGCTCATTATGAGCAGTTTCTTTTCGGGGAGGCGTATGTCCATGAAACTCTAGACTACCCGTAGGCTAACACGCGATTTAGGGGCTCAAGAGTCGAGTTCGGCGCTGAGCAATGTTTGTTGATCATCCATCTTGTGCCGATATATTCTGACATCTTTATTATTCAGGTATTCTTGTTCGTAATGACGCCGCGCGCGAAGAACTTCGCACAACGATTGGTGACATTGGGCTCATTATGTGAGTGGTACTTTGGATCCAAGGCCTCAGGTCTTTGAATGCCGATCAGGACATTGTATGAAGCCAAAGGCCTTGAATTCTCTGATGTACTTCTCTACAACTTCTTCACCGACTCGCCAGCCTCAAAGACGGATTGGCGCGTTATTAACAACGTTGATGGTGAGAAGCGCGCAGGGATTGCTGCTCCGAGCTTCAACGAGCTTCGCCATGCAAGCATATGCTCAGAGCTCAAGTTCTTGTACGTCGGTTTGACGAGAGCGAGAAACCAGCTATGGATATGGGACAGTTCGGATATAGGAGAACCCATGTGTGTAGGTGATATCGGTTTCTCTATCACCAGGCGCTGACCATATCAAGACTCTGTGGGACTCACGGAAGCAGATCGATGTTCGTAAACAGGGGGATCCCATCCCTAAACTCGCTGGCAAGTTCTACTTGGCTAAAACATGGCCCGTGTTTCTCAAACGGTTTCTAGCTTCCTCAACACGGGAGGAATGGGCCAAAACTGGTCGTCACCTCTTTTCACATAATCGATATCGACAAGCAGAACTTTGTTTCGACCGTGCGGGATTGACCCTGGACCGGAATATTTCGCATGCTTTCGTTTTACGAGAGGAAGCACGCCTTCTGGAGCGTCGATCGCGGCAGCGCCAACTTACCTTCGAAACAGCTGCAGAGGCTTTTTGGGAATGCGCTGAAATGGGTCAAGATCAACGAACACGATGCTTCATTCACTCTGCAGAGTGCTACATCGAGGCAAACCGTTTACGTCGTGCCTCTGATGCTTATTCCTATGCTAAGGAATGGACGCTGGCTGCACGTTACGCAAGAATGGCTGGTGAATTTGATCGTGCACTAGAAATTATTAAAGAGAGTCAGGGCGTTGAAGAGAAGGTCGCCGATTCTATCATTAACGTATGCAAGATCGTTTTCGCACGGACCGAGCAGGTGGAGTAGGTACACTGTCGTGCTCGAATTCTCGAGACTCACGACCGCACAGGAAAGCAAGGGCATTATGTAAATCCGACGAGGACCTCCTTGGGCTGATGGACGATTGTAACTTGGAGAAGACGCCCATACTTGAAGACCTCGGGCGCTACATTGAGGCTGGGGAACTCCGAGCGGCAGCAGGAGACACCGTTGATGCCATTCGTCTATTCATTCTCGGCGATGATCAAGACCTTGCTGCACAGTGTTTGTGCGATGCGTTCTGGGAACAAATGCCCTTCGGCATGACCATGACGGACCTGAATGCGGAAAGGGTCCGTGCTCTGAAAGAGGTTTCTGCTGAAATTAACGCTACCACGCCTCAACTAAAGAACGAGGTTCGTACCCTTTTCTCCAATCTTGCTATCATGCAATTCACGATTGGTCTTTGCTAGCTCGATATGTTCCGTGCACTGCTGGACGGAGACGAAGCTGCACTCGGAATACTATCTGAAATATTCTCTGACAGCGGCGGTGCCCGGCAAGAAGCTGCAGCACTGCGGTGTTTGGACTATCTGTCCCGACAGGAACCAGCGATAGACTCGATGTCATTCGAAGAGATGGACCAATTGCAATCTTGTTTAAGCCTATTCGGGACTCGATTTCGAAAGCTTAGTCGCGGTCAGAATCTGCACACATGGGCATCGGTGCAGCGCTTATTCGGTTTCAACCTTGAAGACACTGGTTTAGAGGCAACCGTATTCCCTACTTCTTGCATACCCAGTCTTGCAAGTCAAGAACTATCCATGAAGGGGTCCGATGAAAAGGGTAGTTTGGTGGTTAATGCGCAAGAGCTGGGGTTTTGGATTGCCCAATTCGTCACGCAACGATTGGTTTCGGTGCTCTATAATTATGGGGCCAGTTGTTTGCGAAGCAAGCCTTTTTCAAGCTTTTGCTATGCTTATCTGGAGGGGTGGAAGCAGGATTGTCAATGCTACCGACTGCATTGCCACAAGGAGGAGGTACCGCAGTTCTATAATAAGCAGGTACACCTCTACTTGAAACAGCTGCACGTCCTCAGCCAGGGAGAACCATGGAATCTCGAGGACAAGGTGGCTCAAAGAAAGTAAGTCGGGCAATCATGATATTTAGTAATGCTCACAGTCATTAATGTAGCCACTATTTGCGTCGTATCTTCGAAATACTCTTTCCGGTTCATGACGCGACTGGAAATTTGGACACATTCACCTTAGATTCAGGACTGTCGGAAGGAGTTATAGTTCTGCGGCAATGGGTCCAAGACAGGACGGTCCACCTCAATGTGAAGAACACCACAGCAATGTTGAGAATGCTGATAATGGCAAGCACCCTCGATATCTATCGCACACCCGACCTCAGGAGAGGTAAAACCATCAGGCGCTTGCCCACAGATCATACTGGCTACAGAGGTCCGCAACCACTCTTGCTGGACCTTATCAACAGCCTTTTCAAGCTTGCCGAAGGCGGTATCGTCCAAGGCATTGGTTTCTTGAGGTAATCGTTTTTTCGGTTTCGAAGGGAGTTTCCCTAATTGCTCAAACATTTAGACACATCATTACCGAACGTGTTTCGATTGACGCGCACGTTCTTGTCGTCTATCTCGAAATTTTGACCGCGATCATCTTGAGGTGCCTGCGGCCTAGCAATGCAGATGGGGTGATCCTACCAAGGTCCTTCCTTATCCAATTTGTACAACGGCGTCAACCCCCTAGGTTTGATTCGCGGGAATTGGAACCTCTTTTCTCACCATTGCAACAACTTGTCGAGTCAATCCACTTGGGCTACGGTATAGCGACATTTTATTATGATCGCGCTTTCGTGTCGCTAATGGTCGTCATATTCTCTAGGTCCCCTTCGAGTAGAGGGCTACCCGCTTGACAAGGCCCCAACCGTATTTCGGTCCCTTCTGATCTCTCGAATGTGAGTGATACCACGACTAAATTTACAACCACTGACACCACCCCTATAGCTTCCGGTGCCTGGTACTAAGTACGAGAGTGTTTCCCTTCGTCATGCAAGTGCTTAATTTTCTGTAGTTGGTTGCAATTCTGGCGACTCCAAGGTCCAAGAACGGATTGGCATTTCAATCACTGCACTTGGCCGCAATCGGGATGGTCGCGAACTACCATACTTCTATTCCCGGTTTGTGACCCTTTACTACTCATAATTCTATGCTATCTTACATATCTTTTGATAGTTATGTTCAAGCGCAACAGTGGGAACATCTTGCTACGGCAGTATATGAATCTTTCGATGGGTCAGCAGTCGACCAAATGGTTCGCCTCGTCCGGACATCAAAACCGTATTCACACCAAATTCACAAGGGGCCTGCATCACTGCAATTCAGAAATGAGGCTGAGTTGTGTGCTACCTTCACTTCGTCTCCATTACTCATCATCAAGAAGTCAACCCTCCGACCCGCTGCACAACCTTTCATTCCAGCGTCGGTCCGTAGAACCGAACCACGATCTCACACTTCAGAAGTTACGTCCATTATAGACCTGGATTCGAAGGGCGCAGGCACCACGACCTCCCTCCTCTCTGTGGAAGATATGAAGGCTCCTATCCCCAGAGAGGAGATACGGGCAGCACTGGTCATTCAGGCCGCATATCGAAAAGCCTGTCGGCGGACCGCTCTCAAGGAAACAGACGAGGTATTCAAGAAATGGTACGGCCAATGTGCAGAAGTGCGCAACATGCTTTCCGGCCCTCGTTTCTATCAGATGTATTTGCTGGGGCCCCTTCCCCACGTCTTGGTTTGGGCGGATGCTGCTGTTAGATGCTTGAAGAGCCGGCGCGATAGTGTCCGGGCGAAGTTCAAAGACACACGCCATACCGAGATAGAGGAGTTAAGTGATCACCTTAATGCGTGCACGTGGGTCCCTTCCTTGCCACTGCCGGGAGGAACGCTAATTGACTTTTTTCAGTGACGATTACAAGCGTGCGGTCCAGCTCCAGAAGAGACTCCTTCCCAAATCAGAGGTCCATAGGCAATGTCAGCTCCCAGAGTTGAAGAAGCTCGTCTCTCGTCTCGACGAGATGACGCTAGAGCTAGAGCTGGGCCTGGGTGGTGTCGAAGAGCATCGTTACCTTGGTCGGAAGGGAATTGTGCAGGAGAGGAGTACAGTTACCGAAGCGGGACCACTTGTGTCTACACCCAGCACGGGTGACATTCGAACGATCTAGGAATTAGCGAGCGACTCTTCTTCCCAATATTTTGGTTTTAGCGTCTTGTCATGACCGAGTACCACAAGGCTATCCGTGATAGACAGAAGTCTGTTTGTGTTATTCAAATTACTAAATTAATGGAGGGGTTCTCAATCAGCAGAATCGGCAGGATGAGCCTGAACGCGGAAGGTAACGGACGCCAGGATACAAAACGTAACCAATTGGAATATAATATGGTTGTCTTCGTCCTGATCAGCTTATACCCTTGTCAACAAGCATATTTGGGTGTCCAAATCAGCCGAATACGACATGCGGGCAGGTCCCCAGCTGGGAATATCCACTCGGGCGAGCCGTCTCTCTGTTTGCGGTCTCCTGGAAGTTCTATTTGATGTAGACGTCAATGACGGACTCGTGACGCGATGGATATCAAGCATGAAGCTGGAGCGGCGTCAGAGCCGAGGGCAAAGTAACACCCATGGCTGACCCATTAGCATGCAATCACGTACCAGCGGCGGGGTCTTTGGCCTACCTCTATTCCTCCTATGATAGTAGCGCTCGCGCCGGAGGTCCGCTTCCGTGCGATGGTTCTATTGACCGTAATAAAAATATACCATCCAGAGACATGCGTAGAGGGTTGGTATATCGGAACAGTCGTCCCTTGAGACAATGGAAGACTGCTGCGTGGATGCGAGATTCTGGAACCAGCTATTGCAGAGCACACGAAGTCGAACTGTTCAGTGTCCCTTCGTCCTACTACCGTTGGAGGCGTACAACCCATGCGTGGAAAGGGGATCGGGCTGTAGTGCAGGATGGGGTCGCATGGGGTCGATATTATGGACTGGGGGTCACAACGTTCGGGTTGCACGCGGCAGACACGGGATTGTTATCGAGAGCCTGAAAAGAAGAATGCCAAGAATGTTTATTCCAGCTCGGGAACATTGGAAGGTGATAGGGAAAGCGATCTTCTGCGACATCGAAGAGCTGGCTGGAGGCTATACCATTGGCTTCGACGGTGGAATGAGGCTGTCCATCGGTGGTAAACTGGTCAAATGAGGGACAGAGCAGACGAGGGCTCGTATCTTCGCCTCCGCCGGCAAATTGTCGACGGAACGCTGCGTTTCAAGCTCCCGAGGCCATCCTAATGGCCAAGTGGAAACTCAGTACGCATGGGTATCCTTGAATATTTGCAAGAGGCATGTGTCAAGAATGTTCATGTGCAAGGAATTCCTCTGGTCGTAGTCTTGACGACTCTCGGACGACCGATATGTGGGCCAGTGCAATACTGTATATGCATAATTTATAAAGACACCACGCTCAACCGTGGCGTGGCTGATACTTCTTATGTCAGCCTTCTCACCTAGCTGAGTTGTGGCAGGTGGTCAACTTGCTTAGAACGAAACTACCCCTCAAGTCAGCGCAGAAGCATGCCGCCCAGGAGCTCAATTGGAAAGCGGATTGTTAGGAGACCCGCTTCCTACGAAGAGGAACCCGACACGGATGATGGTGAGCGTCTCGCGCGAGTTATAGTTAGGATTTCGCATTCGTGCTCCAAAGAGGAGCCGGCCGCCATTAAGGGTGAAGCTATCGGTGCTTTAAAGACGCTCTTCTATGACGATGCTCCTAGTAGCCACGCAGGTGTTTTCTTGACTATTGTTACCGCTGCCTCGTTGTCCGGTTCTTCTGATCACCGCTTCAATGTTGAACAGAGCTGCAACTTGAGGATGGCGAGGATGACGAGATGATTGGGCACGATGACGAAGTTGACGAGCTCGAAGACGACGATGAAGACTATGGCTTTGACGGTCCTTCCACCGTACGTTCAATATACTGAGACACAAGCGTTCAGCCCTTATCCATATGTAATGCTTCAGGGATCTGTCCCGCGGACTGGCCTCAAAATTAAGCTCAATGTCGGCGCTGCAAAACTACGCGCAGGTCAAACTGTGGAGTCGACTCCAAGTGAAGGGACACCGTCCCAGGGTACACTAACTGCGTTCATTCCCACCTCCAAAAGCAAACGTACCACCAAGAAGAGGATTAGTGGGTCGTATTCTTATTGATTTTTACATAGAACTAACACTGGCATAAGTTCAGGAGGCATCAGAAGATGAACCTGAAGAAGAAGAAGAGGAAGAGGAAGAAGAAGAAGATTTTGAAGGCGACACCTTGCCTGCCGCGCCTGCACCTCCGACGAGAATGACAGCACGTCAGGCTGCCCTTGCCGGTGGTGGAGGAACAGTCGAGCATGTAGCTCTAGGTAACTTGGCTGTATTTTGTCTTTCTCACTGCTCATCCACCTCCCATCAGAGGAGCCGCCAAACCCGCGCAAGCGCAAATGGACTGAGGCCGAATTAGCGCAACGGAGAGAAGAAGCTGCTCGCAAACGTAAGCTTAAAGGGGCACAGAAACAAGAGGATGAGAAGGTTGCGTCTTGTTGATGTGCGCCCCATGACACCCACTCACATTATGTTGACAGCAAATGATCATCAACCGCCTGATCAACAAGGGAAATAACCGTCGAGGTCGATGGGCTACTAAGCAGGACAAAGCCAAAGAAGCTGAAGCTGCTGCCGCTGCCGCTGCGCAACCAGCAAACGCCGATGGAGCGGGAGAAGAGGGGGAGGACGGCGTTGCAACAGGTGCTGCTGGCGAGGGTACTGAAGCAGGAGAGGAAAGTACCGGAGAAGAGTCCAGTGCCCCTGTTGCGACACTCGCCCCGACCAGGGGCGGTTGGCGCGGCCGTGGTCGGCGAGGAAGAGGGGCTAGACTTCCCCCTCCACCCGTCAAGCAGCACATTCCTATGTACCGCTGGGTCAGTGCGGTACGTAGCGTCGTAGTCGGAGGTCCCGACGAACCGGTGCCTATCGAAGACGCTATGGCGAATACGAGCCTCGTAGACGATGCGGAAAAGAAAGATGCGATGGATGCGACATCAGCACCTAACAAGTCTACTGTGAGGGAAACGATGATTGCGTTTTCCGTCCCTCCAGAGCTCATGCCTATCGCGGCTTCTCAAGGCCCGCCCCAACCACGGATTATACCACCCTGCGCCGTGCAAGGATGTTCGGAGCTCCGGAAGTATCGATTGGTTGGTGCGAAGGATCCCGAGGTTGGCGCTTGCTCCGGGCCTCACCTCAATGCCCTGCAGCACCTGGTGACTGCAAAATAGTACATTTATGGGTTACTTTCTATGTATCGACACGTTCAGTGTATAGATTCATTGAATTTGCGTTGATTCCTTCTCTGAATATCATATCTTCACGAAAGTCCTTGAGATTGTCACATTTCGGCACCGTCGTAAGTATGGGATGTAAAACAATGCCCCTATTGATTTTATCGTGTTCGTTGTGCTTGTCATGTCGTCTCACGAGATCTAAAATCAAAAGTAAAGCATTCTTGAGTTACTTCTCACACACTTTTTTTCAGCACTTAATATACTATCTAAAAACACACAACTATTGGTTGAGATGACCGCTCCATCGATGCTACTGCGTCACTGGGCGAGTTCAGGGTTGCACCAGGCGAACACAGTCGACCCATTTTTTTGAAGGAATAATTTCTTGAACGCCCTATATTTTCTTATTCCGTGGTGATTGGATTAGAAGCAAGTTGTTGGAGTACTCGTATTTTCATATTGCCTCCCTTCTCGAGTTTTACACCAAATTGATGCGCCAAGGCATGGGGAATGCGCCGATTTTCCCCTCTGACAGTTTACCATAGGTTCAATCTCGCACAGCATCAATTCCTCGGCAAATATGCCACCTCGGTCCACCCGCGCCGATGTGGCAAATCTGCCCAATGCCCTAGGAAAAATCCATCCGCGGATAAACCCGCAGTGAGAAGGGGGGGTAGCGAGCTCCCCTGGCCAGGTACATTTCCCCGTCCTAGGCACGCGTTCGTCTGACACACGGTCTCGCTTGCCGAGGCCTGTCAGTGCTGCTCCTCCCTCGTCATTGTCGTCGTCGGCGACGCGATGACGAGGCCTCTGGCTGTGCCCGTGCAACCAAAAGAATTGAGAACTTTGTAAATAATTTGCAAGTATTATATGACACGTCTTTGACTCGTTTTGACGCGTCCAACCACCTGAATGCAGGGGCTGATAGGGTGGCCTGAGCCTGATAGTAGCTTGTGACCAGCCTTGTGAACTGACACTCCACTTGGTACTAAATAGTTCGTATTCCGATTATGTGGTGGCTATGGATATTACGAACGTCATAATTTATGCAAAACTCGAATGTCGCACACTGTGATTGTCTTAGTGCATTGCTGTATCACATATCAGCAGTAGGTGTTACTGGCTCGTGAGAGCTGCAATGACTCCAAATAGACTTAGTTCCGACTTTATTTGCCCCAATATTCCATTCGTGGCCCACGTGGCGGGAAGGATTTATGCCCCTGATAGACGTAATCACGTTGGGAGATATTTACTTTCAGGTGCTTATTGCGGATTATCAAAAATTTGGAATCTCTCTGGTCTACCACCAGCTTTGCTTGTCACCACTAGCACGTACGTCCAGTATATACGCGCAAATACATCTTCAGTTCGCCTTGAATATAGATTCAGTGGCACCAGAAAGTGTGACCTAGTGCTAAAAAATAGAGCGGGAAACCGCTCAAATTAAGCGTATTCCGAAAAGGCGCACATAACTGCACCAAACCTTTTACCTGATCAAGTCAAGCACCTGCCGAAATCGATCGGTTTCTGCCGCACATCTGGCGAGGATATGGAAAGAAGCCGCTCGGCGTTCCTGGGGTATGGGGTCCATGTCGACGCCACGGGCAAGTCAGCTCCTTCCCCGAACCGAGTCGGCGAGTCACCTTAGTCTAGGCGTTGGCTGCTCTTTTAGGTTTTTACTCAACCGCTTGGCGATTTCTGGAAATATGGGGTGCAAATCAAAAGAGGTATGTCGAAGGGGCTAGATCGAAGGGGGCAGGGCTGCCTCGCGAGAGGGGCAGGACGCGTAATGAGGGGCCGGATCAGATTAGGCAGGGTGCGAGTGTGAGATACGAAGGGAGTCCGATCGTTGAGCTCTCGTCTCGAATGCGAGGTGGTCGGCGGAGCCCCCTTCGCTGAATTCCCACGCTCCTTAATCTGACCGTCTGGCTCCATATGGAGCTGTACACTCGTCCCCTCGTTCCTCGATATCATTGAATATCGAAGACCATAACCCAGATTCACTTATTTCCCATCTGGCTCTGACGTCCATCTGATTTGACATTGGTCCGGTGGCCTAGGCAAGGGACCGAAGGCTAAAATAGGAGGGGAAATCAGTCATGGAAGTACTGGTGCATAGTGTTCTAAAGCAGAGAGCGACGGTGGCGTATGACTGTGCTGGTGACGATCTTTATTGCTGAATTTCTTCTGGAGGGGTGCAGTCCTCTCCGAACTGGACCGGTCGATAGGCAGAAAACGAACGCAGTTGGACTTATCGCAGTCGCAAGAAAAAACTCGGGAGGTTGGCGTGCCATTCTCCCGATAGTCGGCGTGCGAGGCGGGTCCGATCATTCTGTGACTTTGATACGACACCGCATATGCGTGCAATAACCTTAGGCCGTTTTTAATAACCTTAAATCATCAACCTCAACAGGTCCGCCACCGCCGAAGGGGTGTAGGTGTTAGAATTTCCGCTTGGTCGCTAACTCAGACGAAAATCATAAGGAATAACAAGGGTGTGAGCTCTTATATACCCCAGAACATGTCCATGTGATACCGGGCTGCACACCCCGAACAATCAGCGCACTGAACACTCGAATATCAAATTCTAGATTCCGACAGCCCTTGAATTGTGAGTCTAGAAGACAGAATGGGCTGAGTACGGAGGTTGATTTCTAAGAACGACGATGACCTACCAAATCTTGTGACGTGGTGCCACCTTGGGACGTCTTGTCGGGACGCATTTGCTCGGATTCCACTGCTCTTGTAGGAAGCAGGGTATTCTGATCCGGGGGTACGGTCTCTGGAACTCCTGATGGTTTGTTCTCTTTCAGACTCTCTGGGTCACTAGTACTGGAGTGCTGTTGCTCTCTATGCTCTGCCATTTGGTCATTAGTTTCTTGAATGGCATTATCATGAAGCGTCCCATCACTTACGGAGAAATGAGTTCACTATGGCATAAAACGACCCGGCGAGTGCCACCAAAGCGCCAACTTGCCCAAAAGTAAACACATACTCATCCCCTAATACATGACGCTGATTCGAATAGACGATTATAACGGTCCAAGATGCGTTCACTATAAATAAGCCCAGAAATGAAAAACCAGAGACCGCGCGTATAATAGCGGCATACGGTAAAGCTGGGAGCACGTCCTTTAAAACTTCCAGAGTCCTCTCCTGGACCACGCGCATAAGACGCATTTGCATGATGAGTATAAGTGCAACAAGTAAGAGGTCCGATGCAACGTAGCATGCCACCAAAACAATCAAAACCGTCCTCGTCTCAATCTTAAGAATCTCAATCATCGCGGAACGAAAACGTAGGATGGTGAAACACTGTCCGGATGTGTTCTCCCAAAATCGGAAACGATGAAGGAGATGAGTTGACATTGCAAGTCGCAATATTCCATAAAATACGAAATATGCAGCTTGCAACATCGACCGCGACCGGTTGGAACGACGGTCTATGACCCCAGCCGCAATAGGACTGAAGATCGGGATAGTACTGGCAAGATTGGTGCATATATATAGGTGGAATATCGAGATGGTCCTCCACTGTGAGAGTGCCGCGACTGTCATAGCAATCCCCGCTGCAACCCAATTATTGACCAAATCAAGGAGAATTACTCCCGTCCACTTTCGTAGTGGTTTGTGGGCAGGGAAAAAAGGTAAAACCATGTAGTGGGCGAAGCCGATACTGAGGTTGACTATCCCCTGAACATAGAACGCAAAGAGAATCTGGAAAAAAGATGAATAGAGTATGGCTGGGCCTCACTAGGCTCGAATAGGTAAAGAACTCACGCCGAGACCGCTCACATCGGGGTTTGCGTCGAATGGTTGGGTACAGAAATCGTCTACCGTGTCCATAGTGGGCGTTAGGGATGTAATCCCTTGAATCTGCTCGTGCTGGCTCCTTATGAACTCGCTTGCCTACTGGACAGCACGCGGTTTCCAGCCGATGGATTTGGAATTAACCGAGAATATCTTTATATGCAGTGTAACATGATAAGATGCAATGTGGGTGTCTGGTCATTAGTGCTATGTTGTTTTCTGATCCACACCACGAGGAGACCACGAAAACGGCAATAACCAGCCTCGGTCATTTCACCTCGAAGTACATGGCTTGGTTCAGAACGCGAACGGGAGCCGCGAGGTCACCTTCTTATTTCATCTCGTTCCAGACTCATTCCAGACTCATTCCAATCCAAACCTGCGAATGCAGTCACATCCCTGGCCAGACTCCACATCACTCCACATGATGACCTTCCCTTTTACACTTTCACAATTCGGATAGGATCATTTCCAAAACACGATTCCAATTTCATTTCAAGCGAGAACAGGGGGGAATACAAATCAAAGCAAATTTCAACGTTGTGCTGTGGGGGTGGTACGATGCTACAGTGCATTAATAATGGTAGAACGACAAAGATGTGTGTAGGGAGGACGCAAAAAGTGCGTGGAGGGTGGGGGGAGTGGCGGTGAAAGCGATTCTGCGTTGTGGATGGGGAGTTGTGGTTCATATGTATGTGCGCGTGCATTTAGAAAAGTGAAACTCGGAACGAATTCGTTCATCCTATTTCCGTTCCAGTTCTAGGGTCGCATAATTGTCTGGGAAAGTAGGTATTTGAATTTCTGAAATGACGGATAAGACTTGAAGATTGAAGCGACAGCGGTGGGTGGGGGTCGAGGAAGTAACTTGAGCGGATAAATGACGACGGGTCACGGGACCGAGAAGGGCATGAGATTTCCGGAGGTTCCAGCAGATACGCGATAGGTAGCTAAGAGACGATGCATAAAGGTTGGTCATTGGTTGTTCGTACAGCCCTGCGAACCGGGGGTATGAGAATCGATGACGAAGTGCGGGGGTAACCCACTCGCCCAGTGAATGTGTTGGTTCGTTGTTTCGTTGTTACAGATGCAGGCTGATGCGGCCGATGACGATACGGTTGCGATCCGTGACTGAGATAACTGTGTCCGAGAATATACGACGATGACGAAATTTGCACTTTTCGCCTACGCTACGCTCGGACAGATGTGTGTCGTCTCACGTGCGGGCGCACCCTCCAGTGGAAGAGGCTGTGGAAGAAGGCTGATACGCCGTTGCAGTCGTCGGGGTGGTCCGTCTCAGCGGGGCTGCTGGGGCTCTCGTCGCTGCTGATGTTGCTGGAGAAGCGGCGCGTCACCTCCTGCGGGCGGGGCGTGACGCTCCGGTCGGACGTGCGCAGCGAGGGACTCGATGGCGGCGGTGGCGACTGCTGCTGTGCGGGCGATTGCGACGACTTGTAGACCCGGGTCGTGGGGGGGGGGGTGAAGAGCGGATGCGGAGTGGGGCGAAGATTTCAAAGGGGGAATGCACGTGGCCACGTTCAGGAACGCACGGAAGCTCACTCCGTATTTCATGACTAGTCCAAACCTCCGAACCGGAGTGTCAACCGATCTGTTTTCAAAATAACCACATAGTGCCAAGGAACGTTATAGTCTCTTTTCCATAATCGAATCTGCCATTATAGATCTTATCAGGCACTTTCACTTGGACGTGACGTGGGCATTCCCGAGTCACGATTCCGATTTCATTTCAAATAAAGCATATGTGGGGTAGACTGTAGAGATCGAGCGAATTTCAAGGTTTTGATGATGGAAGGGGGGCAGTAAAGTACTGCATGGGTGGATGCGTCGTGTAGTGGTAAAACGACCGAATGTGTGGAGGGGCGCAAAAGCACGTGTGAAATAATCTTGCACGAATGAGTTGGGTTGTGTACACATGTAGGTCAGGCTTGCTCGCTGCATTCACGATCACAGATTTAAAAAGACTAAATGCACAGTTCTGTAAGAAGAAAAAAGATGACCCGACAGGAATTGAACTCCGGTCCCTGCGAACCTAGCGGCAGTGCCCTAGCCACTGGGCCACTGGACTGATAATGGGTGAGGAATCAACTACTCAACAGGCCCGCCACCGCCGAAGAGGTGTCGGGAAGGTGGACAGGCCAAGAGAACTCCTTATTTGGTTCAAAAATCCCACCCTCGTGAGTCTAGAAGACAGAATAGGCTGAGATTGGTTTTCTAAGGACCACTATGACCTACCAAATTGTATGACGCGATACCGCCTTACGATGTCTGGTCAGCACTTGCTCATGTTCTACCGCTTTTGTAGGAAGCAGGGTATTCTCCTCCGGGGGTATGGTCTCTGGATCTTCTGATAGTTTGTTCTCTTTCGGACTCCCTAGGTCACTAGTACTGGAATTCATTTGTTGCTCTCTATAATCTGCCGTGTTGCTCGAATGGCACTACCATGAAGCGGTCCATCGCTTACGAAGATATGAGTTCCCTATGGTATAAAACGAGGCAAAGAATACCACTAATGCGCCTACTTGTCCAAAAGTAAATATGTACTCATCCCCTAATACATGGCCCTGATTCGCAAGGACGACCGTAGTGGTCCAATATGCGTTCCATATTAATGGGACCACATGTGCAAACCAAAGAGCCATGAGCGAAATTACGCTATCCCTCAGCTGGATCCTAGCTGACTCTTGCTTCAAGGCCTCTAAACGTTCCTGAGGTGTCCCCTGGATCTCGTGTTGACGAGATGTTGCTTTGATGAGCCAGCCAACTACTGGCGTATTAAATAGGGTGTCCCATACGATGCGGAGTGTCGCCCCCAGCATTTGGAGAGAATATTGGGGGATGACGAAACACTGTCCCGGTGTGTTCCCCCAAAATCCGAAACGATAAATGAGATAAACTGATAGCGCAATTCGCAATATTACATAAAATGTGAAATATGCACGTTGCAGCATCGACCGGTTGGAATGACGCTTTATGATCCCAGTCGCCGTAGGATTGAAGATCGGGATAGTGCTGGCAAGATTGGAGCATATAAATAAGTGGAATAACGAGATAGTCCTCCACTGTGAGAATGCTGCGATTATCACGGCAATCCCCACAACAACCCAACTATTGATCAAATCAAGAAGCATTTCTCCCGTCCACTTTTGTAGTGGCTCATGGGCAGGGAAATAAAATACAAGAGTGTAGTAGCTGGCACCGACACCGGTGTTCACTATCGCCTGGGCATAGAACGCAATGAGAACCTGGAAACAAGATGAATAACGTATGGTTAGGCTTCAATAGGCTCGAATGGGTAAAGGACTCACGCCGAGACCGCCCACATCAGGGTTTGCGTCAAATGGTTGGGTACAGAAATCGTCTGTCGTGCTCATAGTGGGAGTTAGGGCCATAATCTCCAGGATCTGCTCGTGCTGGCTCATAAACTCACTTGCCTACAGGACAACACGCGGTTTCCAGCCGATGGGTATTAATCGAGTATAGCCTTTATATACAGTACAACATGATGAGATGCAATGTGGTAGTCTGGTCATTGATACTATGTTGTTTTCTGGTCCACGCCGCGAGAAGACCACGAAAAAGGCAGTAACCAGCCTCGGTCATTTCACGTCACCTGGCGTGTTCCGGGTTGAAGTACCGGGCTTGGTTCAGAACGCGAACGGGAGCCACGGGCTCACCTTCTTATTCTATCTCATTCCAAAACCAATTCCAAACCATGTTCGTTTAGGTTTCTACTCAACCGCTCGGCGATTTCTGGAAATATGGGGTCCAAATCAAAAGAGGTAGGTCGAAGGTGTTAGATCGAAGGGAGCAGCTGCCTCGCTAGAGGCGTAATGAGGATGGCGGATCAGAGTAGCAAGGTGCGAGTGTGAAATACGAAGGGAGCCTGATCGTTGAGCTCTCGTCTCGAATGCGAGGTGGTCGGCGGGGGCCCCTTCGCCGAATTCCCACGCTCCCTAATCTGGCTGTCTGGCTCCTGAATGCCCACACTCGTCCCCTCGTTCCTCGCTATCATTGACTATCGAAGACCATAATCCAGATTCACTTATTTCCCATCTGGCTCTGACGTCCATCTAATTTGACATGGCGTCAGTCCGGTGGCCTAGGCAAGGGACCGAAGGCTAAGATAGGAGAGGAAACCAGTCATGGCAGTACTAGTGCATAGTGTTCCAAAGCAGAGGATGACGGTGGCGTGTGACTGTGCTGGCGAGGATCTTTATTGCTGAATTTCTTCTGGACCAATCGATAAGCAGAAAACGAATGCCGTCGGACTTATCGCAGGCGCAAGAGGAGACGCGAGAGGTTGGCTCGCCATTCTCCCGATAGTCGGCGTGCGAGGCGCGTTCGATCGTCCTGTGACTTTGATACAACACCGCATATACGTACAAGAACCTTATCCCGTTTTCAATAACCTTAAATCATCAACTCAACAAGTTCGCCACCACCGAAGGGTGTAGGTATTAGAATTTCCGCTTGGTCGCTAACTTAGACGAAATGATTGTGTTTGTTGGGGCCCGCTACAAACCCATAAGGATACAATAACGAGGATGTGAGCTCTTATATACCCCAGAACATGACCATGTGATACCCGCTGCACACCCCGAACAACCAGCGTACTGAGTGCTCGAATATCAAACTCCGAATTACGACAGTAGGGAAGGTGGATAGGCCAAGAGAACTCCTTCTTTGGTTCAAAATTCCCACCCTTGTGAGTCTAGAAGACAGAATGGGCTGAGTTTGGTTCTTTAAGGACCACGATGACCTACCACATTGTGTAACGCGATACCGCCTTAGGACGTCTGGTCAGGATTTGCTCGGGTTCTACCGATTTTGTAGGAAGCAGGGTATTCTCATCCGAAGGTATGGTCTCTGGATCTTCTGATCGTTTGCTCTCTTTCAGACTCTCTATGTCACTAGCACTGGAGTGCTTTTGTTGCTCTCTATACTCTGCCATTTGGTTATTAGTTTTTTGAATAGCATTATCAGGAAGCGCCCCATCACTTACGGAGAAATGAGTTCACTATGGCGTAAAACGACCCGGCGAGTGCCACCAAAACGCCAACTTGCCCAAAAGTAAACATATACTCATCCCCTAATAAACGACCCCGATTCGCATGGACGATCGTAATGGTCGAAATTGCGTTCCCTGTAAATAAGCCCAGATATAGACAAACTTGGCTCCCGCGCATAATAACGGTATACGGGTTCTGGGTCCAACCTGGGTGGGCTAAGCCCTTTAAAAAATCCAGAACCGTCCCCCGGATCTCCCGCCCATGGCGTAGTGGCCTGATGAGTACTAGCGTGGCAAATGAGAGGTCCAATGCAATGTAGCATGCCGTCAAAGCAATTAGACTTGTCCTCGTATCAATCTCAATATATACGGGACTAGCGCCTGTATCGAAACACTGTCCGGGTATGTTCTCCCAAAATTGGAAACGATAAATGAGATTAGCTGACATTGCAAGTCGCAACATTGCATAAAATAGGAAATAAGCAACTTGTAGCTTCGACCGCGACCGGTTGGAATGAGGGTCTATGACCCCAGCCGCAATAGGATTGAAGATCGGGATAGTATAGGCAAGATTGGAGCATATATATAAGTGGAGTATCGAGATGGTCCTCCACTGTGAGAATGCCGCGATTATCATGGCAATCCCCACTGCAACCCAATTATTGACCAAATCAAGGAGCATTACTCCCGTCCACTTTCGTAGTGGCTCGTGGGCAGGGAAGAAAGGTAAAAGGATGTAGTGGACAATGCCGACACTAAAGTTGACCATCCCCTGGACATAGAACGCAATGAGGATCTGGAAGCGAGGTGAACAGCGTCTGGCTACGCCCCACTAGGCTCGAATGGGTACAGGACTCACGCCGAGACCGCTCACATCGGGGTTTGCGTCAAATGGTTCGGTACAGGTACCGTTTGTCGTGTTCATAGTCGGAGGTAGGGCTATAACCTTGGTGCTGGCTCATAAACTCACCTGTCCACCCGACAACACGCGGTTTCCAGCCAATGGATCTGGAATTAATCGAGAATAGCTTTTATATACAGTGTAACATGATGAGATGCCATGTGGGAGTTTGGTCATTGATGCTATGTTGTTTTCTGGTGCACGCCAAGAGAAGACCACGAAAAAGGCAATAACCAGCCTCGCTCATTTCACCTCACCTGGCGTGTTCCGGGTTGAAGTATATAACTTGGTTCGGAACGCGAACGGGAGCCGCGGCCTTCTTGTTCCATCACATTCCAAACCCATTCCAAATCAGCGCATGCAGTCATATCTCTGGTCAGACTCCACGTCACTCCACATGATGATGATGACGTTCCCTTTTACACTTTCACTGTTCGGATAGGTTCATTTCCAAAAAACGATTCCAATTTCATTTCAAGGCAGAACAGGGGGGAATACAAATCAAAGCAAATTTCAACGTTGTGCTGTGACGATCAAAGAATGGGGGTGGTACGATGCTGCAATGCATTAATAATAGTAGAACGACAAAAATGTGCGAAGAGAGACGCAAAAGGCGCGTGGAGGGTGGGGGAGTGGCGGTGAAAGCAATTCTGCGTGGTGGATGGGGGTTGTGGTACATATGGATGTGCGCGTGCATTTTAGAAAAGAGAAACTCGGAACGAATTCGTTCATCCAATTTCTGTTCCAGTTCCAAGGTTGCATAATTGTCCGGGAAAGTAGGTATTTGAATTTCTGAAATGACGGATAAGACTTGAAGATTGCAGCGATAACGGTGAGTGGGGGTCGAGGAAGTAACTTGAACGGATAAATGACGACGGGTCACGGGACCAAGAAGGGCATGAGATTTCCGGAGGATCCAGCAGATACGCGATAGGTAGCTGAGAAACGATGCATAGAAGTTGGTTCGTTGTTCGTACAGCCCGGCGAACCGGGGGTATGAGATTCGATGACGAAGTGCGGGGGTAACCCATCACTCGTCGGGTGATTGTGTTGGTTCATTGTTACAGATGCAGGGGTGGTGTGGCCGATGACGATGCGGTTGCTATCCGTGACTGAGATGACTGTGACCGAGAATATACGACGATGACGACACTTGCGATTTTCGCCTATGCTACGCTCGGACAGATGCGTGTCGTCTCACGTGCGGGCGCACCCTCCGGTGGAAGAGGCTGCGGAAGAAGGCTGATACACCGTTGCAGTCGTCGGGGTGGTCGGTCTCAGCGGGGCTGCTGGGGCTCTCGTCGCTGCTGATATTGCTAGAGACGCGCGAGATGGGCTCGACGGGCTCGACATACGCAAAGCGCGGCTTGTTGTCCATCGCGGCTGCAATCGTCATCTCGCGCGCACGGCGCTGCTCCTTCTCCCAAGCCGTCCATATGTCATCGACTGGCGGTTCCTCGACTGAGACCGTCTCTTTCCACAGACCGAAGAGGCGGCGGCGCGTCACCTCCTTCTGTGGGCGGGGCGTGACGATCCGGTCAGACGCGCGCAGCGAGGGACTCGATGGCGGCGGTGGCGACTGCTGCTGTGTGGACCCAATCTTCTCGCGGGCGATTGCGACGACGTGCGGCTGTGGGTAGACCTTGGCCGCGCGGGGGGTGAAGAGCGGATGCGGAGTGGGACGAACGAGGGTAGGCTGGGAGCGAGGCTGTGGGACGGTCGCAGCGCGAGAGCGGGTTGTGGGGACGATAGGCTGTTCCTCTTCGAGGGGTGGCAAGGGATGATGCTGGATGCGGCTGGGAGCGGTAGCAAAGAAGAGGCCGAGAGCACCCTCAGAAGGGTGATCGTGGGTATCGTCGACTGGTGATGTCGATCTGAGATGGATAGGGATATCATCAGTACATGTATGGGAGATTACGCGGGTTGACAAGTATGGGTAATACCACTGAGCGTGGGGGAAGGTGCGTCACAAGCTACGTACCGTGATGGAGAGCGGACCGCGGACCCGCGGGTGTACTCTTGCTCAATCTCGTCTTGGAGGTGGCTTGCCTCGGAGAGGGGCGAGGTGGGGCGCAAGTGGTGGGTGGGCGACTCTGGCGACGGGACAAAGGCATCCGCGCCGAGGAGCCGTCGCTGGCTTTCGAGGTCGCGCTCGGCGAGAGAGGCGCTCCTGAGGGCAGACCCGTCGGCATATGAGCCAGTTACGAGCATTTCGTAGGGCCTGCGAGGGGAGCTTGGCGCGGTGCGCGTGGAGCGGAGCTCGTGTGCTCCGCTGGGCAACAAGTTGCGGTTGTTGGCGAGGGGCGTAGAGGGTGTAGAACTGATGCTTGTAAGCATGTACACGGCTGGCTGTGGTTGTGTTTGTTGTGTTTGCGCGTCGAGAGGTTGTGGCTGGTGGGGCGGGCGTTGGTCTCAGCAAGCGAGCCTGGTTATGGGTGGCAAGAGGCGGGAAACGATGCTCACAAGGATCGGGTATGAACAGACGACCTTGCAAGCAAGCAGGGATATGCTACAGTATGCTGGGATATGGGGCGATAGTGGGGCAAAGCGCCGGGGGTAAAGGGACGGGGATGGCTTTATATGTTGGATGGTGGGCGCTAGACTGACTGAGGCGAACAACGGGAACGACGGTTCGAAATCGGAGGCTGACTCATTGACCATCCCTTTTATATATTCTCTTCTGACTAATCCCGGGGAACCACGCAGCCCACGCAGCCACGCAGCCTGCCCGCTCCTAACGGATGTCTCCAACGGTCTCGTACGACGTCCAAAGAACACCACAGAACATCCGAGCCGCACGTATGTCGCCACAATTGAACCGCACCTCGTTCCGGGCCTCGCGCCCCCGCGACGATAGACTCGGCTGGCCGTCTGCAACAACAGCCTGTCCATAAAAGGATTGGGATATGTCGCCTGGAGTCGGCTAGCTGTCAACTTGTAAAGCCTCATGCCCATTTCACACTTCACAACCAAATTCTTTTGCCATTCCATATTCAATAATCGCACACTTGCGCCTAACCACCGACCGCCATATCCTCCTCGTTGTCCCCCCCCGTGTCCGAATTCACCACGCATGTCTATCGTCCATCACGCATGCCCACCCCATTCCATCTCCACAGCACACCCACCCTCCTCAAAAACGCACTAAATGTAACAAGTATACTTATCCTTGCAGACCTTCCCCCACGCAGCGCCCACGATCCGGCCGTTCCATAGTCCGACTTTTCCAATTCCGCCTTCCTTACCGCCTACTGGTCTCAGCGCCCGAGAAGCCCTGTGCTCCGTTTCCGACGGCCGAATCGCCTATCCTCATATGTCACTCTATCTCATTTTTCCTGCGTTCATAGAGTCCAATACACGGGATCGGCGGTACATGAATCGCCCCCCCATACTACCGCCGCTCCGGTGGTCCCGCTGTGCCTGCGGGGCCCGCGGTGCTGCAATCGACGGCGAGCCGGAACACCTGCAAATCTCCAAGCTCAAACCTCTACAGTTTTAGTATACGTATCAGGTCCTCCCTCTAGCCGCGGCGTCGGAGGTCGGGTCGGAGGATTTGTCCTACGCCCGCGGCCGTGGTGGTGCTGCGCGCGTCCTTACTAACCGTCCACGTACGAGGTACCCTCACATATCCCCGAAGCAGCAGACTTGGCCGGACGCCCGCAGCCTGTGCCGAATGGAGTCGTCAGCTGGGTTCGTTTCGTCGGGATCGAAACGGGAGTTGATCTGCTGTAGGGAGGGACATCCGATATCTAGAATAACTACAAAATACACGTTGGAAGTGAACTTGTAATGGATATCTGCCCCAGGATTACTAGATCGATGTTGATTTCATATTTTGCTTTTGCATCTTCGTCTTACTAGGCCTGAAACCGTAGGGTTGACCGCGGTGGTCATGGCCTAGACCCGGCATGCCGTCCTGTGATCTATTCATATCGTGTCTGGTGATTTACTCGTATCACATACACATGCTCTCTTGTCTCTCTTGTCTCTCTTAGTCATTCACGTCGTCATCGAAAACACAAGGTAACGGCGATTATCAACCCAAAACTAAAACAAAATAAATAAATAAAATAACCCTTTTGGTGAATGAAGAATACACCTGAGCGAAACAACACGTGCGATTCCCTAGTCGCGAATGTCGCTGCTTGGAGAGTGGGACGGTCATCGATGCGGTAGTACCGATGACGGTATCGACGACGATCTGGTTCCCAGATAGCGACTCATCGTATCGCTCGGCATCTAGATCTCGGCTCGATCTGCGCTCACCGATGGCCGCGAAATACGCCATTTCCGATAGGCCACCAACGAACCACTCTTCCACCCAATCCAGATCCAGGTCCAAGTCCAAACCTTAACCTTATCGCATACAATGAACCCGGTCCCGGTCGCACCTCACTACAATTTATAATCTGTCAGACTCCTCACTCCTGCCAGTGGCAGAGCCCAGCGACCCAGCCAGAGGCAAGTCACCCACCCACATGAGCCAACCACCTTCCCTTCCAGGTTCCCCTCGAGCGTTCGGAGCCGGCCCTGGAGCCTGAAGCTGAGGGTGACTTGAGGGTGACTCGTGCGTGGCCCGTGCGTGCTGCCCGAGTGGCTGCGTGGGTGGCTTCTGGGGGATCCCAATGCACGCCCGCACGACTTGAGGAGACCTACTGACACACGACACATGACGCCTCGCCCTTCGCTCCTCACACACGCCTGACACTTGGAGTCTGGCGCCGGAGGCTGGCGACCGTTTGGATTCTGGAAGGCGAGATGAAGGACTGGTTCGGCGTGTCACGAGCGTTCGCGTGCGTGCGTGTCGAGTGGGAGAGGCTGGGGGGGACTGATAAGCAAACTACTGGACGATCGGCACATCGGCAATGAATGCGAGAGACGATCGACGGCTTGGCGAGCGCTCGCGAGGCCAGGCTTTAGCGTTGGGCGTTCGGGCAGTTCAATGTCTGGCTGTTGAGAGTCGAGCGCGTCGATCGACCGAGCGCGCGCTTATCGAAAGGGCATCGATCGCTCGCTGGTCATGAACGCCGACAAGGCACGAACAACGCGCCCTTCCTGGCACTCAGATATACACTGGAGAATAGTGTGCATATCGGGACCAGCGTCCATGCTCCCGCCAGCTACACCAATCAATCCAGCGAATTTTTATGCGCTTTACGTACAGAGGCCGGCCTCTGCTGATAGGAAGTTTCGATATTCTGATTGATGGCCTGCGCAACTATAGTCATATAGCTGCATTTAATATTGAATTCAATTTGAACTCAAGATTACACGGGTTAGATTTCAACTGTTGGTGACTGCTTCAGAGCGGCTAAATGTTGTAGTATAAGCCACTGTATTCAATTTTTTTTATGTCATTTATTATTATTATTTTGAATTGTCCCCCGGCTACAGCCTTTAAAAACAATTGGCAAGGGACAATGCGCGAGTTGGGTTCAAAAATTGTCCTCCCAACACCAACTATGAGTATGTGAAATCACGAGGTCTTTCCTACAATGGGAGATTACTCAGCTAGTGTACAGAGGAATACTGAGCGGGAACTGGACAAACAATTTGGAAGGATAAGGTATCATAAGCACTACCATGCTATACGAGATATGAAACGCTGGTCTCGCGATCCGTTTCAGCCACCCAGACTTCCCGACAGTATGATGTCATGACATTAATAATACCCGATTGTCCGTAACAAACGGTGCCATGAAACATCGTAGTACAATAGCCTCGTAAACCAGGCTCCTTTGAAAGCTTACAATAAACCCCTTTGAAGGCAATACGAGAACACCCTTTATTTTAGTCACCGGATAGACAGCAACAGGGTTCTCAATAATGGTCATTGCCATATCTTTGTAATAATGGGGGGTACCCCTCATGTGTATAATCACATGCCGGTGTCCTTTCTACAACTAGGCCTGACCACGCGCGGTTATCAGAGGACCAGAGATCCAGCAGACCAAGACCCGGACCAACCCTTCGAGTCAGCCAGTATCAATGCCTCTTCTGGGTGTGTCTTGTGCTGCCTCCCAGTCCCGCGGAAGGAGCATAATTCCCTAGACCGCGAACTTGGTCCATGTTTCTAAGGGGAGCTCCGTGTGAAGATCGGAACTGGGATCGGAACGATCCCAGCGGGGTTGTTTAACCGACAGTATCGCTGTCGGGCGTTGGCCAGTCCGGGGGAGTGCATGGGCGGACAGGAAGGACGCAGAGTCCTGGGTCGGACAGTGAAGAAGAGGACGAGAGAACAGGAAAGGAAAGGGCAAGAATGGGTCTTAGTCGGACAAGTGAAGGAAAGAGCAGAATGAGTCTTAGTCGATTATCAGACTAGCGAACAATCTACATGCGTGTACGGGTTATAAGGGAAACCAAATGAAACGTACTAGAGATCGGCTAGCTGATGAAACAGCGGGAGTGAAGGGGCTAACGCAGGGAGGAGGATGCAACAGGGGAGGATGTGCAGGGAGATTTCGTCCGCTCGATAGACACTATTCATAGTCCGTGGACCTGGTGTGAAACCTGTTGAAAGACCACGGGACACCAGTTTATGGAGCAGGGTACACCGGTTCAAGGACCCATCGCCCCACCA
>Ga0307513_10000894_pt1 | contig 43197 bp, 44 predicted proteins | sample 15_EM_MG_FD_202174 | JGI IMG/M metagenome (GOLD analysis project Ga0307513, IMG submission 202174) | Populus trichocarpa ectomycorrhiza microbial communities from riparian zone in the Pacific Northwest, United States - 15_EM | ecosystem: Host-associated > Plants > Roots > Unclassified | place...
TTGTGTTTTACTGCGATCTGCAACAGGGGATGGTGATGCTCCGATGCTTGCTTGGTATCCCTCTTCGGCGTCAGAAACATCAGATGATGAACTACTCAATCCAGGAAGAAACAAGAGAGAGTCATCTTGCTGTTCCTGGTCACCTCCGGCATTGGACGGTCCAGGGTCAGTGCTCGCGTCTGATCGGGCTCCCTGGATGCGATTACCTGGCGCCGCGGTACTAGCCCAATTGGCGATAGCATTTTCGCGAAGGTAATTGTGCCCCCTCAAGGGCAGAGTGGGCAACCTGCCCTGAGTCTCTGGGTGATGACAATAGACCAACAGATCGAACGGATCGTCGAGAACCGGATTCGACAGCAGCCAGGCCCTTACGTCCTCATCATTCTCGATGAAGACGTAATCTATATAACATAATTGGGCCCGGGGATGCAGACGCCGCTGTTGCCGGCTTTCACCAGTGGCGCCAAGTATGTAGCGAATTATATAGGGTGGCACAGTTCTCGAAATAATGGCCGAGAGACCGTGTATGTCATAGGAATTTAACTCCGCAAAACGTACCCCAATGATATGAGGATTACGCCAATGCAGAAGGCGATAATTTGGTCGTGGTGCCCTGCTATTGGCGGGTTGGCTGACCCAGACGATACGTAATACACATGGACGTCCAAGCAGAGCACTCCAATCTATATCTCCTAAGTCAGTAAGTTCAAAAAAAACACATCCAGATTATTGCCAAAAGAACACACTAATTTGGGACAGACCTGACACTGTGCGACGCACCCTCTGCGCTACATCAAAGGATTGAATCAACGGATCCTCCACGTTCGGTGCCGCGGCTTCCGGCATATCTGCCAGAGGAGCATGTCACATCCCCATTGGCCTCCAGAGAATACTCATTGGGGGATCCGCTTGGATTTGCACAGGTATATCTTCTGGGGCGGACAGATTGATCGGACCTGGGGGATTCGCTGGAGGGTTTTTGATACCCAGTGGCATACCCAGAATGCCCATTGGGGGATCCGCTTGGATTTGCACAGATATATCTTCTTCGCCGGGCAGATTGATCGGACCTGGGGGATTCGTTGGAGCATGTTTGATATCCAGTGGCGTACCTAGAATGTTCATTGAGGGACCCGATTGGATCTGCACAGGTATATCTTCTCGGCCGGGCAGATTGATCGGACCTGGGGCATTCGCTGGAGCATGTTTGATACCCAGTGGCATGCTCAGAATGCCCATTGAGGGACCCGATTGGATCTGCCCAGGAATATTCGCTGGTTGGTGCGCATTTTTCTGCAGGTAGATATTGCCCAAACCGAGACCAATCCTACATTGGGGATTAGCCAGGCCTAGGGGTAGAGGATCATTCTGAGCTTCGGGATCGGCCGGGCCTGCGGGTGGAGCAATGTTCTGAGCTTGGGGATTCGCCGGGGGAGCAGGTACGTTTTGGGCTGGCCAGGAGCATTGGCCAGCGTTGGGTAGTACGGCAATGTTCTGAGCTTGGGGATGCGCCGTGGGAGAAGGCACGTTGTGGGCTGACCCAGGAGCATTGGCCGCCGGAGCATTTGGACAACTGGGCTAGGGTTCGGTACTACAGCCGTTGCAATACTCCACTGGCACTGAGGTGGTGCGTTGAGAGGTAGTAATATCAGCCACACAATAACTTGGGCAGGGGGGACGCCTGGGCCGGGTGGAGGTACGTGGTTATTAGTCCTAATGGTATTTGCCAGCTTCTTTCCACAGTCCTTAACCAATTGAAGAACTGCCTCATCAATCTCCTGCATACCAGCCATGTTATTGGCTGCTGACGCAGTGGCGAGTTCATCACACGCAGGTTTCAATCTCCTCATGCCTTCGACAATTTGCTGGAATTCGGCATCTCAGAAGTGCCAATTATCTGAAATATAGCCCGTGGCTAACATGTGATCTTTCACAGCATCCGGCCAACACAGGTATTCAGGGGGGGGCTTGTTTATGGGGTGATGGGGGACGCCCATAGCCAACTTATGAGCGCAAATTGATTGACGATCGAAGTGTCGATGAGAATACTCTCCAACGAGAGTAAATGGTGGAAGATGATAGGTCTGACCCACCGGTGGCTGCTGCGCACCTCCGGCGGGCAAGAGGGCGTACACTACAATGTTGTTATTCTGCCCCATCTCGCTGGATTCGTTATGTATATAGATCACAGTATTTAGGGATACTCATGATGTGATGATGGTGGCTGTTTACTCGGAGGAGGTTCTGCGTGTGAGATGAATCTTGGTATGAAGTCCCTCTAGTCTCGCGATCAAACCACTTTATATATAAAACTCCTAGATCCTCTAGGTAGTTTGAAAAGAAAACCCAAAACAGACGCTCTATTACAGGACTCTACTGTAGTTTGATTCAACTTGAATGAATGAAACCTGATAAACGCATTGGGGCAGGAACATATAATCTTCGCCGTCTCAGATGTTGAAAGACTCGATAGCTGATACCACGTGACACCTACGCTAAACTCTATCCACAACTAGATCATGAATATGGCATCCCTTGGCCCTACATGGGATCCACACGCGCTGTGGTCAAGACTTGACATATCATAGCCTTACCGTCGCATCTACATGCACTCGGAGCCCAGCGATCGACTGAGCAATGTCTAACCATGCCTAGCCAATGTCCGTTCTGCCGCTGAAAATACAGCAGGTCTGGTGCATATGAGAAGCACCTGCGAACTGGGCACACGAGCCTCGACATTGTCCTCGTGTCCACCGTACAATATAACAACATCCGAACAGGCGAATTGCTCAACGCCGACACGAGTGAGTGCCAGGATTCCGACTGTGAATCCGATCCGGGCCCTGCTGGATTGGAACCTGATGCATTTTGTCCAGACATTGCATACGAGTCTGATGCTGATGTCTACGATACTACCTCAGCCTGTGCCGAGAAACAGAATCATTTTGAAGGGGCCGTAGAAGTAATCGGAGACGTTGCCGGATTTGAGGACGAACAGAGCAACCTGTGCGCGGACCCATTGATACCATTCAATAGCGTGGAAGGTTTCAAACTGGCATCCGGGTTCATTGACGGAAAAGTATCCAAAACCCGAATCAACAATTACTTCTCGTGTGGCCTAGGAAATGCCGAATCGGTCGGGTATAGCTCTCTGCACACGCTGGAGTACCACCTCCGGTTCCTTGATCCCTACAGCCAATATCTGCAATGGTTCGAAGGCCAGGTTGAGGATGGCCAGAGGACTTTGCCATTTTTCTACCGCGACGTCCTAGGTTGTGTCAGATATCTCCTTCGCCAGATCGCATACCGAGATGACTTGGTCTACGCGCCACGCCGTGAAGATGACCCTTCCGGGTAGAGAATATATGCTGAAATGCATACGGCGGATTGGTGGTGGGACCTGCAGGTAGAGCATCTGAGTCCCACCCTTGTTTGGAAGAGCTTAGCTGACTGATCCTAGGAGACGCTTCCGCCAGGTGCTACCGTTGTTCCAATAATTGGGGTGTCAGATCAGACTAACCTCACCAACCTTTTGGGAGACAAGAAAGCTTGGCCTGTCTATATCACGATCGGAAGTCTTCCTTCGGCTCGGCGCAACAGGCCAGGATCAATAGCTGTTCTTCTTCTTGCCTTATTACCGGTTCCACCCAAATTCTCCAAGTCCTCTAAAGCCGACCGACACCAGAGAAAAATCAACGCTGACACTGTACAAGATGTATTCGAACTCATCTTTGCACCTCTTCAGGATGTGGCGCATGTCGGTATCCCCATTGACTGTGGCGACGGCAAGGTTCGACTTTGCTTCCCAATTCGCTCTGCGCGGATCGCGGACCCTATGGAAAAAGTGGCACTTCACGTGTTGAAAACAAACGCCTGTCCTAAATGCGAGGTGCTGACCAACGAATTAGGAACCAATGCCAGAAGCTATCGAGCCCGAGATTATGCAAGGTACCAAAGCTACAAACCTCAAAGTCAAACCACAGGCTCGGAGACCGATGACGACCACGTTATGAATCTTGGTATCGGCCAAAATATATTCTACGGACTCTACCGGGTTTCGCCGTCTCATTTGTACAAACCAGACATACTCCATACCATTTATCTTGCGCTATTTAAGCATATGATGGACTGGATCGAAGCCTTTCTGAAGAAACACGGGCGACTGCAGGCATTTCATGAGGTTTGGAAGGCATTACCGTCATACCGAGGATTCTTAGTCCACAAAAAAGCCTACCGTGAGGTTACGCAGTGGCAAGGGAAAGCGATGAGGAATCTGGGGCATTGTATTCTGGGAGTTCTCGCTGTGGCTCTTCGCCAGCCAGGAGGTGCGCAAGCAATACCTGTCAAACGTGCTCTCAGATGCGTCAGGGCGCTCGTTGACTTCAATATGGTGGGAGAATACCGAAGCCACACACCTGACACCATAGCCTATATGGAAGAGTATCTGGAACAGTTCCATAGGATGAAGTACATCTTCTTGGAGTTCTGAGTGACAAAACGCATACAAGCGAAGGTCGAAAAGCAACGAAAGGAGATTCGACGTCAGAGAGCACTAATGCGTGAGCGTGTGGCCACATCCCAACAGGGCCGGATGCGCGACGATGATCGAGACGAAGAGGATGAACTGCGTATGGACATGATTCACGGCGAATTACATTTCAACTTCATTAAGATGCATCTACTAAGCCACTTTTGTGACCATATACGCCAGTTTGGCAATATTCCGATGTATTCCACCGAGATCGGAGAGCTAGCTCACAAGACGCAAATCAAGGAAGGATGGCGCCAGTCAAATAAAAAGGATGCCAGGCGCCAGATCGTGCATAGCTACGGTTGTCAACATGCAATCCGGATGAGACTATTGAACTTGCAATCACTGAAAAATCCCGGCGCAGATCTCTCCCTCGACGTCCTGAAGCATTTAGATAGGACAACCAGTACGGTATCGCCGGCAGTCATTTGTAGGAGGATCTTGAAGGGACGCCTGGGCGATGTGTCCACTATCGTTGATTTTAGCCGGATCTCGGGAGTCTCACTCGAGATTATATATCGTGAATTGATACCATATAGCAGGCATAACCTGCAGATAGACCACGGTCTCCCGGAAGACCATGTGACGCTTCGATCACTTCCCATTAAACTACTGACACAACTCGAAATCCCAGTTCTTACATTCCAAGAAGCCGATGTTTACGAGATCCACCGTGCACGATCCACGGGCACCCTACACTTTAGAAACCAGTGCAGTCGCAATGATTGGGTTTGGGAACAAGCGGGCACAGAAGAAATGTATGGTGCACTGAGGGGTCGTCTCCCGGCAAAGCTAGTAGCCATCTTGAAGATCAGGGAGCCCAAATCCGAGGATACTGTGTGTCGAGTCGCCAGTGTTCAGTTGCTGACCCCAGTGAACTCAGGGCGTCTATCGGATCTGCATGGCTTGGTTACAGTGCAGATGAGGGAAGACACGCGAGGGTTTATAATGGTTGATATAGGAACAATTCTCGGTCTGGCACACCTGATCCCAGAGGAGGACCGGCGATGGCTTGTAAATAGGCGGATTGATTTGAGAACATTTAATGAGGTTTATTAAGGAATCCGGATGAGAGAATCAGGATTCGGCGATGCGTGAGAATCAGGATTCGGCTATGCGTGAGAATCCTACATATTGATACTGTATATAGTAGAAGATATATAAGCGACTTTCTTGAAACCTAGATCATTAGTTCGCCAGACCAGTGAGGCGTGAGACGTGAGACCCGGGAGGGACCAAAAAAGGTGCTGCCGCCCCAGACACCAGGCGACGTCAGAGCAAGCAGCAAATTAGTTGTGATTACACGAGCGGGGATGAGGGGTGGGTCAGGACGCGGAGAAGAGGTGATGAGAAGCTATCGCCGGATTAGGAGAAAGAAGCGATGAGAGAAAGAGTCTGGGGTAGTCCAGACGTAGGGAGGGTGCCAGGTTGGGTCAGAACGCTAGCAACGTTGCCAGGTAGCATCTGGAAGCGTGGAATGTGGCGGGGCGTTGCAACGCAAGTCAGGACGCACAGGACGCATTGGACGCAGGAGATACGTCGCTTGCGTCAGGACGCAACGCCGACGGATCAGACGCAGGGTCCGTTTTTGCTGATGTAGTCCTCAACATATTTTAACTCATTTGCCAATCGGATCAATTCATCTACAAATAGATCAATGTTTCCTAGCTGCATCGATACACCATTCCACTCCCAACGAGCCTGATCTCGATCCGCCTAGTCACTAAACCTGGATACCAAATGCTTGTGAAAGCCTTCCCATGTTCAAAGAACATTATTTGGGTCTAATGGCCTGTGGTCACGAATGGCTGCATCCTGATTGATATACACATAGATGCTATGGTCCATCTTTTGGCTCCAGCACGAGGAAGAGGAATGACGAGCCTAGTTTTATCCATATCATCTACAAGGGATTCTCTGAAATAGTTTAGCTTAATCTCGATATCGTGTATCAAACGTTGTGTATCCTTAGGGTCACTATCGAAAGATTCTACCTCAAGGCACTCTGGCCTCTTGGGCTTATGAGTCGATCCCTTCCTTTTTCGTCGTTTCTTACGAAGCTTCAGAAAACATCTTCAATGCTTATCATAGTTTGCCTTCCTCGCCTCATTTGAGTGATCTTTATGACTACCGAGGATTTTGCACGGATCACAAGGTGCGGAGTCGGAGTTGTTACTATCGGAAGAGGGATCGGAATCACGCAGCTCTCCTCCACCACCAATATGAGCACTAGTAGGCGGAATTCTACCGTTGTCTCCTCTGTTATCTTCGGTATTTCGACATTAGGTAGACCTAGGCCTATGATACCCACTAAACCTTGAACCTTCCGCACTATCTTCCTCCATTCTATCGGAATGGGGTATTGACATAGTTGAAAATATAGGAGGTCGGTTGGAGGTATTCTGTCTGGATGAGAATTTCTTATTGAAATCACAACCATCGTCAAACGCGATATGCCTTGATGAATCACAATAGGGGCAACTGATCTTTTTCAACTTCGAGGGTCGTGGCTCTGGATATCAGCAAAAGAACCGTTTACTCCAGACGCGGAGGGCCTGCTCTCAGACAGGGTGCGTCTGCCCCATCCGTTCTATGCGTCCTGAACGTCCGCCTTTGCGTCCTGTCCGTCCTGAACGTCCGGGCATCCTAGGATTGCACCTCTTGTGCCTGATGCCTCCCAACACGCTTGTTCCCGTCCTCACCACCCGGTGCACTTGTCACGGCCGGATTCCTTCGAAAACCCACCTTCAGTCTCTTCTCGCCCGGGGCTTTCTCGACTATACATGCCAGATTCTGGGAGCCCGATGGCCTAGATTCGTCCGGCGACGCCCCATAATGCTTGCAACATCCTACCGACACTCTACGCGGACTCCTCCCCTCGTCCGCACCCTGCCGGTCCCACTACGCAGACGCCTACCTTTGCCCGCTTTCACCCTCTCGATTTCTAGCATAACCTGTATCTAATTTTATATATATCATTAAGGGTAGTCTGCTACACCGTCGTGGCCGAGTTGAATCCGGGCACCTGGATGGGAATGGCCATCTCCTGCGTCTGGCTTGAATTCGGCCGCATGTGTATTATACACAATTCTGTAGTCTAATCCACAATATATTTCACACATCCGCCCTACGCTCGCGGCCGAGTTGAATCCGCGCACCCGCGTGGCAATTGCCATCCTAAGCGTCCAGCTTCAACTCGGCCGCTTGTGTATTATACACAATTCTCTACCCTAATCGACAACATATTTCACATATCCGCCCTACTCTCACCGCCGAGTTGATTCTTGGCACCCAGGTGGCAATTGCTATCTTAAGCCTCCGGCTTCAACTCGGCCGTGTGCATATTATACACAATCCAGTAGTATAGAATAATCTAATATATTTCATTAAACGTCTGCTGATCAATCCTGTGATTTACCATCCATTGACCCTCCCCGGTGGGAATTACCTGCGCCTGTCCAATCACTGTGCCTATATCAACTATGCGCATCTCTCGACCACTACAACGCTTCCCAACTTGAATATGTCCGCTTGCGAGATGGAATCTACCAGAATTGATCGGATCGAGTACGCAAAGTAGTGCTAGGCACCGGACCCCAGCGCCCTCGCTGAAGACGTTTCTTATCTTGAAAAGGGCTAACAGTTGGGCCACCCCCCGCCCCCGAAGATCTCCATAACTGTCCTCTCCGCCCACCTGGATCTATATCCAATCATGTCTGGGACCACCGCTACGGAAAGCCATTGTTCTGGTGCTGTGGGCTCAGTGAATGTGGAAAATGTCCGTTTCCTGAAAGTCAGCGACCGGAATTTCAAGGTGCGTAAATTGCTCCACAGCAAGTAACCCCAGTTCCGTAGGGCTAGAAGAGAGTGGCTGGTCATCCGCTATAGTCTACTTGGTAAAATGTAACATCTCCTCTATTATGTCCCCATAATGGATGTTGCAGGTTTTGCAGAGCTCGGTCACCGTGCGGACGTTCTTCATCCGGCCTTTGAGAATGCTCCGATGTCCAGCCGCTCTCTCCCTCGCGGTGCCTTCTATTGCGATAACATTTTCTGCCTTCAAAAGAACGTCTAGTATCTGTAGCCTCATTCCTAGGGCATGCTGGCGGCCATAGTGCGACAAGATCTGGCGGGCAGCTTCATTTTTGTTTGACCTGCACTTGTCCTCGTTGATTTGATCCTTATGTGCTAGCTCACCGATCTCGGTGGAATACATTGATATGGATCCAAAACATCATATATGGAAGGAAAAAGGACTAAGATAGTGTATTGTGATGAAGTTGAAGTAGTTTTCCCGGCGGATCCAATCCGCCCACTTATTAACCCTCTAAACTCTCTGTTGATCCGCCTGCCGAGGCTGTTTGGCTGCAGAGATACTGCGAATCCTATGAGCACCTTCATTGGCGATTAGTTCCCGTAACTCCCGATCCTGGCGGTTTGCTTCTGCGCGGGTATCTTTCGAGGTACGGAATTCAAGAAAAATGTCTTTTGTCTGGTGAAATGTTAGCACATACCTTTCCGGGTAGGAAAGTGTATCTGGTGTATGGCTGTGATATTGGGCCATGAGGGAGAAATCAACCAGAACACTAATACACTTCAAGGCAATCTGAAAATCGTGATGCTGAGAACTGTCTGGATTTCGCAATGCAGACGCCAGTACAGCCGAAATACACCGGCTAAGGTTGCGCATTCCCTTTCCCTGCCCTTGTATGACTTCTCGATAGGCCTGTTTTGGTACACTGAATCCCGGATAAGGTGGAATTTCTTTCCAGGTATCGTCGAATGCTTGCTGCCGTTTATCATTTTTCAGGAACCCTTCTACCAATTGCATCATATGTTTGAATAGGCCGAGGTAAATATTGGGCAAGAGGTCTGGCTTGAGTAGGTCGGACAGGTTCATTCAGTGGAGTACAGTGAATATATTCCGGCCTATTTTCATGCCCACCTGCCGAAAATACTCCCGGCTGCTAGTCGCCTCTCTCGACTCAAGCCGTCTAGATTTCCCTTCATATATGGCGTAGTCGCGGACATCATATACCTCTCGTGGTATTCCACCAAGCTCGTTGCATGGAACCTCACACTTTGGGCATGACTTGCTGCCTATCCCATGCAAGGTTGTATGTTCAGCATGATTCGCAATTCAGGCTGACAAGATGGGAAAACAAAGGTGTGTTTTACCATCCGCACAATCCATAACCATGCCTTCATGGGAAACATAGTGCAAAGGTGCGAGGACAAGATCAAAGACAGCCCACAGAGAATCTGCATTGATTTGCCGTTGGGTTTCATCAGCCTGGCTTGATTCACCATTGAGCTCTGGCGGTACAGACCGCAATGCCACAAGCGGGACAGCCATTATGGCAGGCTTTTTCTCGTCTGGGAAAGGATATTGCCGATCCTCATGTAGACCGGGCAGGCTTTCTTGGCCCCTGAAAAATTGGTTAGGTGAGTCTGGTCCGGCAATCCGATAATAGGTACCACAGTTGACCCAGCAGGCAGAGTATTCCACTAGGAAATGCAATTAACGGTTAGTACTGGAAACAGAGCGCACTTGCAGATGTCAGGACCGTGACATATTTCATACCTGCGTATCCCACCACCAGTCCGCTGTATGCATCTCCGTGTATAATCACTCCCCACTTGAATTGTATTCCCGCACAGGCGCGTAGACCATCTCTGATATCTATATGCAACCTGGCGGATCAGGAAACGAACGCAGTCAATCACATTCCGATAATAGAAAGTTGTCGCAAGCTGACCATCGTCAATTGCTGCTTCGGTCCACACCAGGTGATCACCAAACGGGTCCTGTTCATCAAGATGTTGTCGCATAGTATACGATAACCGGAAGGATCTGGCATCCGTACCACCCAATCCGTCGGCAAAGTACGCGTCAATCTGGGACTTGGCTACCTTGTTCCGGACAAACCAACTCGCTAAATTAAAGTGCGCTTCCGACGAGAATGGGCTCCAGGGGTGATTTGTTGTAGCCAAATTGAGCTCTGTATAGTTAACAACATCGCCGAGTTGTCCTCCAGCACCTGGAATAATCTCTTGGCTGGATGGGCGCCCGTGAGCTGGTGGTTCGGAAGTATCCTCTGAATCTGAATCGTCTTGCCTATCATTTCTATCTCGTTATATGCCCCCTGGTCTGCAATCTCCAGCTCGGGATCAGATTCACAGTCTGAGTTGTCCGGATCGACGTTTTCATGCAGTCTGAAAGCGGTCGGCTGCGGTGAGCCCTGGTCTGCAGTTGCAAGGACTTTGAGGGATAGAACTATATTAACATCCATTGTTTGAAGGTGCTTTTCATATGCAGCTGCCTGTTGATAGCGTCGCCTGCAATAAGGACACTTGGTTGAGTTTGAGGTCATCGTATTCAAGGGTGGTGTTTTTCTTTCAAGTGGTCTGACGGAGTGGACGTGTGCTGATCAGGTGAGACGGCCTGAGGCTGATTTAGTCTTTCAAGAACAAAAGCAGACTTCTTTCAACAGCCGGGGGTAACTTCAAGCTTGTTTGATAGGATGGCGAACAGGTCCGCACGTTCAAACTGTCCTTCACTACTATTCACTCTGACAATCAACTTGTGAAATTGAACTTCAAGGGTGACGCGCTGCTGTTGACTGATAGTCCGGTCATCCTCTCAATATAGAAGGTAGATGTTTAGGAAGGTCTTCGCTCAGGGTTGCGGCTCCTGTGCGGCTCCGTTGCGGCTTAAAAGCTTATCTTGAGCTTACCCCCCCTTTGTGTGTGTATCAGGTCACTTTGCAACATCCCAATATTCAAGTTTATACAGGGCATGATCCGGCGAACCCACCATCCTCATGCGGTCTATAAAGCTCCCCCCTCCCTCCCTCATCCATCTTCTCTCTATACTCTTTTACTGAACCACAATCACATCCTTCATCGATCCGCACGTCTATTGTAATAGAACCCATTGACATCAAGCTCAGCGCAACTTCTTACTTGTTGGCAGTACCACTAGTATATCCTCAGCTTAATTCAGAACTACCTATCTACGTTTCCCTAACTAATAGTGTTCTCACAGCCATTTATCGTCCGCAGAACCCCTTCTATCATCTTCACACTCCTCTTATCGACAGACTCCTCTTATCGTCTGCAGAGCTCCCCAATCGTCTGCCGAGCTCCCCAATCATCTGCAGAGCTCCCCAATCCTCGGCAGAACTTCCATAATCATTTGGCCAGCCTACCCTATTGTCATTTCTCTATCCAGCACAAACAGCTCACCCCCCAAGCTAATATGGCCCCCTCAAAAGCTGGATTCACCAACAAAAAAATGCCGGGCCATGAAAATGATGGTGATGTTTCCTGGTGTAAGTATGTCTGCGGCTTCCTGAAACCAGGCATTACGAATCAGGATTATAGTAGCTGGCAGAATGGCATGAAGCGTAAGATGGAGCAAGACAGGATCCCCTGCTAGAGGCAGAGTAGGGATGCCCAATGGGCCGCCATTCAGGCACATTCTCAAACTCTCGCACCCGTTGCTACTGCGGGCAGCGGCAGGGCTGCACTATGGCAGACAGACACTGTTCAAGGCCGACGTTTAACAGAATGGCTCGATTCTTTGCTGAAAGAAGTAACAAAAAAAACATTGGAACATTCTGGAAAGCCTAACGAGAGCATGAGGTGCTCCCATTCTGGCCGCTCCCATTGTGGCCGGAAATGATTGTAAGTTGTCTCAATGAGTCTGCATTTAATCTGTATACTATGTGCTAACATGTCGCCCGCAGGTTTGGCCGGCCCGCGCAGCCTCCGCCGCTGGATAGAGGAGCCAGCCAGCTCGCGCCCGGGTGCCACCAACTCTCCTGGATTAGACAAGATCGTATGGCAGCCAGGGGAGCAGGTTTACTGGCTCGAGATGGTTGAGCCCACCTTTGACAACGTCCTGGAAGAGATAGACAGGGTCCTAGAACGTGATACAGATATCGGGTGATTGTTGGTGCAACGAGAGAAGGTACCCGAATGCTCCAGAACGATCCTGATGAGCGGCTGCTGCTTGGTGAAATGGTCCCACTTCTCAGTGACCGGGATGTCTGCATTTGGTGGTCAATGAATATGGTGAATGAACCAAGCGATCTGCTTTTCGATCGCTATCGTCAAACAGCGGATAAAGACGAGACTCCTTCTCCCGTCACCTTAGCTTTCTCACGTTGAAATAATAGAGGTCCTTCTTCTGACAAGTTACAGAATAGCGATGATGATAGCTCAGAAGACGGCATGAACCCAGAGTTATTTGTGGCAGCCGCAAAGCAAGACACTAGGTCAACTAGGACGAACAGCATGAAAAAGACTGGAATGGTATGGCGCAGTGGTCTGGCAGACGTTGACAAACCGGTGACTGACCACGATTGTTTTTCTGTTGTCAGCGCCGATCCGGCCAGCGCTGCCATTCGGGCCTCACCTCCCAATTCCATGCCATCTCCTTCTAAGCAATCTTCTTACCCTCGTACTAACTTAAACCACTGTGTCTTGCAGCCTAGCCAACAAACCGGAAGGGAGACTAATATCAAGGAAGTCTCTGAGCTAGCTGCGTGTACAGTCAATAGCAGCGGCAAGCGTGACCGATCAGCAATGGCCGAATCTGATGAGCAAAACCGTCTGGCCGACTCTCTGGAACCCCCGAGAAAGATCATCCGTACTGTGCCCACAATGCACTCCACAATCATGGTTGAACCGGAAAGTCCCCATTGTGAGGCCAACCAAGTTCGCTACCTACCGTGTGTCTTAGTCCACCCGATAACCCTCCTCCGTTCGCTTCCAATCTCCCTGACAATCTCGGGGCTGCGGACTCTGAGCAGATCCTGGTAGAACCATTAGCCCAGCATCTTGTGATGTTGGCCTCAGGAGCCAGGCAGCATGCGGACACGTCGGAGGAGACACAAGTCAGTACGCCCAAGAGGGACCCTTAGCCTGGGGATCCGTGGTCCGAATATGTTCATGTGGACATACCGGTACCAGAGGCCGCATAAGAATCCAACCCATCCACCCTCCCTCTGGCCAACAAGAGTCGCAGTGGATCCTCTACCCCCGGTAAGTTGTGGTTACAACTACCAGGTTTCCTATCTACTATGTTGGCAGCAGGTTTTCCAGCGGCGCCAGCAGAAACACATATTTGAAGCCCTCTCCGGTCTGTTTCTGTTGTCGCTTAACCTTTACCAACAAGGCTACACCATCCTTGCTCCAAATATCTAATATAAGCAGGAGGTGTAGGCCCGTTTGAAATAGTCTACCGATACTAGCTGACTGATCCAGATCCAGATGCTTGGACTTTTCTTTCTTGTGGTCTGCATTTTCCCCTGTGGCGTTTGGCAGATTGTTCCTGTCCTTCCCAGTCTTTTTTTTTCCATTTCAGATTAGCTTCCTGTGGGTAGGCCAGCGCACCCTGATCTGCAAATCGTTGGCGGACCTACTCAAACTAGATTAGTCCGTGCGGTCTAAGAAACAACCTTCACGTTTCTCACTATCATGAACGTTAAATACCTAACATTCGTATTGTGATACAGTGCAAGCCCTGGTGGAAAACTACTATCTCAGATGAAAATTCCAATAACCGGTGGCAATTCAGTCGTGCGGATGTCTCCCCCGGTTATCGAACATGAAAGCGAGTGACAAGCGGTGAACTGCCCTGGCTCTTAAAGCAGGCGTTCAGACTACTTTTTATCCACTAGGTTCAAACCCCATATCACCTACTAATACCATTTTCCAATCACTACAATTCTATTCTATAACAATATACCTACACAACATGTCATAACAACAATGGCGGCTTATGGCGGACAGAACACGTCCGTCGAGGCAGGGAAGGTATACTCAAAGGGAGGTCCGCAGCGGATGTGTCCGGAAATCCAGATCCAGAGACAGGTTAACCATCATCCCAACCACACTTGCATCTCGTCCGTCAGGGTCCACAGAACGTAGAGGTACCGGCCTAGTGCTAGCCTGATCACGACTTGAGGTACCAGATCCTGTTCTTGTAGCCAGCAGGCAGCCATCAGCGGATGACAGAATTGACTCACAAGATGGGTAGTATGAGGATTACAATGGCCAGAGTGAGGAGAGTGAGGTGGATGAGGTTGAGGGGGAGGAGGAGGAGGAGGAGAAGGAGGAAGAGTTAGAACCGGGGGAGGAGAATGAGAATTTATTATCTGATTGGAGGAAACAAAGATCAATTCGGTATAGGTTTCGTGAACCCCAACCTTCGATACTTACAGTCACTCCCAGGCATATGCAGGGTTCCGGCCGGGGAATTGATTAACCCAGACAGAGAGCACCTATCCCAGTACCTGTTAGCCAAACCCGTTTCACACCTGCGATCCGCTCTCGCCCGCCCACCACCTTGGGTCCACTAGAGACACCAGCAATAACTCCGAGCAACTCAGGTCCAACAACACCCGAATTGGATAGTGTGGGTGAACAACACACCAGCAGCCGACGAAATAGGGCCACAGGACTTGAGCGTAGCATTGTGCTCAAAGCCCGTGACCTGATGTGGTAGTGTACAATATTCGTAAATCCATTTCCAGATGCAATTACCAAAACGAAAGGAGTCCGCAGGTGTTGGAAGGATCCTTGAGAGAGCTGGGCTTTCCAAACTTTGCCGATGCTACCCCGGCCTCCAATGATCAGGTAAGTTACCCTTAATCAGTATCTTATATCTGATCCGCCAGACTAAATAGACCGGCTGGTGGCCGGGCTTTTTGCAGGTTCGGGCAAAGCATAGTGGATGCAGATCACAGTATTTGCATACTGCAAAGGGGTGTATAACTGCACTCTATAAGCTAGATATGGAGGATGCTACGGGGTGTGCACGCAGGGTGGGATACCTGTTAAAGGAAGCCAAATTCCTTTGCCCACCAGACAAATATGAGGTATAGTGGTGCAACAATTTTGATGATTGTCTCTGACCCCAGCTAAACCATCTATCCAATAGAGCGGACAGGCAGTTTCTCTTAGATTCCTAGCGCCACCGATTGCAAGCGTGATTTTTGCCCAATTTTATTCTAGTCCTAAAAGGAGAGGCATGACAGATGCGAGATTCCTGGGTAAGATTGACGGTCCGTTTATCTGTCTGACTGCGGCCATGCTGTGCCATTCGCTGCGATGCTGGGAGACTGGAATCTTTATTGATAATGTGGCTTTCACACGTTCTAATCCCGGAGGTAAGATAAACCACAAGTACTCAAGACAGGTGATAAGTGAGCTAATAGAAAGGCAGGCCTGCTGGAACGTCAGACACAGACATGGCAGAATACAGGAGAGAGCTTTCAAGGTTTAATCATTGCGTTGATTAAGACTGGATTGGGGGCCAAAATTGCCCAGGAGCGGGGAAAGCGTGCTGAGTGAAGAGCAGGGTATTCCAATGATGATAATATGTTGAGGCAGGAATTTGGGATTGATCTGGACCCCGAAGTACCAGAATCGGTCCGGGGCACCCGCGCGGACCTAGGAGATGCTTTAGGAGGACTGGTCAGGTCCGCTCTGTCCAGAGAACTTGCAGATGAGCGGGAGCAGGTTGGATACAGTGACCAAGAGGACTTGGGGCATCGTGTTATAACTACACTATGATCATAATATTATGTATGCATAGTAGAGGAGTAATAGAATAGATAATACACATAGCAAAGGCACCCGGAAGCCCAGAAGCCCAGAAGTACCAAAACTGTAATAGTGTAGAGGTTCTGAGAGAGTGGTCGGCGGGAGATGCTATACGGCTGCCACGCCGTGATGTGTCAGGTGGGTGATTCAAAGATGTGCGGCTATGGGCAGGCCTTCTGTTGGCTAATCGTAGGTTCTGTAGGTTCAGAAGGCGTGGGAATGTGTCAGGCGGACCGTCAAAAGCCAGGAGCACATCGTAGGACATCCGGCCGACAGGAGAGGTTGTATGGGACGTCTGGTCGAAGGGATACGTAGCAGGAGATGTCCGGCTGACAAGATGGGCTGTAGAGGACGTCCGGCAGATGTGATAAGTTGTAGGGGCGCCCGGCTGACTAGATGGGTTGCAAGGGGTGTCCGGCCGACGAGATGCGTTGTTGGGGGCTTCCACAGGATTCCCAGGAATACACATCAGGATCCGGAGGTGGTGACGGAGACGGTCCAGGGCTGGAGCATGCCCACTGGATGCTGGGAGATCCATGATGGGATTGAGAGGTAGAGCACGAAAAGGAGTGTATATGGGGGGGTGCGGGACCGAGAGGGGATAGGGAGGGGAACTCAGGATGGAATCCTGAGGGAGCACACTATCATAGAAGGAAACCAAGTAGGGGGGGGTTGTAGAGCTTGTTAGAGAGAAGGAGATTGAAGTCGCAGGACGTCAGGCAAGGGGTAGCATGCAGGGGGGTGTATGGGGTGTAACAGGATGGTAGAGTTGTTCGCAGGGCACAGGGTTGCTGGAGGGGACTGCTTCTGGTTGCGTCCTGTGCGTCCAGACAATGATACGAACACGGGCGTCAGCAACCAGAACTGGAGTTTACGTTATATGCACCCACAACGTCTGGCACACAGGGAGGGCAGGACGCAGCAGGCTGCAGGTTGATTTTTTTACTGATGTCCAATGGAACAAACATGCTATGCCAGTAATAACTACATGAATGGACAAGTGTGGTTAGGAAAACTATTCAAATGGGAGTGTCCTGAACTGCAGTCAGACAAAAACCAATCTGTACCTACCAGATCCTTATTCATGAGACAAGTATGAACGAAAAGTTAATCAATGTTGAAGGACATTCAAAAGACCTCAGAACCAATCCTAAAGCCAGACAAAATGTAACCTTCCTCATCTTGAAACCATTTATATGGCAAATTGTCACAGTAGAATAGTGGTTGGGGGAGTATGTTGAGATATATGATTTCATCAGAATGCTAGTCTTATACTTTTACTGGTCTTGTTCAAATTACTATGTTTGGATACCTGCAATAAACAACAGGCACAGACCGACCTCCTGGGAGCACTGACTATCACCAAGGAATTTCTGGGAAAGCGAACAAGTACTAATCATAGCAAAGTCCTCCAGATTGGTTATGAAATTAAATTTCTCTACACGAAGCCAACAGAATTCATGGTGAAATAAACAATATTTTTCAAAGTAGAAGAAGCAGTTGGTTCTGGCTCTTTTCTACTAGCATTTACAAAGTCCTTGCACTCAACCATAACTGTAGTATTTGTTGCGGCTAATAATAATCCACATTCTGTTTCGGTATACATTCTCAGTTGGAAATGCACTGCCACAGGTATATAGTCAGGTATAGGGACTTTGTTATTAGTATTTGATATAAGTGTACTGTCATTTCCTTGTGGTGCCAAAAACATTTATTTATTTATTCCTTGAATTATGAGACTGTCTTAAATCATTGGTACATATATGCTAAAGGATCTCAAAGTCTTGTGAGATTCTCAGATTGTGAGAGTTGTAGTAAAAAAATACATATATACCTCTACTTAAATCAAGGCTTAGCCCAAAAGAGAAACTTCATTCCAAAGAGCAAACAAGAAGGGTATGAAAGAAAATTTAAAAGCATGATTAATCATGGGAAAATGGATGGCAGGAGACCATAAGCACTGCTACTCTCACAACTTTAGAATCTCATGACCATCTGGGTTATTTTCTAGAACTCTGATTTATTCTGGCTTTCTGGGTCCTTGTTTTCCAGTTGTATTTTTGTAGGGGGTCCAGGACTTGGCTGATATACAGGTAAAATACCTGCTATTGCTTCTGCCAGTATATTGTTACCATTTTACAAGAATACTGATACATATAATAAGTCCTTTCCTATCTTGGCAATTCTATAGATCTCAATTCGATACCACTCTCTTTTATGCTCTTGGCCTGGCTCCATTTCCTTTTTTGGGGCTTAGGAATTGTATCTTTACTTTGATATAACAAGCCTATTAGTATTATTTAGCACTAATGCAACAAGGAAAGAAAGGCATCTTGTATGTAAGTGAGTCTGAGTCTCACCTTTCTGCAGTAAGGGAATACAGAAACTCTGTCTTAAGATAGTATAAGACTGGGTTGCAGGTCTTGAATAGTACTGTCTTGTGGGATAGTAAAAATGGTGGATCGTCATAGTTGTAGAATTATCACAATAGTTCTATCTTGTTACCTGCTACTCTGAGACTAATATAGTAGTCTTCGGCTCTCTCTTATAGGCTCTTGTAGAGGAGGAGTGTATGTTAAGAGAGAAAGAGTGATTGTATTACAACTTCTAGCATATAAAAGTACCTAGATGGTTGCATGAAGTTAAATATTTTATCCTCTTGGTTGCAACCCAGTCCTTAAATGGGGATATTCCTACAACCTTTAACCCTGGTCACTTATCACCTTATGTCACGCCACCTCTTTGACTCATCTTGAGTCATACTCTGAAATCCAACAGCTGACTCTCCTGAGTCAACTGCGCAATATGCGTTAACCAAACAAAACTCATATACACATGCCAATATTGCTTCAAAACATTTGAATATTTTCAGGCTCAGAACCTGAGGCACTCTAAAGAGTGCCTCCTCGCTTAACACAACTTGGCGGCTCACTACAACTTTGTAGATTACCATACAAACTTTGTAGCTCAACACACCTTTGTGGCTGAATGAAATCTTGTGGCTTGTGATAATAATTCAAGTTATACTACGGTTCAAGAATTGAACATTGTGAACCATATGGCATAGCAAAATGCAACAGTGGCTGTGCAATAAAATTGCCCAGCCAAGGCTTATAGGTGATAGGCTATGATGAAACATGAACTTAGATAGTGATATATTGTATATAAGAGAAGATATTGATTTCACATATTGCTTTGGGAGTTTGGAACAAAACTTATGATACATTCTATCACTATCTTCTTATTAATTTACACTTCTGCAATACTGTGTATCCATCTAGACTGGGTTCATCTTTTAGCTTTCAGTATTGATTACCCAAATGACTAGCACTACAACTTTGTTAAGTTTGACTCTTAATTTCAGGCATGTTGATGTTGATATAAGTTGTGGTTTGTGTTTTTTGCTCATTATCTCCTTCTCCACAATTCATATTTACACTACTCTGCAGAAAATGCTATGATTAGTCATCTGATCATGTTGCATTGTTATGCCAAGGCTCTGAAGTTCACACCCAAATTCCAACTTTTCAAACAAGGATACCACCTCTCTCACTCAGTCTAACTAAAGAAGAAAACCATACTTCTATTCTATTTTACTCTGTCTCTATTTCTAAGGTTTTTTCTCAGGATTTAGACAAGTATTGACCATGCTATGCTTCTTTGAAAACACCCCTTAATGAGATTCACACTTATCCGTTCCTGCACTCTAAGTTACAATATTATGCTGATTCACTCAGTTGTATTGAACAACAAAGAGGTGTTGAGTGATAGAGTTTGTATCGTAAGCCACAAAGTTGAGTTGAGCTGCGAAGCTGTATTAAGCTAGCATGTACTCTTTAAAGTGACACAGGTGTAACGACCCCCCAGATAGGTAGCTACAGTGGACTAGACTCAAGCCCGTATGGTATACCGTAGGGTAACCATATTGAGGATCGGCCAGTATACTTAGTATAGTACCGGTAGACATGAGTTGGTACAAGTGTCTACAAAGTGACTTGGTGACATAGGGTTAGACAGGGTAACCTAGGTAGGCCAAAGTTACCCTACTAGGCAGGGTAACCTGTGGAGGGTATGTTCGCATAAAGCTAAGAACACATAGTAAACGTTGCACGGCTCTCCGAGGCAACATTATATGTGGTCGCACGGACTCCCGAAGATAATAAAGGCATAACAAGGTGGGGTTACCCTACCTTGGGAGCATGGTTACCCTACCTTGGGACCCCAGTTACCCTACCTTCACCGACAAAGCCGTCTGCGGAGTTAGGGGAAAGTTATCCCACTATAGAAGGGCTCTTAGATGTTCATAGGACAGCTTCGTATGGTACGACACGGACTACTGACGGAGTAGGAGTGGTCCGAACCTCCTGTAACTTTCAAGGGATATTCCTAACAACACCCTGCGGCCCCGGCGTTGTTACGGCGCGACAGCACGGTACGGCTGTGTAGTTGTATGCTTCCTAGTAAAGTGAGATCCATAGAAACGCTCCCACAACACCGTATGAGTTGTGGCCGTCCAACCGACCAGAAGCTGTTCGCAGGATATATAAGGGGTGTGAGGTTGACCACCTCCTGGGGCGCCCCCTGAATAACACCTGGGAACCACCTACGGGCATACTTTGACATCCGGGTAGTTGTATGGTTAACAGTAGAGGGCTTGAGGCTGACCGGGGAAGCTGCAAGACTTCCAGGACAACCACCCCAAAGCCAGTCCCAGGCTACCCCGTGAACTCTAGTATTACCATGGGTTATTAGTGGACTCTAGAGGTGTGAGTCTTGTTACGATTTAAGAGGGTCCTGCATGGTTGACTGGGTAGCGCCCATGCAGTCAGGCAGCAGGAGATTTCTTATCGTGGGAGCATGCAGTGAGGTTTAAAAGCTTAGTATAGCCAAGTAGATTTGCCGATGGACTGCGTAGCTTGTATAGACGAAACCCCCGCTTGGCCAGTGAGTCCCAATGGAGATTATCTCTACGGTGAGCATGTCGGTCGGCCACCGACATGCTACTGATAGGAAAGGGTTTTCGCTCATGCAGATGTAGTTGGAGAGACATCACCGGAAGCAATTCCTATTTGTGGAGATAGTTAATATCCGAGCGGTCTGACTGCCTCCAAGTGTTAGTTCACTTTAGGCAGGTGAGTTGGACAGCCCTGAGCTGAGCAGGGTGCTCGCGAAAGGTCAGAATGGTTGACGGGTGTCCTCAGGCTTTACATTATTCTACTTAACTAAAGCAAGAGACACCCTATTCTGATTACCAACGATCCTCGAGAGAACTTACTGAGTGAAGCTTTCAGGCTTAACGATATTAACTTTTACCGCTTGATTCTACTTTGAATTATTTGTATCTTTATTTTGATCCTTACTTCTACTTTGAGTCTTTGGTGCGGTCGCAATCTTAGGACCCGTCTTCCTACAAAGTGCCCCTATTACAAAAGGTTGTTAACCTGCCAATATCTGGAGGTTGCGCATCAACCTTGGCATGAGTAACAAGTTATGTTCCCAAGTGGATTATATGCATAAAACCCATAAAGCATAATAGAGGTCAGGTGCGAAAGTTATTACATTATCTTCTGTCACAATTAGGAGTCATAAAACAATCAACTAAGCATAATATAATGATAACTTGCTATTACGCAATCATAGAAGATATAATGAGTCAAGTGACACCATTGAATGAAACCAACATACCTTATAACCAAGAAGCATTAGTCATGTGAAATCTGCCTTGCTTAGTCATGATCTGTGATATTAGCTCTTCTCTCCCCCTAGCATCTGTTCCTTCATACTTAGGACTCAAATCCAGCAATCTGCATGTAGCTTTTCTCACCTTCCTTCTCGTTTTCTATTCTTTCATTCCTGCTTATCTCGTTCTTTTTGCCGCTCAGATGCGTACTTCATCATTGTTCGGACAGTGCCATTGATTCATCCTCTTTGCTGCACCAGGGTTTCATTTACAAACCTGATGAGTTTTTTCCTTCTGTTCAGTCGTATTGTATCCTCTGCTGTTTGGGATAGGGGTTTGCTAATTTCTCCTCTGATTGCTTTCCTTTCTTCCAATAGATCCGGTACCCACCTTGGGTGGATGTCCACATCTGGCATGCTTTTTTGCTTCCCTCTGTCTCCTGTCATATGCTTCCTACTCTGTTTGTTCCCACACAGAATATTGGGACTCAATGGTATCTATAGTATTGTTAAAGGACTTTCCTTTCTGCCTTCTTCTGGCAGTAATACCTTGCGTCTATCTTGTATTGAATGTGTGTCAAGCATATGTCCTTGAAGCATGACTGTCAGTTCTTGGCGGCATGCCGTGCTTTAAGTTGCTAATTCTTGGAGAGTTCAACAGAGCTGTCTTTCACATCAGGAATTGGTTACTGGCCCCAGCCAGATTAGCTTGTATTGGACTGAATGGGGAACCAGCCAGCTTCTTCCTTGTGCCTGCAATGTGTCCAACATTCATTCTCATAGTATGCGGTTGAGTCGAGTGCATCATGTTCCATTCCCTATTTTCCACCTCCTCATTGCCGGTGGCTTAGTAGGATAACAGGCTTTTCAGGCTTATATTTGGCCATAATGAAGGCTCTCTGTAGCAACATGAATGCTAAGATTCTGACCTCAGTGAAGACTCAATCCAACGGAGTCTTGGCACAGGACATTAGTCTAAGGTAAACCACAGACATGAAGATACTAAGAGATAACTCTCACTTTGGGTTAGTATTATTCATGAGCCAGCTTGTTGCACCACTGGACTTGAGCCACCAAGAGACTTGAGTTGGCTCGTGGACCCCTGTTTGAGCCGCCAAGAGACCGGTTGCCACGAGACTTGAGCCAGGTTGTGGCACCCCTGAGCTCAAAGGGCTTGTGCACAACACTACTTCGGGTGGACATTCGGAGATTACAATTACTGGTTTGTGGTTTAAGGCTGATCACGCAATGGCAGATCAGGGTCAGGGTTTGTGTGTTCTTGGCGTGGGTCTTTATTAGCAGAATAGAATACCTTATATTCTGAAGTACAGAAGTCGTGAAAGAAGTACCAGGTAGTGTAAAGAACCAAGAAAAGAAAATGGTGTTTTTTTCTTTTTAAGTCTGATATTTGTTGTTAAAGTACAAGAAATCACATGGGGCACTAGCTATGCCGAAAACAAAACCCATAATCCAAAAGAAACAAATAATGAAAAATCAGTCTTATTCATCTGCAATAGGGTGGTCCGTACCGGTCCCTGGCTCACATACAGGCACGACCAATCAGGCAAGTAAACAAGGAAACCATTCTACAACTAGCGGTAGTATCAACCCATAAGGAAAACAAAAATCCCTATACATTGAATTCATTTAACTCTCCTAAGATGACATAAACTGCCCCAAGAAAACAATAAAGAAGCATGGGAAGTAACCAATAGAGGGGCAGAAGTAGGGCAGGAGAACATTCCAGAGCATCAGCAAAAAAAGGGTTTGCTCCAGACGGATAGGCATTGCGTCCGGACGCAGGAAATCCGCCTGCAGCATCCTGTCCGCTGAGCCCGCCCTCAGATGTCCCCAGCACCATGGTTGCATCCTAGTCCGTTCAGTGCAATACAACCCGCATCCTGTCCGCCTAGTGCACCTGGATGGTCCATTTCACACCCTAATCTCCCGAAGAACACCAGGGTAAGCAACTCATGGGGGTCTTCATTGGGGAACACTCCCTGCCCCTAATGGCCACTACTTACAACGGACTACTTTATCACCAGGTAAAGACTTTTCAGACGAAAGAGGATCTAAACATAGGATGACTAACCATCTATTGTCCCGGTAACGACCCAAAACATACCCCTTATTGGATCACTGCTAACAACCCTCGCAAAAGATTTCTAAGTTCTTTCCACCTCGTATCAGGCTTCATGATCGAATCAGTTGAACTATTGAATATTATCAACCTTTGGAGAGGGGCATGCTCTTCCATCCAGGTTGACACTATTCATGACTCCTAAGCAAGCGGATTCCATTCAGGCCCTTCCTGACTCTGGCGGATTGCAATGAGGCCCTGCCAGACTCTAGCGGATTGCAATCAGGTCCTGCCAGACTCTGGCGAACATCGGCCAGTGCCCGGTGAGGTATCTGCGTTTTTCTTCCTGCTGACCTCTATAGCCATGCGGACGCTTCGAGACCTATACCATTCGATTCCCCTCGGTGATCGGACTCCAATGAGATCCCGACTCTAGCGGACATCTGCCAGCTAAGTTATCTGCCTTTTTCATGCTGCTGACCTCTATAGCCATGCGGACGCTTTGAAACCTATACCATTCGATTCCCCTCGACCGGCGGATTCCAACGCACCCTGTGCCGACGATGTCCGACCGCTGTTTGAAATGTTATCCAAACTTTTGTACTTGAGTTCCCTGGGCAAGTACGTTCAAATTGTTGGCTACTGGGTGCTACAGGCATGCGGACGCTTCGAGGCCTATACCATTCGATTCCCCTCGGCGAGCGGATTCCGACGCACGCTCTCCCGACAATGTCCGACAGCTGGTTGAAATGTTATCCAAACCTTTGTACTGGAGTTCCCCGGGCAAGTACTTTCAAATTGTTGGCTACCGGGTGCTACAGGCATGCGGACGCTTCGAGGCCTATACCATTCGATTCCACTCGGCGAGCGGACTCCAATGAGACCCCTCCCAACTCTAGCGGACATCTGCCCGCTAAGGTATCTGCCTTTTTCATGCTGCTGACCTCTATAGCCATGCGGACGCTTTGAAACCTATACCGGTCGATTCCCCTCGGCGAGCGGATTCCAACGGACGCTGTCCCGACGATGTCCAACCGCTGGGTGAAATGTTATCCCAACTTTGGTACTTGAGTTACCGGGGCAAGTATTTTCAAATTGGCGGCTACTGCGTGCTATAGGCATGCGGACACTGAGAGACCTATACCATTTGATTCCCCTTGGCGAGCGGACTCCAATGAGACCCTTCCCGACTCCGGCGGACATCTGCCAGCTGAGGTATCTGCCTTTTTCCACCTGCTGACCTCTATAGCCATGCGGACGCTTTGAAACCTATACCATTCGATTCCACTCGACCGGCGGATTCCAACGCACCCTGTCCTGACGATGTCCGACCGCTAGTTGAAATGTTATCCAAACCTTTGTACTTGAGTTCCCAGGGCAAGTACTTTCAAATTGGCGGCTACTGGGTGCTATAGGCATGCGGACACTTAGAGACCTATACCATTCGATTCCTCTCGGTCAGCGGATTCCAACGCACCCTGTCCCGACGATGTCCGACCGCTGGTTGAAATGTTATCCAAACCTTTGTACTTGAGTTCCCGGGGCAAGTACTTTCAAATTGTTGGCTACTGGGTGCTACAGGCATGTGCCCACTCAGAGACCTATACCATTCGATTCCCCTCAGCGAGGGGAATCCAACCGACTCTGTCCGGACACTGTCAGACCGCTGGTTTAAGAGTTATCCATACTTTTGTACTTTTGTTCTCCGGGCAAGTACTTTCAAATTGTTAGCTACCGAGTGCTACTGTTTTCTAGACTAGCTTTAATACATATATTCCTATATTAGTATCTGAATGACTCAAATAAGTAAACATGAGTAATACTGGATTGATCTTTCCGGACAATTTGGATATTCTCCACAGTTTTCACTAACTCATTCAAATCCTTGAAGGTAGAGTTGTTGACTTAGCAGGTATCCGATAATAGCCAGTTATACCTGAGTACGTCCACTATTCTACTATCCTATAGGATTGCGTCCGGAGAACCTGTTCCCGTCCGGAGAACCTTTCTGCGTCGGGTACCTTCTGAGTCCTTGGTTGCGTCTGGTCCGTCGGGGCGGCATGGACCCCTGTCTACCAGCACCCAATATAAGACCGTACACCCAGAACACGAGTTTACGTTCTATCCGGCTCAACTGCCGGACGCACAGGGAGCACGGGGTGCGTCTGGGTGCAACCTTTTTTTTTTGCTGATGAGGGAAAGCAGTATTGGTAGCCCTGATGTACCATGAGAGGGAGTCCAGCAAAGGGGCGGAGAACCATGCGGAGGAGTTGTCAGCCAGGTCAGAGACCCCTTGAAGGTGGCAGTCTCTGGCCGGCCTCTTGGTGGGGCCTGTGGGGATGGGTGGCACAACGATGTCTGAGCTTTCTTTGCAGCGGAGACAATTAGTACGGGTGTCGCTGTGCCAAGATAGATGTACACGCAGATAACCTTTGCCAAACCTCATCTGGTGTATCAGATCAGCTGCGAACTTGTGGAGGCCTATGGATGGGATGGGTTTGATGGAGGGTCAATTGGGGTACCTGCTCTAAGCAAGAGCATGTTGAGCCCCGTTGGTCATTATGAGGTTGTGACATGATCACTTCAGTTGTGAGTAGGTGTAACGACCCTACAGATAAGTAGCTACAGTGGACTAGACTCAAGCACTGATGGTATACCCAGAGGTAGCCAGATTGATGATAGACCAGTATACTGAGTATCCTACTGGTAGACATAGTTGGTACAAGTGGCTACACTGGCAAAGTAACTTGGTGATATAAGGTTAGACAGGCTAACCTAGGTTGTCCAAAGTTACCCTGCCAGGCAGGGTACCCTTCGGAGAGTATGTTTGCGTAAAGTTGATGACACATAGTAAATGTTGCATGGGTCACTGGGTCAATATTATATGTGATCGTGCGGACTCCCGAAGGGAATAAAGGCAGGAAGGGGTAAAGTGACCCTACCTTGGAAACTTAATTACCCTACCAGGGGAACCCAGTAACCCTACTGAGGTACCCCAATTACCCTACCTTGACAAACAAAGTCATCTGCGGACTTAGAGGAAAGTTATTCAAGTATAGTTGGGCTGTTGAATGTTTCCAGGGCCACTTCATATAGCCTGAAGCGGGCTACTCACAGAGCAGGAGTGGTCCCAACCAACCTCCTGTAACTTTCAAGTAATATTCCTAACACCACTCTGCTGCCCAAGTGTTGGTACGCGCGACAGAACGGTACAGCTGTGTAGTTGTTTGCTTCCTAGTAAAGTGAGATCCATAGGAAAGCTGCCACAATACCTTATGAGTTGTGGTCATTCAACCAACCAGAAGGTCTTCGCGGGGTATATACGGGGTTTGAGGGTGACCGCCTCCTGGGGTGCCACATAGAGAATGCCTGGAAACCACCTAAGGGCATACTTTGATCTCCAGGTAGTAGTATGGTTAACTGTAGAGAGCTTGGGGCTGACCAGGGAAGCAGCAAGGCTTCCAGGAGAACCACCCAAATGCCTGCACCAGGCTACCCCATGAATTGTAGCATGACCATGAGTTATTAGTGCACTCTAGAAGTGTGAGTCTTGTTACGATTTAAGAGAATCCCGCATGGTTGGCTGTGGGTAGCGCCCATGCAGTCAAGCAGTGAGAGAGTTCTTATCGTGGGGGACTGCAGTGAGGTTTAGAAGCTTAGTATAGCCAAGTAATTTGCCAATGGACTGCGTACCTTGTATATATGAAACCCCTACCGGGCCAGTGAGTCCCAATGGATATTATCTCTACAGTGGGCATGTCGGTCAGCTACTGACATGCTACAAATACAAAAGGGTTTTGGCTCATGTAGATGTAGTTGGAGAGACATCACTGGGAGCATTTCCTATTTGTGAGGAGTGTTAATATCTGAGCGGTCTGACTGCCTCCTAGTGTTAGTTCACTTGAGGCAGGTGAGTTGGACAGCCCTGAGATGAGCAGGGTGCTCCCGAAAGGTCAAAATGGTTAACGGATATCCTTTGGCGTTACATTATTCTACTTAACTCATGCGGGAGACACCCTATTCTGATAACCTACGATCCTCAAGAGAACCTATTGAGTGAAGCTTTCAGGCTTAACAATATTAACTTTTACTTCTGGATTCTACTTTGAATTATTGTTATCTTTATTTTGATTGTTACTTGTACTTTGAGTCTTTAGTGCAGTAGCAATCTTAGGATCCGTCTTCCCACAGAGTACCCCTCCTACTGTATATGGTTAAGACCTCTCGCTTAACGCTCTTCTGCGAATTGTTGATTGCAGACGCCTACTGTGGAAATTGTTTGAATACAATTTCCTTGTCTGATACAAGAAGCATCAGGTGGAAAGAACAATGTCTACCTTAGTGGCTATACACCATTCCTGTTCCAATCAATGCTCACACAAAGGTTTCCAAGACCTCTCGATGTTCAATGCCGGTGCGGACTTGATGGGATTGGGATGAACCTCAGTAGCAGGTTTGTTGAAGTACGAACCCACTCCTATTGCTGAGGAGTTAGTGGAGGTAGTCATCGAGAACTCATGTGGCCTCCTAGCTACCCTGACTCAAGATAACACCATGAGGCAAAGAGTTCCTGAACAGCCTTGAAGCAATCTCACATTTCAAACATTCGTCCACAACATATTTGAGCCCTATATTCTGAATGAAGTCAGCAAACGATTTCGAGAGGCCCAAGCCCAGTTTCAAAACTTTATCGAAGTTTAACAACTAAAGTTTCAAGAAGCAATAGTTAATAGTGCAAATGGATGGATCTGGGAACAGGACAATGCATTCCTTGGGCATCCAAAGTTGGTGCAGATGTTAAGGGGAAGAGTAGCAGCCCTCGAACAAGGCCGATGCAAAAACTATGACATTGACCTTGAAAATCCTATTGTGATGAGAGCAGCTCTCCTGTTGCCTTTGATGCAAGCACCCGCTGTTGACTATAGTGCGGAATTGGTAATGTATATGTTTGATGAAAGATATGAGTCCTTTCTGACCAAACTTGCATGGCAAAACAAGTGACAGCAAATCCGGCTAGATGCCCAACCACAGCAGTTTAGGGAGCAGTAACAGCAGCTTGCTCAGTCTACATCACAGCTATACCCGTTCAAAACCGCTATCGCACCAGCCCTCAGCCCGAGATGACAAACCCCCACTGCTGTTACTGGTCTGGGTAAGGCAATGACGCAACTGAAGGTTAGTAAGAAATAGAGGACTTGCACTAGTTCAGGTCGTGTTTCACCTCAACTGGTAACCCCTACTACCAATCTGCTGGCCACTACCCTTCTGGTAGTCGAGCCAAGAACCCCTGCCATTGTGGTAGAAGACGAATGTCCTTATGCAGTCACTGCGTTAACTTCATTGCCAGCAACACCTTACAATCCAGCGGCCTTTGCTCCGGCAACAGTGCCTGCGGCTCTAGCAAAGACATTCGGGTCAGGCAGGATGCGGCGGATTTCCAGGGCCATCAGTGCTGTCCACTACGGCTTATTGTTCCACTAGTTGTAGGATCAAGAGAGAGGCAGGTGAACTCACTTGGACTCATCGGATGCCTTGTTCGAGATGCGAAGGGGATCCTATCGTAGATCCCCTGAGTCCTGAGCCACCACCCTCAAAGTTGAAAAAGATCTGTTGCCCCTATTGTGATGCATCAACTCATATAGTGTTCGACGATTGTTGGGATTGTAATAAGAAATTCCCGCCCCCACCAAATACGACCAACCGACCTCCTATATCTTCGACTATGTCAATACTCCGTTCTGATAGAATGGATCAAAATAGTGAGGAAGGTTCTAGGTTGAGTGGGTATGATAGGCCTAGGACTACCAGAGGTAGGAATACCGACTGTATGGGTGGAGACCGAGGTAGAATCCCTCGCAGAGGTGGTAATAGTGCTGGAGGGGAAGATCCATGTCATTCTGGTTCATCTTCCATTAGTTAAAACTCCGACTCCCCACCTTTTGATCACCGCAAATTCCTTTAAACTCGTAAAGATCATTGGGATGAGGCGAGCAAGGCAAAGTATGATAAACGGCTAAAGTGACTTCTGAAGCTTTGCAAGAGGCAAGCGAACAGTAAGGGATCCGCTCACAAGCTCAAAAAGCCTGAGAAACTAGGGGTAGACCCTTTCGATGGTAACTCTAACGATATCCTATGTTTCATACAAGATGTGAAGATTAAGCTGAATTACTTTAGAGAATCCCTCGTGAATGATATGGATAAGATCAGCCTCATGATCACCCTCCTCAGAGCTGGCGCCAAAAATACTATTATAGCATCAATGTGTATATTAGTAAGGAAGCAGCTATCCGTGACAAAAGACTGTTTGACACAGATAATGTTCTTCCCACATGGGAAGATTTTGGGACGAGCTTGATATCTTGTATTGGTGGGCACTCAGATCAAGATCGCGCTCTTTGGGAGTTGAATGGTTTATCCATTCAGCCATGAAAAGATGGATCTATTGGTAGATCAACTGAACAGACTGGCAAATGAGTTAAAATATGGTGGGGACTATGGGAAGGATAAGCCTCAAATTGGATGACTACTAATCTGCGAAATACTTGAACTATAAAGACTCCACACCCCGAAGACTATGTTGACTATTTAAACCTTGTACGAAACACAGGTCACCAGCTAGAAGATGTCGCTTTTTTCAACTGTAAGGTTGTCAGAGCAAGAGACTCCTCTCATCATGACAAGAGTGACGATAGGCATGCTTTCACAAAGAAGCAGAGGAAGGAGAGAAAAGATTCCACCTGTCGAAATCCCAAACTTACTAACCCAGCGCTACAATCTTTCAGACGGCCAGAATCAGAACATGCACTAGCGCAGAAAGATAGAGCGCAAACTCTGATAGAGCACCGCATACAGTTGAACCAATACTCACACTGTGGAGATCCGAATCACTTCTGGTGCAAATGTCCTGCTGCCACTTCAGTTGTCGCCTTGGCCAAGCCTAATGGTAAGCAGACCTTTAATGAGGCACAACACTCACACTGTACTCTGATACCAAAACCAAGGTGCATTGAGGCTCCACCCCTTACTGTTTAAAGAGTTGAGGGAGACATTCACAAATTGGCTCCAAAAGTAGGGCAACTGGATATCGATGCGTCAAACTAGCTAAGTACTCCCCTCTAGCCTCTAGTGTTAGAAATGCACTGACTCCAGGTCCAAGCCCAGATAGCATGAAGGACGGAGATGAAGGACGTGGACCGTATGTTCCTCCCACAAAGAACCTACAAGCTGAAACCAACATGGACTATAGAAATGACTATGTGGATTGGTTTTCTTGCGGAGGCTTTGGAGATCATTACGGCTCATTCTTTGGTGTTTAAGTTGATTTTATTTCTTATCAGATTTTGTGAAAGTTTGCTTTATTTTCATAAGGAAGGAAATGGTTTTGGGCTTTGAGCTTTCGAGGAATAAGGGTTATCATTTTGATTTCATCAGGCTGGACTTGGATTAGCAATTGCAGTTATTCCGCATATTTACTTAAGGAGCGTTAAAGACCCGAAATCATCCTGGCGTCATACTAAACCCCCCAGCTATTTGAAATCCCGCAATTGTACCCAGTTGATAACTACTCATGACCTGCTGTGGCTACTCTTGTTTCGCAAGGCAAGAGATATTGAGCAGTAATCCCTAGAAAACACTACCACACACCTGACACCAACCAACATTGTTTAGCGATAAAAGACCCGCTAAGCGGTTGAGGCTTGCAGGCTCTTCACCACACAGTAGGTCTATATATGTGAATGTAAGGCTCAAGTGGAGCCACAATGGAACGAAACAGAGCGAGAGGGCTCTTTTATTCTTGGATAGTGGTGCTACGGGCGCAGTATTAACTAGCAATTGGGTTAGGAATGCCCAGCTACTATGAATACGTTGGGAGACCCCAACACCTATTTCAGATCCAAGCAGAAATTACATTCTTGGCTCTGGTCTCCACTATACAAAGACTGTCGATATATCTATTGGACATCATTTCAATAGAATGAGATTTGAGCTTGCAGATATGGCTCCAGGACATCTGAATGGTTATCTACCAATAGCGTAGTTAAAGGACCACAACCCAGATATTCATTGGGATAAGGGGACTCTGAAGTGGTACTCAAACTATTCCTAGTCCAATTGTCGCTGAAGCAACAGTCGGATACGGTTTATCACCTGTGAAGAACACTTGGCCGAGGATCCCAATAATATGTTTGTATGTGGAATGCATCTTTGGACCAGTGAAGACTCAAAAGCCATAAGTTTTAAGCTACTGCTGGAATACCAGGATTACACTGACATATTCCGCAATGAAAACATCAATGTTTTGCTGGAGCATACCGAGTATAACCACTGCCTAGACTCAATCCCAGGCTCTTACTTGCCCAAAAATCACATATACCCGCTGTGTTAGAGGGCTACACGTATTAAAGGAGTATATCAATGAGATGGAAAAGTCTGGGAAGAGCCGGAGGTCTTGCTCTGCCATACGGGCTCCAATCCTGGTTGTGTCGAAACCGGATAGCACACTTCTGTTATCTGTTGATTACAGAGGGTTCAACAAGATTCCTATTAAGAATAAGTATCCATTACCCTTGATGAACAAGCTATGTAGTAGGCTTAGGAAAGCTACAGTGTTCACCTAGTTGGACCTGAAAAATGGCTACTACCTCATCCGCATGGGGGAAGGAGAAGAATGGGAGACAGCTTTCAAGAGTCGGTATAGCTTATACAAGTATACTGTCATGCCTTTTGGACTATGTAACAAACCATCCACTTTGCAGGGAATGATCAATGATGTATTCTATGACATGTTGGATGTAGGAGTCATTGCCTATATGGATGATATCCTAATCTACTCTGAGACCATAAAAGAGCATGTTACTATGGTTAGAAAAGTGATAGATAGGCTGCGAAAGGTATTCCTATGCATTAGCATAAAGAAGTCATGCTTCCATATCAGAGAGGTAGAATTCCTTGGATACAAGATCTCAGACCATGAAATATCAATGACAACCAAGAAGGTTGAAGAAATCACAGCCTGGTCACCACCACAAAAGGTCATTGATTTACAAAGCTTTATGGGCTTTGCCAATTTTCACCGTCAGTTTATTAAGAGATTTAGTAAGATAGCCAAACCTCTACCCAACCTAACAAAGAAGGGCATCAAATGGAGTAGGACTAATGCTTGCCAAGAGGCATTCAATGAACTCAAGACAGCTTTCACAACTGGTCCTATATTAACTCACTTTGATCAAACTTGTCCAACAAAGTGGGAGACCGATGCTAGTGACTTTGCCCTGTGAGACGTCTTATCGCAGCTGTGTAAAAATGAGCCATGGCACCCAGTAGCCTTTCATAGCCAAAAGGTCGCCCCCGCTGAAGTAAATCCTAATGTTCACAATAAGGAACTGACAGCTATAGTTCCTATATTTCGTGAATGGGAATACATGTTGAGATCTGGAGAAAAACAGATAACTGTTTATACTGATCATAAGAATTTGGAGAACTTTAATACTACCAAGGTTCTCAACAGAGGACAGCATCGCTGGGCTGAATTCCTACAATCGTTTAATTTCAAGCTTGTTTGCCGCGAGAGAAGGCTAAATGAAAAGGCTGATCCACTGTCTCGGCGTAGGGACTACAGCCCTGAAGGGGGGAATAATTATGATCCTTACACTTTTTTCCACCTGCATCAGCATGTTGGTCAGGAGCGGGACATCTTGCCACCACAGGTGTTGCTGTCCTGCCAAGGATTTCGGCTATGGTCAGCGGTTAGGGCTACTATACTTCAGGCAGCAGACCTGGACCAAACCTACTTAAGGGCGAGAAGACTGTTGATACAAGCCTAAGTATCATCAAGGATTTACTCAGTTATAAAAACAGGTGGTATATCCCCAAGAAGGAGGCCTTGAAGCGAATAATCATGGAGGCTAAACATGATTCACTTATAGCTGGACACTTCGGAACCTACAAGACTATTGGTAAGGTTAGGGTAAACTTCTACTGGCTAAAGATAAATGAATAGATTATAGAGTATGTTCGCTCATGCGACGTAGGTCAACATAATAAGGTCATCCACCATAAGAGGTTGGGGCAGTTGGAGCCTATAGATGTTCCTATGCGACCATGGACCTCGATATCCATGGATTTCATTGAGGGGCTACCTAAATCCGAAGGGTATACAAAAATATGGGTTATCGTAAACAGGTTCTCAATGATTGTACATTTCATCCCTCTCAAGACAGAAGAGCATAACAAGGAACTGGCTCTAATCTTTCTGGAGGAAATCCGGCTCATTCAGTGGCTTCCAGAAACAATTATCTCTGACCAAGATACCCGATTAACATCCAAGTTTTGAATGAGCCTAATGCAAATATTGAAGGTCAAACTGATTCTCTGAACTCCGGTCTATCCAGAAACTGATAGGCAAACTGAACGGGTCAATCAAATACTGGAACAGTATTTATTTAGTTACTATTCATATCAGCTGGATGATTGGGTGTCGTTGCTCCCAGTTGCAAAGCACGCCTATAACATTTCGCTGTCAGAGTCTGCTAAGGCTAGCCCTTTTGAAATCAACTATGGATTCACTCCTCAGACGGAATGGTCAGTGATGGTGTCAGATAAACAGGAGATACACAGAGATAGTGAGCTTGTAGTGAAAGGCTGGGAAGGAACATGGCAAGAGATGCGAGAGACATTACAATGGTCACAAGAAAGACAAAGGAAATCGGATCATCAAAAAAGACAGCCTTCTCTGGAATATGTCAAACTAGAGGATGTCAGCCAATGCCGGGCAAAGAAAGCAGACCGCGTAATGTTAAATCAAGAAAACATTTGTTCAAAGAGGCCTATGATGAAGGTGGACCATAAAATGTTTGGACCATACCTGGTGAAGCAGAAAATTGGATCCAGAGCCTACGAGTTGGAATTGCCTGCACAGTGGAGAATCTATCCTATCTTCAATGTCGGGTTGTTGGTACCCTATTGCGAAGAGTCTATAGGGAGACTTCAGTTAGCGATACCAGCACCGGCCATTGTTAATAGTACCCCCAGTTATGTTGTCTCAGATGTGGTAGACAGCCGGTGGTATGGCAATCCTAACTTGAAGTTTCCTCACCGCTTTGTGTAATACTTAGTTGCTTAGGAAGGGGATGGACCCGAAGAGAATTCCTGAGAACTGTTCAAGATGTTAGAAGGTACTGCTATGTAGACCTTGGTTAATTTCCATGACAGGTATCCATTGTAGCCTAGAGACAATAGGGTTGTTGATACATCTATGCATAGAAAGAAAAGATGACACTAAGATCTGAGGACAGATTCAGAGAAGAGGGGAGTGGTGTGACGACCCTACAGATAGGTAGCTACAGTGGACTAGACTCAAGCCCATATGGTATACTCAGAGGTAACCAGATTGTGGATAGACCAGTATAGTTAGTATACGACCAGTAGGCATAAGTTGGTACAAGGGTCTACAAACTCACTTGATGACATAGGGTTAGACAGGGTAACCTAGGTAGTCCAAAGTTACCTGGCCAGGCAGGGTAACCTGCCGATAGTATGTTTGCATAAAGTTGAGGACACATAGTAAAGGTTGTACCGGTCTCCAAGGCAATATTATATGTGTTTGCGCAGACTCCCAAGCGAATACAGGCCTGATGGGTTAAAGTTACCCTACCTTGATAACATAATTTCCCTACTATGAGAACCCAGTAACTCTACTGAGGGACCCCAGTTACCCTACCTTCACCAACAATGTCATCTACCAACTTAGGGGAGCGTTATCACACTATAGACAAACTGTTAGATGTTCAGAGAGCTGTATCATATGGTATGAAACAGGCTACTGACAGAGCAGGAGTGGTCTGAACCTCCTGTTACTTTCAGGTGCTCTTTCTAACACCCCCCTGCGGCCCTAGAATTGGTACGGCACAACAGCAGTTTATGCGTGTTTAGTTGTGTGCTTCCTAGCCAAGTGAGATCCATAGAAAAGCTGCCACAACACCTTATGAGTTGTGCCCGTCCAACCGACAAGAAGCTGTTCATGGGATATATAAAGGTATAAGGGATGTGAGGGTGACGGCCTCCTGGGGTGCCACCTAGATAAGGCCTGGGAATCACCTACGGGGAGACTTGGACCTCAGGATAGTTGTATGGTTAACTGTAGAGAGCTTGGGGCAGACCGGGGAAGCTGTCAGGCTTCCAGCACAACCACCCGGACCCCAGTCCCAGGCTACCCAGTGAATTGTAGCATTACAATGGGTTATTAGTGGACTCTAGAGGTGGGAGCCTTGTCACGATTTAAGAGAGTCCTGCATGCTTGGTTTTGGATAGCGCCTATGAAGTCCAGCAGCGCGAGATTTCTTATCGTGGGAGCATGCAGTCAGGTTTAGAAGCTTACTATAGCCATGTAGATTTGCCAATGGACTGCATAGATTGTAAAGACGAAACCCCCGCTGGGCCCGTGAGTCCCAATGGATATTATCTCGACAGTGGGCATGTCGGTCAGCCACTAACATTCTACCGATAAGAAAGGGTTTTCGCCCATGCAGATGTAGTTCGCGAGAAATCAGTAGGAGCACTTCCTATTTGTGGAGAGTGATAATATCCGCGCAGTCCAACTGCCTCCTAGTGTTAGCTCACTTTAGGCAGGTGAGTTGGACAGCCCAGAGCTGCGCAGGGTGCTTGCGAAATGTCCCAATGGTTGACAGGTATTCTCTGGCTTTACATTATTCTACTTAACTAATGTGAGAAATACTCAATTCTGATTACCAACGAATCTCGAGAGAACTTATTGTGTTAAGCTTTCAGGCTTAACGATATCAAGTTTTACCTCTTGATTCTACTTTGAATTATCTTTATCTTTATTTTGATCCTTACTTCTACTTTAATTCTTCAGTCTGGTGTCAATCTTAGGCTCCATCTTCCTACTAAGTGCTCCCGTTACATATTTCTCTTTTCTCCTATGCCGGATGCCGGAATTTTCCCTTAACATATCACATGTGGGAACCACCCATAACCGGGAAACCGCCCACATGTGGCAACCATGGAAAAGCAAGTTTCCCTTTGATTAACTCTGTTAATCATTGGGATACAACCTTGAAAATTAGTCAGCAAGTACTTCCAAGTATGGAGAGTTTGAATATGTAATTATTATTTCATAATCCATAATTGGCTGTCTTGTATAATCATTTTAAGACTAATTATCTAAAATAAATCACTAATTGCTCTAAGTAGTATAAAAGTGAAAAATTTGCAAAAACTATCCTTTTTGATACATAGAGGGATTGTATTATAAGTATGAAAACTAGCTATAAATTAATGTTAAAACTTGATAACTTAGATCAAGTAAGACTTATAACCAATAGCAAGTAGAAAACAGTACACAAATTCAATCAAATTGATACTATGATTTCTGCTTATTAAGTTGACTAATTAATCGAATTTCTTAGCAGTTGCTTTGCACTTATTATTCAAACATAGTCACCTCGTTTTAGGTTAAATAGAGAGAATCTCTATTTTCTGTACTTTAATTTTTATAAGGAGTGAATAGTTATATAATAAGAGTTAAAGTATGTAAGAACTTAGAAAGCAAGTACCTAATAGGTGTAAAATATATTCTATTAGCTTGCTAGCATTAGGTAAGCATAAGATTTTATGTGTTAGTCTTGCAGATTTGAGTAACTTCATGTAATTTTCCTATATTCTGCTAATTTTCAAAACTCAGTTAGCATATATACGAAAATTCCCAAAATATGTTCTAATAATCTGATATTTTCAAACTATGCAGTCAATAGATTTCTAAAATAGATTATAATTCCTGATGTATTAATTGTAATTTATATATATAATTATGTATACACATCTAGTATAAAGAAAAGTCATTACTAGTAGATGTACAATAATTAGTTTATAATATATTGAACAACTAAATAACAGCTTAAATATAAGTTTTAATCTCTATTGTATAGTTTCCACAATGACTACTAAGATTTGAGTAGTAATTCAAGAATATCGAAACCATAAACCCTATAATCTCTGGTAAACTGAGTAGTATTGATAGATAAGAGATATTAGTTTTAAATATGTATGGTTCCGGAAGACTAGACTGTGTACTAACTTTCTAACAAAAAATGTGACAATTTTGCCCATAATGCCAAGTGTAACACCATGCACTATTTCTCAAATTTGTAGGGTTTGAGACCCACAACTCAAATTCCCATTACATAAGCCAGTATTATATAAGCTGAGAGCCTTCCAGGCAGATATTAATTGTGTGTTTAATTCAGAAGAGAAATAAGTTAATAATATTATACATGTAATTCAGATTCAGATATCCGCCGATGGGAGGAGTATCTAGTAAATACATGCTTTTTAAAATCTGGAGATCCATAAAGCAGATTATTCCGGTAAGCATCCCTCATTCTAAAGACACGTTGATAGTACTTCCAAATCAATTTATTTGAAACCTGTGCTAAAGCGTCAGGTACAATTCTTACCAGTGCTGGATAGCTGTATTCACAATTTGCCCGTGCATACACCTTTGTACTACCTCAGAAATATTCAATAAAATTTAGCTCGCAATGAAAAGATGGGTAGAAAACTACCAAATGGCCAGCAGCCTCCAAGGTTTCCTGCAATTCCCCCTTTTGAGCCTGAAAGTCAGGTGGTAACGAAAGCAGCACTCGAGCACAGCAATCAGAATTGCTTGCATCCCTGTATGATGGCTTGGGCTTCCATTGTCCAGGCTTGTCTCCAGGAATCGTACATTGAGTTAGCAGTTTCCGGTTGCTAGGCCAAAGGCCACGTTCTTCTAATACAAGTTTAAGACCTTTTAATCTACCCTCTGGTAGTGTCATCTTTTGTTGCTGGATTATTGTAGCATCATCAGACTGTGTAAATCATCCATCGCGTATTGGAAGTGTATTTTTACCCCTAGGAGTAAGATTCATATTGCCAGATTGAAGGGCATTCAGGGCATATTTTTGGTGGTTCTTTGCATTGTGAAAGGCAAACAACCCTTGACAGCCGGAGAATGAATTTTCAAATAGTCGCAAAACCTTCTTGGTGTAACAGGTTTATTCCTGTCTAACGAAAATATAGTAGGACCTGCAATAGACCTGCTATCGCTGGTATTAAGGGAGGCTTCAGGGAACCGGAAGTAAGAGATAATAGTTGAAAAACAAATAGAACTAAGGGATTGCCGGTCAACCAAGTGTATTCTTAGACTGAAGGTCTGTCGAAGTCTGCTGTCTCCTGCTAGCCAGGAGACTGGTTTAAATACAAAACCCAAGAGCAATAGCCTTCCTGCAATCACCATCATTACTAGTAGCTGCGCACATACCGCAATCCTGTAGTCCTGCAAGGCCCAAGAAAGAAACAAACAAACAAACAAAGCTCAGCCTTCATCAGTGTTACATGACCATTCCATACCCAGAATCCTAAATATAAACTTCCAGCATGGTAAACTAAACATAGCAATACGATAGCATAAACTATCTGACTCAGAGATAGTGGCGGAGCTAAAATCAAATCAAATAAACCAAATATAAATCAACTAAACATAGGAGATCCTGCACTGCCTGCTCCTGTGTACCGTTACCGGAACATGTACACATGTTACACTCGGCAAGCTGTTTTAGCATCAGCTCACCAGTCCACCAGATATCACCACCACACTTCAGGATTTCTGCAGCTTCATCACCTCCTGGTCTACGAATTGCCGTCAGATAGTCAGAGACATGTAGCCCCTGTCCATATCCCTGCTTTCGAATTAGAGCCCGATCCTCATGCATCCAGATTTTCCTGTGTCCATTGTTTGAGTTGAAAGTTGACTCATCATGAGTAATAAACACCAGTTGCTTTCTCCATTCTCATAGGCCTGAGGAATGAGCTGGAAATTCTCATCCCACTCCATCATTCTAGATTTCCAGGCAGCCATCTGTGGGAAGAAGACAGTATCCCCATATTTCTTAACATCCTCTCTCTCGTATCTACCTTTGTATATTCCTTTGCGAACCTCCTTCCAGTTTCAGCCAAGCATCGCAAGCCATCCTCGAGGAGACCTACTTGATAGTGTATTCTTAATCCTGCGATGAATACCAGTGATTGAAAGGTTTCGGAAGAGTGGCTGGTGTAGTGTTCATTATGGGGTGGGGCGGGGCGGGTTTTCACTCGCCAGACTCCACTCTTATACGGAGCCGGGGGGTATGTTTCGGGTAATCCCCGCACCATCCCCATCTGGGGCCCACCTGCACTCATTCCCTGAATGGACCCCGTTTGTTACCACCTATTTTTAATGGGGGCCCTTGTGGGGTATGGGTAGGATGGGGGCCTGAGCGGGGCCACGTGCAGGGAAGGCCGAAAAAGACAGCCCGCTCCAGGCCGTTGAGTGGAGCGGGGCGGGGACAACCGGTGGGGGCCTGCGTCTTTCGGGACAGTCTCTCCCTTAATGAACTCTAAGCTGGGGTATACCAATTTCGATATTGTAGGTTGTAGTCCAGTAATTTGTTATAGCTTGAGCAAGCCCAGCAAAATCCATTCCTGTTTTTCATTGTTAAGTTCAATTCAGAAATATTCATTCATATTAAGAAACAAGGGAAGAGGAAATATACCTTCACCCGCAAGAAATATAGATTCTCTAACTGCAAGCATAGTGCCCTCATCTGATAGCCAACTGGCTGCTTTAACGTGTCAACCTTGCTTGGAAACAGGGAGTTTCCTATATCGAATATAAACAACCTCCTGCTGCAAGATCCCTTTCTCACCGGAGTTCCCCATCCTCCAGCATTGGCGACAAGAAGTGCAAGTTCAGTTCGTGTTTGACGCTTTGTAATCGGGGCAATTGGTATACGTTGGAGCTCTGCTGTTTGTCATTCCTTCTCTGCTTTGAGCTGCAGCTTTATAAAACTATATAGCTGAATATTCCAATTAAGCTGAAGGCCAGTTCCACAGGTTCCCTGATTCTTTCCAGAGGATTTTATCGCTGTCCTTAATGGATGTAAGGGTTACTCAGAATTTCCTCCTTGAGGACCCTGGTTTGATGACTAAGTCGTGGCCATTCTGAATAGGGTTTTTTGCGCAATTCCTGGCCATCAGCATGTACTGCTGGATCCTGCAAAGAGGAGTGAGTTGCAGATCAGTCTATGGTTCTTAAAATCACTTGTTGAGCGACTTGTTCCTTTACTTCAGTTTACTTTTTAGTAGAATACCAGCCGCGCAAGCATTCTTTGCCACTAAGAGGTACTCATTTCTCATATCCAGACTGAATTTGCACTCTTTGACAGTACGCTCTGGTTTGTTCTCGTGAGGGGTAGGTTTTGGTTGCTGGAGATACTATACTGGCAGAGTGTATATTGGCAACTTGAATAGACTGAGCCTGGACCTGTTGGCGAATTCGATACTGGCTGACTCTTTCTTTCCCGGTAAGTGGTTTCATTTTGGGACCCTAAATGGCACGATTCGTCCTTTAGCGATATCTTTGAACACGCTCGCGGGTTGCTGCTCTCTTTACCTCCATTTGTAGGATCGTTTCTGCTGATTCAGTATCCATTGTATTGGTTGTAATCGAATATGCGAAGGAGGAATTTTGAATGAAATAGACTGAGTGATTGTGAATAAATAAGTATTATATCATACTAAGTAATAAGTTATCAAAAAAAGAAAATAGATTACTAATATCTTTATAAGTCTAACATTATTAAATTAATATAGATAAATCACAAATTTCCACTCATTTTATGATTTTTTCTTTGGCTGAGAAACCTTTAACGGTTAGGGAATAATATTTTGGAAGTGTTACACTTGTCGTTACAGGCACAATTGTCATATTTTTTGTTAGAAAGTTAGTACAGACTCTAGTTTTCCGGAACCATACTAGATCAAGTAAATGTCTAATAATATCTTACAAATAACATATCATATTTTACTAGAACTATGAATGCTATAAAAATACATTTTAGGCTATTTGGCAGCTTTATTTGCAAAGATTACTCACAGTTTAGCTACTAAGATGCAAATCTCTATCTTGGATAAACACTAATGCATTAAATGTTAAAAACTTCTATGTTTAGCCTTAAACTTTATGTAGAAACTAAAATAATCATAATAAAGTATATTACAATGAAATGAGCCTGTCCTAATAGAAATTCAAAAATGGGGCATTATGGTTCAAGGTGGGGAAGTCCAAGGCAACCAACATGACCTACAAAAAATGGTTGGAGAAAACATCACTTTTATGAACTGACAAACTTTAAACCACTACTACCCATTCAAGAAAAATTCAAATATTAATTAAACACATGTAAAATTTACTGCAACACTAATACCTTTATACTATAAAAGAAGATTTTAGAAATAAGCCTAATTACCTAGTTTTCTGTGCATTGTTATTTTGGATCCAGGTGGACGACCCCTTCTCTTAGAAACATTTGTCAATACCTTCTTATCTCTTGCAAGCATCTTCTCAGTAGTCTTCTCTTCCATTTTCTCCAAAGCCATATTAGTTATTGATGATTTGGATCTATTGACATTACCTGAATGCTTGATTCTTTCTGTCTTTACCAACTGATCTTCTTTCATAGTAGTATAATAATATGAAATTTAATAGCCAAAGAGACAAGATTCTATATTACTGTATACTTAATTGATGTTTGAATCAATACTTAAATACACACGGTAATTTTAATTACATTTCCTATTGTCTTTTCCTTGTAATACAGACATCATAGCATATCACTTGTATTATATAAGCAAAGAATATTGGTAGCATGTAACACCAGTATAGGAAATAGGAGAGGGGCAAATAAATGCAACCAACTTCAAACTGAAATAGTGTAACAAGGAGTTGACTTTACAACATAATTTTTCATGCTATAAAATCCCAAGAAGCTAAGCTTATTTTACATGGAAAAAAGTGAGTTTCTCAAATTTACAGATATTTTCACATAAAATGTTCTACAGAGGTCGTTAGATGGTAAATAATATTTTCTGAACTGCTGAATATATACTCTAGATGGCTAGCTATGTGGCTAAGCCAAAATAAATCATTTGTTGTTGTGGCCCGATGTGAGGTGGTAGCTTCGGCGTGAGGTATTCCGACGGCTAAGACCTTGATCGTAATTATATCGGAGAACTCGTTAAGACGACACGGGTAATGTAGGCTAGATATAATAATTCGCTTCGGTATAGATCGTCGAAGTATTGGTAACGATATAAAAGTGTAGAATAACTTATTATATTGATAAGATCTCTTCTCCGTGCTTGTTGATCTCTATCTACTCCGGGCTCTTGCCCGCCTCTTATACCCTTTCCCGGG
>Ga0307513_10000895_pt1 | contig 43051 bp, 46 predicted proteins | sample 15_EM_MG_FD_202174 | JGI IMG/M metagenome (GOLD analysis project Ga0307513, IMG submission 202174) | Populus trichocarpa ectomycorrhiza microbial communities from riparian zone in the Pacific Northwest, United States - 15_EM | ecosystem: Host-associated > Plants > Roots > Unclassified | place...
AGGATTTGGCGTACTTTTGCTTCGCTGAGTTTGGAACGTCTGAAATACCGATTTTTCTGAATCACCATAGGAACTTAGCTCATCTGTTGATGAACTTTGCTTCCTAAGCCCCTGTTTTAATAGCAAATCCAACCGGCACTTGAACGTGGCGCGTGCCTGCGCCAGAATCTCCGGCATGGCCACCACTGCAACATCTCCTGTCCATGACACACCCACCCTGCGCATCGGCGAGCTCGCGCGCCTGAGCGGGCGCAGCGTGCACACCATCCGCTGGTACGAGGCGCAGCGCCTCATGCCCGGCGCCGCGCGCGATGCCGGCGGCAGGCGCGTGTTCTCGCAGGCGCATGTGGAATGGCTGGGCCTGATCAGCCGACTGCGCGCTTCGGGCATGAGCGTGCGCGACATGCAGGCCTATGCGCGCCTGGTGCGCCAGGGCAAGGCGGCGCTGGCCGACTGCCGCGAGCTGCTGCTGCAGCACCGCATCAAGGTGCAGCAGCGCGCGGATGAACTGCGAGACGCCGTGGCCCTGGTCGACCACAAAATTGCGATGTACGACAAGTGGCTGGCGCGCGCTGCCACCGGCGGCAAACCCTAGCTCAAGCGGGCGCGTCCAGCGTCGCGTCCATCATCTGCGTGTCCATGTACTCCACCAGCTCTTTGAGCTTGCCACCCTCCAGCCGGCAGACATAGCAGTAGGTGTTGTTGTAGGGCTTGCCTTTTTTGGTCATCACCTTGCCGCGGCACTCCACCGCCACCATGTCGCCGTCGGCGATGAAGCGCTGGGCGGTGTTGGTGTAGGTGTCTGCAAACTGCGCAAACAGGGGGCGGAACAGTTCTTCCCGCACCACCTGCTTGCCCTCGTAACGCCGCGACCAGGCCGTCTGGCCCGGCAGGATCCAGCAGAAGTCATCAGCCATCGCGTCCACGAAGGGTTTGCCATTGCCCTGCGCGAGTTCGGCAAAGATGGCTTGCATCAGCTGCCGGTTGTTTTCCGTCGGACTTTGAGAACGGTTTTGCGTATTCATGTCAGGTCCTTTTCATGCAAAAAAGTGAAAGAAGCCCTGATTGGAAAAGCTCGAGTGCACTCGAGGTCAAGCCCCGGCGGAGAATTCGTGAGCTGCCCGCCGTTTTGATTCACACTTCAGCCTGCCCGGGAGGCGCCATCAACCATGACCACCCCCGCACCTGATGGATCCACTGCGCCCGGCAAGTCCGGCGCGGCGAAACGAACACTCAGTTGTAGCGCAGGGTGTGATAAGTGAGGACGGCCCCAGCTCCCAGGATAGGCACCAGGCACGCCGGCGCGAAGCTGGCAAAAAACCAGACTCCGAATTCCACTGCACTTTCGAAAAACAACTCGCCGTGGTTGGGATCGAAAAAGAAAACAGAATCCCTCACCCGCCGGACACCGACCGCATGGGCGCCCAACGCACCTCGCGCAATCAGGATGGTGGACTGGGCGCCCAGCACCAGAACACTCAGGGCAGCTGCAATTCCGGCGCCTGCTGGCCCCGCAGTCAGGCCGCCGTGAGCTGCGAAGCCCAAGCCGCCCATGACGGTGGTCGTCGTTGTGGACCAGGGCCCCGGCGGGGCATACACGGCCACTGTGTGGGCCAGTACACCAGGATGCCCGCCACCGGTCAAACCCACCCAGGTCACGTAGGCTGTCATGGGATGGGCACGCCAGTTGTGCAGCCACTCCATCGTCATGGCCAGGCAGCACCCACGCGGTGCACCGACCACCGGCGCCACTACCAGCAGGAACGCAGCATGGGTGGCCTGGTTGAAATCGAAAGTGCGATGGGCGCGAAGGCCGGTGAGCGGCGCGGCACCGCCAGCGGCGCAAACAACACTGAACATGGAGATCCTTTTGATAGCGCAATAGCAGGGGCAGGAGAAGCGCCACGCGATTCTAGGGACGCGGCAAGCAGCGCGCATCCTTCGAATGGATGGACTCACCATCGCAGCCATCGGAAAATCTGTAACTTATTCCCCCCGGCTAGCGGGGAGAGGCCTGGCCGGTACTCCGCGGGCATGGAGATCGCCGGCAGCTTTGAGTGCCGCAACGTGGCGCTGCCCGCATCCTGCCGCTGATGCCCCAGTAAAAAGCCTTGCAGATCTGCTCAGGGTTCGGAGGTGACGCGTGCATCCGGCAGCACAGTTGCCGGCAACTCACGCGGTGTTTCGGCAGACGGCTCCGCGCGCCAGGACGGCATCGGTTCGGGCAGCGATGTTGCACCCGTCGGTAATTCGACCACCGGTGCCGGTGCGGCGGGTTGAATCTGGATGTTCAGATACTTGATGGGCGGTGGTGACATCTGGCCCGACGCGAATGGCTGAATGCCCGGGGCACTGAGCGTCTGGGCAGTGCCCGGGGCCAACGCCGGCTCGGTGCCGTTCAGTTCCACCAGCGGCATGCCCGGCGCCAGCGGGTCTTGGCCGGTGGGCGGCGCAGCGGTGCTCATGCCGGCAGGGGCCGACAGTTTGGCGCGTACATCCAGCACCTTGGCCTTGAAAGCCGCCTGGAAAAATTCACCCACCACCGGCAGCGCGCTCTGCGCACCCGGCCCCCAGCGGTTGCCCATGGTGACGCGGTTGTCGTTGAAGCCCACCCACGCGCCGGCCACCAGTTGCGGATGCATCAGGATGAACCAGCCGTCGGTGTTGTCCTGCGTGGTGCCGGTTTTTCCCGCCACGTCGGCGCGAATGTCGTAACGGCTGCGAATGCCGGCACCCGTGCCCTGCTCCACCACGCCGCGCATCACGTCCACCAGCATGTTGGCTGCGTGGGTGGACATGGCAGCCTGCGCCACCGCGGGCTGAAACTCTTCCAGCACCCTGCCGTTGCGGTCTTCCACCCGCGTCACCGCCATGGGCTCGACATAACGGCCGTCGTTGGCCAGCGTGCTGTAGCTGGCCACCATTTCCTTGAGCGTCACCGGGCTGGTACCCAGCGCGAGCGACAGCACTTCGTCAAGCTTGCTCTGGCGTACGCCCATGCTGCGTGCCAGCGCGGCCACGCGTTGCGGGCCCACCACCTGCATCACCTGTGCGGTGATGGTGTTTCTGGAATACACCAGGCCTTCGCGCAGGGTCATGGGTGCGCCGCTAGCCCCGCTGCCGTCCGACGGGCGCCAGAAGGTGCCGTCGCCCAGCGGGATATCCACCGCCTGGTCCATGAAGATGTCGTAGGGGCGCGAGCCGTTTTCATAGGCGGCGCCGTACACAAAAGGCTTGAAGGTCGAGCCCGGCTGCCGGCGCGCCTGCGCCACGTGGTCAAACTGGTCGCCGGCAAAGTCGCGGCTGCCGACCCACGCCAGCACATGGCCGTTGGCCGGGTTCAGAGCCAGGAAACCGGCCTGCAGGCGTGTCTTGTCTTCACGCAGCTTCTGCAGGTAAGGAGCATCCACCAGCAGCTGGCGCAGCACCTGCTCGTCGGTTTGCCCGGTCGCCCGTGCGGCCTTGTATTCGGCAGAGTCGCGCACAAAAACCAGCATCAGTTCGCGCCTGGCACCCTTGGCCGCCCAACCTGATTTTTGTGCCCACTCGGCATCGGAGATGGCTTGCAGCTTGTCGGCCTGGCGCGTCACCGCTTCGTTAGCCATGGCTTGCAGGCGCGAATCAATGGTGGTGCGCACTACCAGCCCGTCGGCGTAGATGTTGTAGCTGTTGCGGTCGGCCCATTCAATCAGCCAGCGCCGCAGCTGCTGGGTAAAGTGCGGCGCCGGGCCCAGCTCGGGCTCCTGCCGCTCGAAGGTGACGGCCATGGGCATCTGCTTGAGTGCAGCCAGGTTGGCAGCCGGCAGTTTCTGGTGCCGCACCATGCGGCTCAGCACGATGTTGCGCCGCTGCAGGGCCCGCTCGGGATTGAGCACGGGGTTGTAGTAGCTGGTGCCCTTGAGCATGCCGATCAGCGTGGCACTTTCCAGCACGTCCAGCGTGTCGGCGGTTTTGTCGAAGTAGGTGCGCGCCGCCATTTCGATGCCGTAGGCGTTGTACAGAAACGGCACGGTGTTGAGATAGGTTTCAAGAATCTCGTCCTTGGAATAAACCGCCTCGATCTTCAGCGCCGTGATGGCCTCCTTGATCTTGCGCGTCATGGTGCGCGCACGGCCGATGTCTTCGGGATAGAGGTTGCGCGCCAGTTGCTGGGTGATGGTCGAGCCGCCCTGTACCTTGCCTCTCAGCGTATTGGCCGCCGCAGACAGCGTGCGCCGCACGTCCATGCCGTGGTGCTCGTAAAAGCGTGCGTCTTCGGTCGAGATCAGCGCGGCCATCACGTGTGGCGAAATATCGGCCAGCTTCACCCAGTCGCGGTTGGCGCGCTTGAACACCGTCAGTTCCTGGCCATCAGCCGACAGAACGACAGAAGGTTTCGCCGCCTTGGCCTTGTGCAGGTCGTCAATGCTGGGGGTAAATGGAATCAGCGCCAGCACGTACAAGAACAACACAACAGGCACCGCTGCCAGTCCCCAGGCCATGCCGCGCAACGTGGGGTGGCGCAAGCCTGAAACGAGGGAGGCACCGAACTGCTTGAGACGGGAAGGAATGGAGAGCGTTTTCATCTGTGACGAGCTTGAGGGGCACCACGAAACCGGGCTGTAGGACGGCAGGCAATGCGGCCATCGGCTGGTGCGGGCAACACCAGGGCGCCGGAAGAGCGCGCAAGGGCTGGTGAAGCAAAATTTATGAGCCAAACTGTGCTTTGGCCCTTATTCTGTAAGCGTTGTCTGCTACATATTTTATAGCGTAACACTTCCGCAGTACGTGCTGTCCGCTCAAGCACAAAGGCCCACCACGGTCAGGCGGCCGCGACTCTGGCCTACACCCCCGACGGCCTGCCTGCCCTACGCTGAATTTATAAACCCCCAGAGGAGTTAGTTATGACCCAACCCGGTGCAGAACCCGAACGCATCAACATCAACAACCTGGCCAACTGTGCGCAGTGGGCTAAAAAACTCAATGTCACCGACGAACAGCTGCGCGAAGCGATTCTGGCCGTGGGCGACAAGGCCACTGATGTGGAGATGCATCTCAAGGGCGTGCGCAGCACTACCAACGCCGATCGCGTGCGTGACCTTCCGTGACGCGCCACCGCCCAGCCCGGCGCCGTCCCAGCCTTGACGCCAACAACAGGTTGCCGTGATGGAATCTTTCCTGGGCAGCGCACTGCACGGGGCAGCGGCTTTTCTTCTGGGCCTGGCCACCCTGCTGGGCCTGGTCATCTGGTCCATCAAGCGGCACCACAGCCCCAAGCTGAAGATCGAATGCAACGTCTCCATTGACGAGCTCATTCCCTCACTGGCCGGCCTGACCCTGGGCACCGCCGTGGGCGGCAATTCGGTGGAGCTTCTGGAAAACGGCGCTTTCTTTGACGTGCTGATTGAACGGATAGACGCCGCGCAGAAAACCGTGCATTTCGAAACCTTTCTATGGAAGGAAGGCCTGTTGGGCCAGCGCATGGCCGACGCCCTGTCAGAGCGAGCCAGGGCCGGCCTGACAGTGCGTGTGCTGCTGGACGCCACGGGGTCCAAAAAGATAGGCAAGGCCGCACGCACGCAGATGAAGGAAGCCGGCTGCAAGCTGGTTTTCTTTCATGAAAGAGCACTGCACAACATTGGCGTGATGAACGACCGCGACCATCGCAAGCTGGCCGTGATCGACGGCCGCGAAGCGTTTGTGGGTGGCCATTGTGTGGTGGACAAATGGCTGGGCAACGCCGAAGACGGCAAACACTTCGCCGACCTCAGCGTGCGGCTGCAAGGCCCCATCGTGCACAGCGTGCAGGCTGCCTTCAGTGAAAACTGGGGTGGGCAGACAAGCGAGCTGTTTGTAGGCGACGACGTGTTTCCGGCGCTGGAGCCGGTGGGTGACGTGACCATCCACGCGGCCTATGCCAAACCCGAGGGCTCCGCCCCGGCGGTGAAAATTCTTCACCACACCGTGATCTGCCTGGCGCAAAAGCGCATCTGGATCCAGAACCCCTACTTCATCCCCGAGCCCGAAGCGATTGACGCATTCGGCGAAGCCGTCAAGCGCGGCGTCGATGTGCGCGTGATGATGCCTTCGACCAGCGGCTCGGACAACCCCATGGTGCAGCACGCCGGTCACCGCAATTTTGAAAAACTCCTCAAATGCGGCGTGCGCCTGTTCGAGTATCCGCACACCCTGCTGCACCAGAAGGTGATGACAGTGGACGGCGTGTGGAGCGCCATCGGCTCCAGCAACTTCGACGACCGCTCCTTCGACACCAACGACGAGATCACCCTGGGCATCAAGGACGCCGTCCTGGCGCAGCAACTGGACGCCGTGTTTGAAAAGTACGTCCAGCGCTGCGAAGAGATCGACCTCAGGGAATGGCAGCAGCGTGGGCTGTGGCACAAGTTCAAGGACAACATGTTCTACGTATTCAACGAGGTGCTGTAAAACGGCTTCCGCTGGAAGTTGACAGTCAAAAGTGCTCCCAGCCCTTTTCGCACGGACATCAATAGCTTCGTTTTTGATAGCAAATTGGAGTTGAACTCATGGTGAACCTCCTGGCTTCGGCGAGCACTTCATCCATGCAGCACAATGGCGCGATTGATGACAACCCGGCCAACAGAGGCCAGTACCAACCATGTCAACCAGCATCGACAAAGAAGAAACAGTGCAGTTCGCACTGCAGGCCGAATGGGCGCAGTGGCTGGACAAACACCACGGCGACTCCACCGGTGTCTGGCTGCGCCACGCCAAGAAAGGCGCGCCGGTCTCTACCCTCTCTTATGCCGAGGCCCTGGAGGTGGCCCTTTGTTTCGGCTGGATAGACAGCCAGAAAAGAACCGACAACGAACACTTCTTCCTGCAGCGCTGGAGCCCGCGCGGTGCGCGTAGCCCCTGGTCCAAAGTCAACCGCGACAAGGCGCTCGGCTACATCAAGACTGGCTTTATGCAGTCAGCCGGCCTGGTAGAAATTGAACGCGCCCGCAAAGACGGGCGCTGGGATGCGGCCTACGACCCACCAAGCCAGGCCAAAGTGCCCGCTGACCTGCAAGCCGCTCTCGATGCGCATCCCGGCGCATCCGGCTTTTTTGCCACGGTCAGCGCACAGAACCGGTACGCCGTGCTGTTTCGGGTCCAGGGCGTCAAGAAACCTGAAACGCGCGCCCGGCGCATCGAGCAGTTTGCACAGATGCTGGCGCGCGGCGAGACCGTCTACCCGCAAGGCAAAAAGAAAAAAGCCTGACGGGCCGTCAGCGGTGCGGAGCGCCCGCTCTCCCCCGAATTGAGGATGACAGCCGGGGCAGGCCTTGGGATACTGTTGCCAGCCAACCGCCAACCGGGCGTTCCAGAGTGAAGGCTGGAAATCCGTCACTTCCTCGCATCGGAAACACATGCCTCGTACCGTCGTCATCGGCACCGGAATTTCGGCCGCCGCCTACCTGTTGTCGGCCAACCGCAACCTGGGCACGGTGTTCGGCACGGGCGGGCCAGACCTGTGGAAACAGATCGCGCCCACCCACAAGATGGGGCAGCCCGCTCCCTTGTTGACAGGCAACCTGCTGGCCGGGCCGCGGGGGTTCATTGCACGGCCGCAACCCGGCCACACGCCCTTCATGCTGGCAGGCAACTTTGCGGACCTGGTGGACCACCACTTCAAAAGCCACACGCATTTCCAGTTCCCCGGCTCCCTGGTCGACAGCATCAGGCGCCTGCCGAACGGGCAATATGAGGTGCGTGGACGGGTGTGGGGCGCGCGTCTGACCATTTTTTGCGACAACGTGATCATCGCCGTCGGGCCCGGGCCTTCGCGCCCGCTGATGGTGGGCGAAAACGGCGATATTGGCGTGGACGTGCGAGGGCTCGACGGCTACGTCGTCGGTGGCACCGAATTCATGTCGCCCACCTGGCAGATGCCGCAAAGGGAGGCCATGCGCGGCAAAACCATTGCGGTGTATGGCGGCTCTGCCACCGCAGCATGGGTCGTCGAGCTGGCGCAGATGCGCGGGATGAACGTGGTGCGCTGGTTCACGCGCCCGGGCGGTGGCGACGGCGCCTGGAACGTCGACGTCCGCTTCGAAGCCGCCTTTCCTGCCGGCTCACGAAACACCGAAGTCCAGGAAGGCACGCGGGACCAGCGCGCCGTGCTGAAGCTGACCGACATCAAGATCATCCGACCGCACAACGACGTGCCATTTCTGGGCCTCAAGTTCCTGGACCAGCGCGACCAGGTTGTCAGGCTTCCGGTGGATTTGCTGGTGTACGCACTCGGGGCCGCGCACACCAGGGACACCGGCATCCGTGCGATGCTGGACCGCGACATACAGGCCCAGCTGGTGGCCTACTACGACCGCAACCTCGCCATCTGCGCCAGGCCTTCGCTGCTGGCCGTGGGCACCAGCGACAGTTCGTTGATGATTGTGGGTTCCGCCATGTGCAGCGTGGCCGGTTTCGGCAATGACATGACACTCCAGGGCGACCCGACAAAAACACTCGCCACGCTTGGCCGCTACACCGACATCAGCAACTCGCTGCCGCCGGCCGCACGCCCGCCGGAAGGCATCGGCATGATCATGGCCGGCATCGAAGCTTTGAACGAATTCATGCCCGTCAGGTCGACCGGGGGACTGATCGGCGCCTACCGGAAACCGCACGGCCAGGGCATTGCCTTTCATGACCTCGCCTTTGTGTGGAACATCAACTACAACACCAGCAACCGGACCCAGCTGGCCGCGTTTCTCGCAGGCACCACCAATTTACGGCCCTTTGCGGCCAACGTAGCCGTGGCGCTGATTGTCAAACTGCGCACCCGCGCCGGCAACACACTGGGGCTGAGCGACGCGCAGGCACAGCTGATCATCTGGACGGCGCTGTGCTACTCGCACGCCCTGGCAGCGTTGAACCCTGACCTGGAAGCCATGCGCCTGTGGTCAGACCGGCACCATGGCGCCGACAGGTTTGTCGACATGTGTGTGGACTACATGACCACCGAGTACACACACGTTGCCTGGTGGACGCATCATGGGATCAGTTGCTGAGGCGTCATGCCGGCTTGCCTGCGCCTCGGTGGGCGGTGTGGCATGGATCCCGGATCAAGTCCGGGATGACCACCGTGTGGTGCTTCAGCCTTTCGGAGTTTTGCGCTGTTTGCGCGCCACATACCAGCGCGCCAGGCGCTCCACCAGCACATCCACCCGGCCCTTGAGCCCGGGAGCCACCGGCGGCGCGGCGTGCAGGTCGATCTGCTGGCCGCCGGCCTTGTACATCTGCACAAACATGTCCAGCACCTTCTGGCGCACCATGCCGCGCAGCGGAATGTGGCTCATCATGCCGTAGGTGGCGGCGCTGCCTTCCCGCGCCAGCGCCGGGTTGGCCTTGACGGTGGCCACGGCTTCCTTCAGGTCGCGCAAATACGCGTCCACTACAGCCAGGTGTCCGGCAGTGATCATCGCGTGCAGGCCGTCGGGCTTTTGCAGGCGGTTCACCGTCCAGCCTTTTGCATCCATCTGGTCGCCCACCGCATAGATGTTCACCGCGGCATCACGCGAGCCATAAGCCAGCAGCGGGCCGCTGGGTTCACCCATCACATACAGCTCGGGCATGGCTCTGATGGTTTCGCGCATGGTGTCAAAGGCCTGCAGAGTCTGCGTGGCCAGCGCACGGTAGCCTGACTGGCCGAAATGCTGCATGGCCGCCCAGGCTGCCGCATAGGCGCCGCCGGGCCGTGTGCCCAGCAAGGCCGGCGAGGCGAACACACCGCCGGGCCAGTCTTCGTAGACAAACATCTGGTGGCGCAGGTAGTCCAGGTTGCGGTAGGTGATGGTGGAGGCACCCTTGGCCGCAAAGCCGTATTTGTGGATGTCGGCCGAGATCGAGGTGACGCCCGGTACGCGGTAGTCCCACAGCGGCAGCTCGCGCCCGTTCATGGCCATGAAAGGCAGAATGAAGCCGCCCACGCAGGCATCGACATGCAAGGGGATGCCGCGCTCCTGCGCAATAGCACCCATGGCCTCGATCGGGTCGATGCTGCCGTGCGGGTACTCGGGCGCCGAGCCGAGAATCATCACCGTGTTGCGACTCAGGAGGCCCGGCAGCTTACGCACATCGGCATGCAGCAGTTCGTCCAGCGGCAGCAGGCGCACCTTGACGCTGAAGTACTCCGCGGCCTTGAACCAGGCCACATGCGCCGTGACAGGCAGCACCATCTCGGGCCGTTGGATGCCGCGCTGGCTGCGCGCCATGTCGCGGTAGGTCTTGACGGCAAGCAGGCAGCTTTCGGTGCCGCCGGAAGTAACCACGCCGCACACCTCGGGCGTGCCGTGGAACAGCTCGGCCACGGCCGCGATGATTTCCGTCTCGAAACGCTTGAGGCTTTTGAAGGCCGTGGGGTTGAGCCCGTTGGCCGACGAAAAAGCCTGGTACGCCTCACCCATGAAAGCGTCGTGCTCTTCGCCCAGGTAATACACCAGGCTCCATAGCCGGTTGGCCTTGTAGTCCGGGTCCTGTGCGCCGTAACTTTTGAGCTCGGCCAGCACCTCGGCTTGCGGTCGGCCTTGTTCAGGCAATGAAGTAGTCGTCAAGGCGGGGCTCCGTCAATACACAGCGTCGTGGTCGCCCACGTTGATGGGAATGATTTGCCGATCTTGAATCAATAGCTCCAGCGTGATGCGGTACGAGAGATTGATGGACACCGAATGCAAGCCATCGAGTCGCCCGGCCAATGCATGCAAACGCAAACTGGGATGGTGGGGATTGATCTCAAGCAGTTGCAGCGTCTTGAGATATTGCTTTTGCACGTCTGGATGCCGCTTCAAGAACCGTACCGCACGTTTGACGTACTGGTCGGTAAACACAAGCTGAAAGCTCATGCGGCACGCTTGGTCGTCTTTTTTGCAGTCTTTTTGGCAGGCCGTTTCTTGAGCGGCGCTTCAGCCGGCTTGGCGGCCAGCGCGGATACGCGATCCACATGGGCCGCGGCCGTCTCCAGTACAAACCTCCCTGCCGCCGTATCCGCCTGGCTTTGCGCCAGCGCAGCGTCCAATTCGCATTCACGCAGGTAGTGGTAATGCGCAACGTCCATCACCACATAGCGGTCTTTTCCGCGCACCGAAATCATGGCCTCGGGTTGCTTGGCCAGCAACGATTCGATGGCGGCCACGCCCCGGGTTTTCAGGTCATTGGCGGTCAACTGGGTCATGGCGTTCCTTTGTCGGGCGGTTTCTTGGCAGGATTAACAGTTTGATTATAAATACTTATAAAAGTACGTTCAATAGCACTATTAAAAACCCTACCCTACCCTGCCTCAAATCTCAATTTTCAGGTGCCTGTCGTTGCCTGGCACGCCGGCGGCTGAGCAGCCAGATACCCAGCATCAACAGCAGAAACACCGGCACCAGCCAGCCCTGGAAACGCTGCACCAGTGCCAGGATTTCTTCCCAGCGACCGCCCACGTAACGCACGCCGTAAACCAGCAGGGGCAGTTCCACCAGCGCCGCCACGCCGTCAAAAATGAACAGATGGCGGTAAGGCATCTTGAGCGAGCCCGCCGCAAAAAACAGCGGCGTGCGCACGCCCGGCATGAAACGCACCACGAAGATGTAGGCCGGCCCATAGCGGCGCATGGTGTCCTGCATGGAAGCCAGCCTCGCCTCGGGCACCACCCGCGCAAAGTAGCGGTGCCGCAGTAACCGCGCCCCGAAGCGGTGGCCCCAGTGAAACACCAGCGCATCGCCCAGCACCAGCCCGAACCATGCCACCACCATCAACGGCACCGGCTCCATCACTCCCTTGAGCGTGAGCGCTGCCGCGGCCAGCAGCAGGATGTCCTCATTGATGGGCGCACCTATGCCGCAGCTGAAGAGTAGCGCGAACAGCAGCGCATAAGCGGGAAAGCCCTGCAGCGACTGCAGGAAAGCCATGGCGGAATCGAACATGGCCGTATTCTGACGCAGCGGGGAGCCGGTGGGTCAGGGCGCCTTGCGCTTGTACAGAACCTGTGTCCTCAGGTTTTCACCCACCGGTGTGGCCTGTTTCAGGAATTCAGCCGTGGCAGCGGGCGTGCAGATGCTTTCCGGCGTCTTGTCGTGCAGCTCGCGCGTGACAAGCACGCCCGACTTGGTCTTCTGGTATTTGGCCGAGTAGTCCACGAGTGTTCCCCGCACCTGGGCATTTTCCGGCATGTCAATCAGCGTCAGGCCTGCAGGCAGCTCGATGTCATAGGTTTCGTAACTGTGGAATCCGTGGCAGGCTTCCTTGCGCTTGGGTACAAACCTGTCCTCGACGTTCGAGAAGCTCTGCACCGACAGCGGCGTTCCCATGACCGGTGAAAAAACGAATGCGCCCGACGTGCCACTGCGCAGGAAGTTGTCGATGTCAAACTTCACCGAATACTCGTACTGGTCCGACAAGCCTGTGGTGGCGCCCTTCTCCAGGGTGCCCCGGCCCTTGTAGCCGTAGGACGACAGGGCCTGCTTGACGAACTCACGCTCGCCGTCAGCGCTCAGATCCCGCATGTAGGCGCGAAACTGGGCCGCCTCCACACCCTTCATGGAAACACGCATGCTGCCCGAGGCTGAGCCGTTCGCGGCCATCTTCAGCGTCATGCGCAGGCGCTGCTCGTTGTTGAGATGGTTTTCGTGCGGGACGACTGCAAGCGTCCTGGCAGCGCCGACGTGGATCACCGGCTTGGCATAAGTCCCGGTCGGCAGCAAGCCAAACGGCACTTCCTTGGCAGTAGCGTCTACGTAAAGTTTGAAATCCGGCAGGAAATTCATCACGTGATTCACCAGGGACACCACGGGTGTGGCCGTGAGCTCATATTTGCTGCCGGCATTCACCAGCACCTGCTCGCTGCGGATTCCCGCGGAGGTGAGCATCGCCTGGAGCAGCGTCGCGTGGTCTTTGCAGTCCCCCATCTTGTTGTCGAGAACGACATTCACATCCCGGGGTACCACAGCACCCACACCAATGCAGTTGCCGCCGTAGGTGATGTTGCGTGATACCCATTCATAAAGCAGCCGTGCCTTCTCGCGAGGCTGGGTTTCCTTGCCGATCACCTCGCGCACCAGCGCATGGATGCGTTCCGTGGGCTGCGCCTTCGGCAGGGCACGGTCGCCGTAGGCCTTGGCGATGGCTTCATAGTCGGGGAAAGTGGAAACCAGGACGCCCGGCACCTCTTGCTGGGACCACAGGCCGCTGTCTTCTTCCTCCACATACCGGCGGGGCTTGAGGTTGCTGTAGCGCCATTCAAGCACGCGCTTGCCGTCCTCTGCCTTCTCTTCCAGTGCAGTGAAAAAGTGGGCTTCCTTCTTCAATGCCATGTCTTTGGGAACCCGCACCGTGATTCGTGTGTCTTCGTACACGCTGTAGGGCGAAAAGCCCAGGGCCAGCGAATAGTGCCCGGGGAACATGGGCTCTTTTTCCGTCAGCCGGTACCGGACGTGCACCGTGTCGCCCACCATCAGGTCCGGGTACACGACCGAAACACGTGTGCGGTCGGAGAACATGGGGCCGGCGCCCTTCTGGCCATCGTTGGTTTCCTTCTGGAAGTTGCCCGGCGGCACGGCAATCTGCCGGCCGTCCTTCTTCAGGGTGTAGGCCTCAAGCACCTCACCGGTCTGGATGCTGGTGCTGTACGAGATGGAAAAGACCTTCAGCCTCTCAAGCATGCTTTCCTGCAGCACCTGGTAGCGTGTCATCACGGTCTGGGTGACGCGGCCGTCCTTGTCAACATCGTAGGTGCCGTGCCAGGCCTTTTCGATATATGGAAACTCCGCCTTGTCCTGCGCGCTGGCAACCGGTGAAAAAGCCGCAAGCGTGATGGCTGCGGCGACTACAAAACGCGAAATAAATGTCATTGACTTTTCTCCCTGGACCACGAATGTAGCCGGTAAAAGCCTCTTCATTTCAGACCGCGGCTCGCATGCTGCAATGCCGCAACACTTGGCAAAGGGATGACGCCTGGCGGGAATGGCAAGCTAATGATTTAGTAGCAGTTCAACACAAAACCGCATGGCGCCTGTCTGACGTCAACGCGCTACAGTGCTTGATACACGTCAAGCCGTTTACCCTGGCTCACAGGCAGTATTTGGATCCAACCTGAAGGAACCCGACCATGACAGACAACGCCCCCATCACCATTCCGCCCCGCAACCTCCTGATGCGCACCCTGCTCATGCTGCTGATGGCCGTGGCATTCCAGCTGGCCACCTGGGTATTAGTCGCTGTTGCCCTGCTGCAGCTGGGGTTTGCCGTCTTCACCGACGAAACCAACCCGCGCCTGCAGGCTTTTGGCCGCAGCGCGGGCCGCTACCTGGCGCAGATTGCGGCCTTCGTTTCCTTTGCCACCGAGGCCGCGCCATGCCCCTTCAGCGACTGGCCGGCCGGGGACCTGTGAGCAACATGCGAATCGCAGCTATCAAGGACGCCGACGGCTACGAACTGGCAGTGTGGTCGAAGGTTTAAGAAGAGGAGCGCATGGAGACAACGCGCACCGACGCAGCCGATCTGGCTCAACACTTGAGCTTCCGCCCGCTCGAAAGGGCCGACCTGCCCATGCTGCATGGCTGGCTGGCACGCCCGCACTGGACCGAATGGTGGGGACCGGCCCCCACACTGGCGGAGGTTGAAGCCGAATACGGCCCGTTGATCACCGACCCGACGAAGGTTCAGCCGCACATCGCGCTGCTGGGCGGTGAGCCCTTCGGCTACATCCAGTCCTATGTGGCCCTGGATTCAGGTGACGGCTGGTGGGAAGACGAAACCGATCCCGGCGTGCGCGGCATCGACCAGTCCATCGCCGAAGCCGCGCAACTGAACCGTGGCCTGGGAACGGCCATGGTGAAAGCCTTTGTCAGCATGCTGTTCACCGACCCGGGCGTTTCCCACATCCAGACCGACCCCGACCCGCGCAATGCCCGCGCCATCCGCTGTTATGAAAAAGCCGGGTTTCGTGCGGTGGGTGAAGTGCAGACGCCGGATGGCGCAGCGCTATTGATGATCTGCGAGCGCTCCAGTTCGCCATAAACAGGAGATCAAGCCACGACTGCAGCCCCAGGCTGCGCTGGCTCCTTCAACGTACATTTAGCGATGTTCATGCGTGGGAGCTTCCTGCGAACATCACAAAACAAAAAGCAAAGGGAGGCTCGGATGATCTTGAAACTCAAGCTAGCATTTTTATTGGGCTGCGCTGTACTCGCAGGCTGTGTCACGCCAACAAAATACGCAGCAACCAATTCAGCCAGCAATGAAAAATTGCAGGCAGCTCAAATTTCCTACTATCTGGGACGCCCGGCGAGCGTCGGCGTTTTCACTTTCAAAAATTCGTCAGAGCAAGACAAGGCAGCCCTTCTGCAACAAGTCAACGAAGACACTCAACAGCTGACGAGGCAACTGGGGAACACTATCCCCAAACAACTCGGCGCTGCTTTCAGGAAGCGGGGCCTGAGAGGTGGCGCAGAAGAAACGGTTTCCATCAAACCGCTTGCTGCCACAGGAAGCGTCAACCGCCATGACATCACGCTCAAAATGGAAATTTCGGTCAAAACCAGGGACCGCACAAAACCGCAATGGACAGCAGAAATTTCTGAACCTTCCGTGCCGGGCGACCTGAGCGGCGAAAAACTCTCGGCCATCCTCACCGCCCGGATTCTCTCCGAGCTCAGCAAGGCGGGATTTATTCCTGCTGAGTAATCAGGCGGCGAACATGTCCGTTCTGGCCCAAGCCAAGGCGCGGGAGCGGGGCCAAACAAGTGAATGCGCTTGTCGCCACTCCGAGCGCTACCCCACAGCACGGCCCAGGGAATAGATACAACGGCTTACTTTTCCGCCACAGGCAACACGCCAGTGGGCTGGACAAGGGCGCCCCGGAGGGTGGGGACATCCCGAATGCAGCCGGGGCGCGGTTGGGGTTCAATACCCTACGCAGGAAACCAGACCGCTCGCGATCCGGCGGTTTGACGCACATGGTTCATGGTGCCGGCACCATTTTCTGCAGCAGCTGGGTTGAGGATCACGTGTTACCAATACCAAGGAGACATCCCATGCATCGTCGCGCCCTTCTCGCCGCATCCACCGCGGTGGCCGCCCTCACCCTCGCCGGCGCGCCGGCCCTGGCGCAGGACAAATACCCTGCAAAACCCATCACCTACATCGTGCCCTTCGGCGCGGGTGGTACCACGGACGTGCTGGCCCGGCTGGTGACGCTGAAGGTCGGCCCGGCGCTGGGCACCAGCTTCGTCATAGAAAACAAGCCGGGCGCCGGCGGCGGCACGGGTTCTGACATCACGGCCAAGGCGCCGGCCGATGGCTACACCATCCAGGGCGGCACCATCAGCTCGCACGCCATCAACGTCAGCCTGTATTCCAAGCTGCCCTATGACCCGGTCAAGAACTTCCAGCCCATCACCATGATCGGCTCCATGCCCAACGTGCTGGTGGTGCGTGCCGACAGCCCCTACAAGTCGCTGCAGGACGTGATTGCCGCCATCAAGGCCAAGCCGGGCACCATCAACTACGCGTCGTCAGGCAGCGGCACCTCGCAGCACCTGTCGGGCGCCTTCTTCGAGCAGCTGACCGGCAGCAAGATGGTGCATGTGCCGTACAAGAGCAGCGCAGAATCGCTCAACGCCATCCTGGGTGGCCAGGGCGCCGACATCATCTTCGAAAACCTGGCACCGGCGCTGCCGCACATCAAGGCCGGCAAGCTGCGCGCGCTGGGCGTCACCTCTGAAAAGCGCTCGGCGACTCTGCCCGAAGTTCCCGCGCTGGCCGAAACCCTGCCGGGGTTTTCAATCGTGTCGTGGCAGGCCATCTTCGCGCCTGCCGGGGTACCGCAGCCTGTGGTGGACAAACTCTCCACCGAAGTGATCAAGGCCATCAACGACCCTGAAGTCAAGTCAAAACTCGTGGCCCAGGGCATCGAGCCGTCCGGCATGACACCTGCCGAACTCAGCGCGTTTCAAAAGTCGGAAATCGACAAGTGGGCACGCGTGATCAAAGCGGGCAACATCAAGATTGATTGACGCCTCCCATCCATTCATCCATTCACTTCTCCATTAGTTACCAACCACCGAAAGGAAACTGACCATGCGCAAACTCCATTACCTTGCAGCCGCCGGCGTCACGCTGGCACTGCTGGCCGCCTGTGCCACCTCACCGGCCACGGGCCCCATGAGCTTTTTTGTCACCAGCGCGGGCAGCGGCAAGGGTGCCGACCTGGGCGGCCTGGCCGGCGCAGACGCGCACTGCCAGCGCCTGGCAAGCGCGGCAGGCGCCGGTGGCAAAACCTGGCGCGCCTACCTGAGCACGCCACCCACCCTGCCCTCTGCCACCGCACCGGGCACGGCCGCAACCCATGCGCGCGACCGCATTGGCGCAGGCCCGTGGTTCAACGCCAAGGGCATGCTCATTGCCCGCGACCTCGGGCATCTGCACGACGGCAACAACCTCGGCAAGGAAACGGCGCTCGACGAGCGCGGCAATGGGGTCAAGGGCCGCGGCGATGCCCCGAATGAGCACGACATGCTGACGGGTTCGCGCGCAGACGGCACTGCTTTTGCACCGCAGACCGACACCACCTGTAAGGCCTGGACCAGTTCGACCGACGGCTCCGCCATCGTGGGCCACCATGACCGCGTCGGCCCGAATGCAGACAACTGGGCCAAGTCATGGAACTTCTCGCACCAGTCCGCCGGCTGCAGCCAGGAGGCGCTGGTCCGCACCGGCGGCGCGGGCAAGTTCTACTGCTTCGCGGCAAACTGATCTGACGGGGCGGCAGCGCCCCGTCATCCTGCGGGTGAGGCGCTGGCACCTGTCGCCGCGGCGGGTTCTGCCATCCCTGCGACCTCCGTCGTCGCAATAGGCTCTGTCATCCCGGCCTTGAGCCGGGATCCATCCCTTTTGCAGAGACAAATTGCCCTCCAGCCCTTATGGCGCCTGCGTAGACAGCTATTATTTTGATAGCTCGCGACTCCGGGTGTCTGCTGGCTGCACAACCCCTGTTTCCTTTTGTTGCCGTTTTTTTGGCCGCTTCCTCCGCTTGGTGTCGATTCCGGGCACGCTGAATCGTCGTACTGTTAGAGGGCCTTTCCTCTGCTCTTCATAAAAGGAATCAATCATGTCCACCAACACAGTCAAACTTCACCGCGTACTGAGCTCCACCCCCGACCGGGTGTACCGCGCCTTCCTCGACGCCGCCGCCTGGAACAAGTGGCTGCCGCCCCACGGCTTTACCGGCACCGTCCACGAGATGGACGCCAAGGTGGGCGGCAAGTACAGGATGTCATTCACCAACTTCACCAACGGCCACAGCCACTCGTTCGGCGGAACCTACCTGGAGCTCAAGCCCAACGAGCGCATCAGCTACACGGCCAGGTTCGAAGACCCGAACCTGCCGGGGGAAATGAAGACCACCATCACGCTGGCGAAAGTGTCGGCCGGGGTTGAAATCAACATCGTGCAGGAAGGCATTCCCGCCGTTATTCCCGCGGACCAGTGCTACGTGGGCTGGCAGCAGTCGCTGGTGTTGCTTGCGCAGCTGGTGGAGCCAGAAATCAACGAGTAATCCCCGGAGAATCAAATGCGAAAACTCATTGCATCCACATTCACTTCGCTGGACGGCGTCATGCAGGCGCCCGGCGCTCCCACCGAAGACCCCACCGGAGGTTTCAACTCAGGTGGCTGGCTGTTCGGCTTCATGGACGCAGATGCGGACTTTTCCGCGGCAGGTTTTGACGGCAGGAACCGGGAGCTGGTACTCGGCCGCCGAACCTATGAAATCTTCGAGGCCTACTGGCCCTACCAATCAAAAGATGATCCGACTGCCAAGACGCTCAACGCGGCAAAAAAGCATGTGGCATCCCGCACCTTGAAGTCATTGCAATGGAACAACTCATCCGTGCTGGACGGCGACGTCGTTACCGCTATCACCGCGCTCAAGGGCCAGCCCGGGCTCGACCTTCAAATCATTGGCAGCGGCAACCTGATCCAGACGCTGCAGGCCGCATCGCTCATTGACGAATACAACGTGTGGACCTACCCGGTTGTTCTTGGTCGGGGCAAGAGATTGTTTGAAAACGGCGCCAAGCCATCTGCGCTGCGGCTTGTGGCCTCAAAGGTTTCAAAAACCGGCGCTGTGATGAGCACCTATGTTCCAGCCGGAGATATTGTGCTCGGCTCGCTTGGCCCCCAGGACGAGGCAAGCGCGAAAGAAGCCACACGGCGCGCCAGGATGGCAAAAGATGCGTGGTGAGCCTGCCGGGCGAGATGGTGCCCTCCATCATGCTCTAGGCCGCGTCCGCCAGGGTCGAAATGCACGTTGTGCAGGAAGGCATTCCTGCCCCCATTCCCGCGGACCAGTATTAGGTGAACTGGCAGTCGCTGGTGTTGCTTGCGCAGCTGGTGGAGGCGGAAATCAAGGAGTGATCACAGGGCACGGGTCGGACACTGCTTCGATGGCGGCTCCGATGATTGCGCATGCAATACGGTTGTTCATAGTGGTTCCTGTCGAATTGCGGATCGATCAAGCCAGGTTGAACGGCAACTGACGCACAGGCTTGCCTGTGAGCCGCGCGATGGCGTTGGCGAAAGCGGGCGCCAGCGGCGGCAGACCCGGCTCCCCCATGCCCTTCGGCTGCTCCGCACTCGGCACGATGTGCACCGCAAACTCGGGCATGTCGGTGATGCGCGCCACGGTGAAGTCGCCGAAATTGCTTTGCTGAACGACGCCATCCTTCAGTGTGATGGCGGAGCCCGGTAAGCACATCGACAGCCCCATGACCGCGGCGCCCTGCACCTGGGCTTCCACGCTGCGCGGGTTGATTGCCAGATTGCAATGCACACCGGCAGTGGCGCGGTGCAGCACCGGCTTGCCGTCCTGAACCGACGCTTCAACCACATAGGCCACCACCGACTCAAAGGATTCGTGCACGGCCACGCCCCAGGCGTGGCCGGTAGCCAACTGCTTCTTGCGGTAGCCACTCTGGTCCACCGCCAGCTGCAACGCCGCGCGGTGGCGCGGGTGTTTGTCACCGAAAAGCTCCATCCGGTAAGCCACCGGGTCTTGCCCGGTGCTGCGAGCGATATCGTCGAGCAGGGTTTCCATCACGAACGCCGTGTGCGTAGAGCCCACACTGCGCCACCACAACACCGGCACATTGAGCTTGGGGTGGTGCACCGTCAAGCGCATGGGCAGCGGATACGGGTCGCGCATACCTTCTGTGGCCGTGCGGTCGATGCCGTCCTTTACCATCGCAGCGAACAATGTCCCTGTAGTGATGGACTGACCGACGATCACATGGTCCCACGCCAGCACCTTGCCCCGTTCGTCGAAGCCGATGCGCGCTCGGTGCAGGTGCATGGGGCGGTAATAGCCCCCCTTGATGTCATCTTCACGGCTCCACAGCAAGCGCACCGGCGCGCTCAGCCCCGCAGAACGCGCGGCCTTGGCCACCTCGCAGGCCTCGACCACGAAGTCGCTGCTGCCCACAAAGCGCCGGCCGAAACCGCCACCCGCCATCTGCACATTGACCTTCACCTGTTCGGGCTTCAGGCCGAGCACCTTCGCAGCCGCAGCCGCGTCCAGTCCTGCGCTCTGGGTGCCAACCCACAAGTCGGCACGATCGGCTGTCAGTTGAACGGTGCAGTTCAAGGGCTCCATCGGCGCATGAGCGAGGTAGGGAAACACGAACTCGGCCTCGAGCTGGCGCGGTGCCTTGTCCAGCGCAGACATGTCTGCATCAAACTTGCGTGCACCGGGCTGCCTGGCCAGTTCCCGGTACTGCGCCAGTTGTTGGTCGCTGTCCACCTTCTCCACGGCGGCCGTATCCCATTGCAGCTTCAGTGCGTCGCGGCCCAGCTTGGCGGGCCAGTAGCCGTCCGCCACCACGGCCACGCCTTCAGCGCCACGATCCAGCGGCACGCGCAATACCGCTTTCACACCCTTGACGGCTCGCGCCGCGCCGTCGTCGACCGAGGTCAGACGGGCGCCGAAGACCGGCGGGTGCGCCACCACGGCCGTGAGCTGGCCTGAATGCTTGACGTCTATCCCGAAGTCCTGGCGTCCGCTGCTCTTGGCGCGCGCATCCAGACGCGTGGTTGGCCGGCCGATGATGCGGAAGTCCTTGGGGTCCTTCAGCGTAACTTTCTCGGGCACAGGCATCGACATGGCGGCTTCGGCCAGTTCGCCGTAACTCGTCTTGCGGCCACCCGGACCCAGCACCGTGCCGGCTTGCGTGCGCAGCGTGGAAACATCGACATTCCATTTGGCAGCGGCGGCAGACAACAACATGGCCCGCGCACGCGCGCCTAGCTCGCGGTACTGCGTGAAGCTGTTCTTGATCGAGTTGGAGCCGCCGGTCAAGTGCATCCCGAAGAGCGGGTCGTGATAGGCGGCATCGTTGGTGCCGCTCTTGCTGCGCACCAGGCTCCAGTCGGCATCCAGCTCCTCGGCCAGGATCATCGGCAAGCCGGTCTGCACGCCCTGGCCGAATTCCAGCCGGTTGATGGTCACTGTGACCTCGCCGTTGGGGGCGATCTGCACGAAAGCCGAGGGTTGCTGCGTCGGTTTCAGGGCACCAGCCGGCTTCGCCGCACCATCGGCCTGTGCCATGGCCAGAATGGGAAACGCGCCGAGCGCCAGGCCGCCGACGCCGGCCAGCTTCAGGAAGCTGCGGCGCGGCAGCGTGGCAGCAGCTTCGCCGGCTTGGTCACGATCCAGCATGTGCTGGAGGGCGCGCGGCAGTTCGCGGTAGTCGGTATGGGTCAGCATGGTGGTTCCTTCAGGCGAGAGTTTTGGCGGCATCGGCCACCGCAACGCGGATACGGGCATAGGTGCCACAGCGGCAGATGTTGCCGGCCATGGCGGAATCGATCTCGGCGGCCGCAGGTTGCTTGCCGCGGGGCAAGGTCTTGAGAAAGGCGGTGGCGCTCATGATCTGACCGCTCTGGCAATAGCCGCACTGCGCCACGTCGTGTTTGACCCAGGCAGCATGCACCGCGGCGCCGGCGCGGTCGCTGCCGTCGGTTGTAGCTTCTATGGTTGCAATTTTCCTCCCCTCGGCGGCGGAGATGGGCGTGATGCACGAGCGGATGGCCTGCCCGTCCAGATGCACGGTGCAGGCGCCGCACAGCGCCGCACCACAACCGAACTTGGTACCGGTCATGCCCAGCGTGTCGCGCAGGGCCCAGAGGATGGGGGTGCCGGGGTCGGCATCGACCTTGTGGTCACGGCCGTTAACGTTGAGCGTGTTCATGGTGGTCAGTTCTCCGTGTGTGGTTGTGTAACGCTGCCTGTGCCCTGCACCAGTGTTAGCCAGACTTGCTCATGTGTCGGAAACCTTGTCTGCTGGATGAACTGTAGGGTTGGGCGGTAGAAAGAAAAAGCGCCAAATAATTAATGGCGTGTGAAGTTTTGCTTCAATATGGCAACCCGAACAAATGACAGATTGGGTGTGTCTGGAGGAGAAATGCCTTTGCCGCGATCACTTGGCGCCGTCGAGCACCCATTGCGCCAGCGACTGCAGATCGGCATCCGGGACTTGGGGTTGCGCCGGCATGGGCATCGCACCCCACTTTCCCGAGCTGCCGGACTTGATGCTTGCCGCCAGCTGTGCGGCGCTTCCTTTTCCCTCGCCATACCTTGCCGCGATCTCTCTCCAGGACGGGCCGACCACTTTGACCGCAGGCTGGTGGCATGCGACGCATGTGTACTTTTGCGCCAGTGCCTGGCTGGCCGATGCACAGACCGGCCAACCGCTCGCACAGGCAGCCAGCGTTGCGAGGAGGAAGGTCGCCAGGGAGCGCAAGACAGCTTTGGTGGGGGACGTGCTGCGTTTATGTTTCGATTCTTCGGTCATTACTGTTCGTCCTTGAGAGGGTTGTGGGGTTCGCCAAACACTGTTTCGGCGATTTCGCGAGATCTTCGAGCGAGAGCCGGAGGGGTATTGCGCGGTCTTTCACGGCATGGCGTCTGCTGACGGCAAGACCGTGCAACCCCCATGCCCTTCAATGACTACTGTGGCAAGCCTTCCGTCAAAATGACGGTACTGGTGCCTTTGGTTGCTGCGGTGCGAAATTTGCGCGCCGCGGTGTATTCCGGCGAGTTATAAAAACGCTGGGCATCCGCAAGGTTCGGAAACTCAACCATGCCAAAGATAGACCGAGGCTTACCCTCCGCGCCTTTGACCTTCATGTTGAATATGGTCACCTTGCCCTTGTATTTCGCGGCCAGCGATCCCGCCGCGTCCATGTATTTCTGAAACATGGCCTGGTCTTTGATGTCGTAGCTGATCACCATGTAGCCATGCGGCTGCATCGTGGGCGCTGGCGCGGGTGTGGCATTCTGTGCTTGCGCATGTCCCGTTGCGGCAAGTACGAAGGCAGTCGCAAAAAGGCTTTGGGTGATGATTTTTCTCATGCCAAGGTTTCCTCAAGTTGCCGGGTGGGGTGGACGGAGTGACTTTTGAATATCTGTTGCAGATGCGCGCGAAGTCTCACGATGTCGCCTTCCACATCGGCTTGCTTCATCACGTCATGGCATGAGAATGAGGGAAGAATTTTCACGCCACAGAACTTGTAGTTGGCGGTGTTGCTGACGAAGACATCGTCAACGGTTTTTCCTTCAAACAGATTTTGGCGTGCGTCGCCGAATGCTTGCGCGGGGGCGTTCCACGTCAATGAAATCATGTATTGCTTGCCCTGCAGCAAGCCGCCCGTACCGTACTGCCTGGCGGGGTCTGCGCGGGTGCGGCCATCCCCTGTGATAAAGCGCCCCTGCATCATTCCTGCAGTGAACACCTCGTCCACGTATTTCTTGTAGATCCACGGCATGCCAAACCAGTAAACCGGAGATTGCAAGATGATGAGATCGGCCCACTGGTGCTTCTGTACCTCATCCGCAATGTCATAGCCCCGTTCGATGTCGGTTTGCCGGAATTCGTATCCGCGCTTTTCCACTTCTTCCTGGATGACGCCTGCCATGGTCTTGTTCAGACCTCCGGAAGAAATCCCCTCATAAAACTGGTGGGCGTTGATTAGCAAGACTTTTTTCATTTCTATTCCTGTGGAGTCAATGACGGGCTTGTGCTGTCATTGCGTTGATCATTTCTTTCATCCTTCGTGGACAGTTGCAGCAAGTCTATGAACAAGCACCTGGAAGAAAAAGGGGGTAATGCTGCAAGCCGTATTAAGTTAAGCTTCAAGGCATGAAGCTGAATCATCTGGACGGATTGATCGCGTTCTGGAAGGTCGCGGAACATCGCGGCTTCACCACGGCGGCGGCGGACCTGGCGGTATCCCCCTCCGCGCTCAGCCAGGCCATCAGGCAATTGGAGACACGCTTGGGCGTGCGCCTGCTGAACCGGACCACGCGAAGCGTGAGCCTGACGGAAGCAGGCCAGGCCTACCTCGCGCGCATAGGACCTGCCCTGGGGCAAGTCATCGACGCTGGGGACGAGCTGAACGTGCTTCAGGGGCGCCCCTCTGGCACATTGCGCCTGAATGCAGCGCGAATTTCCATCGCGCTGGTGCTACGCCCGCTGCTGGATGGTTTTCTCCGGGAGAACCCGAATGTGCAGCTTGAGCTGACCAATGACGAAGGCTTCATCAACATCGTCGAGAAAGGCTTCGACGCAGGTATTCGCTTCGGCGAAAGCATTGACCGCGATATGGTTGCTGTTCCCATCGGAGGACCGGTTGCCATCGCAGTGGTTGCCTCGCCGGAGTACCTGCGCCGTGTGCCGGCGCCCCGTCATCCGGATGAACTCGTGCGCCACAACTGCGTGCGCCTGCGTTTTGCCGCCACCGGCGCGATCTACAAGTGGGAATTCGAGGTGGATGGCCGCTTGGTGGATTACGAGGTCGGTGGCAACCTGATCATCAGCGACACGACCTTCAGCCTGGACGCGGCGCTCGAAGGCATCGGGTTGGCCTATACCTTCGAGCAGCTGGCGCGGCCCCACATCCAGGCCAAGCGCCTGAAGCGTGTATTGACTGCCTTTTCCCCAACGTTTCCAAGCTTTTACCTGTACTACCCCAGCAGGCATGACCAGCCCTCGAAGCTGAAGGCGCTGATCGAGTACGTCGGCCGGCACAAGTCTTAAGCGGAGGGCGCTGCACGCGTTCCAAGGCATTGATCAGTTCACCGCCGACGCGGCCCAGTTGAATCACGGCCTGGGAACGGCCTGCACCCCGGCCCTGGAGCGATTGCCTGCCGGCGGCTTCCGGAGCAAGATATGGCCTCCATGGCTTTCCTGTGGCCCCACTACCTCTGGCTGATGCTGGCCCTGCCCCTGCTGCCGGTGGCGTACCTCTGGCTGCTGCGGCGCCGGGGCAAGCTGGCGGTGCGCTACAGCAGCCTTGGCACCCTTCGCGCCGCGACCGCCGGCCGCCAGTGGCGGCGGCACCTGCCACCCGCCCTGCTTTTGCTGGCTTTCGCTGGGCTGATGCTGGCTGCGGCGCGGCCCATGGCGCGGGTGCCGCTGCCCTGGGCGCGCTCCACCATCATCCTGGCGATGGACGTTTCTCTCAGCATGCGCGTCAGCGACGTCAAACCCACCCGCATGGTGGCCGCGCAGGATGCGGCGAAACTGTTCCTGAGCGAACTGCCCAAAAACATCGAGGTCGGACTCGTCACCTTTGCAGGCAGCAGCCAAGTGGCGCAGGCCGCCACGCTGGACCGCCCCACATTGGTGAAGGCAATCGACGGCTTCCAGATGCAGATAGGCACCGCCGTCGGCAGCGCCATCGTGACCAGCCTGGCCGAGCTGTTCCCGGACCAGGGCATCAACCTCGAGGAACTGACCTTCGGCAGCAAACGGCGCGCGCGCAGCCTGGACGACAAGGACAAGCCGCCGCCGAAGCAGATCACGCCGGTGGCGCCGGGCTCGTACGACGCCGCGGCCATCATCCTGCTCAGCGATGGCCGCCGCACGACGGGCGTGGACACCCTGGAAGCGGCAAAGATGGCCGCCAACCGGGGCGTGCGCATTTACGTCATCGGCCTGGGAAGCGTGGGCGACTCCGGCGCCATGCCCGAAGGCATGCCTATCTACCTGCAGCTGGACGAACCCACCCTGCGCGAGGTAGCCCGCATGACCGGCGGCGAGTACCACCATGCCGGCACAGCGGAAGCGCTGCGCAGCGTTTATGAGAACCTGGGGTCAAGGGTGCAGGTGCAGACGCGCGAGACGGAGGTCACGGCCTTGCTGGCTTTGTTGTCGGCGGCGCTTGCGCTGGCGACGGGGGGGCTGTCGTTGCTTTGGTTTCGCCGTATGGTTTGAACATTCAGCACTGCCGATGATGTCTCGCTGGGTTAAGGATCTCCTCCTTCACCGCGCTTCAATCCGGTCCTTACAGTCAGCTACGCTGCTTGGGCTTCACACCTGAAGTTGACCGTACGTGGTCTTCTCACCTCAATACCGCCGATCGCAACGAATATAGAGATGCTGATATCCTTGATCCAAGGAGGCGATGCAGTGCGATGCTGCAGAGCGCATAACTTAGTGGCCATAGAGCTTGCATTCAACACCTTAAAGCTTCGCAAAATTTGCGAAAGTGAACACACGGCGACGACGGAATTCGGCGCTCAGCTTGCTTTGTCGCTGAAGAAAAGACTAGCTGATATGCGTGCAGCGGAATCCGTAGAAGATCTGGCAGCATTTATTACCCTCCATCCAAAACCAACTACGAAAGCGATCTTCCGGCTAGACCTGGCGGATGGCTTTTTCTTAGAGGCGACCAGTAACCATGAGGTCATTCCAATAACCAATCGTCAAGTAGATTGGTCACGCGTTAATCGAGTCAAACTTTTAAAGATTGGAGGTAACAATGCCTGACCAAACTTTCACGCCCCGTTGGGCGTCTCCTCCGGGAGATACTGTTCGTGATCTTCTTCGAAAATACAAGATATCGGAGAGCCAGCTTTCAAGCGAGATCAGCGCATCAGCCGAAAATCTCGAAAATCTTCTTACTGGAAGGACTCGAATCACTCCCACCATTGCCGACAATTTATCCCACACTCTCGGCGGGTCTCGTCAGTTCTGGATCAATCGCGACAGTCAGTACCTCATAGATTTAGAGCAAATTGAAGCCAGCCAAAGGGATTGGCTTCGTTCACTACCTTTAGCAGATATGGTGCGACTTGGATGGATCGACGTACGCAATGCTGCGGAAGCAAATTTGGCCACTTGCTTGGCCTTCTTCCAAGTCAAATCACTAGAAGAATGGGAAGCGGTTTGGCTTAATTTATCAAATGCCTCTGCGACCTTTCGAACTTCACCGACATTCCAATCTGATGCAAATGCAGTAGCGGCCTGGTTGAGACAAGGGGAAATTCAAGCCGAAAGTCTGACGTGTACGAATAGCTGGAACAAAGAGCAATTCAAGCACGTACTTCCTGAAATTCGCGCTCTTTCCCGCGAGCGCGAGCCCCGAAAATTTCTTCCCCAACTTCAAGAAATGTGCCGTGGATGTGGTGTTGCCTTAGTAATTGTTAAGGCACCTAAAGGATGCAAAGCAAGTGGCGCGGCCCGACTATTAACACCTAAAAAAGCTCTGATCCAATTAAGCTTCAGATATCTTTCCGACGATCATTTTTGGTTCACTTTTTTTCATGAAGTGGGGCACTTATTACTGCATAAGGGCGATGCTTTTATTGACATTGAGGGACAGACCGATTCACAACAAGAAACTGAAGCGAACGACTATGCAGCGAATTTTCTAATTCCTCAAGAACATCTGACAAGACTCAAAGCCGCTCGTTCAGACGTCAAGAAGATTCTTAGACTGGCACAGGAACTCAAGATAGCACCTGGCATTGTCGTCGGGCAAATGCAGCACAGAGGCATCCTTGCTCGAAATAGAATGAATTCACTTAAGCGACACTTTGCTTGGCCAATTGGCTGATTTACCCCCTAAACGGCAAATAAAAATTAGGGCTTTTCTGCCAGTTGCAAAGAGAGTCTTCTAATACTTGCATGCCTGTCCCTAGGTCCTTTTCGAGAGTTATCAATTGGCTTTCCAAAACTGCGACAGGGATTGGAGCATTGATTTCGCCGGAAAAAAGCAACCTAGCACCCTTGGCCGGGCCTGTTGCGCCCACCATATAAGTTAGGTTTGCATCGATAGGTGCCAGTTTGAGCTTCGCGATCATCGTCAAATAGTCAAACCTTCCTGTCCGACCAAACCGATGAACTTCAACCATAGATTCGTATAAGTGGGCAAACATCTTTCTCGGGTCTGGTCCGACTTTTTTCTCTGTAGTCTGAATGAGTTGATGGTGCCCTCCCGCCGACTCAATCCACTTGACGTAACTGGCAACCACCGCACCAGGACCTTTCGTAGTAGGTTTTAGAGACTCATACTTCCGATGATTTCCAAATTTACCTGTGAGCGCCAAGTGGTTTCGTGAAAGCCATTGTTGAAATCCCTTGACATCTCCGCTGACTTCAAGCCACGTCCAGGGACGACGCTGTCCAAGCGCGCCATAGACCTCTGCTGATAATTTCCAGCCAGTTCGGAGATTTTTTCCAAAATGAGTTGCAATAAAAACCCGCCAGAATGCCTCTTCCAGATCGCCCCTTTTTGCTGAAATAACTGCTGCTTTGAGCGGATCAAACAACCAGCTAAGTGGATTTTCACGATCCGGGCTATGGTCTGCCTCTCGTATATGGGCAACATAATTTATCCGCCGCATGCTATCAACTACCTGACGAATAAAGGAGATCCTGTTTTCCATAGGGACAATGCCTAGCAAAGGCATCCCCGATTTATGGAACTTCATTAAATCTTTCTCAAGTTTTTTAAGAATTGGTTCGTCTTTGCTTCTCATTTATCCTCCCTGCGTTGTCTTGCTTTTATCGATGCTCGCAAAGATATCAAGCTGACTATTTTTTGATGTCGTTTTTTCTAGGCGCTTCTTGAGATACGGTGCATACATGGGTTCTGACATCTTCGTCATAACAGACCGTATTTCTGAGGATTTCGCTCCCCTTTTCGTAAGGGAGAAAATTTTCAAAATTCTGAATAAATCGATCCAATAAGAGTCGTGCAGGGCATTTTCGAAATTTGCTGTCCGCCCTCCTCGAAGTTGAGACTCCGCTTTGAGTAAAGCTCGAACGCTATTCCATTGATCGCCTAGAGGCATCGGAGGCATCGGCACATGCGACTGCCAACCCTCATCAAGATAGGCTCGCGCATGATCCCTATCGCAGTCATAAAGATGCAAGCTTCCTACAAAGTGTTTGTATTCCCCAAGCTCAACACCAATTGCTCGGGCAACCAGTTCCTGAATCATTGTGAACGCGAAAATATCATGGGGTAGACCCATGTATACATCGTTCGACCGCATGGTGGTAAGCATATCCAAGCGCCGATTTCTGATCATGAACTGAAAAGTACAGGTGCACGGGATATCTTTGTGCGGCTTTAGCAGGTCGCGTCTATCAAAAATTTGAATGACCGCCTGTCGTGAATCTTGCTTCCGTCGAAGCAAATTAATCACTCTAAAGATCTGATCGTGCTGACCTGCTCCGAATAGGCGAGGACCGTAACCGCCATATACGCTCTTCTTGTCATCAGAAAAATTTGAATAGTGAGGAAGATAATATTTAATGTAGTCAAGACTATTGGTACCAGCCAGATACCAAAGCCATTCTCCAAGACAACTAAACAGTATCCCTCGCTTATCTGTTCGGCTTAATCGGGCACGTGGGCTTTTAAGCCGTAAGAGAGTTCCTGCCAACTCGCGAGCCGGTCCCTTAGTAGGCTGAATTTTGATACCGCTAATTAGGAGTTTCTTGAACACCTTGGTTAGCAAGTCGTCTAGCGAATCTGCCGAGATAAACATAGCAGCCGCTAAATTGGCTAATCAAATAGGGCTTGCTGGCGTACGGATTTATGCGCACGACTCCGTTCGATCTCTTCCCGCAACAAACGGGCGCACTCGATAATTTTTCGTCGATTCGCCTCTTCAGCGCCTAGACGAATAGCAAGATCTCTCACACGCAATGTGACATCGTAGTGCGGATGCTTAGCATTCCGGTGATAACGACATGCCTCGTTGGCCAGCGGCTTGGCAAACGCGTGCAACTCGGCCAGTGAATCAGCAACGAGGTGGCACCACACGCGACCAGACCACTTAATGCGCGCGTTATCAACGTAAATTCCCATATCCCCCCCACTTTTGTTATCGTCAATGTAGCATCTCCTTACATAGGTCAGCAATGCCAGATCCTGAGTAGCAAATCACCTTCTTCGGAATCCCACGCATCCTTCGTCTTCCGTCCGCACGGGTGAGGCGTGCACGCAAAAACAGACCGCTTCGCACTTGTTTGACCAATGATAGGTTAGCAAGAGGTTCGAGTCATCCTCCAAACGAATGAGTTAAGCCGGGGATTGCCCTAACCTCGGCGTGGGACCCCTCCCACATCAGCTCAGGTGTTGCGACGGTGGCGCCGAGGTAACACGGTGCGCACTGTGGAGGAACAGGTTCACTCAATCCCTGCATTCCCCCAAACTCCACAGGACCACCCATGACCGACCCACGCAACATTGCCCACGACAAAAAAGTCCAGCAGGAAAAGAAACACCGCGGCGAAGAGATCACCCCCGGCGCGGAGCATGCCGTTCAGCCCGGCAAGAAGCCGCATCTTGCAAGCACCGACGACAAGCCCGAGACCGACGGCGAGACGGTTGAGAAGGACGAGCAGCCTGCAGGCTAATCGCCGGTTCCTGCATCGCCAAACTAAAAAGCCTGCTGCGCATGCGCAGCAGGCTTTCCTTTTAACGAGCCATCCAGCGCACCGATCCTGGGCCGGAACCCGGCTCCCCGACCCAGAGTGCCTGGCCCAAGCGGTCCACGCCCTTTCGATCGCCCTCTTGGCAAACTCGCTGGTTAATCCTCAAGAACAAACCGGACCGGAACGATGACAAGACTATCGACAGGCAAGCCGCTGCGGTCCCGCGCCGGAACAAACCTGGCGCCGCGCAGGTACTTGAGCGCCGCCTCATCGAGCAAGGCAAATCCGGAGCTGGAGCGCACCTGGACGTCTGCCGCGGCGCCGCTGGCCAGCACCCGCAGCTTTACCATCACCTGGCCCTGCTGCTCCTGGCGCAATGCCGCCGGTGGATATTCCGGAGTCAAGGGCGCTTCGGGACGGGCGTAAGAAGCCAAGGCGGGAGCCGCGCCTGGTGTGCCGCTGTCGCCAGCGGCCGGCGAGGTCTGCGCCAGTGCTGCTGCGCTGATCAAGACTGCTGCAAACGCCAGCTGTTTCTTCATCACTGAATAGCCTTGCCGAGCCGCGCCATGCCTTCTTCAATCTTCCCCACATCCGCTGTGGCAAAACTGAGCCGGAAAGTACTCACATCCGGCTTACTGGCATAAAACGGCGCGCCCGGCACAAACGCCACGCCCTGCTCAATCGCCTTCTTCGCAAACTCGCCGGCGTCTTTGGTTTTGCCGCCCGCGCCCGTGAGCCGGGCCCAGAAAAACAGGCCGCCCTGCGGCTGCGTGAACTCCACCGCGTCACCCAGTTCACGCTTGAGCGCAGCGCCCATGGCCAGGGCGCGTTCGCCGTACACCTTGCGCACGTTGGCCAGCGTGGCGGGCATGCGGCCGGCTTTGAGGTATTGCGCGGCGGTGGCCTGGGCGAACGTGCTGGTGTGTGCGTCGCTGAACTGTTTGCACATGGTCGCCTTGGCCAGCAGCTCGGCGGGGCCGATCATCCAGCCCACGCGCAGGCCCGGGCTTAGCACTTTGCTCATGCTGCCGCAGTGCGCGATCAGTTCGCAGCTTCCAGGCACGTCTTTCGACAGGCTCAGGATGCTGGGGGGCGGCGCGGCGTTGAAATAGAGGTCTCCATACGGGTCGTCCTCGACGATCAGGGTGTTGTACTTGACGGCCAGCTCCAGCACCTTCTTGCGGCGCTCCAGGCTCAGCATGGCGCCGCTGGGGTTGCCGAAGGTGGGAATGAGGTACACAAACTTGGGCTTGTGCTCGGCCATCAGCTTTTCCAGCTCGTCGGTTTTGACGCCGTTGGCGTCGATGGGCGCGCTGATGAGTTCTGCGCCGTAGAGGCGGAAGCACTGGATGGTGGCCAGGAAGGTGGGCGCTTCCACAATCACCTTGTCGCCGGGGCTGATCATGGTTTTGCCCAGCAGGTCCAGCGCCTGCTGGCTGCCGGTGGTGACGATCAGGCCGTCGGGCGACACGTCCACGCCTTTGGTGCCCATGAAGGCGGCGAGTTGCTCACGCAGCGGGTTGTAACCTTCGGTGGCGCCGTACTGCAGCGCACCGCCGGGCTCTTCCGTCAGGGCCTTGTTGGCTGCTTCCTGAATGCCGGCCACGTCGAACATGGCGCTGTCAGGGAAGCCACCGGCAAAGCTGATGATGCCGGGCTTGCCCAGCAGCTTGAACAGTTCGCGGATGGCGGATGTTTCAACGTTGTTGAGGCGGTCGGCAAAGGGAAGTGGCATGGTGAGGGGGAGTTGAGTTTGAAGGAATATTGATGTTTTCGTAATTCATGACACCACACCGTTCGGGCTGAGCCTGTCGAAGCCTGTCCTGAGCTCGACGAAGGGCCCTTCGACAGGCTCAGGGCGAACGGTTATAAGTTGCCCGTCGTGATTTATGGAAGTCTCAATAGGTAGATGGTAGCGCCGTCGCGCGCAGGATTCCTGCTTTCGCGACGACACCTCCCCATAACCAGCCTTCCCGCCCTCCCCTCAGGCCACCCCATCCGGCCTCAAGCCGGTGCCAGGCTCCGCTGCGCCAGGCGCCAGGCGGTGATCTGGCGCAGCAGCATGGGCAGGCACAGCGCCGCGCCCAGCAGCGTGGGTGTGAGGCCGGGGGCAATCAGCAGCAGCGCGGCCAACAGGCACAGTGCCTGCTCCCAGCGCTTCATTTCCACCAGCGCAAACTTGCTCAGCGCCGCGGCCAGCACGGTGATGCCGAGCACACAGCCGATGAACGTGACCGAGAAGTCATACCAGGTGAAGCCTTTGGCCACCAGCAGCAGGCTGGGCGAAAACACAAACACAAAGGGCACCAGCACTTTGGCCAACCCCAGGCGGAAGGCGGTGTTGCCGGTTTTAAAGGGGTCGCCGCCAGCCATGCCTGCCGCGGCATAGGCGGCCAGGGCCACCGGCGGGGTGATGTCGGCCAGCACGCCGTAATAAAACACGAAGAAGTGCGCCACCAGCGGCTCCACCCCCAGCTGCACCAGCGTGGGCGCGGCCACGGTGACCATGATGATGTAGTTGGCCGTGGTGGGAATGCCGCAGCCCATGAGGATGCAGACCACGCCGGTCATGACCAGCGCGGCGAACAGGGTCATGCCCTGCTGGCTGGCCAGCCCGGCCGGCATGATGATGCTGAGCACCTGCGAGATGCTTTGCGCCGCGCCGGTGATGATGTAGCTGACCTTGAAGCCCACGCCGGTGAGCGTGACCACACCAATCACCAGGCCCACGGTGGCGGCTGCCGCGCCCACGGCCAGCGCGTACTTGGCGCCGGTTTCCAGGGCCTCCCCAATCACGGGGTAAGCAATGCGCCCGCGCACGCCGCCCAGCAAGGCCGCCGCACCCAGCACCGCGCCACCCGCGGCAAACAGGCCCAGGCGAATCCATTCCGTTTGTGTGCCCCAGTCCACAAAGGCCATGGCCACCAGGATGCCGTGCAGCACCGCCAGCAGGCCCCAGTTGCGCGCGGTGTTGCCCTGTGCCAGCGTACTCAGCCCCACGATGGCGCAGGAGGTGATGCCGACAAAGGCCGCCAGGTAGGGGGTGCGGCCGGACACGAGGATCCAGATCATCAGCACCAGTGGAATCAGCGTGGGCCAGCGCTGGCGCAGTGACTCGCGCAGCTTGGGCATTTCCTCTTCGGTCAGGCCGCGCAGGCCGTGGCGCTTGGCCTCGAAATGCACCTGCATGAACACGCCGAAGAAATGCATGAAGGCCGGCACGATGGCGGCGGCAATGATGGTCTGGTACGAAACATTCAGGAACTCCACCATCAGGAAGGCCGCAGCGCCCAGCACCGGCGGTGTGATTTGCCCGCCGGTGGATGCCGCTGCTTCCACGGCGCCGGCAAACTCGCGCCTGTAGCCCACGCGAATCATGGCCGGAATGGTGAGCGAACCCACGGTGACCGCATTGGCCACCGACGAACCGCTAAGCATGCCGAACATGGCGGAGCCGAACACGCTGACCTTGGCCGGGCCGCCGGCATAGCGGCCGGCCACGCTGGAAGCCAGGTCAAGAAACAGCTGCCCCAGCCCGATGCGCGTGGCCATGACGCCAAACAGCACAAAGTGAAAGACATAGGTAGCCACCACGCCGACCGCCACGCCATAAATGCCCTGGCTGGTGAGGTACTGGTGGTTGACCAACTGCGACCAGGAAGCACCGGCGTGTTTGAGCAGGCCGGGGAAAATGGGGCCGGCCATGGCGTAAATGCTGAAGCCAATGGCAATCAGCGGCAGCGGCCAGCCCATGCTGCGGCGGGTGGCCTCCAGCAAAGTGATGATCAGCACGGAGCCGAACAGCACGTCCATGTTGCTGGGGTTGCCGACGCGGAAAGCCAGGTCGGAAAACACCATGGGGATGTAGAGCACGCTGGCCGCGCAGGCAATGCCCAGCAGCCAGTCCACCAGCGGCACACCGCCCGGGGTAGACCAGCTGTGGGTGACCTGCGTGGCCTGCGCTTTCTTGCTGGCCGAGAACACCAGGAAGATCAGGCCGAGCACAAAGGCCAGGTGCACCCCGCGGTGCGTGACCTCCTGCAGCAGGCCGAAGCCGGCGGTGTAATAGTGAAAGCACGACAGCGCCACCAGCAGCCACTTGATGATCTGTGTGGCCGGCGGCACCGAGGGGCGAAAGCGCATCTCGGGGTCGAATTTTTCTTCCAGCTCCAGCAGGGTCTTGTCGTCGGGCAAGGCGGTGGCAATGGCGGGTGCGGTCATGGGGCAAGCTCCAGAAAAAAGAACGGGCGAGTCATGGCTCGCCCGCAGTGCATCGCGCGGAAGCGCTGCTTATTCCTTTTCTACATCATTCGTGAACGCGAAGGCGAAGCGAAGACAGTACAGACGTACGGCTAGCGAAGCCGACAAAGTGCACGGATGATTTAGAAATGGAATTACTTCAGCAGGCCCACTTCCTTGTAGTACTTCTCGGCACCGGGGTGAAACGGAATGCCCACCGCTTTGACGGCGTTTTCCTTGGTGATGAACTTGCCCTTGGCATGGCCGGCAGCCAGTGCCTTCTGCGTTGCGTCGTTGAACAGCGCCTTGGTGATCTGGTACACGGTTTCAGTGTCGGCCTTGGCGCTGGTCACCCACTGCGCGCCCACGGCCAGGGTTTGCACGGCCGCGGTGTCCTTGTAGGTGTTGGCGGCAATGGTGTCGACCGCAAAGTAGGGGTTGGCTGCGCGCAGGGCGTCGGCTTGCGGGCCGCCCAGGGCAACGAGTTCAATGCCGGTGCCGCTGGAGGCCAGCTCGGCAATGGCGCCGGCCGGAGCACCACCCACGAAGAAGAAGGCGTCGAGCGCGCCGTCCTTGAGCTTGTCGCCGGCCTGGTTGGGCTTGATGTACTCGGGCTTGATGTCGGTTTCTTTCACGCCGTAGGCAGCCAGCACCATGCGGGCATTGATGAGCGTGCCGGAGCCGGGCTCGTCCAGTGCCACACGCTTGCCCTTGAGGTCGGCCACGCTCTTGATGCCCGAGCCCTTCTTGACCACCAGGTGAATGCTCTCGGGGTAGAGGTTGGCGATCATGCGCAGGTCGGCGATTTTGGGCTTGCCTTCGAAGGCGCCGGTGCCGGTGTAGGCCCAGCTTGCCACGTCGGACTGGGAAAAGCCCGACTCGATGGCGCCGCCTGCAATGCCGGTCACATTGGCCAGCGAACCATTGGCCGCCTGCGCCGTCACGATGATCTTGCCGGGCTGGGACACCGCGTTGGCGATCATGCCGCCCACCGGGTAGTAAGTGCCGGCCGTACCGCCCGTGCCGATGCGGAAGAACTGTTGGGCCTGCACGGCGCCGCCCATGGCAAGGGTGGCAACCAGCGCGCTGGCAAAAAACTGCTTTAGCTTCATGAGAATCTCCTGGGAGGTGGGTTTGAGGGGTGCGAAAACGTTGGTTCCTGCACGCTTGCGGTCAGCGGCATGGATGATAGCAATCCGGTCACCGAAACAGCTGTTGCGCAGGGGTGGGAATGCATGACGCCTTTGAGCCTCAGGCCGAAGGGTTGAAGCCGGCTTCCATCGGCCCGCTTTTGGCATGGAAGTTTCGTGCCGACGAAAAGGCGGTGGCCAGCTCCCTGAACTTGCGGTTGTGCACGTACTTGCGAAACAGCGCCAGCGAATCGCTGATGCGGTCTATCTCGTCGATCAGCGGCTGCGCGTTGTGGATGGCGATGTCGGCCCACAGCTGCGCGTCGGACGAGCCCAGCCGGGCAAAGCTCTGGAAACCCGTGCCGCGGTAGGCCAGCCAGGCCGCCGTTCCCTCGCGCGAGGCCAGGCTGTGCAGATAGGCGTAACTCAGCACCTGCGGCAGGTGGCTGACGGCCGCATACACGGCGTCGTGCTCGGGCGCCGCCATGGTGGTGGTGCTGGCGCCCAGGGTGTGCCAGAAGTCATTGACCAGGTCAAACGCGCCCTGCGCGGTGTTGGAATCGGGAGTCATGACGCACAACTTGCCCTGAAAAAGGTCGCCTTCCGAAGCGTCCCATCCATGGCTGGCTTTGCCGGCAATCGGGTGGCAGGGAACAAAACGTGCCGCAGCATGGTGCGGCCAGGCCCGCAGGGCAGTGACCACGGGCGCCTTCACGCTGGCCACGTCGATACACACCGCGTGACCCGCCGCCGTCTGCGTCTTGTTGTGGGCCAGCCATTCGATCAGTGTGCCCACGGGCTGGCACAGCACCACCAGGTCATGGTCCAGAAACAGCCCGTCGGGCGAGGCGGCTATTTCATGGACGAAGCCCTGCGCCAGCACGGCATCGCAGGTGGCACCGTCCACGTCGAAGCCGGTGACGTGGCCCTTGAAGCCGGCTTCGCGCAAGGCCTTGAGGATGGAACCGCCAATCAGGCCCAGCCCGCAGACGGCGATGCGCTCCAGTTCCAGAAAGCGGGTGTGGCGGACGTTTGGCATGGCCGCAGTGTAGGGTGGGCAGGCCATGACAGGTAATGCCAAAATAGCCACTTCATATAACTTTGTGTTAAGCCATGAACTTGCGCCAAATCGAGGTGTTCCGAGCGGTCATGCTGGCGGGGTCGATTTCGGGCGCAGCCCTCGCCCTGCATGTATCGCAGCCCGCCGTGAGCCGGCTGATCCGCTACCTGGAGGTCAAGCTGCGCGTGGTGCTGTTCGACCGCACCGGCGGCCGCCTGCACCCGACACCCGAAGCGCGGGCACTGATGCGCGAGATCGAGGACGCGTACCACAGCATCGACCGCGTCAGGGCCTGCGCCGAGCAGCTGCACCATGGCGTGGCCGACAGGCTGCGCATTGCCACCAACCTGAGCACCGCCCTGGAGCTGGTGCCGCGCGCAATTGCCGGGCTGAAGGCCAGCATGCCCAAGCTGCATGTTTCGGTGGAGATCGCCACGCATGCCCAGATCACCGACCAGCTTCTCGCCGGCATATGCGACATCGGTGTGGTGGCTTTTGTGCAAACGCAGCACCCGGCCGTTACCGCGCAGCTGATTGGCGAAGGCGACGTGTTGTGCGCCATGGCCGCCACGCACCCGCTTGCGAGCCACAAGCGGGTCACCCTGGCTGCGCTGGCCAGGCACGACATCATTTCCTTCGGCACCGAAACGGCGCACGGCAAGATGCTCGCCAGGCTGCTGGGCGAGCGCAGCCAGCCCACCATGCCCACGGTGGACGTGCGCTACGCCTATGTGGCCTGCAGCATTGCCGCCAGCGGCTACGGTGTGGCGGTGGTTGACGACCTGACGGCCTGCCGCTTCGCCCACACGGGCCTGGTGCTCAGGCCGCTGTCAAAACCGGTGCGTTACCAGGCCTATGCCCTGGGCAGCACGGAACGCCCGCTCTCGGCCGGTGGCCGCGAAATGGTGCGGCTGCTGGGCCTGCACTGGGCAGATGCGCGCGGAAGCGGGTCGGCAAAACAAGCGACGCACTATTGAGACTTCCATTTTGAGCACTTGACTAGAGTGCTACTCTGGAGTGATACTCCAGCCATGGACTTGACTCCGACCCGATCACGGCTGCTGGACGCTGCAGCCACCGTGTTTCTGGCACATGGCTTTGCCGCCGCGTCGATGGACATGGTGCGGCAGGAAGCCGGCGTGAGCAACGGCAGCCTGTACCACCACTTTCCCACCAAGGCCCTGCTGGCCGATGCGCTGTACGCCCACACCCTGCGCGACTTTCATGCCGCGCTGCTGAGGCCCATTACCGGCCGGGCAACGGCGCAGTCGGGTGTGAAGGGGCTGATACGGGCTTACATCGCCTGGGTAGAGCAACACCCTGACCGTGCCCGCCTGCTGCATGAACTGCGGCGCACCGGCGACATGACGGGCGGCGCAGAAATGGGCGCGGCCAATGCCGAGGCCTTTGGCGCGCTGGCGCAGTGGATTGACGGCAAGGTGGCCGCCGGTGAAATGCGTGCCATACCGTTCCCGGTATGGATGGCCCTGGTATTTGCACCCGCCATGTCTCTCACGCAGCAATGGGTGGCGCAGGACAAGCCCGCAGTGCCGCCCAAAGTCCGCGCTGCCCTGGAACACGGCGCCTGGATGGCTGTTGCTGGAGACGCGCCATGACGCTGCGCAAACTTCATGTTCTTTCAGCAATTGGTCATCACCGTTTTTGCCTGCCTGCACATGGCCAAGCTCATCGTGCTGTCGCTGGCCGGTGCGCTTTTTCCTGTCGACATTCCCACTGCTTACAAGGCAAGCCATGAACAACCCGAGCCCTGAGTTGACTCCCCTGCCGCCGGGGCAGAAAGCACGGCCTGATTTTCCGCGCTTTGGCCTGACGCCCTACGCTTGGTGTTTCCCGCGTGACGAGCATGCGCGCGTGATCCAGCTTTCGGGCGACGCGCTTGACGCCGTGGCCATTCCTTTTGCACTGGAAGGCCTGGAAAGGCGGGAGCAAGTCAGTGACTTCCATTGCGTCACCACCTGGAGCCACCGTGCACTTCAGTGGGGCGGTGTCCGTTTTTCCGACTTTTACCAGTTGCACATTGCGCCGCGCGCAGGCCCGGCCCTGGGCGTCAGATGGGTTGTGCTGAAGGGGCAGGACGGCTACCGATCGCGCATGCTGCTCTCGGACTTGCTGGCCGCTGACGTGTTGCTGGCCGACACGCTGGACGGTCTTCCCCTGTCGCTGGACCACGGGGCACCGCTGCGCGTGGTGGCGCCCGCGCACTACGGCTACAAGTCGGTCAAGCATTTGTGCCACATTGAATGCTGGCAGGCAGAACCCAGGCTTGCTCCATCGGCCTTTGCCTTTATGAACCATCCGCGCGGCAGAGTGGCCCATGAAGAACGTGCGCAGTGGCTGCCGGGCTGGCTCTTGCGCCATGTCTACAGGCCGCTGATCAAACCCACTGCCGCGCTGTTTGCCAACGCAGCGGCGGAACACGCGGGCACAAGCCCTGCCATCAACGGAGACCCTCATGCCCACTGACATGCTCACGCAAGGCCAGCAGATTCTGGCCCTGCAACCTTTCAGCGCCATGCTGAACGCGCGGCTCGACGCTTTCGCACCCGGCAGCGCCGAGCTGTCGGTGCCGGTGGCGCCGGCCCTGCTGCAGCAACACGGCTTTGTGCACGGTGGTGTGTTGTCTTACCTGGCCGACAACGCCCTGACCTTTGCCGGCGGCTCGGTGCTGGGCGATTCGGTGACGGCTGAGTTCAAGATCAACTATCTGCGCCCTGCCAAGGATGCCGAGCGTCTGCTGGCCGTGGCCACAGTGGTGGGCAGCGGCAAGACGCAGGCAGTGTGCCGCTGCGATATTTTTGTGTTGCGCGGTGGCGAGCGCACGCTGTGCGCGGCAGCGCAAGGGACGATTCGCAAGGCGGGGTAAGAAAATTTGTCATCCCGGACCGATCCGGGATCCATGCGTGCACCCCACAAATGGTTGGCCCGCGCGGCCGGGATTGCGGGTCAAGCCCGCCATGACAATCGTTCAGGTCCAGGCCTCTGACGTTTGCCTGATCGCCTTTAAGCGATATATTGACAATATCGCTTTTACACAATAAAATGTAAATATCACTCAAAGGTGATATTTGTATGACCAATCTTCAAACCTTCGCCATCCAGACAGCCGCACAACTGTCGGTGCACCTGAAATCGCTTCGCAAGGTACGCGGCATGACTCAGGCCGCGCTGGGTGAACGCATTGGCGTCAAGCAGGTGCGCATCGCTGACATCGAGAAAAACCCCGGCGCTGTCAGCCTGGACCAGCTACTGCAGGTTTTGCACGCCCTGGACACCCGGCTGCTGCTGGCAGACACACAGCGCTATGCAGAGGCCCCCCCCACATCCGCAGCCAAGGCTGGCGAACCACCGGCGGATTGGTAAGCATGGCGTTTTCTGACCTGGACATATGGATGAACGGCCAGCGTGTCGGCGTGTGGTTCTGGACGCGTACCGGAACACCCGGCCTGCGATATGACGACACCTGGCGGCAGTCACCCCACGCGCGACCGCTCTCGGTATCGCTTCCCTTGCCTGCAGGTGGCGGCGATGTGATGGGCGCCAAAGTAGAACACTACTTTGACAATCTGCTGCCTGACAGCAAACACATCCGGGACCGACTGCGGCGCCGTTTTGGTACCTCTTCCACCCGCGCGGCCGATCTGCTGGCGGCCATCGGGCGCGACTGCGTCGGCGCAGTTCAGCTGATGCCCGCTGGCGAGCCCCCGCCACAGCATGACCGCGTTGAGAGCACGCCCCTGACCGAGCACCAGGTAGAGGCTCTGTTGCGCGACGTGACCAGCGACGGTGCGACTAAACCCTTCTTGCCGGACGCCTTTCGCATCTCTATCGCCGGCGCGCAGGAAAAAACTGCCTTCCTGCGCGTGGGACAACACTGGCACCTGCCAGAAGGTGCCACCCCCACCACGCACATCTTCAAGCTCCCGCTCGGGCTGGTGGGCAACATTCGCGCGGACATGTCGGATTCGGTGGAGAACGAGTGGCTTTGCGCCACGCTGTTGTCCGCCATGGGTTTTGCAGTGGCTCCCACTGAAATGGGGCAATTCGGCAGACAGAAAGTGTTGATTGTTGAGCGCTTTGACAGACGTTGGACCGAAGGTAACCGTTGGATAGCCCGTCTTCCGCAAGAAGATTTCTGCCAGGCCAGCGGACAGCCCGGCGAACTGAAGTACGAGAGCGATGGCGGCCCAGGTATACGCGCCGGCCTGGCCCTGCTTGCCGGAGGAAACAACCCGCGTGAAGACAGCTTGCGCTTTGCCCTGACCCAACTCGCCTTCTGGCTCATGGCCGCAACCGACGGCCACGCCAAGAATTTTTCGATCTTTCTCGAGCGCGGCGGCGGTTACCGCATGACACCGCTGTACGACGTGCTGTCGGTCTGGCCGATCATGGGGACGGGGCCCAACCAGCTGCACCCGCGGCGTGCCAAATTGGCAATGGCAATGGCAATGCGCAGCAAAAACACGCACTACCACCTGCACGAAATCCGCACGCGCCACTGGCAACTGCTGGCGCAGCAATGCGGTGTACCCGGCGCCTTTGACCACATGGTGGCGCTGGTGTTGCAGGTGCCTGAAGTGCTGAATCAGATTGAAGCCCAGTTGCCCGCCGGTTTTCCGCAACGGGTTTTTAAACCCATCCGCGCCGGCATGCTGGCACAGGCCGAGCAATTTATTTCAGAGCTTCCATGAACGCGCCCGACCATAGGCGCGCCTACGTCGCCCGCATCAACCGCGTGGTGGACCACATCAGCACCCACCTGGGCGACACGCTGGACCTGCAGACACTTGCCGGCGTGGCACATTTTTCGCCCTGGCACTTCCACCGCCTGTTTCAGGCGATGACGGGCGAGACACTGGCCGACTGCGTGCGCCGACTGCGGCTGGAAGCGGCGGCGCAGCGCCTGCTGGCTTCGCCACCCCAGGCTGCGCTGGCGGTGGCACTGGAGGTTGGCTTTGCGTCGGCCGAGGTGTTCACGCGGGCTTTTGGTGCGCACTTCGGCATGACGCCCACAGCGTGGCGACGCGGTGGCTGGCGCAGCTGGTCGGCCAGCCGGCGCGAACAACTGAGCAAGATTCATCAAGAAGTACGCAAGGAAGATCAAGCTGCCGGCCCCGGTTTGCAGCACGATGAAGACAGCTGGCCATCAGGCCGGCCCTTCACTGACAAAGGAGTGCTTATGCAAGTCGAACTCAAAACCCTGCCCGCCCTTCGCCTGGCCTACATGCGCCACACCGGCCCCTACGGCCACCCCGATATTGGCGCCACCTGGCAACGCCTCTGGGCATGGCTTGGGCAACACGAGCTGGATCCGGAACGGATTTACGGCATCGTCCAGGATGACCCGGAAGTCACCCCCGCCGACAAATGCCGCTATGACTGCTGCTTCGAGGTAGACGCCGCCTTCCAGCCGCAGGGCGAAATCGGCGTCCAGGCTTTTGCCGGCGGGCGGTATGCCTGCACGCCCTTCACCGGTACCGGCGCAACCATTCACGATGCCTGGATGCGCATGCTCGGTGAGTGGCTGCCGCAAAGCGGCTACCAGGCCGACGACAAACCCTCGCTGGAACTGTACGAAGGCGATTTTGTGGTGGATAAAAAAACCGGCGCTTTCCGCTGCCTGCTGTGCATGCCGGTGCGGCCGCTGTAAGCCGGAGCGTGTTGCGAGAAAGGCCGGGCTAGTCACGTTACCCGGCCTCTCTGCGCCTGTTTGCCCTTAGAACTCTGTCCACTCACCACCCGCCCCTGCCGCAACCAGTTGCGGCTGTGCCGCTGCCTGCTTGCGCGGCGCCGCAATCGCCTGCCTGGCCTTGGGCGGCTGCGCAGGCTGCCTGGCTGGTGCCGTGCGCTGGGGCGGCGCCACGTAATGCACCGCCTGGCTGTTGTTATCCAGC
>Ga0307513_10000896_pt1 | contig 43050 bp, 47 predicted proteins | sample 15_EM_MG_FD_202174 | JGI IMG/M metagenome (GOLD analysis project Ga0307513, IMG submission 202174) | Populus trichocarpa ectomycorrhiza microbial communities from riparian zone in the Pacific Northwest, United States - 15_EM | ecosystem: Host-associated > Plants > Roots > Unclassified | place...
GAGACTGTCCTGGGTATCTATCACCCTGAAGATGCAAGAAGAAAGGAGGACCAAAGTGCGCAAAGGCTTGCAACACAATTGGATATGCCATCAAGCATACAACTTGTCAAAAGGGCCCAACGGACATCCACTACAGGTTTGAAAATGGTTAGCGCTACCTCAACCTCAACACCGATGGCAGAGTGCATTGACCACTATTCCACAATATTCGATACCAGCGATCATATCCCCAATTTTGAGGCTATACGACCTGATCATATGCCAAATTCTCCTTCCCACTCTCGAAATACACTTGTATCTTCTATACTACCAAACATACCTCCATGTTCTACATTTGATGAAGCTACTCTGCTTGGATCTGGTCTGCTTGATACCGTTACTACCGACAAAATCAAGTTCCAACTCGGTCGAATGTCTAGCACCTCCTCTTGTGGTAGTGATGGGATTACAGTTATCATGTTACGCCACTTGCTTGAAACAACCTTTCCCCAACATTTATGCCAACTCTACCATGCATATTTACGGAGTGGACAAACACCAGCCAGATGGAATAAAGCCCTTGTTTACCCTTTGTGCAAGGATCGGAAAAAGCCCTATACAGCAACCAACTCGCGTCCAATTAGCCTTATATGTCTATTCCGCAAACTCTTTGAGTCACTTATCCTTCCCGTTGTCTCAGCATCAGGAAATATGTCGTACTCCGGTATTCAAGCAGGCTTTCGCTCCGGCTACTCAACACTCACCAATGTTCTCACACTGCATCACCTGATTGAAGCAGATGCAGCACGGCATATCGTCTTCCTTGATTTTGCCTCAGCTTTTGACAGAGTTGGCTGGCCATACTTGCAACAAGAACTCAAAGAACAGAGGATCAATCCTCTGGTACTGCAACTTGTCTATCAGCTCATGTATCGCGATATGTCATACTCACTTATTGTCAATGGTTGTCAGTCTCAAAAACAACCTCGTACTTGTGGCCTTCTCCAAGGATCTCCCCTCTCTCCCATCTTATTCAACCGCTTCATCAATAGTCTATTACACTCTCTCAATTGGAATAGTCAACCTACCTTTCCCTCAGCCTTATTCTTTGCAGATGATGGAGTCCTCATTGCACCTACAATCCCCAAGGCTCAAAGTCTCTTGAACCAGGCTTCTACCTGGGCAGATATGCATGGAATGTCCTTCAATAGACCAAAGTGTGGTTATATGGTTACCAATCAACCTATCCGTACCTATCTGCCCCATACGCTCACTCTCAACAACCACCCTATTCCCCATGTCACTTCCTACAAGTATTTAGGAGTTACCTTTGCCAGTAAAGGAATAGATTTCGTCAATCAGGGAATTCTGCTCTGTCAAAGGGTTGACAGCTGCCTTGCTGGAATGCGGTGGTTTTCAGATAACTGGGCTCCACGAATACGATTGAACATCTTCAAAAGCATCCTTCTACCAATACTTGAATATTACCTTCCGTTGCTCTATTCCAATTACAAACGCAATCGCAAGGCTCAAGAATGGATAACACTTACTAATGCGTACAACAATTGTCTGACCTGGATCGCGGGAGGTAATGCAAAACGTCCTCATATTACCGCACATCTATTAGGGCTACTTCCCTTCGTGGATCGAGCACAACATCTGTTTACCAGGTTTTATTTACATCTCATGGCCATGGCATCTTCGAATCCACTCAGGGCTATTCTCGATCGCAGTAACTGGTATCCCAAGTCTAATCACTTTATGCGAATTCACAAGCATGACCCGCTGCTATCACAGTTTCTGAACCCTCCGCCTGCATTCACAAAACACCTATCCAACCTTCAACACACACCTATTACTCTTCTCCGTGATACTGTGCTTGAGGAACTCTCAACCACCAAGTTTACTCAAATCCGTAGCACAATTGGTCCGCACTCCTCAAAGCTATTACAAGTTAGCATGGTGACCAATAGAGTACCTGGTCTGGACTGTGATGTTGTCCTCACTGCCCCAGTGACAGATCAAGGACGGTTCCTGGCATGGCGACGTGGAGTATTTGGCTGGGGACGCAAATGCCTTTGTGGAGAACACTTTGACCGTGGACATTGCAAGTGTATGCCATATCCCGATCCTGGTCTTACTCAAGAGCAACAGTTCATCTATGAACTTGACCGCTACCTTATCGATCCCAACACCAAGTACACTATTGTCGACTACCTTCTCAACAACAGTCTTTGGAACCAGGCACGAAATATTCTCAACGCATGGACACTTACCATGTCCAACCAACTAAGGTCCACTACTACTCACCATTAGTACTGGCACTATTAAAAAATACAAAAAATGTTTTTACTTTGATATTGTATAGTGATTGTTCCATTTCCGTTCACGCTTATGCTTTCATATCTTTTAGCTATTCACACTTTACTCTGTTCTGATTATTATTTGCATCCTGCATTTCTCATATTTATTTCTTCCCTTTGTTTAATTCTCCTTTATCTTATATATTTTACTCACGGATTCAGTATCTTTTTTCTTATCTCTTATAAGTTTACTCTAAGTACTTCTACCAGTTTCACTATTTCTTTCAACCACCGTTCCTGATTTATTTGTAAACGCGTCCTTGCACACTATTGCTTTACTGCTATTTCTTTCTATAAAAGTTCTTGTGTTCTTCTCTTCCTTAAAAGTACTTCTTTTCTCCTCTTACACGGCCATCAGGTAGGGCCTTATACTCCTGATCGCACATGCCTCTGAGTAGGCCTTGTATGCTCAGCCTCGTTTCGGTTATCACAGGTCTTCTGCTGACTCTCGATTCGTTCCCGAGCACTAATACTGGGGTATTAGTACTAACTCCTGTGCCTGGTATGGGCCTTATACCTACCCGCTTCCAATGTTCTGCTGTTGTTTCCTTCATCTCAGCTGCTTCTACTTAGGTAATTGGCTCCTAACTTGTTGTGTCTCGCTTTAGACTTGGTTGTGTTCGTGTCGACTGTGTACCTAGTGAGCTTGCTGCTATGTTCCTGTCTCTAAGATCAATATACTTAACTCCTAACCCTAAGCTAAATGCGGTACACACCGATCGGCATGCATGATTGAGCCCATGCATGTGCATGAACGCACGCGCGTCATGCAGTCATCTTACAGGGAAGAATTTTTCACGCCTTCGGGGGTTGTTAGATTCCCCCTTTCGGAGATCCGTCCGGTTCCGCCTATCTTTAGGACACCGATGGCCCGCATGACGCACCTCGCTACGGATACGAGGTCGCCGACGCACGCGATAATTGCCTCACACCCTCACGTAGGTATTACGTTCGAGCGGAGAGGCCCCCGTCCACACCATCACACCATTATTGCGCACACCGCGCGCAATATTCGTGCTTACGCCCTGAAATAGGTGAGTGAACACGTTTCCGACCAAAGGTAGGGGACACTTCAGCAATTCGCATAAGTATCCCCTGTTCCCCCCCAGCGCACTGAAGAGTCCCCATACCACGGCGACGAAACAAGCATCCCTCTCGATCCCTTCATTGCCTCGAGACTTGTCTGCGCTTTTACCTCCCCGTGACTACTTAGATTCTTCCCCTCTTCGTCTCGTTCGCCATCAGGCACCCCCCGGGTTACTCACAAAGCCGTGAGTAGTCTGCTCCCTAACCCTAGCCCTAACCCTAGACCTAGCCCGTAACCAGCCACATGTGGCTGATTATGGCGCAGGGAGTGGCTAGTACCGGTGTGGCTGTGTGGCTGCGTGGCTTATGTGGCTGGAGCGTAGCGCCCCTGTGGCGCCGTGCGCCGCCGTGTGGCTGCGTGGCTGTGTGGCTTGGGGTGTGGCTGTACGGCCGTCATGTGACGTGGTGTCGGGTGGCTGAAGGTGGCTATGTGGCTTGGACACACGTGACGCACGTGACGCCACTTCCCGAATAGGAAGTGCGGTCCCCTTACCGCATTAGGAAATGTAATCACATTTCCGAATCAGGTAAGTCTTCTTCATTCCGAGTTAAATTACTGAATCCGGAAACACACCCGGGGGCCTCCACATGCATCATGCATGTCAGCACGCATGAGTCACACTCATGCAGTCATCATTACGCGTTTATAGCAGACAACGCTTCGGCTGCGTTCGCTTGCCCGTTTTGGTGATCCTTCCGGTTCCGGCGCGCATATAGGATATTTCGTTACGATCGGACGTTTGCTCGCGCTATCGAGCACGCCTCTACGCACGACTTAATCGCTCACACCACTACGGATGATGTGGTGCGCGATTTCCATCCACACCGCAACATATTACGCACACCATAGCGTAATACTCCCGGATCGTCTTTGATCCGAGAGCCTTGTTCCTCCACGAGATTTGAGGATAAATACTCCCCTCTCTCCGGCGTTGAAAAGTTTCTTGGATCAGAGACGAAACAGCATCATCACTGAAGACCGCCTAAAAACATCTTCACTGACTGTCCGCCGCTTCTTTTGTCAACAAAAACTTTTCCCTCTTCCACCCTCATCTTCACAGAAGACCCTACACCTCGCTCGCTTCGCTTGCTCGGTGCCTAACCCTAACCCTATCCCTACGACAAATTGTATTGTTTCCTTGGTTACGCGGATATGCGACTCATACTGGGGTATGAGTTGGGCGGCAAAGGCTGTGCTAGGATTTCCTTCCATTTCAAGGGGGGGCTCCGCCCCCTATTTCCTCATCTTTCTCATTCGCTCCACCTCCAGCGATTGAAATCTCAACACGATGGGAAATCCTTGTGAGAGTATCCTCTGCCTCTGATCTACCCCGCCCATGGCAACTGCTCGGGGGTTTCTCACGCCTTCATCTCCTTCCTCTGTCTGGGGCCGTTGGCCTCCCCTCCCGGATGCTATGGATTCCTTTCTGGTTCTGTTCATCTTCGTTCAGCACGCTCGTGTGGATGTTCCTACCCTTTTCCCCGCACGTCGCGACGTGCTTCGCTTAGCGATTTGCACGCTCGGCGACCCTTCTTCCTCCGTCAACACATGGTCGCTAGTTTCACACTATTGGTGAAGTAGTTGCCCTGGTGGCCCTGCTCACTGGTATTGCACTCTCTGCTGAGTTGCAGGATCGGTACGGTCGGCATTCGAAAAACTGTGACCCCGTCTCAGTCTTCAGTCTTCGTACTTCTCGGTTGTTTGGCCAGCCTTCCTTCTCCCGCTTCCCACGCGTCAGATCCGCTTGCACTGTACTGCTACACCCTCCTTGCTGGCACCTTACTGCCGTCCAGCTGGCACCTTACTGCCCCGTCCCCATTGCTGGCACCATTACTGCTGAGTGGCTCTCCTCGCCTGGTGGCTCCCCTTGCCCTGCTCATCCGCTCCTGCGATTTACTCTACGGTCACAAACCTCGCATTAGGTTACGCTGTGTCATGGTATAGCACTACCTCCTTGGCCCATGCTAAAGTCCCAAGCATCGCCGATATTCCGGGCAGTCCGCCCGTGCCAAGGCCTTGCCCCTCAGCCGATAGGTTCGGGGAATTCCCTTAGGCACCCGGCAACTGTAGTTTTATATTTCCTCTCCGTCGGCACTTGGTGCTGTAAGATTCTTTTCTTTTGTTTTGGGGGGCCCGCCAAAGGGTTTGTGTCTTTGCCTGGTTTCCTTTCTATACTTGTCTTTCCTTATGTGTCTGGAGAAAGGTATTGCTCCGTCTTGCTTTCGTCTTAGGTGCTATGAGGGGGGAGGATGGGCTCTGGCTTGGAGGGGTTTGATTTTTCCCATGAGGGGGAGAAGCGGGTCGTTGGATTGTTTACAGGTTTTGTTTCGGTCATAGCTAGCGCTCCACACTGTTTCTTGTACCTTAATCAACGAATACATGATATAAAAAGAAAAGAAAAAAAGAAAAAAAAGAAAAAGAGGCCCCTATTTCCTTGATTCTTTACGCTATCTGGTATTTGTTTCACGACTCCTGTACTTCACAATATAACGTCTTCTATTCTAATATCCAAGATCCACACCAAGAACCTACAAACCCTGACCCTGATCTGCCGTTACTCGATCAGCCTTGACCTGAGATTGTCATCTGCGAACCCTCACGCTAAACGACTGTCATTGTTTTGGACCTGCCTCTCGTGGTGTGCCCTGGACTAACGTCCAGTGCCAAGACCGCGTTACACAAGAGAGCGTTTAAAGATGATCCAACCCACACAACACCATGTCTCGACATGTCAAACTTCCAACCGCTGCATTAACTGCCTTGACCAAGTTGTCGGTGGTTACCAACAATGAGTTTGATCAACTGCCCGAAGATCCAATTAGGCAGCAGCTCCGCACCTCTCGCGATCTTCCTACTTCACTCAACGGGCTCCCGGCACTCCCTTCCATTTCCTGACCAGGTACCCCTGCACTGCTCGAACAAAACCCTCGCTTCTAACAACTACAACAACGCGTTCAAAATCTAACCAATGAAAGGGAAACGCTTGCCAAAGAATGAGATCCACTTAGCGAAGACTGCGATGCTTTGCTTACAGAGGGACAAGGACTGGAGGCAAGGTACAGAGGCATCGAGATTGACCTAGAGCGTGACAGAGCCACCATAGTTACCGTTAACACCGCGTTGACGAACACGAACACTGCCCTGGTAACTGCAACTGCTGCACTTGCAAACACAGGGGGACCTGCTCTGCCTGGTGCTGAACGGCCCCCTATTCGAGAATCAATCCCCAAGCTACAAGAGTTCGACGGATCTCATGACCAACTTCGCCCAGTCATTGCGCAATTACTCACCAAGTTCGTCAGTGATCCCCACGAATTTGTTGATGTCCAACATTGGTTGGGATATGCTGTTGGGTTCCTGAAAGGGAAAGCTTACGAACAAATCTTTTCACTTATTGATGAAGGACACATTAATATAGCTAGTGTGGTAGCCCTGATCACAGTACTCAAGAACGCCTTTGGTGACCCTGATAGGGTCTGTAGTGCCGAACGGAATCTACACAGTCTACGTCAAAAGAACCGTAACTTCTCTGACTACTTAGCAGATTTCCGACGATATGCTGCCGAGGTATCTTGGAACGATCCTGCTAAGCGATCCTCATTATACGAAGGATTAAGCGCCGAACTCAAGGATGCTCTGTTAACCCTGGACACCCCGGACTAACTTGACCAATATATCATATTGGTCAAAGGTGTGGATAATAAGATATGTGCCCGCGCAGCGGAACCAAAAGGGTCATCCTCTACATGGAGATCACTTACCACAACCACAACCACAATACCAAAACCAGCTGCTCCTCCTAGGACTACCACCACGGCTACAGGTACTCAAGCTGGGCCCATGGACCTTTCGGCGGGACGACGCCGCCTATCACAAGCGCAACGTGAAGATCGCATGGAACGCGGCCAATGCTTCTACTGCGGGGAGCAAACCACATGGCTCGACAATGTCCAAACAGACAAAGCCACCTGAGAGCCAAGGCCAGTACAATTCGCACACCTCCGCCAGTGGTTTCTGAAGACTCTCGCCCCAAGTCCGAACACTCGGCAAACTAACAGTCCCATGTACAGTCCAAGGTACGGTCATGGGACAAGAATCGTCTTCTTCGTTACTTTCTCTATCCGGTTTATCTCTTGACGACATGGACAATGGGGTTGAAGCTATTCATCTGGTAATGGCATGTATGATTGTTGATAACCATAACGAGATTAGATCCTGTGCTCTAATAGACTCGGGAGCAACTAGATACGCATTCATCGACAAGGCTTTTGCCAAGTGCCATAACTTTCCTTTGTTTGAACTTAAAGAACGATGATGTTTAAGGGTCATCGATGTACGGCCTGTGAGTTCCGGAGCAATTACTAACATCACGAAGATTGGGTTGTCGATTAACAACCACCATGAAATGATTCCTGCTTTTGTTACTGTAACATATGTACATGTTCCGGTAACGGTACACAGGAGCGGCAGTGCAGGATCTCCTATGTTTAGTTGATTTATATTTGGTTTATTTGATTTGATTTCAGCTCCCCCACTGTCTCTGAGTCAGATACGCTATGCAATCGTATTGCTATGTTTAGTTTCCTTTGCTGGAAGTTTATATTTAGGATTCCGGGTATGCAATGGTCATGTAGCACTGGTGGAGGGTGAGCTTTGATTCTTTCTTTGGTCTTGCAGGATTACAGGATTCCGGTATGTGCACAGCTACTGGTAATGATCGTGATTGCAGGAAGGCCATCACTCTTGGGCTTTGTATATAAACCAGTCTGCTGGCTAGCAGGAGACAGCAGACTTCAACAGACCTTCAGTCTAAGAATACACTTGGTTGAACGGCAATCTCTGAGTTCAATTTGTCCTTCAACAATTATCCCTCACCTCCGGTCCCTTGAAGCCTCCCTTAGCACCAGCGCTAGCAGGGCTATTGCCGGTCCTATTCTATTTTCGTTAGACAGGAATACACCTGTTACATTTTTTTGCCTACAGCTGGTGAAAACCCTTTGTTCTCAGGATTGGGAACAGCCTGGTAGGATTGATCACCCTTCCAGTATCTTGATAACTAGTTAGAATCAGGAGCGGCAGGGAATGGAACTCCCAGCTCAGGTGCAACATTCACAATAGCAGAACGCAGAAGCAGAAGCGGTACCAGGTCCGGTAGGGCCAACAATCGTCCATCAGCAGAACCTACAGACGAAACTCCAGAACCCACCACACCGGAACCAACCCCTGGGCCCACGCCAGGCTCAGCAGATACACCAGCAAGAACCAGTCATTTTCTCACAGGCGATCTAGATACAGACGAAGACGAAGACCATAACCTGAGCGCTTACGAACTCATTCAAAGAGAAGCCCGGCGGCTTGAGGAAAGAGCAGCAGCAAGAGCCGCAGCCCAGAAAACTTCGGAAACTGAACGCGCGCCAGAACGGCCCACTACAAGCCGGAGGCGAGCACCCAGTATTCTAGGAGTCTTTGGCAGTCAGACACCAAGTAGAGCGCCATCCCAAGAGCATAGAGAGCAACAACTACCTGGTACATTCATTCCAGACTGGCCAGAAAGGCCCTAAACATCCAGGAGCGCCAGAGAGCACGCTGAATGAGCAGATCCACCACTTCCAGGACAAGACCCACCTACAGGCACCATGGGAGACCCAGGTCCGGCCAGGTTGCCCCCACCTAAGCCCCCTAAGCCGCCATTCTTTACCGGTGAAGGAGAAGACCTCAAACCAGACAAACTCAAGCGATGGCTCACAACAGTCAAGAAGTATCAGGCGAGATCTGGACTGAATGATGACTCCACTGTAGTGGCGGACTACTATGGCTTTTACACAGAAGGGAAAGCAATAACGCATTTTAGACAATAGACACAGAGGAAGAGAACCTTACCCTACTGCAGCTGACACACCGCTTTCATCAGCTATTCGAAGCCTCTACCAACACTGATGACACTTATCACAAGTGGTAGAATGTCCGCCAGACAGCAGGTGGACAGCCGGCACGCATAACGAAGATAGCTGGAGAGCTAGCATACCTCAAAGGAACTCTTCCAAATGGATCCATCTCAGATTATGCACAGAAACAGCGATTTCTCGATGCTATGGACTTAAGATTACGCCGCAATATCGAGCCGCAGCTCAGACCAGAAGATACCTGGGACCAGATGGTGGCTGTAGCAGAACTCTATGACGCTACCATGTATAAAACTGGCGGCTACAAAGGCAGGGATAGAAGCCAGGCTTCGAGCAGCAAAACTCATACACGAAAGAACGAGAGTACCTAACGCAAACCCTCTACCACGTCAACGCCCAGGAGCACAGACAAAGGAAAGGCCCCGGCCAAGAAGAGGACCTATACCAAGTCCAACAAGCCAAGTAAGGCTGAGATGGAACGCCGCAAGGCAGAAGGAGCCTGTTTCTACTGTGGGGAAAGCGGACACATGGCAAATCAATGCCCCAAGAAGGAAGTTAAGACCAACCATGTTCGCCTCTCTGAGGAAAGCCCAGACAGCAGCGAAGGCGAATATGAGCCCAATACAGACAACACAGAGGAGCCAGATGGCTGCGGCTCCGTCAGGACCAACAAGACTACAGTAGGCACGCCTAAGGATAGGCGATTCCAAGCACTCGAATTGACTATCAACATCAATGGCAAGCCCGCCAGAGCCCATAGAGATACAGGTACCATTGGCGGTATCCTGATATCCAACAAATTCGTTACAACATACAACATCCCGTACACTGCGAGGAAGAATCCCGTCACTCTCAAGATGGCAGTTAAAGGATTGCGATCTCCTAGCAACTTCTTTGTTGAGGTTCTGATTCAGCTAGGCACGGTGAGAGTTGATAAGGTGCCTATGCTGGTCACCCCAGTATCAGACCATGATATCCTGATCAGTATGGACGACCTGATAAGGCTAGGAGCGGTTATCGATGGCCAAAAGAACAGCATCTACTTCCCCAAGTACACGGTCAGCGTTACGTGTGACGGAAAGTCTAGAGAGCCTAGATCAGCCATAACGAAACCACACGAAGTGCCTGACTTCCAGGCGATGTTTCCCAATGTAATTGTCAAAGAGGTACCTGAGGAACTACCCCTAGTAGACAAGATAATGCACAGGATAAGCCTGATAGACCCAATCAACCTTTTAAAGACACCCACTTTCAAAGCCCCACAGACCCTGATGCCCAAATACAAGGCATGGATCAATAAGCAGATGAACGCCCGTATCCTCCATATGACCAGTGTGCCTGGAGGAGCCAGCCTGTTTGTGGAAGCCAAAAGCCATGGAAGAATCCGACCCCTTGTAGACCTCCGCTTCAGGAATGATAATACCCAGGCCGATCACACAGAGATCCCAGAACAAAACACTATACTAAATGCCGTAGCCAGAGGACGATTCCGCAGCAAGATAGATCTCACTTACTCCTACTTCCAGACCAGAGGGCATCCAGATGATGTGAAATACAACACTATCAAAACACCCTTCTGCTCCTTTACAACCCAGGTCATGATGCAAGGAGACATGAATGCTGCCGGAACCTTTGTCACCACTATGGAGCAACTATTCCATTACGAATTAGGCAAGAACATATGGGTCTACATTGACGATATTTTTGTCTTCAGTGACACCTTTGAAGCGCATGTTAAGGACGTTACGAACTCCTGCAGTAAGCTGCAAAATGCCAGCTATTGTACCAACCCAAAGAAAAGTATTTTCTTTGCCACACAGCCAAATATCCTAGGCTATATGATAGATGATGAGGGCATCCACCCAGCACTTGAAAAAGGCCAGACCATAACGGACTGGACAAGGCCAGAAAGCCAGAAAGAACCACAGCGATTCAATGGAATGGTTAATGATATCTCGCAGGTCATTCCCCACATCACTACCATTGCAGCTCCGCTAACAGAACTGAGTGGGAACGCAGAATGGCTGTGTACGGATCTGCAGGAAGCCGCCTTTGGGGCAGTGAACCAAGCTGCAGATAAGCACAAAGTCTTCAGACCGATCGACTATAATAAGCCAGATATGATATGGCTTTTGACCGATGCATCCCCTACAGGTACGGGCGCTTGGATATGCCAAGGACCAACCAGAGATGCAGCCAGGGCTACAGCGTTCCTCAGCCGGAAGCTGACGCCATCACAAAGCAACTAGCCCACACACCAACAGGAAACGATGGCAATCATTGAGGCTATGCAAGCATTCGCTTCCCATTTGCTACACAGGCAATTTACAGTGGTTACAGACCACGAGAGTCTCACCAACCCCACGACACAAAAGAATCCCAATGGACGACAGGAGAGATGGCTAACGCACATCAGTCACTTTGATTTTAAAATAGAATACCAGCCAGGAGCGAAGAATTTCCTAGCAGACTACCTATGCAGAATCCATGAGGGAACCCCAGGACCGTTGGATAAAAGCCTCCAGGACCCCACTATCAATTATGACAGCCTTGGGCTATCTGACACTACCCAACCCCTACAGATCACTACAAGCTACAGCTCTTCCACCGATTTTAGCATTGAATGAGACAACGCTATGTACCACTCAGGCGAAGCCCAAACCTCTCCGACTCTAAACAGCAGTGACTCTATCAGTGGCTGCCGCTTTGAATACCTTATGGCTGAAATTGCTAGCAGTGCAGTGACCTGTTCTCGGCAGCGCAAGGCATCTGCCTCCTTGCCAGCTACATCAAGCGCAGCCAGCAAGGGTAGCAGATTATCGATTGGAAACTCTTGGGGTGATAATAGAACTCTCCCAATCTCTAGTGAAAAGGAACGACCACACTCAGAAATGAGCGGAATGTCATGCACTGACGATGGGTGTGAAATACATAACAATGAAAATGAAGGTGCAGGCTACTGGGCAAAGGACCCTAAGGTCCAGAAGCAGGGTCAGAAGACAAAGAGAAAAGAGCATGATAGGACTTCAACAGGGAATACAGCCCTCGAGGCACGCAAGGCCTTACTCCCAGATATCCAATACCTCTCATAAAGCCTCCCGCCTTTTCGTATGAATGATATCTTTCTCGCCACACCGCCCATGGCCTCGCCGGTCTTTAGTCCCCTTTACAGCCAAGCAGGCTATGACTCCGATGAGACAACCAATGCAAACCAATTCCTAAGGATCCCGCCTTATGGGTATCCTCGCCCAGCGAGTTGGAGAAGCCCTTAAGACCCACGCCCTCTACACCATGGTAAAGGAAACCGATAATAAATTGAACTATTCCATCCGCGATGGCCTTCTACTCGCCCAGAACAGCAATGGATACCAAAAGCTTCACAGACAGGGAGGACCCCCCGAGAAGGGGGTGTCCCCACCGGATTTCACCCCCAAGACTGTCCACGAAGGCCTCGGACATTTCTCAGCCTACAAATGCCACTCCTATGCGGCTTGCTTCTTCTAGTGGCCACAGATGCACCAGGACTTTGTTCTATACTGTCGGTCATGCAATAAGTGCCAGATTAACAACGAGCCCAGTACCCTACCTTATGGAAGATCCGTTACCCTCCCTGACCCCGACGAAGCCTACCAATCCCTAGCCATAGACTTCACCGGCCCTTTTAACAAATCCGATGGCTATACATCTATCATGGTCATAATGGACCACTTTACCTCCTACACACATCTCATCCCGCTGAAGGACACTGCTACCTCTGAGAAGATCTTCAAGAAACTCAACAGTAGTATCTTCGACGTCCATGGCCTCCGTCTTAGCATTGTCCTTGCCCAGGACTCGCTCTTTACCTCTAAGTTTTGGTCACAAATGATGAAGTCCCTTGGTATCCAGGTCTGGATGGCGACCCAATACCATCACCAAACGAATGGCCAGGTTGAGCGAAGGATCCGTACCCTCAAACAGCTAAGGAGGAACTTCGTTAACCCCTGACAAAACAACTGGTCCGGCGCCCTCCCCGCTATTGCAGCAGCCATGAATGGCGCCGCCCAGGAATCTCTAGGCCTCTCGCCATACCATGCCCTCTATGGACGCCCCTGGAAGGTGTTCAGCCCTGTCCAGAGATCTGCTAGAAAGGTACCAGCTGTGGACGATATCTTAAACGCCCATGAAGCAACAAGAATGGAAGTAGACATGGCCAGAAAGTATGCTACCTTCCGCGCGACTGTCCAGGCTGACAAACGCCGCAAACCCCTAACAGAACCCTGCAAGAATGGCAGTAGAGTTCTTGTTAGAGGCTACCCTTATACCTCCTCCCCTGGACGATCCAAGAAGCTAGAACCACACTGGTTTGGACCTTTCAAGGTCCTAGAAAATCTACCTGACGCAGACAACTACAAGCTACACCTCCCGCCCTGAATGGCCCACCAGAAACCGTACTTCCACGTCTCCTCCCTTAAGGAAGACAGTGAGAACGATCGCGATAGATTCAAGTCCCGGAGAATGGACAAGCCAGCATCCATCATGATCGACCATCGAGAAGAATCGGAAGCAGAGCAGATACTCGACTACTGCCGCCAAAATAAGAGGCATGAACTCCTGGTTCACGGGAAAGGCTATGATGGAGCAGATGACTCCAGGGAACCTATCGAGAACCTCGATCACTCCCTGGAACTCATACAAAAATACTGGAACGCTAACCACCCAGCAGAACCGACACCCCAGATCACCTCCCACTACATTAAAGCTTCCTGGGAACCCATGGAAGTTTCCTCTACACCCTGCCCCGCAAACAATTGCCCAGACGACTTCTGGGAATTCTATCACGATAAGGAATATGATTCTAGCAGCTCTGAGCAAGACTATTTCCCTACAGATGACGACAGCCTCCTATGGCACACTGACGAGAGCGCTGAGGACAGCGAAGACTTTGGAATGATGGTTAACTTTTCAGAATAAGGGAATCTAACGTGTGTACATGTTCCGGTAATGGTACATAGGAGCGGGCAGTGCAGGATCTCCCCATGTTTAGTTGATTTATATTTTGTTTATTTGATTTAGGTTCAGCTCGGCCACTGTCTCTGAGTCAGATAGGCTATGCTATCGTATTGCTATATTTAGTTTCCTTTGCTGGAAGTTTATATTTAGGATTCCGGGTATGGAATGGGCATGTAGCACTGGTGGAGGCTGAGCTTTGTTTCTTTCTTTGGTCTTGCAGGATTACAGGATTCCGGTATGTGCACAGCTACTGGTAATAATCGTGATTGCAGGAAGGCTATCGCTCTTGGGTATTGTATTTAAACCAGTATCCTGGCTAGCAGGAGACAGCAGACTTCGACAGACCTTCAGTCTAAGAATACACTTGGTTGAACGGCAATCCCTGAGTTCTATTGGTCCTTCAACTATTATCTCTTACCTCCGGTCCCTTGAAGCCTCCCTTAGCACCACCACTAGGAGGTTTATCGCTTGTCCTATTGTATTTTCGTTAGACAGGAATAAACCTGTTACAGTTACGACCCTTGGGGGATACCATCTAACACTCGGTATACCATGGTTAAAACATCACTATGTCCAGACTGACTTCGCTTCTAACTCCCTTAGTTTTGAATCTGAATATTGTTTAAAGAACTGCATTAACGACATTACAATGACCTACGGAATCAAGGAAGAGTTACAACATTTCCTACGGGCTTATGCTGCACAATGTGCTCTTGGACATAAGGTCCTCGACAAGGACGAAGTACTTCAGATACTTCCCAAACAATACCACGAATTCCTCCCTTTATTCCTTGACAAAAGAGAAGATCAACTACCACCTCACGGAAGGTTTGATCATGAGATACGACAGTGTGGGATTTCTCCCTCCTTTCGGACCAATATAAGGTCTTAGCCCCCCTGAGTTATCAGCCTTATACCAATGGCTAGATGAAAATCTGGATAAGAAATTCATCTGCGAATCATCATCCCCTGCTGCTTCTTCGATCTTGTTTGTTCAGAAAAAAGAAGGTTCCCTACACTTATGCGTTGACTATAGGGAACTTAATGAGGGAACAATCAAAAACCGTTACCCTTTGCCCTTGGTCAGAGAAACCTTCATGCAACTTTCACGAGCAAAGATATTCACTAAACTGGATATCCGCGGAGTCTACAACTTAATCCGCATGAGAGCAGGTGAAGAGTGGAAAACAGCTTTTCGTATACGATACGCGCTTTTTGAATCCCTTGTCATGCCCTTTGGGCTTACGAATGCCCCAGCTACCTTTCAAGTATACATTAATGACGCACTATGCCCATTTCGGGATATGTTTTGCACAGCATACCTTGACGATATCTTGATATACGCGGAGAACGAGAAGCAACATATCAAACACGTCAAACAAATCCAGGAAGCTTTAAGGCAAGCTGGACTCCAGGTAAAACCTCAGAAATGCGAATTTCACACCAACAACGTTGAGTATCTTGGCTTCATCATCACCACCGAAGGCCTACGAATGGATCCCGCAAAAAGTACTATTATCATTGAATGGCCCATTCCTAAGAAATTCCGCGATGTCGGCTCCTTCTTAGTGTTTGGAAACTTCTATTGGCACTTCATCCAAGATTATTCTTATCTAGCTAGACCACTAACCCAGTTAACTAAAAAGGGTACACCCTTCATATGCTCGGATCTTTGTCAAGCGGCATTCGAAAGATTGAAGGAAGCCTTTACAACTGCCCCTATTCTGATCCATTTGCATTTTGACAAAGAGATACTAGTGGAAACCGATGCGTCCGACAACGCCTCTGCCGGTATACTATCCCAACCTGGATCTGACGGGCTTTTACATCCCATTGCCTGCTTCTCAAAGAAACACACACCCGCCGAATACCACTACGACATTTACGATAAAAGGTTGATGGCCTTTGTACAAGCTTTCGAAGAATGGAAGGCTTGTCTGGTTGGACGACCTGTTACCCTACAGTCGGATCATCAGAACCTACAATACTTACCACTAAAAGGTTACTCAATCAACGACAAGCCCGATGGTCAGAATTCTTGTGGCAATTAACTACACGATTGAATTTGTACCTGGTAAAGCACATGGGAACGCGGACGCATTAACGAGGATGGTGAGAGACACAGAAGAACAGGTATTAGAGGACGAAACTCCTAGGACACAAGTGGTTCTTAAGTCCTAGTCCCTGGGTTTGTTCGGGGAAATTCCGCTTCACTTTAGAGCGTTCCCATTGAATGAATTATGGACAGAAGCCTATCAAGCTAACCCGCTTGCAAAGTAGATACTCACAATGCTGGAACAAGGGATACAACATGGCTGCCTGATATCCCTAGCTGAATGTACCAAGGATGGTAATCCACTGCGGTATCGAGATCGTCTTTATGTTCCCGCTCACAAACCTTTGAAACCGGCCATCATTCGTGAAAATCATGACGCCCCTGCTGCTGGTCACCACTGCAAATCCAAAACATATGAACTAATCACGCGACGATACCATTGGCCGAGCATGGGATAAGATATGGCAAGAAGTGTGGCCAATTGTCATATCTGTCAACGGAGTCGCACGACTCGTCACGCTCCGTTTGGCATCCTTCGACCCCTTTCTATTCCCCACCGACCATGGCAAGATATATCAATGGACTTTGTAACCGGTCTACCTTGGAGTAACGGTCACATTGTGATTTGGGTCATGGTAGATCGACTAACCAAGATGCGCCATCTTGTCCCTTGTCGTACTACGATCGCTGCCCCCTCTCTTGGCGACCAATTCCTGGATAACATCTGGAAACAGTATGGATTACCACTGACCAGTATATCTGATCCAGGACCGCAATTTGCTGCCGAGTTCTGGGGAACCCTCTGTCGCAGACTAAAGATTGATCGACGTGTATCTACTGCATTCCATCCTGGAACTGGCGGTCAAACAGAAAGCGTTAACGGTATTCTGGCACAGTACCTACAGTCATATGTAAATTACCAACAGGATGACTGGTGTTAATGGTTACCAATGGCAGAGTTTATGGGAAACAATCATGCATCCGCGACTACAGGCACCTCTCCCTTCTTTCCCAACTACGGCTATGATCCTCATATGCACTTTCTTGATGAACAAACTCTCCTGACAGAGGACCAAGAAGCACGATCTTTTGTTATCACTATGACAGAACTTCATGCACATCCTAGAACCGAAATGGGTTATGCTCAAGAAAGGCAACAGGAAAACGCTGGCGTACACAGACTCCCAGCTCCCTCCTTCCGGATCGGTGATAAAGTGTGGTTGAACACCAAAAGCATTAGGACACGACGACCTTCACGAAAGTTGGACAACAAACGTCATAGACCCTACTAGATCAAAGCCAGGGTTGGAACACATGCTTACCGTCTGGAATTACCAAATACCATGAAGATACATAACGTCTTCCATGTGTCACTGTTGGACCTGGCAACCAATGATCCACTCGAAGGACAGATAATCCTACCACCTGAACCTGTGGAAGTTGAAGGAGAAGAAGAGTCGCAGGTTCAGGAGGTTTTGAATTCCAAATTCCTCAAGAACTGACGGCGATATCTGGTGAAATAGAAAGGCTACCATGAAACGACATGGGAGCCAGCTGAATCGATCAACAAACTAAAAACGGTTGACGACTTCCATGAATGGTACCCACTTAAGCCTGGACCATTACCGGAGAATCGGGAATAGCCCTCAGGGGTCTTCGGCCCTGGAGAGGGCCCTGCTCTCACAGTCCCCTGATGAGATACGTGTTGGGATAACTTTAGTGTTCTTGCTTTTGTTACACAGTTGCTGTGAGGGATTTCCTTTGGAAGGTTTACAACAAATTGTATTGTTTCCTTGGTTACCCAGATATGCGACTCATACTGGGGTATGAGTCGGGCGGCAAAGGCTGTGCTAGGATTTCCTTCTATGTAAAGGCGGGGCTCCGCCCCCTATTTCCTTGGGCTACTGGTTCACCCCCTCGGTCTCCACCCCTCCTCACTTCACCAAAAGGCTGGCCAAGGCCTAGGCTGCCTTCGTGGCCGTCAAGAGGCTCTCCCCCCCGGGGATGGGTCTCTCGCCGTTTTTGTGCCACCGTTGGGCCTCCTCACTTCTCTTCTCCATCCTCAGCTCTGGTGGAGATACCTTCCGACCTACCGTGCATATGGAAAGAAAACTCTCTTCCTGCTGGCACAAGGTCCAGAGGTGGACCACAAATTGCATCTCCTGTACCCCCACTGACATCCTGGCCGTCGAGGCCTGCCTGCGTCTGCTCAGTCTCCTCCTCGCATACAAGCTCCGCCTGGCCGGCCTTAGGGTGCTATGCTCCCCCCCGGAGATCAACCCGGCCACCACCTGATTACCTCCCTCTGTGCAGATGCCGTCGTTATACCGCCATACTCCCAACCACAGGGTCCTCACCTGTAGGAACGCGGGGAGCCGCCTGCCCCTTCGCTGGCTCCAGCCGAGGCCGCCCTCCATGAACAGAGCCCACCTCCCCCTGGATGCCCTTCATCACTCTATGCTCTTCATCCTCGGCTCGGATGGCCTCGCCCCCCTGCCGGTCACCTCCCAGCACCTGCTCGATGCGTCCTACCCTGCCCTCGTCCCGCGTCGTACCTACCCCCAGCTCAAGCTCCTCTGCAGGAACCTCCCCATGAAACAGTGGGAGGATGCTGCGCCGCTCCCTGCTAGGTACAAATACCGCCCCTCGCTAACGCCCCACCCGTGTATGGGCCTATCTAAGTTTGACGCGTGTCGCCTGCACCCGATGAGATCGGGGAAGAGCTACTTCCGCGCTCCCCCCTCCTGTGACGACACTGCCCCCACCACCTGTCCCAGCTGCAAGGAGGCCCCAGAAACCTTCGAGCACGCCATCCTCCGCTTCCCAGACAAGAAGCCTGCCAGGACCCGCCACCTTCAGGGGATAACGGACATAGGCCCCGACGCTCCCGTCTGGTCCTCAGCCGCCCTCCTGGGTTCCCTCAACCGCTTTATTAGGACTACGGCCACAGCCTTCCCCCAGGGCATGTTTTCCTGCCCGTCTTCCTCCGCAGATTCCATTTCTTCCCGCTCGTCTAATGTGGTTTCCTTTGGGTATTTTCTGTCGTCTCAGGAAAGCTAGGTGTACAAATTCTTTATTTTCGTACGGTCCGCTGATTTAAGGAGGGTTTCCTTTGATTTACATGATTTAATTTCCTGCCACTATGTGGGCCTGGGACCGGTACTGACCCCAGTTCAAAAGAGATGAGCCTGATATTTCCTTTGTTAGTTCGTTTTGGATTTTGGGTTTTCTTTTCGCCATAGCTAGCCATGCGATTTCTTGTACCGTAACAACAAATATATGATATAAAAGAAAAAAAGAAAAAGAAAACAAAAAGCCCCCTATTTTCTTGATTCTTTACGCTATCAGGTATTTCTTTCACGACCCCTGTACTTCTGAATATAACGCCTTCTATTCTGATATCCAAGATCTACACCAAGAACCCACGAACCCTGACCCTGATCTGCCATTACGCGATTAGCCTTAACCTGAGACTGTCATCTCCGAACCCTCACCCTAAACGACTGTTCTCGTTTAGGACCTTCCTGTCGTTGTGTGCCTTGGACTAACGTCCAGTGCCAAGACCCCATTACACGGTTTGCTCTTCAGGACTTGCCCGGTCAAACTATTCAGAACCCTGGGTGCGCCACACAAGGGCTTTCATATGCCTCAAATCCTGGGCATTCTTGTACGCTCTCCAGGCTTTTTGCATTCTCCGCCGATATATTAGCTTTCCCCTCTGGCTTTGTTCATCCACTCTTGACCTTTTTTGCATGCTACACATAATTAAGTATTCATAATTTCCGGCAATGAGCTATCTATTACACACTGGAACAGAACATCCCGAAGTTGCTGTAGTTGATTTCCTTGCAGAAGGTCGTTTGCTAGTGCTGCTTCGGTTGGTGACTGTTCTTAGGTTTATTTCATGCTTGCTGAGGGCTGACCAGTGTGCTGAATCCATTTTTTGATCGCTTTAACTGGAACCACAATTATCGATAATTGTATAGGTGAGGTTACAAGAATGGTTTACCAATGTATATTTCTCTTGCAAGTATTAACCTAACTAGGAAGGCTGTGAATCTGCATGTCTCATCCTTCCATGGGATAGGTAAACGGGCCCTTGTTACGGCACTCTGGCCAACGCAACCGGCTTCTCCATTAACGACTACCGAATCACATAGCTTTCCCTGAGGCAAATCGTCTCAGCAGCAGGGTAACCTTTACCACCTCCCCACAAGCACAATCAGTAAGCTCCCTATGTCACCCCTTAGACAGCAGCCTCTCCCTAGTGTCTCGATCTTGCCCTACAACATGAGACACATACTTGGGGACGCCGGGGGCTGGAATCCAGTGGGTGCCATCTGAACTGCTGAGACCCGTGGGATCACTCAGTAGTTTATTCTCTGTCAAACATGGGGAGCTAGGTTGGCAAGGAATAAAGATGTGGCCGATAGACTAAGTGAATTGACTTGGAACTTAGACAATTTGGAGGTGGGATATGGAACCTGGGTTTTACCGCCAAACTAACTGTAAAGACGTGTTTAAGCAAAAGACAAATACCACATCCTGATCCTTCTTCGATCACTAGACCCATCTATGAGCTTCCTGCATGCCCTTGTTACTCCTTACTCTTCCGTAATAACAATGAAGGGCCATACTGGATAAAACTTATGCTTGAACATTCTGCAGTACCCATTCCCTCCGTTCCATCCCCACGTCCCCTAAACCTACTCCCGCAACAAAGCCAAGCACATCCGTCCAACACTCGCGGCTTGCTTTCCTTCGTCAGGGACCTCTTGTAAACCCATGTGGTAAAGGTTTCCCATGCACAGTAAGGATTGCTCTTGAGTAATACCTCAATAGGTGGGAAGGCCGCGGTATTGATCGCAAATGGCTATAGGTACTAGCTGAATATGGAATCAAGCGTTATACCTGAATATAAAGAACAGAAGGACTAGGGATGGGAGTGGCGGCAATGGCTAACATCCCTCAGTAATCAGTAATGGCAGGATAACCACGACAGCTCCGGCCCGGTTTGAAACAAGCCTTGCAGTGGGCTAGCCCGGGTTGAGAAAAGGGCCGACCCGGCCCAGCCCATGCCCAAGGAAGTATAGCCCTGGCTAACCCAACAAGCCCATTGGGTCCCGGCGCAGTTGAGGAGCTGTAGAAGAGATGGAAATAGATCTATTAATACTAGATTAACATACGGAATTGCCCATAAGAACAGATTTTTCAATTGATAGCTGTGCTTGCTTCAAACGCTTGGTCTTTGTTGAAGGGGCCTCGCTGAGTGAATGAACGTGTATCAGATGTGCTCCTAGATTCCGTGTACCGTGAGACTTTTGATACTTCTGGGAACACCGAACCCATTGCCAATGTGTGATGAGCAATAAATTCAAGGTTAAATATTGATATAACGACATAAAAATATATATTGCGAACTTGTTTACTTGGTCGCAGACTTACTCAATATCATCTAAGATCACTAACTTCCCATTAGCAGACTCCGGGGTCCCATACCCATGAAGAAGGAGATGCGCTTTTTCTCTTTTTTCATGTTTGGTTAATACCAGCATTCGGTGGTAATAGGCCATTGTGGTCTAATGCGTGATCTTCCAAGTACTCTGAAACTGGAAGCTCAGACTCGTAGGATCGATGGTGATGGAATTCCGGTTGTGGACTTGATGATCGCAGAATAGCTGGGGGACTTGAGAGAATACTACCGGTGTTAGAAGAGAAGCTCATCATGTGGATATTGGCCTTAGGAATAAAGGGGAAACAAGATCAAAGGCAAACATAGAAGAGGGATATAGAAAGAAGGGGGGAGACAAGCATACCGAAAGAATCTGATATTCAATAGCTTTGCGAGAGGAGATCTTAACTTTCAAAATTCCTAACTGAGTGACGATCTGAGAGTATATGAATCCAATATGGATTAGTTTGCACTAAACATTCTAGATGGGGACAAGGTTGGACTTGAATCTTACCGGTTGTATTAAGGCTGTTCCAGAAAGCCATGTGCTCGGACAATCATTTCCCCGGTAATACGGATTTCAAGACACTACACAAACCTTAAAAATAAGGTAAATCCTTGGCCGGGTTCGCTGGGTGACCCGGGCTTCCCCCACCCCAGCCCGGACCAGCCCAAGGAAACCCATCAGTGAGCCCAGCCCAATGAACCCGACCCAGCCCAATGAATAGCCCAGGCTAACCCAACAAAGGCCCGACCCATTGCAAGGCTTGGTTTGAAACCAGCAGGTAAACCATGCGTTGTCTTGGAAAGTAGAGTACAATTTAGAGTAGAATTTAAATACAAGCAGTGGCATCCTCTATTGGCCCATTTTACATAACATCCTCTCTCCAGTCAAGCGGGCATATCCAGTTACTTTGCACTATCAGGAAGACAACAAGTGCAGCACGTTCATTGTCTCCAAATTCAGTAGGTCTAACAATAATAACATTGCTCCTAGTAGCGTCATTGCCATTGGTGTTGTTGCATACCTTGGCGTAGAGTTGGCCAACACAATCCATTACATCCTCGGCAGCAAGCTTGCGCTTTAGCACCTCCTTGTCGAGAACCTCAGTGAATTCAGGCCGCCGTGCCAACTTGTCTAGCCCATCTGGTATCCCGACAGTTTCAGGGACCTTTTTCTCTAATTCAGCAAGGAAGACCATGCGTTCTGGAATAGGGAGTTAGTAACTCAATAGACACAAATTGATCTTTTATACCTAGTGCTCCGAGGACATTATACTTTCCCTCCAACTTCATCCGCTCAGTCCTTTCTTCCAAAGCTGCATTCTGTTGAGAGGTTAGAAAAGTGGTAAGGTGGGTGAGGTAAGGGTGATCCTACAAGAAATTCGCGACATTGAAGCATGGATTTTTCAACTTTCTCTTCATCATGCTGCTTCTCAGCCTCAAGGCTCTCGAATAATGCAACCGTCTCATCATAAAAGCCTTTGAGTTTGATCTCAATGTCGCAGAATATTCTGGCTAGCTCCTCTTTCCGATGTTTCACCGAACCTCCGTCGATAGAGTCGAGGGAATCATAGAGAGTGGCCCACCGCTGTCTATTGCTTTTGAGGCACGCAGCTTCAAGTTCGTCCAAAGTATAGTTGTTTGCAATCTCCTCGTCCACAGTCTGGTTGTGTGCAACTATTGTGGTAAGGGCTCCGTTGCTCGGCTGTTGCACATTATTTGTAACAAACCTAAGGGAATGATTAAAGGCGCAACGAACACCCTGGGCGGCAGGACGAAATCTGCTAGTAAGAAGTGCAGCCGTAAGGCGAGTAGATGACTGCAAAAAGCGCATTGTAGAGAGTTGCGAATGGGACAAGATATTGTGTACTGTACAGTGATGATTTGTGGTGTGGTGGAGAGGAAGGCAGAGACCAGAGTGTGCGAAGATTATAAAGTGCAAGTTGCATGCCAAGGCAAGTGGTGCGCCCGCATCTTTGCCCTGAATAACTCAGTACCTTGAATTCAGTTCCCATCAAACTCTGGGGGCCTGCATAATTTCTTAGCAAAGACACTGTAGGACATATGATAAATACTAATATTGAAAACGAAGAACCTCGGAATCGTGTATCTACTGCGACCCTTCACTTCTCTAGCGCTTTCTCCCCACGACAACCATGATGGCACCACAGCACAACAGAGGAACCATTTGGACTGCGAGCAGAAGAAGCGTCTTGTGGCTGGAGCTGAACATGCTGCTAGACCACATATATTATACTTTTTAGATAAGCCAACGGGTAGGGTCCGCAACCAGAGCGCTATACCTATCGTTCGTATCATGAAGAAACTCTCCCAGGCTCGTCATGCTATCATTTTTGCAATACCATTTACTATCATTCATCAATTTTTCATCCGCCAATTTAGTGTGATTCTTGGGTTCAATGCGGGAGGAAATACCGCATGCCCCAGTCCCGTCGGGGAGAACAGGACTGATGTGATTCGATACTTTGGCTAAATGGGAGCTTATTGTCCTCTCGGAAAGCTGGCGGCAGAATTAGTCATCGAGGCTACTGCAAAAATTAACAGAAGCGATGGAAGACTAGTTAGTATAGTGAATGGAGAACCTCGAAGCAGGCAGAGGGGGTTTTGGCAGAAATTGATTACCTTTACGACAAGCGCAAGGAAAGGCCATTACAGGAAGTGGAGCTCAAAGAATTACTTCCCCGATATAGCTGCAGACTACGACGTTGACAAAAAGACTATTCAAACAAGAGAGAGAGCCGAGCTAGCTTTTATGCAAAACGGTGTTGGATTCAAGGCCGGTGCGTTTAATGGATTCACTCTTTATTATCCGGGCGATACCGCCCAGGAACAATAGCGCAGTTTCCGAACCCAGCACTTGTTTTTCTGTGCGGATTGAGATGTCAGATCAACAAAACAGGAGTTTTACCCCTTATTACGTCAACGTGTTCCCACCGGCCACTGTCACCAAGCGGTTTCCCTGTTCGTTGAGAATCGCATCATCTGGGAGGCTAGGGTGCTGCCAGCTAGGACATACGGCTGGGTTTCGATGCGCACTGCTCATGCTGTTGCGGAAATCCCTCCTTCTGTTACAATGGTTTTCTGTTACTTCTTGAGGTATTTCCCCTCTGGACGACCAACTGATACTGCCACTCTACAACTCTCTTTACTTGCTGGGAAGCCGTTCTCCAGTTCGCATAATACTAAGAATTCTTGGTGATATTGCTGCTATTCCTCTTCATCCCAAACTGGTGTAGCTCTGTCCCGCACTTTCGCCGTCGCTAATAGCAACAATTTTCGAAATTGATCGACGGGTACTGTTGCGGATAAAATTTAGCTCCACTCAACCTGCCCTACTTGGATAGTTTGCTGATAACTTAGAAAGCTTAGATAGTGGTTCATGATATAACCTTGCTTGGGAAGGGAAGTATGCTGGACTTAGGATGAATGGCGGGCAGGAAGGCGGCACATTCGCTACAGGGGGTGGGACGAGTCTATGTGAGGCAGCGATCTCCCACTTCTCTCTTGTTTCTTTCTTCCGCGGAACACCACCACGACGGTCTATTGAGAAAAGGTTTGGATTGTCAACGGACGAAAGAAAATTGGGACAGCCAAACACAAGGGATCTCCTGTGCATATGTAATCGGACAACTGGGATAGGTCAGACTTTCTCTTCGCTTTGATTTTTCTTCCTTCCTTCCTTCTTCATATCTTAGGGTTTGTCTTCGGTAAAGGTGTCAGAAGTAGAAATCGTTGTTGTATTCTATGGTTGTTCTGTCAAGGGAAGAAGCGGAATAAGTATGGGGAATAAACAGAAAGTTGTGATGAGGGGTGAAGGTGGCGCGGCAATAGGCAAATGAGCTTTCATTCAACCATAGTTTCCAACAAAGGGGTTGCGAATTAGCTTAGGTGACGCGAATCAAAATTGTGAACTGTGCAACTTTTCTCCGTGTGAGGTTCTTGTCAGTGATAGTTGGTGACTTGAAGTCTCTTCCGCTTCATAGAGCAGATACACTGTTGCCCGGGTTCCTTGTTTTTCAGTACTATAACCAAACGAAACGCCAGTAGTTCGCTCGACGAAACTACGATCGCACAACTCAGAAGAGGGGAATTATCCTCTTTCACCAACCTCACCTCTCACTGACTAACTGTAAAGACTGGAGTGGATACAACCATAGAAAAGTCCTCCTATGCTCCCATGGATCACCACACATGCCCATGCTATTGTACACATGTCTCTCCTCCCCCTTGCTCATTCCCGTGCGAGCAAAGGAAAGACAAAGACTCCCACTGCGCATGGCTTCTGAGCATCCTCCTCTCCGGGCATCCTCCCTTTACTGCTTTCCCGCCTTTTTTACAACGGGTACATCTGCCCAAAGCCCACGCGCATTCTTGCATCCGAAATGCCTTCCCGAAAACCAAAGCATTACTAAAGCCAATGCGCGCTCCCGGAAACTATCAGGAAAAACAATGTGAGTATCATGGGACCATGCCCAGCAGCATCTCAGGATTTCCACCAAACTGTCAGGGTATGTCACTTTCACCCCCCACCCCAATAAAATGTTGAAAGTCACCGGCGATCACTCCGTACAAGGACAAGTTGCCCTCGTACCTTTCCTTTCTTATTGGTTTGTTTTCACTAGTTTCATTTCTTTGTCGTTATCAATCAAGAGGAGGAACGAATGTATATGGATTCGCACAAATAGTCGGAACCCAGCGGAGGGTAATGCGAAGGATAGATCGGAGTACTAAGCGGAAGGGAGACCAAAACTCCCCAGTGTGTGCCAAAGTCTGGAAGGATCTCCGTGAGCGGGGATGATTGGAAAACCTCCTGTATTGTCTATATAAACCCTCAGTTCCGGTGTAGATAGAATATGGAAGAAAGATACGCATCCGATCAATATATACTGCGTTTTTTCTCCTTGGCTTCTTTGTCCTTCTCCATCTACCACGCTCCTCTTCTCTCTATCCCTATCTCATAATAAAACCTTTTACACCAAAAGTGCCCATCTTCACCACCCCCTCTCATTGCGCAATGTCTATCAGAATCAGAGAAAATTTGACCTTGCATTAGAAAACCTGTAGATAACATGAAGAAATTTACAGAATCCTTAAATATTACAAAGGGATGGAGAAAAGGTTATTTAAGTATCTCGTGTCGGTTGCTATGCACTTCTTTGTATGGAGCCGCATACAAACATCTAAATCACTTTCACACAAGTTGATGCAATCATGAACCACGAATGCGTCTTTGATTCATTACACTTCTACTTATAGGGTTTGAATAGATAGTGATTCCCTAGCTGATAGAAGGATTTCAAGTGTTTTTATATAAGCAGTATTGAGAATTGTTTTTTAAAAATGTCCGTTTTTGGTGTAAAAAAGGCATGGAAGAAAGGTTTTGTCCCCGTACTGTATAACGGCGAAGCTACTTTAATCGTTCCACCGCTTTCCATACCAGACGATCTGCCTCCACGTATGTGTTAAAATTCTCAAGAAGGTTCTATTTCTACGACACGAACTACAACGCCTAACATTTGGATCCGGAGAAGCTTTGTTCGAAGACTATTGGAAGATATGTGAGTTGAGGGGACGACGTGTACGGGCGAAGGGTTAGGTGCAACGGAGTTGTTTTTAGGAAGATGTAGGAACTGGCACCAGGGTGTGTGCCTAAGGTTGGAACTAAGGTTTTCTTGGAGATGAAACGAACAAGTGTCACGCTATGATTGTGGCGAAACAGGCTAAGGTATCAGGAATGTTCAGGAATGGAAAAGCGAGGAAAACTCTGTAAGTAGAAGAAAAACAGAGGCAAGGGATTAAGGGACTCAACATTTTAGAAGAAGGAGGGTATTGTCTGGAAGGAAGGAGAAGCTGATGGAATAGAAGTGAAGGACTTGGGCAAAGTTGAGGGAATATTTTCTCTCTGTAATCAGGTTTGTCTATACCGTATTTACCCGCTAGATCCACTATCGTTGATCTCAGCAACCAGAGACAAAACACCCGAACAAAGAATAGTGCTTTCCGGAGGCGGTATAGCTTGGGAGAGATGAACTTGGTAGCTATCGTTAACTAGTATTCGCAATTCTGTTAACCTGCTTTGCTAAGCCTATTGTGGCATAGTTTGGTGATTCAACTTGCGTATGACTCCCTCGCACGCCAGCCAAGGACCGATCCCCGATAGTGGATCTAGCGAGTAAATACGGTATATAGGACATGATGTTGGAAGAATAAGCATCCCAAGATACTCTAGACTGATCATAGCTAAATTATTTGAGTATGGCCCCTCCCGCGTACTGTACTTCTGAAAAACAGGAGAAAAATGTGCTAGGACGTTGCAGTTGCCTCTCCTAGTAAGGCGCAGCGCATATTCCTTTTGCTTTGTCTCAACTGGGGGTTGCGTTTGCGGTGCTTTCCCCTCGCGTTGCTAAGAAGGGAAATTCCAACGTCTTAGCACACTTTTCTCCTATTCCCGTACCTACTGTAATAAAGGAAGGACATAACCACAAACTCTTCCGTCAAACCTTTCACCTCCAGAAGAAACGCCATTACTAAAATAATTATCTATCCTTGCCCGTCAACCCTGACAATCATCTGCCCCTATCACCTCCGTCATCGATCAGCTTCAGTCTACTATGACAAGTTCTGCCGACTCGTGCTGAGGTATGCTTCGTGGACGAAATTAACCGCACACCAACGATCGATGGCAACGAGGTCTCCTTATTCCCGCGCGATTCCAACACCACCTGAAGAGCTTTCTCCAGATAAATTTCTACTACGTATTGGACTATGTATTTACTCTTTTAATTCATATGGTTTTCTTCTTACTTTTCATAATAGTGTGGTTGGTGGGGCAGTGCCGTTCTCATGATCGAAGATTTTCCTGTGCTTTGGTGCGTGGTTAATTTTCTCCAGGGAAAATAATAAACTCCCTATCGATAAGCACTAGGCAAGATGTTTTCGCACGAGGCGAGGATAGCAGGAATGCCTAAGATATCGAGGTTATTGAATAGGAAAAAAATAGAAATGCGCTACCAGGCTACCACGCTGGTTGGTGCCCTTGCTTCTCCTACCACCACTAAAGAACTTGGAAACCCATGCACGGAAAATTCTTGCCTAGTGCTTGTACGAGTACTTCCGCGCAAGATAGGTTACCGGCATGATGCACTGCCCGGTCCTCGCTGGCAACACACACCCCCGACCAAGCATCCTCTCAACTCAACACACAACCCGATCCATCACAATTCACGAGACAACCCAAGCCACAAATCTGGTTGCCTTATCCTCGCTTATTTTGCTTCTTTGCAACGGTTTGTGTTACAATTTGCACTATTCTGGATGTACTCGAGTACCCATCGAATAAGACGGGGTACCTTGGTAATAGCTTGGCTATTTTTGGTGGGTTGTCAAGCCCGATCGGGTGGTGCGCCATAACTTTCTTTTATTTTGCGCTGGGTCCTGGCATATGTTTTTTCCCGTCGGCATCAGCAAACACAGATCTCTTTTCCTCTCTTTTAGTTGGGCAGGACTGTACCAGAGGAGCGGTGGTGCCTCATGTAATCAAAGCTATCACCCTACTGGTGTTCTATGTTTGGATTTTTGCTATCTATAGTGTGCCTAGGTTCTTGGGGAGGCATTGCTGACTGCGCACTATGGTGTGCCGTAACGAGTTTATCGCTACAGCTGACTTAAGGAGATTTGTGCTTACAAGAACAGCCCGAAATATACTCCCACTCCGGTGCAGCTGGGCTTCGATAGCCTCGGACGCTAACCTCCAGCCCCCTGTCGATCTGCGGACAAACGGCTGGCCCGGGCTGGGTTGAGTGGCTAACTTATTCCCCGTTCAAAAGGCGGGTTATCATGAGACTATGGTTACAAGGGTTAGGACCTATTAACCGGAAGAGATAGGGATATATTTAGCTAGTTAACCTGATAAATATTCCATAACTTGTCGCGGGAGGTTGCACCGTGCCTTAACCATACAACAAGAAAAACTCCCGCCACGACCACAGCACTCCCCCCCACTAACCCCACTATCACGAAAAAGACATAAAATGTGAATACACGATAGAATACATAGTAGGGATTAGTATTTGACCCAGAGGAATGTCTTTAGGTGCTGTTAAAAATTCGGGGTGGTGAGGAGGGTTGCGTTTGCCATGGGTAGTTTGTGTAGGGTTGATTTTGTTAGCGGACAATACCCTAGGGGAGGCAGAGAGTTCTGGGATCCGGTTGCCGAGATCCCAAAGCTTCGCCGAGCACTGACCCTGCAACCGACTTATGTCGTTGGGAATTCGCTACTTTAGAAAAGGGCGAAAAACGCAGCAAAATAGGAGCGGCTCAGCCCCTCAAAAAGGTAAAAAAAAACAAAAAAGAATATCAGACCTTACCAGAGGGCAACTCCGACTACACAACACACAGCTCGATTATTCCAGTTTTTACGGTACTTGTATTGTATGACCCCGCTGTAGCCGCCGAAGCCTCGCCCGGAGTTATTTTCGAACTGCCCGAGTACCATTCTTTGATTGAGGGAAATCTATTATCCTATCGCGGCATTCAGGGAAAGTTGGGACCGCTTCTTGTTCCTAGGGTATAGATTATCCATTCTCAACCCTTCTAGGAACTTTATACTGTTGACTAATTTCTATCATGCTCTCGCTTGTAGCACTCCCAGGGACAGCCCTCGGAGGCGGTATTGAAATCTGTTTTTTTTACGCCTGCCAGACCTTTCGCTGTCGGTGGTAGTTAGGCTTGAGAATTTATTGTGTTGTGAATTTCCTTTCGTCCCTTGGATGTGTAGGTCCTCTAGGAGAACGACACATCCCCTTGACCGAGGTAGCCAGGTTGCAAAAAAGACTGGGTTTAGTGACAGCGAACGAAGTGGCGCCAACCTATGGTTTTGCTACCCGCGAGTCGTAGATCGCGAAAACGGTCCACCCTCGTGTATCTCCCGGGGGAATAGTAATGTTGGGCACTCAATAATAGACTAAGCCGTAAGCAACGATGGTTAGCCAGAAGAGGAGCTGGACATTGGGGGATGTGCCCACTCGGCTGGGGTATTTCTTATACCCCTGGCATTTTATAGCGATCATTCAAAATTTTCCGATATTCTCCCACTTTTAGAGTTTTCAGCTCACCCGGGAGTGTTGGAGGCCCTCAGCTCGCCCCATCCCACGGTACGAGTATTCATTGCTGTGAGCGCTTGGGTCGCATTGATTTAAAGGTAAACCGCAATCCCCCTTCAGGTACGTTTAGTTTTCCCTTACCTGCGAGTCCCCCTGAGCGAAGTGACTGACTTCAGAAATGTGGAAACAACAGGTGATAGGGTTGATGCTTCTTGGTCTTGCTGAGGCGATGAGACGTCCGGGGCCATTTTTCCATTATCAGAAGCGAGCCGATGTTGAGGTCGATTTTCAGGCAGTGAATGTGTTAGCCGAAACGGTCGAGGTGATTCGCCTTCCCCTCATCTTCTCTCCACTATCTTGATCTAATATCTGTTGCACACGTGTTCCGGTAGCTCCCTCTTGACCACTTTGGGAACTATCCCGGAACATTCGAAAATAGGTATTGGGTGCTTCAAGAGTTCTACCAGCCCGGGAGTCCAGTCTTCTGTTTGTGACCCTAATCGTGTGGCGCATAATGAGGCGCTAACGGATATCAAGTATATGACGCCGGGGAAGGTGACGCGGAACCAAGCGCTCAGACTCAGCTTGTCAACAAAACTTCGTCCTTTCGGCAAATGGTCCAAGAATTCAATGGAATTGGGATTGTTTGGGAACATCGGTAAGTGTTTTACAATTCCAAACTGTCTGATGAGTAGTAATGGCCAATGGGCTAATCTTGTAGATACTATGGAGCCTCGTCACATGTTGAGATCTCTCGTACCACCCCCGGGGAGGAGTTCCGGTGGTTGACCACTGCTCAAGCCCTTGCAGATATCCCGGTAGCACAGTGTATCGATCTCACCAGTGGTTTTCGCTGACTGATAACTAGGCGTTTGCCAACAACTTCACTCTTCACAACTTCTCCAGCATAGACTTGACACCAGCCTCTACACCATGGGTATTCATCGGCGGCAGCTATCCCGGTACGCGCGCTGCACTTGTTCGGGAGAAGTACCCAGAGACGATATTTGCCTCGCTTTCCTCATCCGCTCCGGTCCATGCTCAGATAGATATGTCGGTATATTTCGACCAGGTATATCGTGGGCTCAATGCGTTTGGGTTCAAAAATTGCAGCAAAGACCTTGTCGCAGTGACCAAGTATATCGATGATCAGCTTTCTAGAGAAAACGCCCCGGGTATAAAGAACCAATATTTGGGAGTTGGGGCGGCAAATAACTCTAATGAGGGCTTTATAGCTGCCCTGGGATCTATCTATAACGTTTGGCAGGACACTCTGGTTGAGGGCAGTCCAGGTAGGGTTTCGCCTTGAATATTGGAGGTCTGGTGATCAAGATTTAATCTGCTAAGCACGGATAGCAGGTTTAAGGTCATTCTGCGATTGGATTTCTACGGATCCTGAGACCGGAGACGTCTCTGGGGGAGAAGGTTGGGCAAAGAGCAAAGGAGCTAAATTTACTTCTGATCGTTGGGCTACGTGGGAGCCATTCGGAGCTCTCGTTTGTCACCCAATCCAACACCTAAGTTAGAGCTCGAATACTCACCTGCTGCTTAGGTTAATTACAACATGAACACCAGTTGTGCTGGATACTATGGAAACAGTACTGTAGAAACACCAGACTGCGGACTCGACGGTTCAGCTCTAGAACCGGACATGATATCTTGGACGTATCAAACTTGTACTGAATGGGGTAAGAGCCTGTATTTAGAATATGGGAAGACTTATCTAACCAACTGATTAGGGTTCTTCCAATCGGCTAATCTGGGACCAAATCAAATCGTATCATCTTATAATAGTCTCCAGTTCCAACAAGAGGGCTGTTACCAGCTATTCCCAGAAGCACTTTCCAGGGGCCTGATACCTCAACAGCCTGATGTGCACGGAATTAACCAGGAATACGGTGGTTGGGACCTTCGACCTCCGAACGTGTTTTTCACGGGTATTACTCAAACCTCATGACTTGTTGTTCATGGCTGACCAACCACTAGGAGGTGAATACGACCCATGGCTGACCTTATCGCTGTTATCCGATGAGCCCTGGGCACCAAAAGGTGTCAGATTGACACAGGAGATTCCAGAGGAGGGCGTTTCAACGGGTAAGGGACAGGTGTTCGGATACCTTCTCAAGGGTGCAGGCCACTGCTTCGATTTACACGATACCTGGCCGGATGGTGTGAACGCGAGAAGGATTTTTACCTCAGCCCTGAGGAAATGGTTGGTCAACTTTGAGAAGTCAAATTGATTGATTCGGAGGTTGAATTTGGAGGTATAATATAAGCAGAGTTAGTTTGATGTACTCCAGCCAGCAGTGTAAAGTAGTTAGGCATTCCAATCTTCTCCAAAGTGCTGGTACTAGTATGAGGTCTTGATGTGATCCGCATGTGAATGGTACGATGCGAAAACCTTTGCCGATTGCCTTCATGCAACTCAGCCCTTCGTGATAGTGTCAATCGGCTCAAGCGAAAGATCGCGCCTAGACAGTCAGGTCTAGAGGCAGGCTCTGCAGCTGGGAAAGATGTGGTACTGTAGCCCAACGTCTGGTTCTACCCCAATGGCCAGAAACCGCGATGCATGCATCATGCTCGAGTGACGGGAAATGATGGGGTATCTCTAAGGGGAGATAGTATTGGGTCATAAGGTGGCGGGAGAAGCTCCGGCAAATGTCAACGCGCACTATGGAACTGTTATCGCGGTTTCGAATATTCTGGGGCTGAAGAGGAGCGGTAGCCATAAGCTAGGGTGGGGCAGGAGTTGTGATGCTGTAGCCTAGGTTGTTGTGCTACCCGCACAGCTGAATGTAATACGGTGGACAGATCAGGAGCAGCAGGAAGCTTATTACTGTTCCTCCGTGTTGTGTGTGTTGGTGTTGTAGTAGGGGGATCCAGCGGAGGGAGACTGTCATCCTCCGGTAATGTTAACAGGAGCAACCCAACCAAAACTAGTTAAGTATAGGGGTTGTTTCACATGTAGGTAGTTGGCAAAAGATGCTGGGACCTTTCTAAACCCTATTGCTCATTGTCAAGTGACAGGGATGGGAGGAAAATAAAACTACTGCCTAGCTGTGAACAACGGAAACATGTAACTAGAAAAGGAAAGGAAAGATTAGTTAGTTGTAAATAAGCACAATAAAACTTAATGCAGTAGGCCCATATAGGCGACGAAAATGCCTAGTGCCCTAACATGATCGATAGTTCTAACAGCACCCTCCATAGGTAGGATGAGGATACTTAGGCTATGTGTTGGCTCTGCCACTGGGGCTAAATACCAGATATTAATATGAGCTGACTGTGTAATTTGGCTGTCTAGAGGATTGCATTCCGGAAAAGAGCTCGTTTTGAGAGTGGAGGGGGATGGTGGAGTGGGTAGGGCAGTTTAGTTTTCCTCCCGAAATCCGAGGATGAGCAAGACATATCCAAGGTATGTGGCAGGATTCCTTGAATGGGCAAGTACTGCTGATGGCCAGAAATAGTAGTTCCCTCGTGATCGACAGCCTGCACGATCAGGAAAAGAACTTGGATATCGCGCTTGCGGACCTTCTTTCCCAGCCAGAGCAGACAACCACCAATCCCACGGGTGTGCTATTCTCAACGAGCTGGTAAGTTCAAGGGAGCATCCTAGATGTTGTACAAGAGGGATTTCAAAAAGGGGAAACCGCTTTTGATGTGAGTTGGAGGCTACGACTTGGCGATTTAATACTAATGCGAAAGACCACTACTTCTTCACGACTGAACGTGTTCATGTAGCATCACTTCCTTGGACCAATCTCTCATGACGCACGTGCGGGGCCTTCTCGCATCTCTGAGAAACACTCTAGAGTCCTTCAGCGCCATGGTATCACTCACCAGCTTCCTCAAGATCAACGCCGACCTTCCAAGTTCTCCCTTCATCCGGGTTGCAACGCTCATGAACACTAACAGAGATGATATACAGAATTATCGGAAAATGAATTTAGGCATGCCGGCCGAACCCAAGGCGATGAACCCCAATATTTGGCCCAATACTGGTAATTATTCTGGAAAGATACATGAATACATTTAGTAAATCTCACTCTCCCTCTCGCTCCATCAATTATATTTATTATGCCAATGACTACTCAGATTCCTCCCTGCTTTCTTAAAGATCGATGCAATTCTAGGAGAGGTGACAGTTCATCCAAGATGAGTAGCGTTGGCAGGAGGACTGTAGATAGCCTGCAGATGTACAGTCCGGCCCAGCCTGGTAAAAGTGAAACAGGCCTGGCTTTCGCAGGCCAGGTTTTTATGCAGCCTGCGGGCTGCATGGATACCTGGCGGCTTTCGAATATCCCGCATGATCAATAAATATTCTATTTATAGGAAATAAATATCTGGGGAGCCCCGCGGATATCTGAAGACCCCTGAGGAGATCAGAAGATTTCTGCCAGGCAGCTACCAGCTGATACCAGAATATACGCCAGTCTTTATCACTTGTTAATTCAGTTGATGTTATGAGTTGTTAGCGTGGCTAGGGGGCTGGATGAGGAGTTTGCCTCCCCACTTGTGTGTTGGCGATCGGTTTTTGGTGTGGCCTCAATTCCAGGAGGGTTGCTATTCATGGCTAACTTTCCGCCGTTTCGTCGTCCCTCGTGTGCCGATCACCTATCGCTTAAAAGATGCACGATTTCCAATAGAGAGTATCGTGATTGCACTTGTAGTGTTTCATTTGGCATTGTTAGCTTCCTACAGCAAATACATACTCGAACCAAGAATCTTCGGAACCTACCAAATCATACTTTATCACTCGACAGCCTGTATATATCTGCTGTTCAAACATACTTCTGGCGCTATTGTGGTGCCACTCGTACTATTACTTTTTCCCCTTGCATCAAACCTTATCACACATCTAGACCCCCGGCACTATTGAATATACTTCCTTGCATCTCTCTCATTCCACTTTTTCTTGTTATTGGTATCGTTCGCTCAACCAAATTGTCTCGCTCCCAGATAGTCAGGGTCTTTCGCCCTTTCCTTTGAGATAAACCAGTGTGTTCTGTTTTCTCAAGAAATCAATCACTTCTTCATATCTCGCATCATCGTTCTATTCAATATTTCCACAACATCTGCAGTCCGGGCAGGACCGTCAGACAGGCCCCCAAAGCCAGACTACGGCTCAGAGCCGTTGAGCCCAAGGAAATATACCTCAAGATTGGGGCCAATATTACGAGAACCATTCTAGAAAAAGTGTTTGATATATGTGTATCAATATGTCACTCTCCCTCTCACACCACCAATTTTCCAAAGCTAAGAATGTGTATTGACTAATGAATATTGAAAAACAGGAAACTAGTGTTCGCAGCCGTCCGGGGCCCCCGTGGGGCCCGGCGGGGGGACTGCCAAGAGCCCGGGACGGCAGGAAGTGGTCCGTCCTCGTCTTTCATTCCTACTTGTCGGGCAACTTTAGAAAATGACCGGACCGGACGACAAAATGCCGTCCGTTCTCGTCCTTGAACTTCGAGGACGGCCGTCATTACGAAGGACGACGAGCCCCATGATGTGAGACATCTTCTGGTATGGGACGGTAAGTGCCTACATAGGACCGCCGGAGATGATGGGGGACGGTAGGGGACGGCGGAAAATAGCGGAAAACATCGGAAAACAGCGGAAGACGGCGGAAGACGGCGGGGGACTGTGGGGGACGACACAATGTCGTCCGTCCTGGTCCTTTGCTCTAACTTGTCGGGCAAGTTTTGGAAAAGACGGGACGGGACGACGAAATGTCGTCCGTCCTCGTCCTGGCCCAGGACGGACGGACTGCCCCGTTGCGAACACTGCAGGAAACACAAACAAGGAAATACGGTTAGGAAAAAACACATGAGAAAAACAGTACCAGCCAATCCGTCATTCCTTCAGTGTCGTTCGTAGTGTCGTTCCACTGTCGGAGGCGTTGGAGTGAATGCTGCTGCCCTTGTCGCTGGGGATTGTTGGCACCGGTCTATCCCATGCTGACAGTAGGGGTGCGTGCTGCTAGCCAAGGGGTGGCGGGTGGGAAACAAAAAACGCGAGATGTAGCGAGGTGTGGCGAGCTTGATGATCTCGTGTTCGGGGGATTCGGGGGCGCTATATGTTGTGGGAGGTCCACAGACCCATCGTGCCATAGCTATGACCCGCGCTAAGCATGAGCCTGTCTATACCTTTTTCCGATGAACCTCCGAGACCCCTCTCTTCCCCCGCGGCATGTTCCATCAGTTTTGCCGAATTGGTTAAGGGTTCTCTCAACCCAACATCTAATTCTACTTATTATACCAATGACTCGACGCGGATTCCTCCTTGCTTTGTTAAACAAACGCTATTCCCAGAGAGATGACAATTCGAGCGAGGAGAGATGGGTAGTGTTCCCGTCGGGGCAGTCAGCCAATCCTTGGCCAGTACGATGCCGGACAACATTTTGTCCTCCCCTCCAGTCTTTTTCCAAACTTGCCCTGCAACTCACCGCCAAGGAATAGGGCCCCACCCCCCTCCTACCAGAAATGTCTCACACTAACCGCCCTGGTACTCCTCCGTGCTCCTTATCGTCCCTGGTGTTGAAGGCAACAGGGATCACTCACATGTTTCCTGTTATTTTTAAATTATTTCGTTTCACCCATTGGTATTATGTCCGCAACACTGTTGTTTCCTTTTCCTTTGTTTCTTGTGTTTTTCCTCGTCACTCATCTTTCTCTAGAGTAACTTGGGCTAGGTTGATGGAGCCGTAGATGGAAACACACCCGTGGCTGGATGCTGGGGGTGTGGCATCACAATGGTTGTTTGTGTGAAGGGGTTTCTTTATAGTAGGCGCTTGTGAACCAAAAGATATCAGGAATCAGAGGGATGGATTTCTCGCTTCATGGTTATTCTCACGGCCCACGATATTTCCAATCTATATTCCACTTCTGGCAGTCAAGGGATATTGAGACGGAGGTCGGGTGACCACGGAGTCAGTGTTGGTGATTCGCAATAGAGAATACTGAGGATGAGCCGAGGAATGGACAGATCTGTGCCCACACGCTCATGCCAAGGCGGGCTCAGCAGGAGAATAAAGAAATTCTCAGAATGGATGTCCTCATTGTTGGGAATTGGGCTATTCATCCCATGCGTATTTTCCCATTCTCCCTCGACAAGGAATTCCACTACCATCACCTGTTACACACCACTACTTGAGGACTGTTGCACCACTGTTAGACTCATGCTAACTCCAGCATTGACCCTGCATATCCAATGCAGCAGAATCAAACATCAATGGTACTGCGCTCAAAGATGATCACTCGTGATAACCAACGACCAATCTCATCCTCGGCTACATACTCAACCCGCGGCTCGCAGCCGGACTATACATTCGGGCATTCTGGTCCTACCTCTGAACTTGCTTGGAGAAGAACAAGCTGAAACGATAGAGTGGAAACTGATCAGAGATTAAGCAGGCGGAGGAAGCACACCATGGAGCAGGTTTCGGTCTTAGGAAGGATATAAAGCAGCCTGTTCTTCACTTTATTCATTCCTTATCAGTTCATCGCATCTCGATTCTACCGGTCTTCCCTTTCTGTTTCCCCACCATGATTAATCAGTTTTCCACTCTCCCTTCCTGTGTGATAAGTTCTTTGCCGCTCTCTGGTATATCTACTTTACACGATCAATTAGCGTATACTCGTATCAGAACCCTGAATCCGGTGTGCCCGAACCTTGTTGTTGAAAACTCATGTGAGTGTAGTGATGGGCACGGTCATGCTCGATCATAAATTTTTGGTGTGCGCGTGCATGATTTATGCTCGAGCATGGGCTAAATTTTCTGCTCGAGCATGATCGTGCCCATCACTATGTGGGTGTTGTATTCGGAAAGGCCATCGCCCGCCAACAAGCTCTTTGATGTCTCTGAAGTCTACATAGGATATGCAGAGCCATATTCTGACTACTTCCCCGCCCCTAGTGGAGAAGGCGGGACCTCTCGGATGAGGCTATGCCTTTCATGGGTCGGGATAGTATGGAGGCAGACGTGTTGGATTGCTTATAGGGCATGCGGTTAGGAGGTTGTGCGGATATGCAGCCAGGAGAGATACGGCTCTAGGACATGTGGCGTTTTGATTTCCGGCGGTTAGGCATTCTCCTATGGGTTGTTCTCGCATTCTATGCCGCCGGGCATAGGATATCTCTTTCGTGGTTTGATTGTTTCTAGCTATAGTGCATTTGGTTTCATTGTTTCTTTCATACCCTATGTCTCAGGGCATAAGGGTGTTGGCACACCGGCAGAGCATAGGCCTTAGAATCACTAAAGATCATAGGATATCAAGATGGGTCTAGGTTGTTTGAGATCATTAGGGATCAGGTTTTGTTGGCTGTGCCTGTTTCTTTAGAGAGTTGAGTTTCGCTAGCGGTTTGTTGTTTAGTTAGACGGAGAGACATCTCCCCCGGCCTGTCCTTAGCTAGAGAGAGCAGCCATTTAGTTCACCTTTCCTCCATCTTTCACTACTCCGCTTGGAGTTTCTTGTGATTGCATTGTCGTTCGCTTCGTCTTTTGTGCTTTCCCTGGGACATCAAGACCTAGCATAGCGGGGGGGGCAGAGACGGAACGAGTCATATTTGGTGACCCGAGCTCTGCGAATCTCTACCATCAAATCCGGTCAAAGAAATTTAACAAATAGCGAGGATAGCCACTACTTTGAGACTAATTTGGGGATACCCCTCCTGCTCAGGAATCGGTTTTCACTATTTTCCTGCTGCCCCTATTAATCACAATCTAGCGGCGCTCCACAATACTGGGGAGCCTTACTGAGCCATTGGCCATGTACTCAATTGCAGAGGATGGTAAAGCACCAATCGGCATGCTGTGCCCATGTTAAATGGATTTACGAGTGATGAATAAATAAAGTGGTGAGCTACCATAGGAGGTAGGTTCTAGTTGAATAATATAAAAGCGGGCAGGAGGGGTGGTGGGGTGAGAAGGCCCTTTGGACAATTATCAGAGCTTGGCGCCCTGGCCTACCGCCCATTGGCAACACTGACTACTCACTGTCCAACCTTAAGCAGCACCTGGTCTTGGCCAGAATCCGGACAGCAGAAGGGAACAAGATAGTGATAACTAGAATCCCATAGTCGTTAGGGTATGATAGTTAGTTTGGGGTAAGACCGGTTTAGGGTCGTGACTGCCACTTGTGGGTTTTTCCCGTTGTGTGGGTTTTTCTTATTTAGTGCGTTTGTGCGCTCTCTTTCTGTACCTAGTCTAAGCTACCAGTAGAGAGCTTCCTGTATTGTACACCGAACATCACACATACCACAACCACCACTTACGTGCTTCTCTCCTGGACTTCGCGCCGTTACCTACGCTACCCTAGTCATCATTGGGTTGTGAGCAAGCTGCCATTAGAGTGCCGCTGACATGGTCCAGCTAAGGCATAGAATCTGCATTTCTTTTGAGTAACTGGCTTCCATAAAAATCAATTCCTGCAGCTTTATAGCCTTCAACCAAAACTAAATGTTTGTTGTGAATTTTTATGCATGAAATACAAGGAAGGAAAAACCCGTGTATTTCAAAAAAGCAATATGTAGTTTAGGTAACTGTCTGGTGGTTAGGGCGATTGCGTTCAAATCGTGTAAAATATGTACTGTACGGAGATGAAAACGGGAGAGCCCCGGGGTACTACTCTTTGAAATGTGTGGCAAACAACTGTCATTATTCAGAAATCACACCTTGAAACAGAAATCGCACAAGTCACAATCGATTCAGGTCTGCTAAGCTAACTCACAAACTTTCATTTGTCGTGGGAAGAAAGTGCGAGAGAAGTTGTGTGAAAGATCGCAACCTTACATAGAGCCCCTCCTGTCTGCCAAGACAGGTAATACCCCCCCTGCAGAAAATGTGGCGCTCCCCCAAGCAAATATCATGAACCGCTATCTATACTAAGTTATTCGCAAACCAGCGTGGAAACTGAAAAGCGAGTAAAGCCAGGCTTTATCCTCAATAGTACTAGTGCCAGCACGGGCGAACTGAAGCCAGACACATAAGGTAGTAAGGCTCATACAAAGTTCCCAGCTTTGATTCGCCTGCGCCCGTATTCTATGTAGTATTACGAATGAAATTTCGCTTTCTTAACTTGTAGTCTTTTTCGGCATATCTGCTAAAAACTCAGACAGAAATAGATAGTGCTTCATGATCTTGGCTTGGGGAGATGTCACGTTGTCGGGCTGATTTGCAAGACCCATTGAGTTGGATGGTGTGTCGCGTGGGTAAGGGAATATTCTCATGAGCGTGTCCCTATTCGTAGGTAACAGAGGACCATATGATGCCGTGCCGTACTATCGATAATACCTTATACTATGACGGTGTGCGAAGTGTCCCTCCTGTGCGTAACTGTGACCTCCTGTTATACCTTATACCGTGCGATAGGAAGAATAGATGTATGATGAGCCAAGAAACGTAACGTAGCCAAAGAAGAAAAATCACAGGGAGGAAGAAAGACCAATTCTAGTGTTGCCCGGTTATTTTGTTTTCAGTACTAATATCTTGAGCCAATCATCAAAATCCTGTTTCGCTTTTATCATACAAATTTTATGGCATTGACATAAGACGGGGTCAGCGAACCGGCGGCCGAGATTGCGGGAGCCTTGCTGACTAAGTCACTTTTTATCTCGTCTGTGCTTTGCCCCAGTCCGTTGACCCCTCTCCTGGTATATTGCATACAAATACTGGTTTTATTAATTAGAACTCATTATTTTCATCGATCATTCAGGACACTCACTGGGTACTCGCTCTGCTCTACCCTCTTGCCGCTTATAGTATACCATTAAATTTCCTATGTTGATTGCGATCATGGCTCCGTTTGCCGCGCTCGAGTCAGGGAGTACCTTTGCCGGTTTCCTATTCTCAGCATAGCATGGCCTCCCATATGCGATATTTTTATACAGACTAGTCTGGGACTGGCCCCGGCCGGAACCGATTACTTAATCTAGTCAGGTCCAGTTATTGAAATTAACTAGGACCGACGAACCGTCCTACCTCCAAGGCTTGATCAGTCGGACAATTCGAAACCCTGAGGGAGGGGGAACCTAGATTATCTACCAGAGTGGTTGCAAAAGAGGGAAAAAGCATTTGATTGCCGGGTTGGAAAACCCATTGCCAATTGGGCAAAGCGCGTGGAACAACACGCTTGGGGGGGTGAACCTGTTCAATACCAGGCTCTTGGCGTGAAACCCTTCCGGATACCATTGACGGAGAAATATGCCATCGAAAAAGTGAAACCATTGCATGGAACCATCACTCTCTTCGGCCACCATTAAACAACAAAGAAAAATTAACAAACAAAGTGAAAAAGGAGTAAATGTGGCCAATGTCTTATATTTATTTTTCCAACCTCAGAATGGCTTTCTGTGGGATAGTTTTGTAAGCCAAGAACCCCTATAAAATTGCTAAAAAATAATTGTAAGGTTCTAGAAAAATACTAGAAGGGTTGAAGTAATTCTTTATTTTTTTTGGCATTTTTTTCAATTTATTTGTATTGTTTAAGGGATAAAAGGATACTGGTATGCTACTTGTAGAGTGGGTAAAAGTCTTCGTTGTTCGTTCCAAATGGGGTTGCCCATGTGAAGGTTTCACTTTCCCGATGGTATATTTCCCGGTTGATGGTATCCGAAAGGATTGACCGCCAAGCGCATGGTATTTAAAAGGTTTTCTCTTAATTTTGAAGCTGTGGGTGAAACGTTGAGTTTTTGCTGGGATAAAAAAACTTGGATGGTATTCAGTAGGGAGGGTCCGAGCTTTGCTGGTATTGAATAGGTTTTCTCAGTATTTGGTGGACAAAAAGAGAAATAGTGAAGGTTAGGGCTGCAGAAAATTACTTGTCATTGATCCCTATTAGTCACCACTCCAGTTTCGTCACGACTGCCGTGAAGACTGTATCATTAACCGTCATTCCCACAGGCCAAAAATATTCTAACCAAGCAGAGACAAAATTTATCGGCAACAATACTGGACGACACACAGCTGCTGTAACGGGGTCTTGGTACTGGACGTTAGTCCAAGGCACACAACGACAGGAAGTTCCTAAACGATAACACTCGTTTAGCGTGAGGGTTCGGAGATAACAATCTCAGGTCAAGGCTGATCGTGTAACG
>Ga0307513_10000897_pt1 | contig 43037 bp, 47 predicted proteins | sample 15_EM_MG_FD_202174 | JGI IMG/M metagenome (GOLD analysis project Ga0307513, IMG submission 202174) | Populus trichocarpa ectomycorrhiza microbial communities from riparian zone in the Pacific Northwest, United States - 15_EM | ecosystem: Host-associated > Plants > Roots > Unclassified | place...
GTAGACACTTGTACCAACTCATGTCTACCGGTAGTATACTAAGTATACTGGCCTATCCTCAATATGGTTACCACTTGGTATGCCATACGGGCTTGAGTCTAGTCCACTGTAGCTACCTGTCTGTAGGCTCGTTACATGGCCAAGGGTTCGGTGATCCCGAGAAGTACGCCAGGCTCTACCCACACTCATACGAAGCCTGGGAATTCCGAAGTGGGGCTTACGACTTGGCCTCCTGCACCCCACGCCACCTCCACCCTGACGTCCACCCCTCCCGCTCTTACGCGCAAGCTGCCTCCGGCTCAGGCACCGGCGGCAAGGCCAAAAGGAAAGCCAGGAAGCATCCTTCTCCCCAACTAGTTGCGAGTGCGGCGGCCCCTCCTGTTAAAAACGGGCCTCCCTCCCTTCCAGGTACCCAACGACGCTTCTTTGCTCCACGTCAGTCCCCTTCCCCTCACCCAGACGCTCTCACAATTGCCGCTACCTTTGCCGACATCGCTGCTCGCGTCCTCCGTGAGTCAAACCACCTCCTCCCTTTGGGGTTCTCTGCCATCGTCAATCCTCGAGGCTCTGTCTCCCTAACCGTCACCGACAAGGCCACCCCCGCCGCCTCGTACGCCCCCGCTTTGCCTCCCTCACCAAGGCACTAAACCAGTCGTTCCAGGTGGGAGACAACCCCTGGTGTACGCTCGTCCTAGCCCCCACAGCCGTGCAGTTAGCCATCCACTGTCTCCCATTACGTTTCCTCCCTCAAGATGAAGTGGAACTCTTCCCATATATCCTGCAGGCAATCCTCAACGACAAAGCGAACCAGATTCTCTCAGCCAGGTACCTTAAGCCTAGCCGAGATTCTAGGGAGACCAAGCAGGCCACTTCGGTTGTTATCACTGTCGACCCCCAGAACATTTCAGCCCTCACTTCAGGGGTCGTCATTCTCTCACAGAAACGCAAGGTTGAACTTGCCTTCTCCTCCTCCAAGACCTCACAGTGTAAGAACTGCTGGAGGTACGGACAGGCCCATCAACGATGCCACGTCACCCACCCCATGTGCCCCATTTGTGCGCTTCATCATACTCGTGTGGCTCACAGATGTCAGAATCCCACCTGCCCCAGGAGCGGGAACAATAAGCCAGTCCCATCCTGTTGTCCGACCTCGCCCTCCCATTGCTGCAACTGCAGTAACAACCACACTGCCACATTCAGAGAATGTCCGGCTCGCCCTCCCCCGTCTGTCCCCTCCCGAACCGGCCCTCCAGTGCCCGCCCTAACAGGTCAGGACCCCATTGATCTGGTGGTCGATGGCGGCCCAGTACCCCCTACTCCCCCGTCCGGGAAGGGTCCCCTTGAGGTTGACCTTGTAACCCCCAGGCAACCTCCCCCAGCCAGACCCTCCACAGGTCCCGGCACTACTCACGGTTTCGGTGGTCCTCTTCCCCTGGAGGCGCCAAGCCGTTCCCCTGCCTCTTTCATTCTTCAGGTTCGTCCCGGTAATGAATAATGAACCCATGCCTCCTCCCCTGGGTCAAGGGCCGGCCCCTGCCCCTGCATGTCTTTCCATCATTCAACATAACTGTCTAGGGAGCTGGCATGTTTTTGTTTCTTTGTTTGAGTCGTTCAGAGAAGCGACCACCTACCCCTCGATAGTCCTTTTGCAGGATCCACCTGTCAACAAGGCTCACCTTCCTTCATTTAATGGTTTCAAGTCCTTTTTTCCCCCGGTTAGGAAGCCAGGTGTGGCTGCCTACGTTCATATGTCTTTTCTTTCCAACTACGCGGTGCTCCCCAGGTTTAAGGGGGTGGATGACGTCCTCGCCCTGGACGTCTCCTCCAATGAGCCTCTTTTTGGTACCGCCTTCCACTCCTTTAGGGTTATCAACGCTTACTCCACCAACACTGTCGACCACAGAGTTCACTCCGTCCCACCAGAAGTTCTTTTCCCTGATCTTGGGTTCCCCCTCCTAGTTGTGGGAGACCTCAACGTCCACAACCCCCTCTCGTACCCTCTACAGCAGGTCTCACCACGGGAGCTCTCGTCCTCGACACCCTATTTCGAGAAGGCGGCTGAGTCCGGCTTCGCCCTCCTCAACCCCCCAGGTGAGTACACGAGCTTCCCTCTGGTGGGCAAAGCTCGCCCCTCGGTTATAGATCTCGCCTTTGTAAACCCCCCTCTACTCCTCCTAATTAAATGCTGGGACGCCTCCCTCCCCTCAACCGGTTCCGACCATATACCAATAATAATCACTATCGCCGAACCATCCCTGAACCAGAAACCCCCACGCCCGCGGTGGGCGGACACGGACTGGGAAACCCTGGATCCGATCATCAAGGGTTTCAATGTCCCGGCCGCTCAGTCATGCCCCACCCCTCCGAAAGTGGACGAATGGATGTCAGAATCGCTAAACAGTCTGGTAGCTCTCCTCAAGAAATACACACCGGTATCCAGGCCTTCCCACCACTCCAAACCTTGGTGGACCCCTCACCTGACTGTCCTCCGTCGTGAATATCACTAGGTCGCTAGAGCGGCCAAAAAGCACGACACCCCACACATGCGGGAAGTTGCTGGCACTTCCAAGGCGGGGTATTTTAAGGCAATCAAGGCCGCCAAGAACAAACACTGGTCCTCCTGTCTGTTGGCTGCCACCCCCCAGAGCCTTGGGACGGCTAAGAGGTTTACCTACGGGCGGGCCCACCGGGGCTTCCCTTCCCTCTCAGCGGCCGAAACCCCCCGACAAATGAACAATGTCCTTCTGAACCACTTCTTCCACTCTAAGGACCCCTTTTCCCCACCGCCTAGGCTTAGGCCACACAGGTCGGTGCCCCCCTTAACGACAGATGAGATAGCGGCGACTCTCTCCAAGTGCTCCCCGACCTCGGCCCCAGACCCGGACGGGATACTCTACTCTACCTGGAAACAGGTCAACAAGATCAACCCGTCAATCCTCCTCCAAATACTTGCCCCTCTGGTCCTCCTGGGGTATCACCCCGCATCGCTGAAAAGTTCGAACGGCGTGGTACTTGACAAACCAGTGAAGCCCTCCTACGCATCACCCTCCTCCTTCAGGATAATTGTCCTGATCCGCACGTTCTCAAAGATCCTCAAGAGGATTATAGCAGCCTGCCTACTCGCGGCAGCCCGGCTCAAAGGGCTGTTGCACGCCAACCAATGCAGTTCGCTCCCTGGGCTCAGCACCTACGATGTGTGTCTCACCCTCACCAACGACGTCAAAACCCTGCAGAGGCCCCGTCTCAAGGTCTCCTCCCTGTTTCTGGATATAAAGGCAGGGTTGGATAATGTCGACAATGACACTTTGGCCCGGATCCTAAGGGAAGGCGGGATACCCCCCTATCTGGTCTCTGGGGTTTCGTCCTTCCTAGGGGAAAGAAGCTGCACCCTAATCTTCCAAGGGGCCCCAGGGACCCCAGCCCCCGTCAACGTCGGCGCCCCGCAAGGATCACCGATCTCCCCGCTCCTCTTTCTTCTCTATATAGCGCCACGGCACTTCAGGATCCCTCGGGTCTGATGATCTCGTATGTGGACGACTTCGCCCTCACACTAGCCTCCCTCTCCTATCGTGGCTACATCCGCAGGCTCCAGGAACTCTTCGAGAGGCTTAAAAGCAAGGCGTCCACGCTGGGCTTCTCTTTCTCGGTCGCAAAAACAGAACTGATACACTGGAGGACCCCCAGCCAGAGGCACTCACCGAAGTGCATCTCACCTGTCCAGATTAAAGGGGAATTGTTTCACCCCAGCAACTCCATTCGGTGGCTCCGGTACTGGTGCACTCCGGCCCTCGACCCTGCTGCACATTTCTCGCGACGCTTAGCCCTTGCCCAGGGTGCATTCGCCCTCATTCGTCAACTCAGTCCGCCCGGTGCGGGCCTCCCCCCCTACCTATGTCACAGATCGGCGACATCACTGATTGCCCCCATCCTACTCTACGGCGCAGATCTGTTCACACCTAGCGTGGCCACAACGACCCGCATCGATACATTCTGGCCCAAGGTCCAGAGGTGGACCACAAACTGCTTCTCAGCTACGCCCACCGGGATACTTTGGGTGAAGTCATGCCTCCCACCCGGGTCCCTCCTGGTCACCCACCGGCAAAGGCGAGCGGCACTTAGGGTGGTCTGCTCCCCCCCTAGCGTTAACCCGGCAACACCCCGCCTTCACCCCTCCTTCTCTTCGCTCTCGGTGTACAGAGGGCCTGACTCCTCGGGAGCCATTACCAGAGGCCTATCGTCCATCTACCTCCCCCTAAGCTGGAAAACGCCTCGCCCTGTCCCCCGGCTCAGGAACCACGTGCCAGTGGACGCGGTGGCTCACCGGACAATACCCTTCACCCTCGGGCTGTCTAGGATGCCCATGATCAATTCCCACCTGGTCTACGCGACCCCAGCCCTCCCGCGCCAGTCCCTGATGGACAACACCTATTCCGCCCTGACGAAGAGGGTAAGAGAGGCACTCCTCGCGGAGTGGGCTTCCCTTTTCCCGATCCTGGGGTACTACCTGCACTGCCCTGCACTATCTCCCAGGCCTTTCATGGGCTTGGGCAAGTTGGGCGCCAGGAGAATCCACCAGATGAGAGCCGGAAAAGGTTACCTGGCCGACCACCCGACCAGGAGGTCCCCCAACGCCGATACCTCCTGCCCCCGTTGCGGCTTGGAGCCTGAAACCTTCCAGCACGCCATCCTATCCTGCCCCTCGAGACAGAGCAGCAGATGGCGCCTACTCCATAGCGTTACTGAAGTCGGTCCCGAAGCCCCACTCTGGACCTCCCTCGCATGCTAAAAAGGCTTGCCACCTTCATAGGCGTCACCTGCATGGGATTCCCCCCTCGATGTTCCCACCCACCACCCCCCCCTGTTCCCCCCCTTTCTCTCTTTCCCCCCCCAGGGTGCCCCCCCGGTCTTCCGGGTTTCCTCATTGGCTGAGGTATAAGGTCGCTGGGATTTTTGTTTCTTACCTTACTTAGGCTTTCCTTTGTACACTACTAAGTTGTTAGTTTGTACTTTCCTTGTTATATGTGGCAGATGGCCCAGCGGAGGAGAAACCTTCGGGATAGTGGATATTGACCGGTGCAGTGACTTTCCTTTGTTATTTTCTTTGGATTTATAGGTTTTGTTCTCTGCATACCTAGTGCTGCATGAGGCTTTTGTACCTAAAAACAATAAACGCATGATTACAAAAAAAAGAAACAAAAACGACCAAGAGATAGGCTCACGAACCATCTCTCCTCCACCTCCGGCGATTGAAATCTCAACACCACGGGAAATTATCGTCACTTTGCCCCACCCACCTTTCTTCGCCCATCATGGCTACTGCCTAGGGGTTGACGTTAAGCCATCTTCCCTCCTCTTCTGGGGCACGCATGCCCCCCCTCCTTCGGGTTCCTGTTCTCGTTCATCGTTGACACCCGCTCATGAAGTTCGGTTCTCCCCCTTACCCCGCACTTGCTTTGCACCTCGCTTAGCATTTTGCACGGTCGGATAGCTTCTCGCTTCGTTCAGGTCGGCGATACCGCGTCCGGACTCTCGGTCGAAGTAAGGCTTCGGTTCTGCTGGGCTTGTACCTCTGATGGGGAAAGCTTCGGTTTATCACATCACGGTCCCGCTCGGTCTCGCTGTTGTCCCAAAATCCCTTGCTAAGGCCTGTTAGTCGGTTGTGGCTAGCCCGCTCGCGAGCCTTCATCCACCCTCCTCCCGGTTGCGTCCGCTGGCACCGTACTGCCCCATAAGCTGGCACCGTACTGCTAATCCTCCTCCCCGGCTGGCACCCTACTGCTCCCCTCCGGCTGGCACCCTACTGCTACTCACCGGCTGGCACCCTCCTGCTCACCTTCCTGGCTGGCATCTCCTCTGCCCGGTGGGTCCGCTCGCCCTCCTCCCTCTCTGATCGTTCGACCCTTCCTCTGTCACCCCTGGTCGTGGTATAGCACTGCCTCGGTCGCCATGGACCAACGCCTTGGATGGATGTAATGACCTGCACGACCGCGTGAGTGGTTCTTGGGGGCCCACGGTTTCTGTGTTTTCCCCCGTCGGCTATCATCTATCCTCTCCCGCCCTCCCCGCAAGGGTCTTAGAACAGCCGTCGTTTCTTTTGTTCTGGGGAGCCTGCTGAAGGGTTTGGGTCTCTCTACCTGTACGTTTCTATGTATTGTTTCCTTATGTTTCTGGGGTATATTATCTTAGGTGCTAGGTGGGGGAGACTTTTCCTATGGACTCGGGGTGTTTGATTTTTCCCATGAAGAGGTGAAGCGGGCCGTGGGTTTGCATTTATAGGTTTTTTTCTCTTCATAGCTCACGCTGCATAAGGCTTTTTGTCCCTAGAAACAAATAACGAATGATTATAAAAAGAAAAAAGAAAAAAAGAAGAAAAAAAAGTGACCAAGAGATAGGCACGAACCATCTCTCCTACACCGCCGGCGATTGAAATCTCAAAACCATGAGAACTCATCGTCGGGTGGTATCCCTCTCCCCTTTTCTGATGGCCTTGTTGCCTAGAAGGGTGAAACTCCTCCCCTCTGGCCCCTTCTGATGGCACTGTCTATGGGTAGCCTTTGTCTAGGGGGTCATGGTTACCTCTTCATCCTGTTCCCCGCACTTGCTTCGTGGCCCCTCGCTTAGCATTTGCAACGGTCAGGTACGGTCACAACCCGTCAGCGGGTGGCTGCTAGTTTCGGGTTATCGGTGAAGTAGTTGCCCTGGTGGCCCTGCTCCCTGGTATTGCACCTGCTCCTGGGAAACATTTCGGTACGGTCGGCATTCGAAAGTCGTGATCCTGTCTCCGTCGGTCGCGTCTGGACTTCTTGTTGTTACTGTCCCTTCTACCCTTCCACCTGTCGGTTACGTCGGCTAGCCCCCTACTGCTTCAATACTGCGGCTATGCCTCCTGGCGCCCATCCTCCCGGCCCCCGTGCCCTGCTGATGGCCTGCCATCATGATCGTGGCTGTGTGCGCGGTTGTCTTCGCTTGTCCGTAGGGGTTTCATGCCTTCCACCTCTGTACCCTCGGGTACATGCATCTCACCTTCGCCGTTTTTCCGGTGGACTCGGGGATTGACTTTGTCCTGCCACACACTCTCATAAGTGCTGGCTCAGTTACCGATTTCCCTTGCGGTATTGCGCTTGCCTCGGCTTCCCGGTCGTATACGACCCAGGTACATCTACCTCTCGTGCCTGGTGCCCTTCTATGTCTTTGTCCTGCTGGCTCCTGGATTCCTCCCCCTTTCTAGGAATAGGGGTCGTCGCTGGACTAAGGGGGGGTTGACTACAGGTTTGGGTTCAGGTGTATTTCCTCTCTAGATGGGCTGGAGGTTTTCCTTGTTTGCGAGTTTGTTAGTTCACTCACAGGGGTTTCTTGCTTTGGGTTGCATGTCTGTGGAGGTTATTTAGTTCCTTGCATTCAGGCCTGTGGTTTCCTGGTAGTTTCTACCCATAGTACCGAGTGTTGTTTCCACCTCTACTCAAAGTGGTTAACGGGTTGGGCAGGGTCAGAGGGTTTTAGCCAGGAGAAGCGGGATGGACTGTAGTTGGAGGTTTTTTGTCTACATAGCTAGCGCTGACGTGACTATTATACCTTAAAACAAATATAAAAAGGGAAAAAAAAGAAAGAGAAAAAAAAGAGAAAAAAACCGACCAAGAGATAGGCACGCTCCGCGCACTCGTTTTTCCTGCCCCTATATTTTACAACACCGTGTCGTATAGTGAACGATCCTGTCCTCCCCCTCATTCTTCCACCTCGCTTAGGCTTTGCTTCCCTGAGCTCCCCCACCATGGCCCAGCCTGGTTCGTCCCATTTCATTTACTCCGATGGAGGACCTCCCCTCTGCCACATCGTCTGTCGCCGCCTCCGATTCTGAATATTGTCACCTCAGACACTTCCTCCTCAAGACTCGTGATCTCACAGGTCTCTCCCCGGATCAACTCCCCGTCCCCTCCTTTTGACAGATGGCGGATTTCACCTTGGCCGAAAGTACCATCCTCCCCCTCCTCTGGTCAATGACCCACGCAATGGCTGCCACACTCAAAGCGGTAGAGGAGCTCCGCCTCCAAACAAGCGACCTTGAAGCCCATGTCGCACACTCCCTACCCGAGGTTACAGATTACTCAACTCCACTTAACCAAATCCAGTCAAGCCTACATGACCTGTCACATAGGGTGCCACACCTTCCCCCTGCACATGTTAGTGCACCACTCCAAACCCAATCATCCCGCCCATGCCCCTTGGTAGTCCCCTCTCCCCATGCCCCTCCAGCTAGGGGAGCTCCTCCACAACCTCCAAAGGGTCCCATACCATCGTTTGCAGCAATCGTTGGTGGCACCAGCGCGTTCGACCAAGTAGCCCGCGAAAATATGACCGCTAGGATGAACAGGGGAAAAAAGAATCCAGCTGCCAACACCTCGGCAACGAAGGTCGCGGAAGCCAGCAAGAAGGCCTCCCTCCCGAAGCCCCCAGGGCCCATTGCTAGTGCCGCAAAAAGATCTTTCGCCCCCCGCTTGTCCCCTGGACCTCACCTTGATGCCACTGACATAAAAGCCCACCTACCGGACTTGGCCGCCTCCGTGCTCTGAGAAGCCAACTGTTCCCTCCACTGCTCCCTCAAGGCAATCATCAACGATAGAGGCTCAGTAACCCTAATCGTGGTCGAAACCTCAGTCCCAGCTGCCTCCGACGCTCCGTACTTTCAGGCTCTTACTATGAAGCTTAACCAGTCCTTCCCGGTCGGAGAAAACCCCTGGCTCCCCTTTGGACAGGCTCCCACCTCGGGCCAACTAGCGATCCACTCACTCCCGGTCAACTACATGCCTCACCAAGATGAGGACCTGTTCAACTACCTCTCAGACTCTATCCTCAACTCCAAGGACATCACAAGCTCAGCAGCCCGCTTTCTCAACCCGAACCGTCAATCCCGGATGGAAAAACATGCCTATTCGGTGGTTGTCAATGTCAAACCTGATTCCGTCCAAGCTATGCTCTCATCCATCTACCTCTACGGGAACACAAGGACCGTCGAAAAAGCCTATTCGTCCTCTCCGATTACCCATTGCCAGAAGTGCTGAAAGTACGGCCACGCCAAACCACTCTGCAAAGCAGAGACCCCAACATGTCCTTTGTGCTCCCTCCAGCACACGAAAGCGGAACACCGCTGCCCCAATCCTTCCTGCCCCAGTGGGGGCAACCTGAAAGCCATCCTTAACAGCTGCCTGGCCTCCCCGGCAAGGTGCTCCAACTGTGGAGAAGCTCACTCCGCTAGGAGTAGAGACTGCCCTGAACGCCCCCCCCCCAACCAATGCAGCCCGGCCCCGACACGTCAAGAAAACTCAATTGAGATAGACCCTGACCAGATGGATGTCCAACCCGACGCGCCACGCAGAGACCCACTGCCCCAGCCCACACGGGGATCTAACACCCCACCACATCACCTCCTCCACCCGTTCCAAGAGGCAACCCCACTAGCAGCCCCGCCTGCAATGACAAGATCAGCCTCCAAGGGCGGTCCTCCCCCCCCCGAGGGGGCGGCCAGCCCCTCACCTGCCGCCTGCCCTCCGACAGGCTCAGCCTGGTAAGATGTCGCACAACAGCGAATCTTCGCCACCAGGACTGGGCCCTGGACACGTTCTTTCCATTGTTCAACACAACTGCCTCGGGAGCTGGGATGTGTTTCTTTCCTTATTTAATTCTTTTGCCTCAGCGAAACACCTTCCTTTGATTGTTTGCCTTCAAGACCCTCCGGTCTTGAGAAATCGCTTGCCTTTTTATGCGGGTTTTACCTTCTTTGCTCCTTTAGTTTTTAACCGTCCCCCGCGGGTAGCTTTTTATGTTTTCAGATCACTCATAGATATGGCCACTATCACCCCTATCCTCACGGGCAGGTCTGACCACTCTACCCTTGAGATAACTGCTCACTCCTTATTGGGCCTAAAAGCCGAAAGATTCTACGTTGTCACCTCCTATAGTGTATGGGGATCAACAGCCACTGAAAGAACAGTATCACCCCTCCTAGCCCTCCCAGCTGCTCCCTTCCCTACCTTGGTAGTGGGAGACTTCAACATCCACCATCCCCTCGGCAGACCCAATTAGAAAACAGAACGCCTCTGAACTCAAGCCTTCCTTCCCGTACTTCTCAAGGGCCGCTGAGCATGGATACACACTTCTACACACCCCGGGGGTACACACCGATTTCCCTCTCCAACGATCGTCCAGACCCTCCGTTCTGGACCTCGCTTTTGCGTCCTCCTCCCTAATGCCCTTCTTCCAACAGTGGACTACTGACTTACGTTCTACCGGCTCCGATCATGTCCCCATCACCATTACGATAGCCCACCCGATTACAGCGCCACCCCCCCGGCTCCAAACTGGGTCAGAAAGGACTGGCCTACCCTTGAACCACTACTTAAAGAAACCCCAATCCCTCTCCCCCTGAGCCTACCTACCAGGCACTCGCTTGAAAACTGGTTTGACTCACACCTCAATACCCTGGTCACGCTTCTGAAAGCCCACACACCCCTCAAGCGCCCCTCAGTCAGGGCCAAACCATGGTGGTCCCCGTTGCTGTCAACGTTACGGAAAGAATTCTACACATCTGGCCGAAAGGCTCGGGCCTCAAACAATCCACAGGACAGGGCAGTGGCCAGGCTCTCCAAGCAGGGGTACTTCAAGTCAATCAAAGCCGCAAAGGCCTGGCATTGGAAGTCCTTCCTGGCTGACGCCACGCCACGAACTATATGGACTACTAAGAAATTTGCCATTGGTAGAGTCGCGCCCAGGTTCCCCAGGTTCCCAGATGCCACCTCCCCGGAAGAGATCAACAATGTCGTACTCGCCCACTTCTTTCCACCAAAACCCTTACCGATTGTCCCTTCAACTTGAATCCCAAGACCGCACAAAGGGAGCGACCCTCTCCTCCCAAGTGAGATCGCGGCTGCCCTTCGGAAGTGCTCCTCCTCCTCTGCACCAGGCCCAGATACGATCCCCTACTCCGTATGGAAGAGGGTTCACCTTGTGGCACCCTGAGTCCCGACAGATCTCCTAGGCCCCCTCCTCAAAGTCAGCTATCACCCACTCTCCATGAACAAGGCCAACGGTATTGTGCTTGATAAGCCAGGCAAACCCTCCTATGACTCCCCTGCATCCTTCAGGGTCATCGTCCTCCTACAGACCGTCTCTAAGATCCTGGAAAGGGTTATTGCATCCCGTCTATCCCTAATCGCCAGGTCACTAGAGCTTGTTCATCACAACCCGTGTGGCTTCCTCCCCGCTCTCTCGTCCTTCGACGCTGCTCTTTCACTGGTAAAGATGGTCAGCACTCTTCAACGCCCCGGCCTCAAGGTCTCCTCCCTCTTCCTAAATATCAAAGGTGGCTTCGACAACGTTAATGCCTCAATCCTGTGCTCCTCCCTCAAGAAAGCGGGAGTCCGTCATTACATCGTCGGATGGATTGGATCCTTCCTCTCCCAAAGGACCTGCCGCCTCCTATTCCAAGAGTCACCTAAGACCTTCTCCCCAGTTCAAGTGGGCACCCCCCAAGGCTCCCCAATTTCCCCACTTCTCTTCGTCATATATGTGGCGTCTCTGCACATTGACCTCGCAACAGGACTCTCCCTGTCATACGTTGACGACTTGGCGCTGTCAGCCGCTTCAACATCGTACAGAACGAATATCAGAACCCTGCAAAGAGCCTTTGGGCGAATTATGGCCCGCGCCAGGGCCCGTGAGGTAGGCTTTAGCGTCCCCAAGACTGAACTCATCCATTGGAGAACACCCCTCCAGAGGGACTCCACTGGGGCCCCTTCCCCACCTCCGATATGCCTGGATGGCCAAATCTTCCCCCCCTTCCCTGTGTCAGATGGCTTGGGTACTGGTTCACTTCTAACCTCGCCTCCTCAGCACACTTCTCCAAGGGGCCTTGCCCAAGGGGCCTTTGCCAACGTCAAAAGACTCGCTCCGCCCGGGTCGGGCCTCTCTCCTCACCTCTCCCACCGCCTAGCAATATCGCTACTTCTTCCCACCCTCCTATACGGGGCCAACATCATGGTCCCTAGCAGAGGCGTGCTCGCTAAGATAGATGTCTACTGGCACCAGGTCCAGGGTTGGGTGTCAAATTCCTTCAGGTCGACCCCTATACACATATTATCAGCGGAAGCCCGCATCCCCCCCATTCAAGCCATCATTCCCCACAAGAGTCGTATGGCCGCCCTGAGGCTCGTATGTGCTGCTCCCACCATCAACCCCGCGGCAGGACAACTCTGCCCCTCCTTTCCCTCCCTTCTCAGGTATCGTGCCCTGGACTCCTACAGGGCTCTCTGCACACGCCTCCCGCCCAATGTTATGCCACTCTCCTGGAAAACGAATCGTCCACCCTCAAAGGTCAGGTCCCACCTCCCCGTGGATGAGCTCGCTAACCTGGCACGCCCAATCCTCGGATCGCTCACCTTTGCCCCCCTTGCCAACGCCACCCTTCTCCCAGAACAAGCCTCCCTCGCTCCTCATGACACTATGAGGAATGCCTACAAGGCCCTTAAGGGCAGAACACGGCATCTTTTTCTTGAAGAGTGGAGGCGCCTGGCGCCACCCCCCTCGTACTATACCTTCCCGCTGTCACCGACCCCCACCTGTTTATGGGTTTAGGAAAGTTCATCGCCGGCCGCATCCATCAAATGAGAGCTCTGAAGAGCTACCTCGCCGCCCATCCCTCATGGTCAAGTCTAAACGACCCCAAACACTGGCCTAGGTGCGGTGAAGAGGATGAAACCTTTAGCCATGTCATACTCCGCTGCCAGTCGATATCCTTCCACAGGGAACGCCTCCTCCAAGGCCTCACTTGTGTTGGACCAGACTCCCCTCTCTGGACCAGTAAAGACCTACTCCTGGCCCTGGCTGCATTCCTCAGAGTAACTGCGACCAACTACCCACCCGATATGTTTCCTTCCCTTCCCCCTTCGCCAGCCTCTAGGGTCTTCCCGTCCTCACCAATTTCCCGCCCCATGGGTTTGTTTTCTTCCTCACCGCTACATGCGATTTAGGTTTCTATGTTGGCATGTTGTTTTCCGCGTATAAGTAGGGACTTGTTATGATTTCTTACGATTATCCTTTCTTTTGTTAGCCGTGAGATGGTGATGTGTCCAGTACTTGACACGACTTGGAGATGATGTTATATTTTCGTTTGTTTTTTGGTTTTGAGATTAAGGTTTTGTTTACGTCATAGCTAGCGCTGCATGCGAGTTCTTGTACCGTAACAATAAATACATGATATAAAAGATAAAAAAAATAAAAAATAAAAAAACCGACCAAGAGATAGGATCTTCACGCAACCATCTAAGTACTTTTCTATACTTAAGATATTGCAATATGATTCTACTTTACTTTCTTGACGCTTGCACCCTTTACGCTCTAAAGAGACTGAGACTATTGTGATAGTCTCGAGGGTCGCCTGAACTATTGTCATAGTTCTATTACGCGCAACAATCCCCTATCTGACTATTTGAAGAAATAGTATCCTTCGACCGATCCTTTAAAGACGAGCAAGCCAGTTCTGTACTATCTGAAGAGATAGTACATTTCTACTCTTAAACAAAAGAAGAAGAAGCTTGCTTACGCAGAAGACATCTGTCATTGCCTGTTGCATAAAGACTTAACAATAGGATTGTTACATTTGGTTGCGTCAAATCGCAACACTCAACGACAGCACGGCCCAACAACCTGTCGATCAGGAGATCGACCTTACCGAAGAAGAAATCAACCTAGGAGAACTAGGAGAAGCCCTTGACGAGTCTATTCAAAACTCACAAGCAGCAAGTTCAGAGACAGATAGCCCCGATGAAGCATCGGACTCGGACGAAACGGACGCAGTACCCACGAGAAGGAACACAATGGTGTCAACATCGAACCCCAACCCTGACATCAAGGAGAAAGGAGTTGCCACACTAGAACCACCCAATCTCACGCCAGAACAAATACAACAAATCATAGGGGCCATAACGGGACGAGCGGGCAACATAAAGAAACCAAAGATCAAGGAATGAAGCACATTTCACGGCGAAAAGGGCCCAACGCAGAGCATGGCTGGCACAACTGTCAGTGTATTTCACGGTGTGGGATGGGAATTCAAATAGGACAACGACAAAATTGTCTACGCGCTAAGTATATTAAGGGGAGATGCGCTGAAATGGGCAACACCCTATATCGAAAGTCGACAGGATGTAACCTGGAGCAACTGGGATGCCTTCAAGGATGAATTACGAGCAGAGTTCGGCGAGATCGATGAACAAGGAGCGGCAAGAGGAAAGCTCATAAAGATGGTTCAAGGATCGAGGCGAGCAAGAGAATACTGGAAGGAATATAGACTTATCACCAGTCAGACAGGAATGGACGATGCAACCCTAACTTACCACCTAATGAGAGATTTCAAGCCAGAACAACAGGACACATGGGGAATGGATGGATCCGACTCTGAAGATCCACAATTTGTGGCAAACTGGGCCATCAAAAAGGAGACCAAGATGGGAGCCATCAGACATATGCGACACGGAGGACCCAGCAAGGAAAAAACCACATCTCCAACAACGCCAAGGAACCAGAATAGGACTTTCCGACAACAGAATGAGAACCAAGGAGATTCAAGGGAATTGGATGCGACTCGAAGAAGGCCGGGATTCAATATCTCGGCCAAAGAATACCAATAAAGGATGAGAAGCAATTTGTGCCTCAAGTGCGCCAAACCAGGACACCGAGCCACGACATGCCGAAGCCAGGCTAATAGCAAAGAGGGAGCGACATGGCAACCCCGGAACCAGAACAAGAAGCGATGGAGCCCGCCAGTCAAGGCATGAGAGATGGGAGTTGAAAAAGAAGTTGGAGAAGAATTGGGAAACGAGGAAAGTCCGCAGTAAGCAATGGTCTGAGGGACAGGACCAAACCAAAGCCCATTGAGATGAGAAACCTTTACGCGGCACTCAAGAACATGGAAACACTGAACAACGAGAACAATCATATCATAGTCCAGATATGACTACAGGGAAGGAAAACACAAATCACGATCAATGCGATGATCAACTCGGGAGCAACCGAGGACTTGATTGACAAAGGGTTCTGCAGCAAATACAACATCAGAACCATGGCAGCAAAGACGATAAGAGAAGTTTACCTCGCGGACAGTCGACCCAGCGGTATGGGACCCATCACCCATACAGCGAAAGTACCTATGGATATTGGTAGCCATAGGGAATTGGCGACATTCTAACTGGCAAAACTACCCAACCACGAAGTCATCCTAGGAAAGCCATGGTTGAAACAACATAGTCCCCGAATCAACTGGGGCCGAGGAAAGATCACCTTCGAACGCGAACGGTCTACGACCTGGTGTTGAAAGGAATCACCAAAGGTATATGCAATACCGGAAGACAAGGCGTGAGAAAAGGACTTGAAGGTTGAGTTCGGCGCGGTTCAAAGCAAGAAAGCTCAGCGAGTCAAGGTTAAGAAACTTGACCCGCAAGCCAAGATACGGACTCGAGGCTCGGCACAAGCAGCAGGAAACGACCTGTATGTAAACGATACCGGCCCGAGGACAAGAAGTTGTCACAACCGGAATATCAATCACACCACCAAGAGGAACCTATGGCAGGATAGCGCCAAGAAGCGGCATGGCAGTTAAACATCAGATTGCTGGCAATGCAGGCGTGATCGACTCCGACTATACTGGGGAAATCAATCTGGTACCAGCCAACATGGGCAACCAAGACTATCAAGTCAAGAACAGAGACTGGATGGCACAACTCATCACGGAGAAAATCGTCGAAAGCGATTGTTACGAGGTCCGAACGCTCGAAAAGACCAACAGAGGACAAGAAGGATTTGGAAGCACAGGAACTTCCAAGGCACAGATCTGCGAGATCAGCGTCAGAGCCTTCGGAAAGTTTTACCGAAGACCGGACACGACCACAGGTATCCTCAAGTACAACAAAATAGAAGGACGCATAAGCCTAGAATTAGTCAACATCAGCACGGAGCTAGCCATCAAAAGCGGAACATATCAAAGGCAAAGAAAACTCGAAGAAATGGTACCTCAAGAATATCATGAATACTTGGATGTATTCGAAGAAGGAGAAAAACCTTAGTTACCACCTCATCGACCAGGGGTGGACCTGGAAATCAAAATGGAAGAAGGAGAAGGACCCCCGATCAAAAAGATATACGCGCTTTCCCAGGAGGAACTAAAGGAACTCTGGAACTATATCAAACAGAACGAAGGGAGAGGATGGATAAGAGAAACCTACTCTGGCGGGGGATCTCCAATGATGTTGGTCAAGAAAAAGGAGGGGAAACTCCGACTATGTGTCGACTATCGGGCACTCAACCATGTTACCAAAAAAGACCGATACCCCCTACCGCTCATAGGGGACGCCTTGGACAGGCTACAAACGGCCAAATACTACACAAAACTGCACATCAAGGATGCATACCACAATGTCAGAATAAAAGAAGGAGACGAATGGAAAACGACATTCACCACAAAATACGGCACTTACGATTACTTGGTAATGCCTTTTGGGCTAACCAATGCACCTGCAGCATTCCAAAGATGGATCAACAGAACCTTGCAATCATATATCGATATATGCTGCATAGTGTACCTGGACAATGTCCTATTATACTCAGACGACCTGGAACAACACCAAAAAGCCGTGGCTGCCATCATCCGCGCAATACGGTGAGAAGGAATGAAACTCAAACCATCGAAATGCGAATTTCATCAACGAGAAACAGAATACCTAGGATTCATCATCAACAACGAAGGAGTCAAAGTCGACCCTATCAAAACAGCAGCAATATGGGATTGGAAGGCACCTACTAACAAAAAGGGAATTCAGGAATTCATGGGATTTTGCAACTTCTATCGACGCTTTATAAACGGATTCAGCAGGACAGCCAAACCACTATACTATCGAACCAAGAAAGATGTCACGTGGGAATGGGGAAACAAGGAACAAGCCGCCTTTGACGCGCTAACACAAAAGTTATGCTCAACCCCGGTGTTGACATACTTCAAAGTGGGAAGACCACTGATGGTCGAAACCGACGCCTCCTAATATGTCTGCTCAGGCATATTGTCCAAACAGGACGAAGACGGCAAATGGAAACCAATAGCATACCGATCAAAAACAATGAAACCAGCCGAATGCAACTACGACGTACACGACAAGGAACTGTTAGCAATAGTTCAAGGGGTGAAAGAATGGAGACGATACCTTAAAGGAAGCGGACAACACTTCAGAATCTTGACCAACCACAAGAACCTTATAAGATGTACGACCAGTAAGGGGTTAACTGGACGACAAATCCGATGGAGTCAAGTTCTGAACGGGTTCGACTTCAAAATTGAATATCAACCTGGAAAAGAAGGAGGCAAGCCAGATGCCTTAACCAGGCGAAAATCGGACATGCCCCAGGAAGGAGATGAACGACGCACACAGAAAGAAAGGTTTCTCCTGCCAAAAGAAAAATACTTCGACGCAAGCATCCAGGAAATGGAGATAATCAGATTCGAAGACACAAGCGACAAAGAACTTCACAACGAGACGACCCGAAATGAAGACATTCAAACTATAAGGAAAGCTTTGGAAAGAGGAGACAAAGAAATGAAGGGAGTGGCCCTAGGACTATGCCAATGGAAGGACGGATACCTATGGCACCAAGGAAAGATTTGGGTTCCCAACAAAGAAGAAATTTGGACCAACCTTATAAGACGAGACCACTATGTTCGGCAAGCAGGGCACGGAGGAACGGCAAAAACGACCGAGCTCCTACAGCGCAAATACAATTGGCTTCATATGCGAGAAGCTATAAAACAATATGTCAGCAATTGTGACACCTGCCAAAGGATAAAAGTGGTACGACATGCACCTTATGGGCTGATGAAGCCAAATGAAGCCCCGGATCGGCCATGGAAATTAATATCAATGGACTTCATCAGAGACTTACCAAAATGGAAGGACATGAGGCAATCCTCATGGTCATCGATCGACTCACGAAAATGGCTCATTTTCTACCATGCACCAAAGAAATGAATGAACGGCAATTTTCGGAACTCTTCGTAAGGGAAATATTTAGATTGCATTGACTCCCAAAAGATATCATAACGGATAGAGGATCCATATTTACTTCCGATTTATCGAAAGAAATGACAAAGCAACTAGGAATAGAACAAAGATTGAGCACTGCATTTCACCCTCAAACGGACGGACAAATAGAACGGACTAATTCCACTTTGGAATAATAGCTCCGAGCATACGTCAACTATCAACAAGACAACTGGGAGGAGCTCCTACGGATGGCAGAATTTGCATACAACAATGGATATCAAGAAAGCATTAAACGCACACCCATCTTTGCAAACTACGGAATCAACCCTGAATATCAGACCATCAGGCACCTAATGCAAGAAGAAATTACTCCACCGGAAAACATGAGTCAATTACACCATACACTGCAAGCGGAAATGACGGAAGCGCAACTAAGACACATGGAATACTAGGATGCAGGAAGAAAGCCCGATCCCAATTTACAATCAGGAGATATGGTCTGGTTATTGCCAAGAAACATACGAACGACAAGGCCATGCAAGAAACTGGACTACAAGAAAATCAGACCCTTCAAAAACTTGGCAAAAATAGAAGGAAGTGCTTATAAGCTCGATCTTCCACCCTCAATGAGAATCCACAACACATTCCATATCTCCCTTCTTGAACTTTACAACGACAATAAGCTAACCACACAGCAAACACAACCACCACCTCCAATCATCATGGAAGGAGAACCTGAGTACGAACTCGTACAAATCATCGATTCTCGACTACACTATGGAAGGCTTCAATACCGGGCCAAGTGGATCGGTTACCAACCTGAAAACGACAAAGTCTGGTACCCCTACGAAAATTTCAAAAAAATGGAGGCATCTCACAACAACAATTCCACCAAAAGGACCTATGAAAGCGGTCTCGCGATCAAGATCGAGGAACAAGAAAACGCGGAGACTTGGGTCGACATAACACCACCACCACAACTCGCACCACCACCACCACCTCCACGAATGACGACACCAAGACCCCCTACACGAAAAGCCACCCAAGAGGGATGGGAAACTGCTGCGGGATTACCAACCAGCCCCCCAGACCGAGCCCCACAAGAGTGGGAAGAAGTAGAGAAAAGGGAACAAGCTCGACGAGAGCACCATGTGCGGTCATGGACATCATGCTACCACGACGGGTGCCAAGTGAACTACAGAGACAAGAAAGCCTCGGGGTGGTTTCCACAAGACCGATCTCGGTCTGTGCCATGAGTACCAGTATCGCACCGGGCCTAAAAACAGCACAGGAAACGCCATGGGCAAAGCGTGACATGGTACGAATGCTACGAGGACAAATGCTTCGTACATGTGCAAGAGAAGATCAAGGCTAGGTACAACCTCCAGGAAAACAGCGAGAGGAAACCCCTCTCAAAATGGCACAAACGACACCCCGAGCCGGAACAACCAAGGAAATTTGGGGCCGTGAGGACATGGCAGGAGAGGGAGTGGAGCAAAAAAGCTCAACCAGACGTCGGAGCCTTACAAAGGTGAGTCCAGGAACTGCTAAAGGAGCAGGAGCGATTTCTGGAGAACAAAAACCAAAACCGACCGGAGCTTGCAAACTACCAGACGACGAAAGGACGAATGCGTGAAGAACTGCAAGGACTTCACAGAACCGTCGTGGGCACAGGTTTCAGCCTGGCCAGGTAGAGGAACGAGATCGACACCAAAAGGCAAGCAAAGGAGGAGCTCGAACACAGGAACCACAGCCTGCGAAAGGAGCTCAGAAGAGCTAGGCAGAGGTTGTTAGATTTGGGCAATTAGCATCATGGGACCGATGCTGAGGGGAGACGGGAGCTAATGTCACAAATCGTGACCAAGCAAGGCAGATTTCACATGACTAATACTTATTAGCCATAAGGTATGTTGGTTTTACACTATGACGTCACTTGACTCATAGGTCTCACAAGACAGCGCACTTGCAAGTCATAGTTATATGTTGATTGGTTAATGGTCTCATGAGTCATGGGTTTCACGCATGGGACTCATTTGAGCACATAATTGCTTTTATGGGTTGTAATTGGTTAACGGAATGTTACACAGTGACTCATGCGAGGTATCTGATAGATTTCGCGCTATGACTCACTATGAGTCATAGAGGTTTATGTAGTACGAGGTGATGAGTCACCAGGGGTAGGGTTGTGGGAAGATGCCTATATAAGGCACTTGTTTCCGACCAAGAGATAGGGCCACGCTTCTCGCAAACTTCTTCCCCACTCCTACATTTCCCATACAAACTCAACTCTACCCCGCTTTGCGTCCGGACCAAACCCCTCGCCCAGTTTTCCTCACCTGCTCGTCGCCATGGCAAACCCCCACAATCTCCCCCCAGGGAACGCGGCCTTTGGCAGGCTCTTGGCCCTGAACTCGCCTCTCCTGTCGCGTTCAGGAACACCCTCGACCGATCACGCCATCGAGTTCATGATGAGGCAACTCGCTCATGCGAGGAGCGCCCTCCGCCTCAGCAACCAAGACTTCCCGGATCTCAGCCCAGAGGCGCAGGCCGGCACCCTCCCTATCGAATCCATCGCGATTGTTCTGCTCTCCCAGCACGTCCAGGGCCTAGTGACCTTATCACATGAGCTGAGCGGGGTAACCCAGGCGGTCGCAACCATCTCCGAGCAAAACAAGAACCGGAGGGAGGAGCTCCATGACATCCCCTCTCAACTCGCGAAACCTTCCCCCCACCGAGGAACAACAAACCACTCCGAGGATCGCCGACCTCCAAGCCTCCATACGTGACCTGTCACATCGTGTGTCCGCTCCGATCCCTGCCGCCCCTGCACTGGCCCCCCCCGACAGAGGGCACCCCAACCCCTCCCGTCAGCCGGCCCCCCCCCATCAAAGCAGGGCAAAGAAAGGGTCCGTGCACCTCCCACACCTCCCGCAGCCGCGGCTGATGACCCCAAATACCTCAAACCATTCTACGATACGTGACTTGGCAAGGCGTTCAGTGACCCGTAGAAGTACACCAAGCTCTACCCACACTCATACAAAGTCGGGGAGTTCTGCAGAAGGGCATACGACGTAGCCTCCTTCACCCCAGGCCACCTCCTCCCTGAAGTCCACCCCTCCGCGTCCTACGGGCAAGCTGCCTCCGGCTCAGGCTCGGGCGGCAAGGGCAAAAGCAAGGCTGGGAAGCCTCCTTCCCCCCAACTTGTTGCAAGGGGGGCGGCCCCTCCTGTTAAAAATGGGCCTCCGTCCCTCCCAGGTGCCCAACGACGCTTTTTTGCTCTTGGCCAGTCCCCTTCCCCTCACCCAGACGCACTCACAATTGCGGCTACCTTCCCCGACATCGCTGGTTGCGTTCTTCGCGAATCAAACTGCCTCCTCCCCTTGCGTTTCTCCGCCACAGTCAACCCTGGAGGTTCTATCTCCCTAACCATAACCAACAAGCCCACCCCTGCCGCCTCGTATGCCCCCTACTTCGTCTCCCTCACAAGGGCCCTCAACCAAGCCTTCCCTGGGGGTGACAACCCCTGGGGTACCCTCGTCCTAGCCCCTGCAGCAGTGCAGTTAGCGATCCACGGGCTCCCACTACATTTCCTCCCTCAAGATGAAGAGGAACTCTGCCCATATATCCCGCAAGCAATCCTCAACGACAAAGCAACCCCGATTCTCTCAGCCAGGTACCTTAACCCTAGCCGAGATACTAGAGAGACCAAGCAGGCCACTTCGGTGGTTATCACCGTCGACCCCCAGAACGTTTCGGCCCTCACATCATGGGTCGTCCTCCTCGCACAGAAACGCCAGGTCGAACTTGCCTTCTCCTCCTGCCGAACCTCCCCGTCTAGAAACTGCTGGAGATACGGACACGTCCATCAACGATGCCCCGCCAGCCACCACACGTGCCCCATTTGTGCGCTTCATCATACTCGCGTGGCTCACAGATGTCAGAATCCCACCTGCCCCAGCGGCGGAAACAATAACCCAGTCCCGTCCTATTGCCCGACCTCGCCCCCCCAGTGCTGCAACTGCGGTAACGACCACACTGCCACCCTCAGGGAATGTCCGGCTCGACCTCCCCCAACCATCCCCTCCCGAGCCAACTCTCCAGCCCCCCCCACAACGGGTCAAGACCCCATGGATTGAGTCGTCGATGGCGGCCCAGCACCCACTACTCCCCCGTCCAGGAAGGGTCCCCTTGCGGTGGACCTCATGACCCGAAGAGAACCCCCCCGGGCGGGACACTCCACGCCTCCTGGCACTGGTCGCCTCTTCGGTGGCCCTCTCCCCCTGCAGGAGCTGGGTCCTTCCCCTGCTCCTTTCCGTCGTCGGGTTCGTCCCGGTAATGAATAATCAACCCATGCCTCCTCCCCCAGGTCATAGGCCAGCCTCTGCCCCTGCGTTTCTTTCTATCATTCAACATAACTGTCTTGGTAGCAGGCACGTTGTTCTTTCCTTGTTTGAGTCATTCAGAGGAGCGACCACGTACCCCTGGATAGTCCTTTTGGAGGATCCACCTGTCAATAAGGCTCACCTTCCTTCCTTTAATGGTTTTAAGTCTGTTTTTCCCCGGGTTAGGAAGCCACGCGTGGCCGCCTACCTTCATATGTCTTTTCTTTCCAACTACGCAGTGCTTCCCAGGTTTAATGGGGTAGACGACGTCCTCGCCCTCCACATCTGCTCCAATGAGCCTCTTTTTGGCACCAGTTTCCACTCCTTCAGGGTTATTAACGCCTATTCGCCCAACACCGTGGACCACAGGGTTCACTCCGTCCCACCAGAAGTTCTCTTTCCCGATCTTGGGTTTCCCCTATTGGTTCTGGGAGACCTAAACATTCACAACCCTCTCTCAGACCCTCTACGACATTTCTCACCACAGGAGATCTCTCCTCGACCCCTTATTTCGAAAAAGCGGCGGAGCGAGGCTTCGCCGTCCTCAATCCCCCGGGTGACTACACAAGGTTCCCCCTATTGGGCAAAGCTCGCCCCTCGGTCATAGCTCTCGCCTTCGCAAACCCCTCCCTCCTCCCCCTGGTCAAGAGCTGGGAGGCCTTCCTCCCCTCCACTAGATCCGACCACATACCAATAACAATCACTCTAGCCACGCCCTCCCTGAACCAGAGGTCTCCACACCCACAATGGACAGACACGGACTCGGTAGCCCTGGACGCCATCATTAAAGGCTTCAAGGTCCCGGCCGCACGGTCATCCCCAACCCCCCCGAAACTGGATGAGTGGATGTCACAATCGCTCAACCATCTAGTGGCTCTCCTCAAAGAACACACACCGGTGTCCAGACCCTCCGATCACTCCAAACCTTGGTGGACCGCCCACCGGACTATCCTCCGTCGCGAGTATCACAAGGCCGCTAGAGCGGCCAGAAAACCTGACACACGACACCTGCGGGAAGTTGCCGGCACCTCCAAAGCGGGGTACTTCAAGGCAATCAAGACCGCCAAGAACAAACACTGGTTCTCCTTTCTGCTGACTGCCACCCCCCAGAGCCTTTGGACGGCCAAGAGGTTTGCCTACGGCCCAGCACAGCCGCATTTCCCTTCCCTCCCAGGGGCTGAGACCCCGCAACAAATGAACAACGTCCTCCTGAACCACTTCTTCCCCCCTAAGGAACCCTTTTCTCCACCGCCCAGGCTTTGGCCGCACAAGTCGGTACCCCCCTTGACCACAAACAAGATAGCCGCGGCTCTCTCGAAGTGCTCCCCGACCTCGGCCCCCGGCCCGGACGGGATACACTACTGCACCTGGAAACAGGTCAACAAAGTTAACCATTCAATCCTCCTCCAAATTCTTGCCCTGCTGATCCTCCTGGGGTACCACCCTGCGTCGCTAAAAGTTTCAAACGGCGTGGTACTCGATAAGCCATGAAAGCCCTCATACGAATCTTCCTCCTCTTTCAGAATAATTGTCCTGATCCGCACGTTCTCAAAGATCCTCGAAAGGGTTATAGCAGCCCGCCTACTTGCGGCAGCCCGGCTTAAAGGGCTGTTGCACCCCAGCCAATGCGGTTCGCTCCCTGGGCTCAGTACGTACGACGCGTGCCTCACCCTCACCAACGATGTCAAGACCCTGCAGAGGCTTCGTCTCAAGGTCTCCTCCGTGTTCTTGGATATCAAGGCAGGGTTTGATAACGTCGGCAACAACACTTTGGCCCGCATCCTAAGGGAAGGTGGGATAACCCCCTATCTGGTCTCCTGGGTTTCGTCCTTCCTTGGGGAACGAAGCTGCACCCTAATCTTCCAAGGGGCCCCAGGGACCCTGGCCCCCGTCAACGTTGGCGCCCCCCAGGGCTCCCCCATCTCCCCGCTCCTCTTTCTTCTCTACCTGGCACCACTGCACTTCAGGATCACTCGGGGTCTGATGATCTCGTACGTGGACGACTTCGCCCTCACAGTAGCCTCCCTCTCCTACCGTGGCAACATCCGCCGGCTCCAGGAACTCTTCCAGAAGCTCGGAAGAAAGTGGTCATGCCTTGACGGCTCCTTTTCAGTCGCAAAGACAGAGCTGATACACTGGAGAACCCCCAGCCAGAGAGACTCACTGAAGTGCGTCTCACCTATTCAGATTAAAGGGGAACTATGTCACCCTAGCAACTCCGTCAGGTGGCTCGGGTACTGGTTCACTCCGGCCCTTGACCCCGCTGCACATTTCTTGTGTCGCTTGGCCCTTGCCCAAGGAGCGTTCGCCCTCATACGACGCCTCAGTCCGCCCGGGGGGGGCCTCCCCCCCCACCAATGTCCAAGATTGGCGACATCATTGGTTGCCCCCATCATACTCTACGGCGCGAATCTGTTCACACCCAGTGTGGGCACGACAGCCCGCCTCGATACGTTCTGGCGCAATGTCCAAAGGTGGACCACAAACTGCTTCTCAGCTACGCCCACCGGGATACCTTCGGTGCAGTCATGTCTCCCACGTGTTTCTCTCCTGATCACCCACCGGCAGAGGCTGGCGGCCCTCAGGGTTTTCTGCTCCCCCCCTAGTATGAACCCTGCGACAGCTCGCCTTCACCACTCCTTCCCCTCACTCTCGGTGCATCGAGCGCGTGACTCCTCACGGGCCATAACCAAAGGCCTATCGGCCGTCTACCTCCCCCTACACTGGAAGATGCCCCGCCCCCTGCCCCCGATGAGAAACCACCTGCCGGTGGATGCGGTGGCTCACCGAACAATACCCTTGACCGTGGGGTTATCTAGGATTCCTATGATCGACTCCCACCTTGTCTGCCTGACCACCACCCTTCCACCCCAGTCCCTGATGGACAACACTTATTCCGCCCCAAAGAAGGGAATAAGAGAGGCCCTCCTCGCAGAGTGGGCCGCCCCTTTTCCGACTTCGGGGTACTACCTACACCCTCCCACCCTGTACCTGAGGCCTTTCATGGGCTTGGGTAAGTTCGTGGCGGCGAGAATCCACCAAATCAGAGCCGGAAAAAGTTCTCTGGCCGACCACCTAACTTGGAGGTCCCCTGACGCCGACACCTCCAGCCCCCGTTGCGGCTTGAAACCAGAAACCTTCGTGCACACCATCCTATCCTGCCCCGTGAGACATCACAGCAGGTCGCGCCTCCTCCACGGCGTTACTGACGTCGGTCCTGAAGCCCCACTCTGGACATCTCTCCCCTTGCTCAAAGGACTCGCCACCTTCATAGGCGTCACCTGTACGGGATTTCCCCCCACGATGTTCCTGCCCACTACCGCGCCCTCTTCCCCTCCGTTCTCTCTCTCTCCCCGCAGGGTGCCCCCCCCGGTCTTTCGTGTTTTTTCGTTAGCTGAGGTATAAGGTCGGTGGGTTTCCTTCTTTCATCTTATGAGTGCTTTCCTTTTTAGACGACCAAGTTGTTAATTTGTGCTTTCCTTGTTAGAAGTGGCCGATGGCCCAGCGGAAGAGAAACCTGCACCTTAGTGGATACTTATTAGTGCCGTGAACCTTCCTTTGTTTGTGTTTTGATTTATCTGTTTTGTTCTCTCCATAGCTAGCGCTGCATGAGGCCCCCTGTACCTAACAACAATGAACGCATAATTACAAAAAAGAAAAAAAAAGAAAAAAAAAGACCAAGAGATAGGGCCACGAACCATCTCTCCTCCACCTCCGGCGATTGAAATGTCAACACCACGGGAAATCATCGTCACTTTCTCCCACCCACCTCTCTTCTCCCATCATGGCTACCGCCTAGGGGTTGACGTTAAGCGTTCTTCCCTCCTCTCCTGGGGCACGCATGCCTCCCCTCCTTGGCGTTCTTGTTCTCGTTCATCGTTGCCACCCGCTCATGAACTTCGGTTCTTCCCCTTACCCCACACTTGCTTTGCACCTCGCGTAGCATTTTGCACGGTTGGAAACCTTCTCGCTTCGTTGACGGTCGGCGATATGGCGTCCGGACTCTCGGTCAAAGTAGGCCTCCTCTTGCTGGGCTTGTACCTCTGATGGGGAAAGCTTTGGTTAGTAACATCATGGTCCCACTCAGTTTTGTCGTCGTCCAAAAGCCCTTGCTATGGCTCGTTAGTCGGTTGTGTCTAGCCCGTTCACCATCCTTCCTCTCTCCTCCTCCCGGTTCTGTCCGCTGGCACCGTTACTGCTCCATTCTGCTCGCTGGCTGGCACCCTACTGCTCCCCATCGGCTGGCACCCTACTGCTACATTCCGGCTGGCACCCTACTGCTAATCGTCGGCTGGCATCCCCTCTGCCCGGTTGGTCCGCTCGCCTTCAACACTTCCAATCGGTTGGCCCCTCCTCGGTTACGCCTAGTCGTGGTATAGCACTGCCTCCGTGGCGATTGTCCAATGCCTTGGATCGATGTAATGACCTGCCCGACCGTACAAAATGGTTTTTGTGGGCCCACAATGTATGAGTTTTTCTATGTCACCGATCAATGGCCCGATCATCTATCCTCTCCCCGTGGCCCGCGTTTCTGGCCGTTAGAGTCTTTTCTTTTGTTTTGGTGAGCCTGCGGAAGGGTTTGGGTCTCTCTACCTCTAGGTTTCTGTGTTTTGTTTCCTTACGTGTCTGGGGTTGTATTATCTTAGGTGCTAGGCGGGGGGGACTTTTCGTATGGACTCGGGGTGTTTGATCTTTCCCATGAAGAGGTGAAGTGGGTTGTGGCACTTGTTTATAGGTTTTTGTCTCTTCATGGCTCGTGTTGCATAAGGCTTTTTGTACCTTAAAACAAATAACGCATGATGAGAAAAAATGAAGACAAAGAAAAAGAAAAAACAACCAAGAGGTAGGACCACGAACCATCGCAACAACACCTCCAGTGATTGAAATCTCAACACCACGCGTCATTATCGCGACTTTCCCCCACCCACCTCTCTTCTCCCACGATGGCTACTGCCTAGGAGTTGACATTAAGCCATCTCCCCTCCTGTCCTGTGGCCTCACGGCCTCGCCTCCTTGGGGTTCTCATTCTCGTTCTTCATTGATACCCGCTCATGAAGTTCCGGTCTCCCCCTTACCCTGCGCCTGCTTTGCACCTCGCTTAGCATTTTGCGCGGTCAGAAAGCTTCTCGCTTTGTTCACAGTCAGCGTCACAGTACCGGACTCTCGGTCGAAGTAGGCCTCGGCTTGCTGGGATTGTACCTCTGATGGGGAAAGTCTCGGTTAGTAACATCACAGTCTCACTCGGTTTCGTAGTCGTCCCAAAAGCCCTTGCTATGGCCTGTTTGTTGGCTGCGGCTAGCTTTCTCGCAATCCTTCCACTCTCCTCCTCCCAGTTCTGTCCGCTTGTACCGTACTGCTTCCATCCTCTCCCTGGCTGGCACCCTACTGCTCGTCACCGGCTGGCACACTCCTGCTACTTATCGGCTGGCACCCTACTGCTCATCGTCATTGGCTGGCATCCCCTCTACCCGGTAGCTCCGCTCGCTATCTACCCTTCCGATCGGTTGGCCCCCCCTTGGTTACACCTAGTTGTGGTATTGCACTGCCTCCGTGACTATTGTCCAACGCCTTGGAGCAATGTAATGACCTGCCTGACTGTACAACATGGTTTCGGTGGGACCTCTGCCGGAGTTTTCCTATGTCGCCGATCACCAATTCTCCCATCAGGCCCCAAAAGGGCCTTAGCGAAGCCGTCATTTCTTTTGTTTTGCGGAGCCTGCGGAAGCGTTTGGGTCTTTCTACCTGCATATTTCTATGAATTGTTTCCTTACGTGGCTGGGGTATATTATCTTAGGCGCTGGGCAGGGGAGACTTTTCCTATCGGCTCGGGGTGTTTGATTTTTCCCATGAAGAGGTGAAGCAGGCGGTGGCTTTGCATTTATAGGTTTTTTTCTCTTCATAGCTCGCGCTGCATAAGGCTTTTTGTACCTAGAAACAAATAACACATGATTATAAAAAAAAGGAAAAAAAAAGGAAAAAAAAGAGAAAAAAAAAAGGAAAAAAAACGGTGAAGAGATAGGACACGAACCATTCCAACAACACCTCCACCGATTGAAATCTCAACACCACGAGAAATCATCGTCACTTTCCCCCACCCACCTCTCTTCTCCCACGATGGCTACTGCCTACGAGTTGACGTTAAGGCATCTTTCCTCCTCTCCTGGGACTTCGCGGCCTCCCATCCTTGGGGTTCTCGTTCTTTTCTTCATTAACTCCCGCTCATGAAGTTCGGTCCTCCCCCTTACCCCGCACTTGCTTTGCACCTCGCTTAGCATTTTGCACAGTGGGAAGGCTTCTCAGTTTGTTGACGCTCGGCTTTACGGTGTCGGATTCTCGGACGAAGTAGGACTTGGCTTGCTGGGCTTGTACCTCGGATGGGGAAAGCCTTGGTTAGTAACATCCCGGTGTCGCTCGGTTTTGTCGTCGTCTTAAAAGCCGTTGCTATGGCCCGTTTGTCGGCTGTGGCTACCCTGCTCGCGATCCTTCCTCCATCCACCTCCTGGTTCAGTCTGTGTGCACCCTACTGCCACACTTCACTCACTGGCTGGCACCCTACTGCTCCCGGTCGGCTGGCACCCTACTGCTACTCTCTGGCTGGCACCCTACTGCTACTTACCGGCTGGCACCCTACCGCTAATCGTCGGCTGGCATCCCCTCTGCCCAGTGCCTCCGCTCGCTCTCTATCCTTCCCATCGGTTGGCCCCTCCCCGGTTACGCCTTGTGGTGGTATAGCACTGCCTCCGTGGCGATTGTCCAATGCCTTCGATCGATGTAATGACCTGCCCGACTGTACAAAATGCTTTTGGTGGGCCCTCAATGTATGAGTTTTCCTATGTCGCCGCTCATCAATCCTCTCCCCGCGGCCAGCGTTTCTGGCCGTTAGAGTCTTTTCTTTTCTTTTGGTGAGCCTGCCCAAGGGTTTGTGTCTCTCTACCTCTACGTTTTTATGTTTGGTTTCCTTCTGTGTCTGGGGTTTTATTATCTTAGGTGCAAGGCAGGGGGGACTTTTCCTATAGACTCGGGGTGTTTGATTTTTCCCATGAAGAGGTGAAGCGGGTTGTGGAACTTGTTTATAGGTTTTTTTCTCTCCATAGATAGCGCTGCATGAGACTATTGGTACCTTAAAACAAATCACGCCTCATTACATAAAAAAAACAAAAAAACAAAGAAAACGACCAAGAGATAGGATCTTCACCCAACCATCTAAGTACTTTTCTATACTTAAGATATTGCAATATGATTCTGCTTTACTTTCTTTACACTTTCAACCTTTACGCCCTAAACAGACCTGCGACCATTGTGATAGTCTCTAGGGTCGCCTGAACTATTGTGATCGTTCTATTACGCACTACAATCCCCCATCTTAGTATTTGAAGAAATTGTATCCTTCGACGGATGCTGTGAAGACGAGCAAGCCAGTTCTGTACTATCTGAAGAGATAGTACATTTTTACTCTTAAACAACAGAACAAGAAGCTTGCTTACGCAGAAGCTTGCTTACGCAGAAGACAACTGTCATTGCCTGTTGCATACAGACTTAACAATAGGATTGTTACAGCAGCCCCCTTCCTACTGGGATGGACAAAGTCCAGTGGCAAAGCAATGAACATGTTTAGTAGATGGAGCTAACAGAGCGTACCTTGGCGAACCTGCTTGCGGGCATGGACAGAATCTTGTCACGTGAATTCGGATATCGTATGATGGTTAGGGCAATGGGATAGGATACACGTTTGCTGCGAGACAATCGTCAGGGGGCGCTGCCGCTTGCTCAAATGATCCTAATCACAAATAGCAGGCATGTCCGCATATGGTTCTCCTTGCATACGCCAAGCAAACTGATGCATCTGCCAATGGTCTTCTCTACCCATTGCAGTACCAATACAGAAGATAGCACCCCTACTCCTGGTGACGTCCAGTTTGACCTACGCCATAACCGGGACACCCCTTCCGATGAGGAGTGGCCCAGTAGCGATGAGGAGCCGAACTCTGACAGCCACCAGCCAGAGTCGTCCGCTGCAGCCACAAAGCGAACGGCCTCATCGAGGACCACCAGGAGCGGTAATACTACAAAAAAGACTGCGCAAACAGACCACATCAATTGGGCAGACGTTGGCGAATCGGAGCTAGAGTCCGATGTCGCTGCTGATCAGGGCCTCGATTTGGCAAACGGGGCGATCCTGGCCACGGATTCTGGCCCTACATCACCTCCTGGGAAGCAACCTTCTGTTCCTTGTGGGAAGTTGGGCACTTGTGTTTTGAGTTCTAGTAGACAAAGAGGCCAGGAGACTGACCTAAAGAAAGCACCTGGGACGCCCGCAAATAACAGTGGTAAACGCAACCTAGCGGTCATGCAAGAGGCTGAAGAGCCATACAGTTCGGATCAAAGTCCGGAACCCCAGCGGAAGGTGGCCCGTCAGGTGTGGGCAATTTATGCCGGCATTGAGCTTGAACCGAACCCATTGGATGGGCTGCTTAATCTGAGTCCGCTACCTCCTGACAGACCTGGTCCGCCAAAGAGTCCTCCAGTGTTGACTCATAATCCGGGCCATGCGGTGTCCACTCCCTCTGAGTATGCAGAGGCCAGAAGGTCAGCCGAGCATCTTTTGATGCTGGGCTCAAAGGGCGAGGAGCCTGTCACCACATTGGCGACCCAAGTTGGTACACCCGGCGGAATCCATTTCCCCTCTGATCCGGCTACACGCGATGTGTCTGTGGATATTTCGGCAGCTGGACAACCCGGACGAGAATTAAGCCTGACCGCTGTCTTCTCAACTCACCCAACCACACACTCTATACCTGACAAGTTCCAGTTATGACTACCAGGCTTTTGATCTATTGTGTTGGCAAGGTCTACCCTAGTACCGCCGGCAGAAACAGCCATTGGGAGACCACTCAAGTCCGTTTCTGTCCTGGCTTACTAGCTCTGCCATCATAGTTCTCCTGCCCCAACCAATATGGCCGATGTCTAGCTAGCAGAGGCTTCAGGTCTATTTCAAGCAATTTACACGTTCTAGGCCACGATGCACTCTTCCAGTTTCATTTTTGGTGTTTTATTTTTGGTGTTTTCATTTCTGTTTCTAGAGTGTGTGTTTATCTCGCTGTTTCCTGACTATTTCTGTTTAGATTAGTCCGCTACATCTGGGCTGCTTGCCCTGCTCAGTACACTTAATTTCGACCTACGACTATCTCTTGCGGATATTTCCTTAGGGTCGTTTTAATTTCGAGTTTAGCCTTTAGAGTTTTGCGAGCTATCCAGGCATTGTTTCCCTCACTTTTCTTGTTTGAATTAGCCTGCTGAGGTTGCCCAAACCCAAATTAGTCTATGGACACTTTGTTCCACTGGCTATTTCTCGTTTACCGGGTCAGCTCCCGTGACCTGCTTTTGGAATCTTTGTAGATCATTCTTGTTCTTTTCCAGCTCTTTTTCATCTAAAATATGTTTGCTCTTCAGGCTTTAGAGATATGCTCTTTGGATTGGTGCGGATCATTGTCATTCTTTTCTAGCCCATTTTTTATTTGCGGTTGCCCCTTTCATCGCTGTTCCTATCCTAGCTTTACACCTTATATCCCATCTGTTGAGCCTCAGCGGCAGCTTTGGCTTTCTGAGATTAGCGTCCAGGCTCCGAGCCCTAGCCTTACCCACATTGGCCAATTTTTCAAAGCCAAACAATACATCAAGATGATTAAAATGAGAGAATGAAAGTTTGCAGAGTACAGAGAAGTAAGAAAACCATGACCATCCAAGTGATCTATTCCATCAAGCAATCTTCGTCCATATCCCACTGTTGGAGGCATTGGGGGAGATGTCGCTACCCATGTCGCTTAAGATCGTTGGAACCGATAGATCCATACTAGGTGACAATGAGGGTGCCGTGAGAGAGTAAGGGATCGTGGGCGTGTAACAAAAAACACGAGCTGTAGGGAGCCTAGAGACGAGAATGCGAGTTGTAGCGAGCATCGAGTTTCTCAACGCGTCGGAGTCGATGGTTCTATATGTGCTAGTGGCTTCCGGGTCCGTGTGGGGTGAGTTATGACCTCCGAGTAACCCAGTGGATCCTCCGAAAACCACAACCCAGTCCCTCCGAGCTTTCCCCAATTGGCAATGGGTTCTTCCAACCCCACATTTACCGTCTGCTTGACAGACCTACTCAAACTAGATTAGTCCGTAAATACTGATAAACCTTTGTTCATCACCCTCAAGAATATCATGTGCCAAATACTCGTGTTGCCCAAGTGAAATAACCACGGGGCCAAGTTGAAGCTGCACGCTTCGGGTGCACATTCCTATATCAGGTATGATATGAACTTGCAATTTGAATATGCGGGTGTCTGCCAACACCAGTGAACGTAAATGCAAGTGATGAACCATGAACGTTCTTAGTTCTTAAAGAAGCTGGACGGACCATTTCTATCTTCCAAGTTCACACCCCATATCGGGCCCTTTGCTACATACCAAAAGAGGCTTCCTGACACCACCTACTCCCTAACATCAACAATTCTATTCTCTGACTATCTACCTGCATAGTATGTCACAACACCAGTGTCGGGTTATGATGGACTGAACACGTTCATCGAGGCAGGAAAGGCAAAGGCAAAGAGAGGTTCTCCGTTTCCGGAGATCTGGGTCTAAGGATAGATTAGCTATAATACCATCACCCAGTGTTGAGTCTGTTACGGCTGGGTCCGCTGTATGTAGGAGGAGGGATGGCGTGCTGGAGCTGGCTTCTTTGTTAGATATTACGGTAGTAGTAGGTACAGGTAGCTATCCTCATATCTGTTCGGGTTGAGCAGTAGGGTTAGTAGAACTGGTTGTTGGCTCTTGGCGGTCATGTATCTCTATATATACCTTCGGTCATAGATAGAAAATACACTAAGTCATTCTTTCACCACCACTACGTTCCTACAGGTTATGAGCCTATGCGATTCCAATCGACAGAACAATTGAAAATGATAATCTGGTAGAGGGTTGTCAGCACTGGTCGAATTTTGCAGAAGCTTTTTTTTTCCAGCTCCACGTCTGTTTGTTATTTCTCCGTTTCAATCGCTTTCCATCCGTGGAAAGGTTTTTCCCTACGCTGGCTTATCATCGTTATTGTTATCGTTATCCTCATCATCGTCGTCATGTTACCGATACTCGATATGCGGCAGCATGTATGTCTGGTTTTTCCGCGAACGGAGTACAACAATTTTGGCCCATGGCCTCCGCGGATGTCAGATCAGTTAAAGGAAACGGACCTGTGGTAGATCGTCTCTGGATCAGAGAAAGCCCCACAGTGCGACCGTGAGGAGCCTAGTGATGTTTAGGTTTATGATAAATGACTTGGCAAATGCTTTCGGATAACGGCAAAACATTCAAAATGTAATGGAACTTGATAGATGCGCGCAGTACGCATTGGAGGCGTACGACAATGATCGGAAAGCCCTTGGGGATTAACTCGCCAAAGGCTGTCGGGAAGCTCTGGGTTTACAGCTGTTTTACTTCCGCCGCTCTCTCTTTAAGTGTAGGTTAGAGGCGCATGGGACGGTGGCCAAGTATCTTCACGAAATGGATCAGATAATCGAGTGCCTGCTGGAAGCGGAAGAGATTATCAAAGCACGTGAGAAGACGTTTTACCTTCTCAATAGGCTCACTGCTACGTGGCGCGAATAGCGCGATCTCTAGGCAACAATCATCAAACCTGACCAACCCGAGGAGCTTGTTGCGGCAATTAAGACCCATGATGAAAGCCTCAATGGCGATCAGGCAATAGCCAGTGATACTATGCTCAGTGGTGAAGGCCCGGCAAGAGGTATGCTGGCCATCTAGGGGGGAGGAGCAATAGAAGACCTGAGCAGGCCCAACCTGAGAGGCGAAATAGGAGCAGTACCGACCAGACCTTAACCTGCGATTACAGTCAGAAGAAGGGGCATCGAAGTAGCGAGTGCAGTATACTGAAATCAGATCGAGAGAAGGTCATAAACGTGGATTGTTCGAATTCACCAATTCGGGCTGTGGCGTCTGCGACAGACACGTTAAGCCGTCCGATCTTTACAGCATTTTCATCAGCATCGGCATCTATGGGTCAGGGACAATAGCTTCTTGATAGCGGGTGTAGCACTCACATCACCGGAATGAAAAAACACTTTTCCTCATACGTTGCAGTCGCGACAGGCGAGTGGAAAATACGTGTCGCAAACAACGTCCAGATCGACACTGTTGGGGAACGAGAAGTAACACTAGCAGTGTGGGATGAAAAGAGAAGGAGAGAAAGAATCCTTGAGATTCCTGGGGTACTTCATATCCCCGAGTGTGGAAGGAACAATTTGCTTTCGGTCAGCCAGCTATGTAACTCGGGCTACTACTAGTATGTCGAGTTTGATCAGACTGGGGGAGCGTTATTAGGCCGCGATGATGGACTGGGTGTTACCCTAAGGGAAGTCAATGGGCTGTACATCTTGCAGATATGGTCAGCACAAGGGAGTGTGAGAGCACTCGCATCTGATGGTGGCGAAGAAGATAAAGAGAAAGCAGCAAGCAAGGAACAAGCTTTATGGCATTTTCGTCTAGCGCATTTGGGAGCGGATGCGGTACACAGACTGTCCATGGAAGAAAATGCAATACCAAGGCTACTAGTTGTGCCGCGTTGCGTTTGCACGGAATGCATATATAAAAAGATGGTACGCAAGCCTTTTCGGTCCCTGCCACTCAGGTAAAAGGCTACCCAACGGTTGGAAATAGTCAAGAGCGACATTACCGGACCAGTAACTCCTATGTCGCTAGGGGGAGCACTTGATTTGTTGATGTTTACGGATGATTTCACACGATTCAAGATCTGATACTTAATCAAGCGCAAATCGGAAGCCCTTACTCGTTTTATGGACTACAAGGCACTGGCAGAAAAACATCAGGGAAAGCCAGTATGCAAGCTGCGTACTGATGGGGGAGGTGAGTATACCTCCAATGAGTTCAGCCATCTTCTCAAGCAAGAAGGCATTGAAGCTCAACGAACCACGCCATATATGCCACAGTCAAATTGAACGAGCAAACGAGCAAACAGAACTATAATCGGAACGACACGGGTTCTCTTGCATGCTGTTAACGCACCTCAGGAATATTGGGGTGAAGCTGCAATGACAGCTATTCGGGTTAGCAATCGGTTAGCTATTAAGGCTATAGCGGGTGGAGAAACACTGTATGAACGGTGCTTTATGAGGAAACTGTTATTCCGGAACTTATGTGTTTGGGGATGCCCGGCATATGTTCAGATGCGAAAGGAGACACGCAAAAGGTTACATAAGATGGCCGGAAAATGCATGTTCGTTGGCTACATGAGCACTGCACAGCAGTATAGGCTCTACGATCCGGGTAGTGATGATGAGGGCTCAGCTAGAGTTGAGAACCACATCTTGGCTGAAGAAGATGAAGAGGAAGAAGAAGAAGAAGCCGTTGACTGGGAAGAAGCTGAAGAAGTACTAGCACCGTTTTGGCTACGCAAACCACAAATTGACTCGGCATCTGGTCGAGAACACTCAAGTGGAGATGTGGTAATGCGACCGGTACCAATGGATAGAAACAGAGAACCATATATGCTTAGCAGGTTAAGCGTGGAAGGGAAGGGTAAGTTCTAGGATGCAGAACCAGGGAAGCTACTTGAAGTATAGCAAGGAGGACGTACGCGCGGACAACAAGAAAACGATGATGGTTCAACTCGTGCTATCATATCTGCGGTTTATCTGGTTGGAGCGGGTCGGGGTAACTACAAGGCAGCTATGCAGACACCTGAAGCCATGCAATTGCAGGAGGCTGTAGACTCCGAGTGTTTCTCTTTTGTGAAGAACAAAGTTCTAACATTTGTCGATTCAATTTCTACAGGAAAGAGAGCGATTCAAACCAGTTTGATACTGCAACGGAAGCTCAGATCTGGGGGAGAGACGATAAGGGAAAAAGTGCGACTTGTGGAACAGGGCTTTCAGCAAGTTGAAGGCTTCGATTTCGCTGAAACATTTGGTCCAGTAGCAAGTCCGTCAAGTGTGCGTATCATGTTGGCAATAGCAGGTACGCGCGGGTATGCAGTTCATCAGATGAATGTGGTAACGGCCTTTCTTGGGAGTAAGCTGGATGAAGAGATCTACGTTCATCTACCGCTTGGAGTCCTGGGAGGTCCAAGGATGGCACAACTCAATCGCAGTCTATATAGCCGCAAGAAATCGCCCCAGTCCTGGTATACCACGATCGATGAGTTTCTTGTCTCCCAGCTTGGATTTAGACGGGGGATGTTTGCCTGCTGCATCTATACCCACACGAATGGCACAATCGTTGCTCTTTACGTCGACGACATGCTCTGAGCAGGTAGGGAGCCGATCATATCAGATTTGCAGATGAAGCTTAAGGCGAGATTTGACATGGTTGATCTGGGTTTGGTACAGCATTTCCTTGGTATGATGGTGTCATGCAATGTGTGCGGGCAGAAGGTCTATATCACAAAGGAAGCCGACATTCGGCGAATCTTGGAAAGGTTTGGCATGAGTGATTGCAAACCAGTAGCTACACCGATGGATAAGGACAAGCCACGGGAGAGAGAGGAAGAAGAAAAAGCCTGCGATAAGACGCCCCACCACCAATTAATTGGGAGTCGCGGGTGGATAGCGATCGGCACTAGGCCACATATTTCGTTTGCCATCTCCTATCTTTGGTGATTGGGGAAAATCCTTCTTGGCAGCATTGGGTATGCGCAAAGAGAGTTGTACGCTATCTGGCGGGAACAAGGTATCTACGGCTTGGTCTGGGAGGAAATATGCTTTTACAGATCCCCCTGAATGGCTTGGTAGATGCTGACTTCGCTGGAGATACGGGTACATTGAAATCGACAACTGGATAGATCTTGCTTATGAGATCCGCAGTTATTCGATAGCATTCAAAGAGACAGTCTATTCCGGCGACCAGCACAGCCGATGCAGAGTTTATTGCATGCGCAACGGCGATCCAGGAACTCATCTGGTTCCGTCATCTTGAATCAGAAATCACTACATCTACGTTGGAGTTGAGTACGCTCTACAACGACAACCAGGCATCTTTACCTATGTTCACAGATACAGCGTACAAACAGGACTCCAAGCATGTTGGTGTTTGCCATTTTCAGATTCGGGAGATTATTCAGGATGGGAAAGAGGTGGTCATGGATTATGGTAGCACAGAGAGGATGGTAGCAGATAGGCTAACCAAGCCTTTGGCGGGAGTTAAACATGTCGTCTTTGTTAAAATGTACGGTTTGTTTTGATCCCGATGGGATTTTATATGTGTTTACCGGCAAGGTTTGAAAGTTTGTTAAGTATAGCTTAGTCTTTAGCGGCTTCATGGGATAGCGCCTGTAACGGGAGGGTTAGACATTAGGGTAGCAGTAGATATGGGTAGCTATCCTCATATGTTTTGGGGTTGAGCCGTAGGGTTAGTAGAACCGGTTGTTGGCTCTTGGCGGTCATGTATCTCTATTTATACCTTCAGTCATCGATAGGAAATACACTAAGTCATTCTTCCACCACCACTACGTTCTTACATTCTTCACGACTCGAGGTACCAGCGCCTGGCCTTAACTACCGGCAGCAGGTCTGGGAGTTGGCGAATGAGAGTCTGGACTCTAATGATGGGGAATATGAGGGCAATGATGGCCAGAGTGAGAGCCAGGAGAGCAAGGAGGAAAATGAGTTGAGCCGGCATGAGGATGATAAGGATCATCAATCGGCCTGGGGAGTGTAGAGACCAATTAGGTGTGAGTTTCCGGGACGCAACGCTCAATACTGACAATCCCCCCTGGGAATCCCCAGAGGTCCAGCAGGAGGATTAGTTACCCCGGACTGAGAATGCCTGCCCCAGTCTGCGTTAGCCAAAATGGTTATACATCTGCAATTCCCTTCCGTTTGCCGACAGTCTTATATCGACTTGTGATGCCGGCGATAACCCCAAGTCACCCAGATCCAACAATGCGACAATTCGATAGCGGAGGAAGACAGCAGGCCAGCTGCAGGCGAAATATGGCAACAGGGCTTGAGCGTAGCATTCTGGCCAGAGCCCATGATCTGATGTGGGACTGGACGATATTTGTAAATCCTTTTCCGGAACCAATTACCCTGACCGAAGAAGTCCGCATTTGTTGGAGCCAGGCCCGGACCCTATTAGGCTTTCCCGACCGTGCTGATGCTACTCCGGCCTCAAATGACCAGGTAAGTTACCCTTAATCGATTACTGTCATCCCATCTCAGACTAAATAGAGTGGCCTCTGGTCACTGTTTTGCAGATGCGGGCAAAGCACAGCGGATGCAGATCGCAGTATCTGAGTACAGTAAAGAAGGCTATAACAGAACACGATAAGCTCAATAGTGAGGATCCTACAGCCTGCGCACGATGAGTGGAATACCGACTGGTGGAGGATAGGTTCATTTGGCCACCTGGCAGCTATGAGGTATCTTTTCACATTTGGCAGGATTGTTTCTAAGCGCAGTAAGACTAAATAAAGCTGATCTGGCTGACATCTAATCTCTCTTGGATTCGTAGCACCACAGATTCTGGGCGCGATATTTGGTCAATAATAGTCCAGCCTGAAAAGGCCAGGCATATGAGATGAGGGTTTCCTAGATAGGATCGATGGCCCGTTTATCTGTCTCACAGCAGCCATATTATGTGATTCACTGCGATGTTAGTGTACTGGCATCATCATCGATAATGTGGCTTTCACACGGGCCAGTTCCTGGGGTAAGATAAACTATGCGTACTTGCAGGTTCAAAAGTGTCCGGATGCCCCGACGGCACCGGCATCCGGATACTTTTGAACACCACCTGTACTCGAATTGTGTGAAAGGTTAGCTGATGGATAGATAGCCCTGCTTGAACGTTAGATACGATCGTAGGGTAAAATAGGAAGAGTTTGGCGGAGTCGAATAATTCAGGCGATAAGAACAACCTTGGAGACTAAAATCGCGAAGGAGCGGGGAAAGCCGGTGGAGAGGATGGTGGGATATGACAATGATGAGGACGTATTGAGGCGGGAGTTTGGCAGTGATACTGAACTGGATGAATTAGAGACGGCTGGCGGCCGCCTGGATTCAGGAAGCCACAGTCAGCGAAAGCCGTGGCGTGAACATGGGGTGAATCTGGGAGCACTGGTTGGTGCAGCACAGTTCCGAGAACCTGGGGACACGGAATCGCAGGTTAAAGAAACCGATCGAGAGGATAAGGAGAATGGTTTTATCACCACTTGTGGATCGTGTATATATATGTAATAAAATCAAGTTGGATTACACGTGCTAAAAGGGTCAGGAATGATCAAACAATAGTAGTGTATGGGCCAGGCCGGTGGGCAGGAAAGGAATGAGAACGAACTGGATGGATGGTTATAAGCCATGCAAGCATGAGTAAGTCATCTAGTGGGCAATTGTAGGTTCGGTAGGCATGGAAATGTGTCGGGGGATGTTTATAAACTGGGCAGGGTTGGTCAAGTAGTCTAGCGGGCAGTTGTGGGTGATGAGGCACGGGAATGTGTCTGGGGAACTGTTAGAAGCCAGGGAAGACAGTGGGAGCGTGCAAGTGGACACCAAGAGTCTGGGCACAGAGGCAAGAGGAACGGGGCAAACATGAGAGGATTTGGAGAGCTGAGGAAAGAGCCTCGCGAAAGAGCAAGGGGATGGGGGACGACCGCCGGATATGGGAGAATACAGGATGGGATCAGAGAGTGGAGGAGCAAGGGCTACGGGTGTTGGGAGGAATTAAGGCGAAAAAATAAAGACTGGAAAACCACTGCTGGATATGCGAGAAGACGGAGGGAATCCGGCGGTGGGAGAGAAACAGAGGTGATGTTGGAGGGGTTCCGGATGAGAAACGGATTCAGAGAGAGGCTAGTAATGAAGTTAACACAGAGAGTGTATCATTGGAGGAAAGCTGGTGGGCGGGTGTGTCTGGGGCAGGAGCTGGGATGTGACAGGTTGTGGTTGAAAGGCATCCGCAGAACGGCAGCATGGGAACGTGGACTTTAGGTGCATGGGTCGGAAGAGGATGGGCGCTGGAGGGAGAGTTTCTGGGGGGGGGGTCCAAGGCATCTGAACGCAAAAGGGCCACGTCCAATGCATGCAGACACTGCCTGAGGTGTCCAGAAACATTGGAGGCGGCCCTTTCCCGTCCGGACAGAATAAACCAGGGCGGACGCACCCAGAGATGGAGTTTTCATTATAAGCGCCGGGAACGTCCGGCGCACAGGGTGAGCGGAGAGACATGGGGCGCAAGATAATTCTTGTGCTGATGTAGATCGTATTTTATAAGTTCAGGAACAGGGAATGAAGGAATTTGAAAACCTGGTTACTGTATAAAGAATAATACTAGAAATCGTTAGCTTCTTTAAAAATTTAGAAATATACCAAGAAGGAAAACTAAGGGTTCAGAAACTAACAATATGTAACAATCCTATTGTTGAGCGTGTATGCAACAGGCAACGACCGTCGTCTCCTGCGGAGGCGAATCTCGTTTTCTTGCCCCAATGGGTAGGGAAGTACTACCTCTCCAGATAGTGCGGAACTTGCTTGCTTGTCTTGGGTTATTCGTGAAAGGGACTATCTCTTCAGATAGTAAGATGGGTTGATTGTCGTGCTTGATAGAACTATCACAATAGTTGTATGTTCTGGTGGCCCGTCGAGACTATCACAATAGTCTCTGCGTTCTTAGAGCGTAGGCTCTCGTAGAGGAGGAGTGTATGTAAAGAGAGTAAAGCGTAATCGTATTGCAATATCTTAACTATAGAAAAGTACTTAGATGGTTGCGTGAAGATCCTATCTCTTGGTCGTTTTTTTTTTTTTTTGTAATCATGAGTTATTTGTTTCTAGGTACAAAAAGCCTTATGCAGCGCTAGCTATGAAGAGAAAAAAACCTATAAATGCAAACCCACCGCCCGCTTCACCTCTTGTTGGGAAAACTCAAACACCCCGAGTCCATAGGAAAAGTCCCCCCCGCCTAGCCCCTAAGATATTATACCCCAGACTCTTAAGGAAATAATACATAGAAACGTACAGGTAGAAAGACCCAAACCCTTCCACATGGTCCCCAAAACAAAAGAAAGGACGGCTGCGCTAAGGCCCTTTCGGGGCCTGATGAAGAGGATTGATGATCGGCGACATAGGAAAACTCCAGTAGAGGGCCCACCGGAACCATGATGGATGGTCAGGCAGGTCATTACATTGATCCAAGGCGTTGGACAAAGCCAGGGAGGCAAAGCTATACCACGACTAGGCGTAACCGAGGAGGGGGCAACCGATCATAAGCGTAGATGGCGAGTGGAGCCACCGGGTAGAGGGGATGCCCGCCAACGACGATGAGCACTAGGGTACCAGCCGGAGAGTAGCAGTAGGGTGCCAGCCGGTGATGAGCAGTAGGGTGCCAGCCGCAGAGAGGATTGTAGCAGTACGGTGGAAGCGGACAGAACCGGGAGGAGGAGAGAGGAAAGATCGCAAAAAGCTAGCGGCAGCCGACAAACGGGCCAGAGTAAGGGCTTTTGGGACGATGACGAAACCGAGCGAGACCACGATGTTACTAACCGAGGCTTTCCCCATCAGAGGTACAAGCCCAGCAAGCCGAGGCCTACTTCGACCGAGAGTCCGGCACCGTGATGCCGACCGTGAACGAAGCGAGAAGCTTTCCGACCGTGCAAAATGCGAGGCGAGGTGCAAAGCAAGTGAGGGGTAAGGGGGAGAACCGAACTTCATGAGCGCGTGTCAACGAAGAATGGGAAAAAGAACCCCAAGGAGGGGAGGCATGCGTGGCCCAGGAGTGGAGGGTAGATGGCTTAACGTGAACCCCTAGGCAGTAGCCATCGTGGGGGAAGCGAGGTGGGTGGGGGAAAGTGACGATGATTTCTCGTGGTGTTGAGATTTCAATCCCTGGAGGTGTTGTTGCAATGGTTCGTTCCTATCTCGTGGTCGTTTTTTTTCCTTTTTTTTCCTTTTTGTAATCATGCGTTATTTGTTTCTAGGTACAAAAAGCCGTATGCAGCGCTAGCTATGAAGAGAAAAAAACCTATAAATGCAAACCCACCCCCCGCTTCACCTTTTCATGGGAAAAATCAAACACCGCGAGTCCATAGGAAAAGTCCCCCCCGCCTAGCACTTAAGATAATATACCCCAGACACGTAAGGAAACAATACATAGAAACGTACAGGTAGAGAGACCCAAACCCGTCAGCAGGCTCCCCAAAACAAAAGAAACGACGGGTGTTCTAAGGCCCTTTCGGGGCCCGAGGGAGAGGATTGATGATCGCCGACACGGGAAAACTCATCCGTTGAGGGCCCACCAACAACCATGATGTACGGTCGGGCAGGCCATTACATCATTCCCAAGCGTTGGACAAAGCCAAGGAGGCAGTGGTATACCACGACTAGGCGTAACCGAGGAAGGGCCGAACGATTGGAGGGGGAGAAGGGCGAGCGGAGCCACCGAGCAGAGAGGATGCCATCCAGGAAGGTGAGCAGTAGGGTGCCAGCCGGTGAATAGCAGTAGGGTGCCAGCCAGAGGGGGGGGAGCAGTAGGGTGCTATCCGGGGGAGGAGTTTTTAGCAGTAAGGTGCCAGCTT
>Ga0307513_10000898_pt1 | contig 43035 bp, 41 predicted proteins | sample 15_EM_MG_FD_202174 | JGI IMG/M metagenome (GOLD analysis project Ga0307513, IMG submission 202174) | Populus trichocarpa ectomycorrhiza microbial communities from riparian zone in the Pacific Northwest, United States - 15_EM | ecosystem: Host-associated > Plants > Roots > Unclassified | place...
AAATCAGCCGCAGGCCGTCTCACCTCATCAGCACACGTCCGCTCCGTCTGACCACTTGAAAGAAAAACACCACACTTGAACACGATGACCTCAAACTCAACCAAGTGTCCTTATTGCAGGCGACGCTATCAACAGGCAGCTGCATATGAAAAGAACCTTGAAACAATGCATCTTGATATTGTTCTATCCCTCCGAGTCGGTTCAACTGCAGACCAGGGCTCACCGCAGCCGACCGCTTTCAGCCAGCATGAAAACGAGGATCCGGACAACTCAGACTATGAATCTGATCCAGAGCTGGAGATTGAAGACCAGGGGGCATATAACGAGATAGAAAATGATAGGCAAGACGATTCAGATGCAGAGGACACTTCCGAACCACCGGCTCGCGGGCGCCCATCCAGCCAAGAGATTATTCCAGGTGCTGGAAGACTACTCGGCGATGTTGTTAACTATACAGTGCTCAATTTGGCCACAACAAATGACCCCAGGAGCCCTTTCTCGTCGGAAGTCGACTTTAATTTAGCTAGTTGGTTTGGCCGGAAAAAGGTAGCCAAGTCCCAGATTGACGCGTACTTTGCCCACGGATTGGGTGGTACCGATGGCAGTTCGTTCCGGTCAGCGTATACTATGCGACAACATCTTGACGAACTGGACACGTTTGGTACTTACCTGGTGTGGACTGAAGCGGCAATTGACGATGGTCACCATGCCACAACTTTCTATTATCGGAATGTGATTGACTGCGTTCGTTTCCTGATCCGCCAGGTTGCATATAGATCACAGATGGTCTACGCGCCTGTGCGGGAATACAATTCAAGTGGGGAGCGATTATACTCGGAGATGCATACGGCGGACTGGTGGTGGGATACGCAGGTATGAAATATGTCCTGACATGTGCAAGTGCTCTCTGTTTCTAGTGCTGAGGGTTTATTGCATTTGCTGGTATAATACTCTGCCTGCCGGGGCAACTGTGGTACCTATTATCGGATTGTCGGACCAGACTCACCTAACTAATTTTTCGGGGGACAAGAAAGCCTGGCTAGTCTACATGACAATCAGCAATATCCTTTCCAAGACGAGAAACAGCCCTGCCAAAATGTCAGTCCTACTTGTGGCATTGCTGCCAGTACCGCCAAAGCTCACTGGTAAATCAAGCCAGGCCGATGAAACCCAACGGCAAATCAATGCGGATTCTCTGCGGGCTGTCTTTGATCTTGTCCTCGCACGTTTGCACTATGTTTCCCATGAAGGCATGGTTATGGATTGTGCGGATGGTAAAACCCGCCTTTGTTTTCCCATCCTGTTGGCCTGGATTGCGGACCATGCTGAACATACGACCTTTCATGGGATAGGCCGCAAGTCATGCCCAAAGTGTGAGGTTCCATGCAACGAGGTTGGTGGAAATCCGCGGGATGTATATGAGGTCCGCGACTACGCCATATATGAAGACAAAGCTAGGCAGCTGGAGTCGGGAGAGGCTGGTAGCACCCGGGAGTATTTTCGGCTAGGCTTCGTTACAGGACCCCGGTTCCGTGGAGTGGGGACAAAATAACATAGGTTACTCTGATTAACTGGTCGAAAAGATCATCCAATTCGGACAAGAACTGACTGAGATAGAGGTCTTTGAAGTTAGACATCTTCAGAGAGCTCTATCTCACTCAGTTTTGGTCCGATTTGGATGATTCCTTTTTTAATATGCAGTTAATAACCGGCTCTTGGAGCCCGGTATATCAGAAACGGGGCCCCGTAACGAACACCATTTTCGGCAGCTGGGCGTGAAAATAGGCTGGAATGTATTCACCGGACTGCACCGAGTGAACCCGTCCGACCTACACAAGCCGGACCTCTTGCACAACATTTACCTCAGCCTATTCAAACATATGATGCAATGGGTAGAATGGTTCCTGAAAAAGGATAAACGGCAGCAGGCATTCGACGATGCTTGGAAAGAAATTGCGCCTTATCCGGGATTCAGTGTACCAAAAAAGGCCTATCGAGAAGTCACACATGGCAGGGAAAGGAAATGCGCAACCTTGGCCGGTGTATTTCGGCCGTACTGGTGTCCGCATTGCGAAACCCGGACACTTCTCAGCATCACGATTTTCAGCATGCCTTGAAGTGTGTTAGTGCTCTGGTTGATTTCTCCCTCATGGCCCAATATCGCAGCCATACACCAGATACACTTTCCTACCTGGAAAGGTATCTGCTGACATTTCACCAGACGAACTACATTTTCCTTGAATTCTGTACCTCGAAAGCTACCCATGCGGAAGCAAACCGCCATGATCAGGAGTTACCGGAACTAATCGCCAATGAACGTGCTCATGAGATTCACCGTACCTCTGCGGCCAAACGGCGTTGGCAGGCGAATCAAGAAACACTTCAGAGGGTTGATCAGCGGGCGGATTTGATCCGCTGCGAAAACCAGTTCAACTTCATCAAAATGCACTATCTTAGTCACTTTGCCTCCCACGTACGACGTTTTGGATCCATATCAATGTATTCTACCGAGATCGGTGAGCTAGCACATAAGGATCAAATCAAAGAGGGCTACCACAGGTCAAACAAAAATGAAGCTGCCTGCCAGATCTTGTCACACTATGGCCACCAGCATGCCCTAGGAATCAGGCTACAGACACTAGATGTTCTTTTGAAGGCAGAAAATGTTGTCGCAATAGAAGGCACGGGGAGGGAGACACTGGCTGCACCTCGGAGAATTCTCAAAGGCCGGATGAAGAACGTCAGCACGCTGACCGAGCTCTGCAGAACCTGCAAAATCGATTATGGGGACATAATGGAGGAGATGTTATGTTTTACCAAGCAGACTGTAGCGGATGACCATCCGCTGTCTTCTGACCCTACCGAACTGGGGTTACTTCCCGTAGAGCAATTTACGCACCATGAAATTCCCGTCGCTGACTTTCAGGAAACGGATGTTTTCCAGATTCAGCGAGCCCGCAGCACCTGAACAATGGGTTTCCGTAGCGGGGGTCCCAGAAATGATTGGGTATGGATCCAGGCAGGCGGAGAGGACAGTTATGAAGATCTTCGGGGGCGGGGGGTGGCGCAACTGTTAGCCTTTTTCAAAATAAGAAATGTCTTCTGCGAGGCCGCTGGTGTCCGGCACCTAGCACTACTTCGCGTACTCAATCCGATCAACTCTGGTAGATTCCATCTCGCAAGCGGACATATACGAGTCGGGAAGGGGCGTAGTGGTCGAGAGATGTGAATGGTTGATATAGCGACCGTGATTGGACAGGCGCATGTAATTCCCACGGGGGAGGGCCAATGGAGCGTAAATCACAGGATTGATCTGTGGACGTTTAATGAAATATATTGGATTATTCTATACTATTGGATTGTGTATAATATGCACACGTCCGAGTTGAAGCCGGAGGCTTAAGATAGCAATTGCCGCCCTGGTGCCAGGATTCAACTCGGCCGTGAGAGTAGAGCGAATTTGTGAAATATGTTGTGGATTAGACTACAGAATTGTGTATTATACGCACACGGCCGAGTTGAAGCCGGACGCGTGAGATGGCAATTCCCATGGAGGTACCCAGATTCAACTCGGCCACAAGGGTGTAGCCGACTACCATTAATGAAATATATAAAATTATATACAGGCTATGCTAGAAATCGAGAGGGTGAAAGCGGACGAAGGTAGGCGTCTGCGTAGTGGGACTAGCAGGGTGCGAACAAGGGTAAGAGTCGGCGAAGGGCGCCAGCAGGGTGGGGACAAGCGGAGGAGTCCGCATAGAGTGTCGGTAGGGTGTTGCAAGCATTATGGGACGTCCCCGGACGAATCTAGGCGGTCCGGCTCCCAGAATCTGGCAGGTCTACTTGAGAAACCCCCGGGGGAGAAGAGACTGAAGGTGGGTGTTCGGACGGAATCAGGGCGTGACAAGTGCGCCGGGTGGTGAGGACGGGAACAAGGGTGTTGGGAGGCACCAGGCGGAGGAGGTGCAATCCTAGGACGCCCGAACGTTCAGGACGTTCAGGACGCACAGGACGCAAAGGCAGACATTTAGGACGCACGGAACGAATGGGGCGGACGCACGCCGTCCGGACGCGGGCCCTATCCTTCTGGAGTAAAATTGTTTTTTTGCTGATGTCGCTATAAAGACAACTACTATGATGGTCAGCGACTTCATGAGTTCCCATGCGACACAGACGTGCCTTATACCGCTGCGTAGCTGGCGTCGAGCACAACAACCTCCCGCAATGAGACCCAGAATCGGAGCACTGGTCGTGGAGAGATCGGCCATCGAGTTGTGGGATCACCAGTACCCTACCCTATTCAGCCTTGGAACTTCATGAATAGATATCGCGGAGAGATAGATCCTATACCATTGTGAAGCTGGTATCGAGCCCAACCACCTCCCACAATCAGATTCAGGATTTGTTAAATCGTTATGGAGGAATCTGCCATTGAGTTCTGGGATCGCCATTGTACCTCTAAAGACAATGCTCACAAGGGTCAGCGGAGTCCTGAGCTTTGATGCGACAGGGACGTCCCTTATACAATTGCGTGGCTCACATCGAGCCCAACAACCTTCCACAAAGAGCATGACATCCTGTCCCGAGGTTGTGGAGTAATCGGCTGTCGAGCAAAGTATCGCCAGCTTCATACCTATGACACCCTCTACAGAAGGCAGCGGGTTCCTGAGTCTCCATGTGACAGAGACATACCTTATACCGTTGCGTAGCCAGCGTCAAGCCCAACAACCTCCCGCAATCGGATCCAGAATCGGTCATGTGGCTGTGGAGGAATCTGCCATCCAGCAGTGAGATCGCCAGGGTACATATAAAGACAACTCCCACAAGGGTCACGAATCTCCTGCGTTCCGATGCCACAGCGATGTCCTCTATACGGTTGCGTAGCCAGTGTCGAGCCCAACAATCCCCCGCAATCGGATCCTGAATCGGTCAAACACTTGTGGAGGAATCTGCCATCGAGTTCTGGGATCGCCAGAGTAGCTATAAAGACATCTCTCACAAGGGACAGCGATTTCATAGGTTAGGATGCCACAGAGACGTCCTTTATACCGCTGCGTAGCTGGCGTCGAGCCCAACAGTCTCCTTCAATCAGACTCAGGATTGGAGCGGTCGTTGTAGAGGCATCTGCCATCGAGCTCTGGGATCACTAGTACCCCACCCCATTCAGCTCTGTAACTTCATGAATAATATCCCTCTGGGGATGAATCTTAAACCGCTAGATAGCTGGCATCGAGCCCAGGAACCTCCAAGTGTCGGATTTAGGATTGATTGTCTGGCTGTGGTGGAGTGTTGCAGCTGTGGCCTGGGAGTGTGGATGTTGTGTATTGTGATGAAAAGAGTCTCTCGGGTTACGTCTAGTTTGAGGCTAAGTGCCGAGATAGCACCAAGCACTATGCTAGACGTGAGAGTGTTACGGCCATCACTCACTTTCAGACTGCCAGTGGAGTGAGCTGGCATTTTCACTCATTCAAAGATAATGTTCTGAAAATAGAACTCTGAGTGCCAGTGCCAGTGAGACTTGGGGTCTTTAGGGCAAATTTATGATTAAGGGTATAATGGCTTTCTCACCAGGCGCCAGGACTAACTATATTTTCTTTGCCAAGAAATACTCCTTGCTCACATCCAGGCTGGAACACAAAGAAGGCTGAAAGAAGAATCTGGGGTAGTGGTGAATCCTGATATGCGATGGTATTGAGGTTTAAGTCAGAATGCATGGGAGGCAGGGTTGCTTAGTTGCATGTGTCCGGACGGAACCCAGTGTAGGCCAGGGTCTCTGAACACACCAGACGCAACCAGATGGGAGACATGGGTACAGGACCCACAGGACGGACACAACGCAGAGTCCAGGCTAGGAGAGTCAGGACGCAACACTACCCCATCTGACGCAGGCCACCTTTTTACCGACGTACCCATCCTATGATCTGCGTATCCCCCACCCCTCCCATACCCCCAACTACCTAATTATCTGCCTTATAATCGTTTCCTCTTCACTTTATTATTTCTCCAGCTCTTGCTTCTCATGCTCCACAATTCTTAGTCATGCTTTATTAAGAATAAAAAGCCTAACTGTATTAGCTAGTAGCTGACTGATTGTTTCCTTTACATCCCTAGCCATGGGCAATGAATCCCTCATTGCAAGTTCTATTTCTGATATTATCACTATCGCCAGTTTTGGTTTGCTTATTCTTCTATCTATCATCTCTCTTAAGCTACTAGCTGGGACCAGCCTGATAATCAGTAGTCAGACATAGTTTTGATTGAATACTCAAATACAGCTTGTGTCAAGTTTTAGATCCAATCCTATTTTCTCCAATAATATTAAGATAAACCAATCATTTGCAGAGAGGGTGAGGGGATTCGAGGCTTTACAATACTTGGTCCGCGTGTGCACTGAAAGGAAGTATCTGTAAGCTGGCTGAAGCTCAAACCTCTTATATATCATGTTATAAGTTGAATCCTATTGGACGCAAACTTCTTGAATCGCAACTTGCCAAGTTAGTCACTTTCATCACGAAACTTCTGGAGCCCCCCCTCACTCCATTTTGAATTATCCAATTTTTGCCAAATTTGACAAAGATACTCTTTACATAATTGCTACCTCAATGTTGGCTTATTGCTAAGCTCTTACATATTATCACATCCTAACCTCACTTGTGTCTTGTGTCATTTGCTCAATTTGTTTCCCTCAGAATGTCTGATTGCATTTCAACCACAGAATAAGGGGTCTGAAAGGCACATACAGGTAAGAACATTTTGAGAAAGGCAAGTTGTAATGATGCAGGTACAACAGGCAGCAGGGTAGTGTTGTGTGAATAACAGTGTATTGAGTATGCAGGGGAGATCGTGAATTTCTTAAGGAATAACACTAGCTGATTACTGACACAAATATATATAGAAGTAATTGATGATGATGTAGCATACATGAGTCTGATTGAGTATTGTCAACTATGCTTGGCCAGATTATGAGGGTCCGGCTCATTCATAATCTCATCAAGGGGCTGTATGCCAATGTACTTCAGAACATCATCATCAAGCTAACCTCGTTCCTGATCTGCTCATGTTCATTCCTAAGGTGGCTAGTGAATTATTGCGCATGCATTCAGACGTATGCCGGAGAGGATGGTTTATGGGTGAAATCGATATAAGGTAGCTTTTTCTTCCCTTTATTTGTTTTCTTTTCACTATTGCTCTTTGTCTCTCGCTGTCATTTCCTGTTCTCCGCCCACCGTTGTCCGTTATTCCAGCTTTTGCCTCTTTTTTCTCTGTCTTGATTAAGTTCTTTATTACTCCCCTTTTCTCTGCTATATGCGATTGATCTTCCTTGATCCACGTCTGTACCCGGAATCTGCTGTGCTTGAATCAGATACTAGCCTCATTATACGCTCTCACTACTTCATGGTAGCATATCCGCTGCAGTAGTGATAGTACCAAATTTCCCTACATCGTGCTAAGAGACCCTAGATATATTAGCGTTTTCCTTTGATTGGCTGATTGAACCCCATAGAAGTGTAATGTTTTCACAAGCCTCTGGATGTTGCTTAGTAAAATCAACAGGTGCCTTACCTCACAACCGAAGGCAAGATTACTCTCATATTATGTTTAATGCTCCTGTTAATGGAAAAAGTTCCGTCATCGTAATTTCAGCTGAAATGCTTTTGATATCACTCGATTGCCACTTCCAGAAAAGTGCGAAACTATTTAGTTGGCATTTTAGCGTGATGTAGGGATATTCGGCACTATCAACACTGCACGCGATAATAGGGGTGTTCGACCGTTGCTATCTTGTGAATTAGGATTGACCTCCCCGCCGGTGTTCCCAACAGTCCAGTCCGTCCGTCTTCGGGGGAGGGCGGGACGGACTACACCCGGGAGGGAGAGGACCTGACGAACTATTAGGGACTATAGCCCTAGCGCTTGGATCTCTAGTACTATACCACCCAGGTCGAAATCATGAGACATCACTCTCGCCGTCCCCGGCCGTCCCCCGCCGTCCACTCCCCCTGCCTACTCCCATGTCTCACCCTGTAGGGCCCGTCGTCCTACCCAAAGACGGCCGTCCTACCCTTAGTGCTCCCCGGACGGACTGCAGCTAGGCGTCCCATCCTGTCAGGGGGACTGCGAACCACGCGGGGCCCCGCCGGGCCCCTGGACGCCTGGGAACACTGGCGCCATCCATAACCTCCCAACATTAAAAATACACAAGAGATACTATCCGAGGTGAATCTCGATCAAGAGATGAATTGAAGCGGAAAAAAGGAAGAGTATCGTACAGAAGAAACTATAAAACATAACGAATCCAACCAACACTGAAGTACTATTCACGGCGAGGCAGGGCAGACTGCATGAAATAATTCAAGAGAATCCCCATACCAATGGCATATCATGAGCGCGAAAAATGAGAAAATTAGTAGGATTAAGGTCTGGAGGAAAAAAGGAAAGACGGGACTAGAACCGGGAGTAGGGATGGGGGCAGGTGGGGCCGGGGGTGAGTGCATTTGATCTGGTGGGGATTGTTTGAGCGGTAGAAGCTGTCTTAGAGGAGACCCAGATAGGACAGAACCAGATATTGAAGGGTCAGGTGGAGGATCATCTACTCTGTGTAAAGCGGAGGACTGAGTTGAAGTAAGTGGGTATCTTACTTCCTCGAATGAAGCATTCTCATTTATTGTGGAGGTTGGCATTCCAACACCCCCCCGTTCCTGGAGTAGCCGGACCTCACCTTTCTGTCCCTCCTTGGTAGCGAACGATAGGGGTGTTCGGCCATTATTATCGGATGAATCGGGATCGACATCACCCCGCTCGACAAGTAGCTTTACTACATTTTCCAGTTCCCTCTCGGTAGCGAGCGATAGGGGTGTTCGGCCATCGCTATCTGGTGAATTGGGATCGACATCCCCTCGCTCGAGAAGTAGCTTTACTACGTCTTCCTCTCCCCTTTCGGCGGCGAACGATAGGGGTGTTCGGCCGTTGCTATCTGGTGAATCGGGATCGACATCCCCCCTCTCAAGAAGTAGCTTTACTGCATCCTCCCACCCCCACTCGACAGCGAATGATAGGGGTGTTCGGCCATTGCTATCTGGTGAATCGGGTTTGACATCCCCTCGCTCGAGAAGTAGCTTTACTACATCTTCCTGTCCCCTCTCGGCAGCGAGCGATAGGGATGTTCGGCCATTGCTATCTGGTGAATTGGGATCGACATCCCCTCGCTCGAGAAGTAGCTTTACTACATCTTCCTGTCCACTCTCGGCAGCGAATGATAGGGGAGTTCGGCCATTGCCATCTGATGAATCGGGTTTGACATCCCCTCGCTCGAGAAGTAGCTTTACTACATCTTCCTGACCCCTCTGGGCCGCGAACGATATGGATGTTCGGCCATTGCTATCTGGTGAATTGGGATCGACATCTTTCCGCTCCAGAAGTAGCTTTACTGCATCCTCCCACCCCCACTCGACAGCGAACGATAGGGGTGTTCGGCCATCGCTATCTGGTGAATTGGGATTGACATCCCTCCGCTCTAGAAGTAGCTTTACTGCATCCCCCCACCCCCGCTCGGCAGCGAACGATAGGGGTGTTCGGCCATTGCTATCTGGCGAATTGAGATCGACATCCTCTCGGTCGAGAAGTAGCATTACTAGATCTCCCCGTCCCCTCTCGGCAGCGAACAATAGGGGTGTTCGGCCATTGCTATCTAGTGAATTGAGATCGACATCCTCTCGGTCGAGAAGTAGCTTTACTATATTTCCCTGTCCCCTCTCGGCAGCGAACGATAGGGGTGTTCGACCATTCCCATCCGGTGAATTGGGATCGACATCGTCCCGTTCTAGAAGTAGTTTGATTACGTTTTCCTGTTGCATAGCATAAGAGAGTTTGCCCTCCATCCCACCGGGGTACGGAAGGTTCTCAGCAGCAAATGATAGGGGTGTTCGGCCATTCTTATCTGGTAAATTGGGATCGACATCCCCTCGCTCGAGAAGTAGCTTTACTACATCTTCCTGTCCCTTCTGGGCAGCGAACGATAGGGGTGTTCGACCATTCCTATCTGGTGAATTGGGATCGACATCATCCCGTTCTAGAAGTAGTTTCATTACGTTTTCCTGTTCCAGATAATACGCGAATCGGTCCTCGATCCCATCGGGGTACGGAAGGTTCTCCGCAGCAAATGATAGGGGTGTCCGGCCATCGCTATCTGGTGAATTGGGATCGACATCCCCTCGCTCGAGAAGTAGCTTTACTACATCTTCATGTCCCCTCTCGGCAGCGAACGATAGGGGTGTTTGACCATTGCCATCTGGTGAATTGGGATCGACATCTCCCCGTGTCAGAAGTTGTTTGATTACGCTTTCATGTCTCCCAGGACCGGAGAATATACTCCTGGCCTCGTTGGGCAACCGAAGTTTCCCGGCGGCAAATGATAAGGGTGTTCGACCATTATTATCGGATGAATCGGGATCGACATCACCCCGCTCGAGAAGTAGCTTTACTACATTTTCCAGTTCCCTCTCGGCAGCGAACGATAGGGGTGTTCGGCCGTTGCTATCTGGTGAATTGGGATCGACATCCCCTCGCTCGAGAAGTAGCTTTACTACATCTTCCTGTCCCCTCTCGGCAGCGAATGATAGGGATGTTCGGCCATTGCTATCTGGTAAATCGGGTTTGACATCCCCTCGCTCGAGAAGTAGCTTTACTACATCTTTCAGTCCCTGCTCGGCAACGAACGATAGGGGTGTTCGGCCCTTGTCATCTCGTGAATTGGGATCGACATCGCCCCGTTCCAGAAGTAGCTTCACTACGCCTTTCCTTCCACTCGTGGCTGCGAACGATAGAGGTGTTTGACTACAGCGGTCGGGTGAATCGGGGCTAACATCCACCCGTTCTAGAAGTAGCTTCACTACACCTTCCTGTCCTTCCGCGGCAGCGAATGATAGGGGTGTTCGGCCATTGCTGTCCGTTGAATTGGGATTGACATCCCCGCGATCTAGAAGCAGCCTCACTGCATCTTCATTGCCCAGCCCGGCAGCAAACGAGAGTACTTTGCGACCATCTGTAATTCCTGTTTCGAGTTCGATATCCTCCTGCTCTAGAAATAGCTCCACCATCCTTCTATTTTTGTATTTAACAGCCCACATTAATGGTGTCCAGCCCCGAGAATCACGCCTATTCACTTGACGTCCCTTCACCCCCAGCACAGCTACCCCAATTTCTGCAATCCCCCAAAATGCGATGGCGTGGAGTCCAGTAATTCCCTGAACATCCTCCTCTAACCACCACCACTCACGTATCTTGCTTCTCCACAGAACAGCAGCTGATACATGGTTCTCGTATCCGTTAAGGAGTGGCAGCGCTAGAGATTTCACTGGCTCTGTCACTCCCCCGGCCGCGTGGGCTCCCCAGTAACATGTAGCATATTCAAGAAACGGTGTTGTCTTCGGGGCCTCATAGTGATCAAGGGGCAGGGTCCGAACTGACTGACTGTTCAGATAAGTGAGGCAGATTTCGGCCATCATCGAGTGCGCCGTTACAAATAGCGTGGGATGTTGTCCTAGATACTCCTGAAGTGTGAAATGCAGGAGCCGGGGGTTTGATGTCTGTTCGTCAATAGTAACAAGTCCTAAGGTGTAACCTAGTACGGTCCTTATTGAGGGTACGTTCTGGATGCTAAAATCTTCCGTCCTCAATTCTACCCCTAGGGCACGGCATAACTCTTCTGATTCCAAGGGGCGCTTAGAGTGAGATATCCACATGAGCGCTTCCATTCCAAGCTTTGATTTGCTTCCACCCTGCTGTTTTATCCGACCCAATGTCGTGTCATATGCATCTTGTAAACCAAGGCCCTTGGTGATCCTATGAAGTGCTCGTCTCCTCTGGTGAATGGTCACCTCTGCAAGGACTGCATCCATATTGAGAGAGGCAAGGAGGAATCTAAAGATCATGGTTAGTTCTACCCCTACAATTCATCATCTTGAGAGAACACATACGTCCCCGAGACCACCTCCGGGATAATTCTTAGAATATCGGCTTCCAATTCCTTGTCCATTGCATCCAGTTCAAACTCTCTCCTCAGCTTCATCTCAAGATATAATCTAATATCACGAGCCCCAGAACTAATCCGCAACATATTGGCACTGCCAGGGAAATATTTTTGCACCTCGCCTCGTATGTGAAGCCTCCCGGTAAGGAATAGCCGGGTGTTCGTACACTTGAGGATTATCTGCTGCAAGGATTCCCAAAGTTCTGGCCGGTGCTTCGCGGGAAACTCATCCAATGCATCTATGCAGATGAATACCCTCCGCAAACATGACAATGACTTGGATAGCATCTTGAGAATATCAGGCAGCAGGAGTCGGCGACCGCCCACCCCTCTCTTCGAATCACCAAAGGCCTTCTGTACTTGATCCGGGATAGGCTCTAGTGCGCTGACAACTTGCTTTAACAGTGCTCCAAATAACGCCGTCGCCGATTGTTCCCGAGCGTTGAAGTCGCAGTACACACATGCTACAGCAATATTGCTCGCATCGGCCTGATCACATAGTGTATCGATCACAAGGGAGCTGTTATTGCTACTGTTTAGCTTCGTCCATACTATTTAAGGGTAGCTGCCACCCATACCTAAGATAAGTCTTTCCAACACCGGGATCGCCATAACAAAATAAGACATGCTTGGCACCCGCGTCAGCCCCTTGGTTCCACCGAGTAAACTCGTTTGTAAGAAGAAGCCAGTCGCCCACCCCTGACATCCGATCCATGCCTATAGTCTGATGTCTTTCGCGAGGTTCGAGGGGTGATAGCCATTTCAGAACCGCACTCTTCTCATCGGCTATTGATATATCATACTTATTCGACACATTTTTAAAACTGTCCGTGATATTACCACAGTTGCTGGTTATTGAGATCGCGGGGCTTTGGTGCGCAACCGGATTCATCTCCTCAAATGTATCGGCTGTCTCGTTGAATGCGTTCTCAGGAAGGTTAGGTAGGTTATCGAGGTATGATACCGGTATTGCAGTCGATGGACTTGGGGAGGTAGAGATAGAACAACACACCAACACATCCTTTGCCGCATTTGTGTTACACAATGCTACCTTGCTATCCAATAGATGCACACGGCATGCCCCAAACCAAATAAAGTTGAAGGGGTATGTTTGATTTTGTGAGAGAGGGGCGCTCCTCTAAGAAGCTGTCTACTAGAGTAATGCCCCAGTCCATCCTTGGAGTAAGCGAGTTACTTAGTACCCGGTGACCACCAACTAGTTTTCGCAAAATTTCCGAGGAGCTACATCACCCCTCTGAGGCGAAGATGTCCAATACTCTTGTCTTGTACTCGAGGGGTACCTAAAGTCGGGCGCGCCCCATATACAGTAATTTGGGTTTTCCCCCATACGAACCCGTTATGTGGCGTTTTTTGTTAGGGGGGAATAAAGTCGCGCGCACTGCTAGAATAGGAAATAAACCTCGACTTTTCATGGCACCGCGCCGGACTTACCCTTGTACCCTACTTGTAGTACCGTATACGCACAAAGATACTGTTTCTCCCCCCCAGCGCAGCCACACTCCACTATCCAGGATTTTGATTATCGCCGATATGATACCATGCTATCATAACATAGGAATTTATTATTGTTCGCACTTTGAAAATTATGGTTGTTATCACAACATACAGTCACTCGGCAAAGGTCTTCGTGAAAGTGTTTGAGATTAGTCATCCAGCCTCGCTAAACCACTGAAGTACAATATCCCAACCTTCGTGATCGTGTTTTTTCGTATATACTATCAAACCAGTTCCTGTCCTACCTTTCCTTTTTATTTATTTACAACATGGTTAAGCGTCCCAGAAAGCAAAAACATGCCACTCCAAAAAAAAAAATCCCAAAGCGGCCAGCAAGGAGATGACCGATGTGGACAAAGGAATGATTATTGCATGCTTCTACTACCGGGGAAAATCATGCAGGTTGCCTACCTGATTGGTCACCCAGGGTTCCCGATCAACAGATTTTTCATTTGCACCACCAAACACTAATTTCTTGACAATTCACCTGACTCTGGTCACCCCCATGTTCTCAGTTACCAAAAAGGCCATACATTATCCATGCTACCAAAGGCAACCAGAAGATGAATAGAGGGAACTTCAGTTATGTATATTTGCCAGGTGTGTCATTTGTTGAATTTCTGATAATTGTCTGAGTCTTCCATTGCCCTCAAAGAACCGCTTTATCTAAAGTGTTTCTTTCATATATGATTGCGCTCCATGGGGTTGCATCTTTTGTTGCAGTGAGCCATCATCAGTTGGGTCTTGATTACTGTGTAGCTATTTGTGTATCAGCTAGGCTTCATTGCACTCTCCATGTTTGGAGGCGCACACTCAGTTGGTACTTATGATGCGTTCGGGGCTGAAGACAGGAAACTGGTTACTTTTCATGACGGATAAGGTTACTTACATTCCCTATTTATGTTTGGCCTTTTGGCACCTCTCTTTGGATAATAAGTAAGAATGATACAGTAAGCAAAAGATGTGCAAAGTCTTTACCATTCCACATTCACAAATTGAGACACAATTACAACATGATTGGATATTGGTATGCAAGAGTGATATCGTGTCATTAGCTTAATTAATATCTAAATAGTTGACAGGGCACTTAAGAAGGCAAATTTCAAAAAATGGGTAGCAGAGTCAAGATCAAGGTTGAAGCTAGAACACATTGCTGAAAGCCATAGCTGATAGGTAGAGTTCATTACACAGCTTCTGGGAAATTAAAATATGCTGGCCCTCAACTATTCTCTCCATCCTACCTACCTCAACTCCCCAGAGTGGTCTCTCTTTTGTAAGGTTCCCTGTCTCTGTCACGACTTGTAACATGTGTACATATTCCAGTAACGGTAGACAGCAGCAGGGGCTGTGTAGGATGTCCTATGTTTAGTTTGATATATATTTGGATTATTTGATTTGGTTGCAGCTCCGCCACAGTCTCGGAGTCAGATATGTTACTATACTATAGTATGCTATATGTAGTTTGGTTAAAGTTTATATTTACAATTCCGGGTATTGAATGGTCATGCAACTCTGATGGAGGCTGAGCCATGACTCTTTGTTCTTGCAGGATTACAGGATTCTGGTAGAGTGAATTACGGGGCGGACTGGGCCCCAAAAAATGCGTGCTCACAGCTCTTTTCGCCGTCCCGCCCCACTCAATGGCCTGAGACGGGGTGTCTTTTTTGGCATGCCGTGCTCTTGTCCCCGCTCAGGCTCCCATCCCACCCATACCCCAGATGGGTCCCCATTAAAAATAGGTGGTAACAAAAGGGGCCCATCCAGGGAATGTGTGCGGGTGGGCCCGGGGCGGGGGCGGGGTCGGCCTGGGCCAAGGGCGGGGTGGGGATTCAAGTTCCCAGGAAAATACCCACCCAGGTCCCGTGTAAGGGCAGGGTCTGCTGCGTGAAACCCCGCCCCGCCCTTTATTGTAACAAACACTAGATTCAGGTATATGCGTAGCTACTGGTAATGATCGTTATTGCAGGAAGGCTATTGCTCTTGATTTATTTATATAAAACAGTCTCCTGGCTAGCAGGCGACGGCTGAGTTCGACACACCTTCAGTCTAAGAAAACACTTGGTTGAACAGAGATCCCTGCATCCAATTTGCTCTTCAATTATTATCTCTTTAGCGACTAGTTGGTTGAAGCCTCCCTTAGCACTAGCGCTAGCTGGTCTATCACCAGTTCTATTGTAATTTCATGAGACAGGAATCAACCTGTTATATGATGTGAAAACTGTGGCTCTTGTCAAGGTTCTGAGTGTGAGATGAATCTTGGTATGAAGCTCTTCTAGTATGATGTCAATTCACTTTATATATCAAACTCCTACATCCTCTATATGGTTTAAAAGACTCATTGCATGTCATGATTTGATAAGTGAATGCAAATCTGACACTCTATGCTAGGTCTCTGCCATTGTCTGATTCAACTTTAATGAATGAATCATGATAAGCGTATTTGTGCAGGAAAATAATCTTTGCCATCTTAAAAGTTCAAAGAAATTATACCTGATGGTATATGATGCCTACACTAAATCTATCAATAACTAGATCATGATATAGGCCCACATGTAATCCACCCGCATTGTAGTCAACACTCAACATAGCCCTACCATTGAATCTACCTCGAGCCCACAGGATCAATTGAGCAAAGTCCACAATGCCTAGCAAATGTCTATTCTGCTGTGGAAAATACACCAGTTCTGATGCATATGGGAAGCACTTGCGAACTACCCATGCAGGTGTGAACATTATTCTCGCCTCTACTATACAATATTTATCATGTAAGAATCTTCTCAAACATATGGAAACAGAAGTGTTTCATAACTAAGATATGCGCCAAGGCCAAGATTCCAATAATAAATCTGATCCAGGCACAAATCAATGGGAGCGGAACTCCTGTTATTGACCCCTTGCATCTAAGTTTGATATTGAAGTAATCGACAATGCTTCCTCTCCCTCTATTGGCAACCAAATCTATTATAAACGTGCCCAAGAAGCACTCAGTGATGTTCACAGGTTTGAGGACAAACACGGTAACCTGTGCAAGGCCCCATGAGGACAATTCAATAGCAAGCAAGTTTTCAAACACGTATCCTAGTTCATTGCAAGAAAAGTGTTCAAATCACTAATTAATAAATATCTCTTATTCATTGCAAGAAAAGTATCCCAATTATCAATCAATGAATACATTATGAGTGGCCTAGGAAATGCTGAATCTGTGGTGTATAACTGTATGCACAGGCTGGAGAACTACCTCCAGTTACTCGATCTATACAGTCAATATCGGAAATGAGTCAAAGTGCGAGTTACGGATGGCCAGAGAACTTTGCTATTCCTTTTTACAGCAACGTACTACGTTGTGTCAGCTATCTCCTTCACCAGATCACATACTGAGACTACTTGGTCTACACGCCAGGGCATGAATATGACCCAACGGACACAGAAAATATGTAGAAATTGATCTGCTGGATCAGTGGTAGTACGTGCAAGTAGAGCCTCCCTGTCCCCCCTCCTTTGGCAGACCTTAGCTCAGTGGTTATAGGAGATGCTTCTGGCAGATAATATCATTGTTCCAGTAATTGAAATATGAGATCAGACTAACCTCACCCACTTCTGGCTTGATAAGAAATTATTCACTATCTATTCTACAATCAGAAATCTTCCATTAGCCCAGTATACTAGCCTGTGATTCATGGTTGTTCTGCTTCTCGCCTGATTGCTGCGTTCCCCAAATTCTCCAAGTTCTCTAAGGCCCACCAATATTAGAGGAACATTAACCCTTATACCCTACAAGATATATTCCAACTCATCTTTAGACCCATAGAGCACGTGGCGCATGCCACTATCCTGATCGACTGTGGTGATGGCAAAGTTCGACCAAGCTTCCAAATTTTCTCCACATATATTGCAGGCTATATGGAAAATGTAGCAGTTCAAGCGTTATAGACAAACCCCTGACCCAAATGTGAGGTGCCTACCTACTAATTAGCAGCCAATGTCAAAAGCCATCAACCCAGAGATTACACAAGATACCAACACTAGAAACCTGAAACTCCTAATGCTGGTTCCAATTCTAATCATAACTACATGCTTTATGATAATCTTGATATCAGCAAAAATATTTTTCACCCACTCAACCACTTAAGGTTAGGGATATTGCAATGGAAGTCAGAACACAGAGACCGCATGGGACATAGAAAATAGATCGCTAGTGGCTGGATAGAATGCTAGTGTATTAGTCGCCATATCCACTTTTGCTGATATGCTCACAAGCATCTTGTTATTTAATAATTAGTTTTAATATCTTCTTACCAATCCAATATTGTTTCCCTTACTGCTACGCACTTACAGGTCATGCCTATAGTGTCTTGTGGAATATTTAAAACAAATCCCCTTTCTACAAAACCCATTGTATTGTATTTATATAGTTCAATAATGATGGCCCCTCTTGTGGCCTTAGACAGGCTTCTTTGCTTTCTCATTCTGTTTTTTATATTAATTTAAACTGGTTGTATTCAGTATTCTTACAAGACAGAACACTTAGTTTCTGAGAATAATTAATACAAGTCCAATGCAGTTCACAAAATGTCCAATCTAGTAGTTCATTGAGGGGTTGTTTTAGTATGTGGCCTTAACGGCTACTGGAACGTTTCATCCCTTTTTCAAACAGCGCTCACACTATACCTTTTCTTGGCCAATGTGCCCTGTGTTAACAGAGATGCCTATTGTGGGCATGGAGATACGAGTCGCTCTCACTAGTAATGTTTGATTGTGGTAAACAGGTCTAAAATCTTAATAATACCTATTTCTGAATACATTACCGACATGGAAGTACCCAAGTGCTACCCAACAAGCAACAAGAAAAGCCACCCTAGTATATCAGAAAAACCCGCTACTATTATGTTCAAAATGTGAATGCGGTACAATCTATTCCATGGGGATAATACTTCGCAAGTACAAAGGGGGTTGCGAGATACGCTTAGCGAGAAGTGAGGAAGGGATTGGTAGGAGTTCCAGTTCTTAATTCTTCTAAACCAGGTGGGCGGTAGCAGCTTATTTATAGAAAAGTGCGCATCCATATGCGCAAGAGAAATATAGGGAAAACAATGTAAGAAATATAGGGAAAACAATGTAAGAAACATAAGTGCGAAAATGTTTCACCCTGAAATCCAGCCACGTAAATCCCAAATACCATGCGTGACAACAAAAGGGTGTGGAGCGATTATTTGAAATATCATGACCAAGAATAGTGCATAAGAGATGCATAAACAACCGTAAAATCCGAAACACGAGATTGGAAAGTACATGTTAAATCCCGAGATATTATCCTGAAATAAACAATAAAACACCATAATATATATCTTAGCTGTAGTAATGTAAGCGGTGGACAGCTGGAGCTAAAACACAAACTAAGTAAAAGAACACATGGTAGTGTGTTGAATATACATAGGAAATATACAAAGAATTTCAACACTTCCCCACATGATCTACAGCCCAATAAAGCAACCATTCGCTAATGTGTGGGTTTCGTCAAGCTTTTGGTGCATATATCAGCAAGATTGTGATCTGATTCAACCTTCAAGAGAACGAACAAGTTGTCTTCTAAAGCTTTGCGCGTGATAAAAAAGTCAACGCCGATATGCTTTGTTTGAACATTAATCTGAGGGTTGACCACTAGTGTTCGTTACGGGGCCCCGTTTCTGACAAACGGGGGGCCAAGGGCAGGTTATTAACTCCATATTAAAAAAGGAATCGTCCAAATCGGACCAAAACTGAGTGAGATAGAGCTCTGTGAAGATGTCAAACTTCAAAGAGCTCTATCTCAGTCAGTTCTTGTCCCATTTGGATGATTTTTTTGACCAGTTAATCAGAATAACCTATGTTATTTTGTCCCCGCTCCTCGGAAACGGGGCCCGTAACGAAGCCTATTGACCACTAACAAATTGGCACTGGTATTATCGGCGTGCATAGTGATCGGAACATGAAGGCGAAGGTGGGCGAGGCCTTTCAGAAGCCATCGGATGTGGCGGGTGCCGTAGGACAGAGCAACAAATTCTGCTTCGGTTGTTGATTTGACGACGGAGGCTTGTTTCTTTGAAAGCCTGGAGACAGAACCGTTATTGAATAGAACAATGTAACCGGAGGTGGATGTTCTGGTATCGTGACAGCAAGCAAAGTCAGCGTCAACATAAACATCGATAGCGTTGGTTGTTGTGTACGGGTAAAATAGGCCAAGGTTTCGTGTTCTGTTAACATATCTTAATACGTGTTTAGCAGTCTTTATATATTTGTCGGTAGGGTAAGAAGAAAATTGTGTGAGAACGGAAATGGTATACGCTAGATCGGGTCTTGTACCGGTAACGAGGTACATGAGGGAACCTATCATTGATTGGTATGTGGTAACTTGCTCTTTTGGTGGTTGCGTAATCCTTTTCATAAGTGTAATGCCTTTTGGTAAGGGGATGGATACCGTGTTCAAGTTGTGCATTCCAAATCAAGAGAGTATAGTACCGATGTATCGTTCCTGGGTAAGAGCAATACCGTCTGATCTATATGTAATATGTAGGCCGACTAGAAATGAGGCTTGCCCGAGATCCGAGATCTTAAATGCCGTTTTCAGGTCTTTGGTGACGGTATTCAGGTGGGGGGTATCAGCCAAATATATTGCAATGTCGTCCACGTACAGCGATATGTAGCATTCGAACTTGTTGTGGATAAACATGCAGGGGTTTTGGTGTGATGGAGTAAAATCTTTGCAGGTCAAGAATTTAGCAAAGAGAGCATATCATTCGTTCGCAGATAGCTTAAGTCCATATATGCATCAGTCAAGTTTCCATACTTTGTCTCCATCACTGAACCCTGGTGGCGGTCTCATGTAAACTTCTTCTTTCAATTTACCATAAAGGAAGGCAGATTTGATGTCGAACTGTCGCGGTCGCTATTTGTTTCTGGCGCATATCGCAATGAGTAGTCTGAGTAATTCATACCAAATAGCCGAAGCAAAGGTGTCTTCAAAGTCGAAGCCAGGAGCTTGAGAAAATCCTTGCGCAACGGCTCTTGCTCGAAATCTTTCCAATGTACCGTCAGCATTCTGTTTTGTTTTGAATGCCCACTTACTTGCAACAATATTGTGTGCTATTGGTTTATTGACAATGTCAAATGTTTTATTTTTCTTTAGTGCAATAATCTCATCATTCATGCCCAAGATCCATCCTCCCTTAAGCGAGTGATTTACAGATTGGCGATAGGTGGTGGGGTACTTGTCCGGTATCTCACTACTAGCATGTTGTACTCGGTGTCCAAGTTGCTTTTTGTCGCTGATCGACTATTGTATTGAGATTCTTCTAGAACGCTGGGATGGTCCAGGTATTTCCACAGAAGGGTCAACAGGTGCTGGTGGCATATCCTGTCGTTGTTCCTCAGGCCAAGCCAGGAGTGGGGTAGCTGGATGCTCGGGTGTTTCTGAACATTTGTTTTGTGGTAAAGTAACATGCTTAGATGTTGGTGGGTTAATTTGTCTGTTCTGGTCATGGGCTTTTTCCTTTTCAACCTTAATGGTAGGTAATGGACGGGATAGGGGGTAGATAGTAGCATAAGTTTCCTCGGCAAGTAACGGTTCCATGGTAGTATTTCCAAGAGGTGTTAGCCTCTTGGTTGTCCAATAGATTTGTCGAGTTTCGATGACTTTATCCTGCGAAGGGATGTATATACTATATATTTTATCAGAAGAGGTATAACCGATAAGATAACCTTCGATCGCCCAGGGCATTTGTTTCGTTCCAGGTTCAGGTTTCTCCTCGGGTAGATCAACGAAGCATCTGGTCCCGTATGGGCAGAGAGGGTAGATTGACGGTTTCTTGTTATAGAGAGAGTCATATGGGGTCGATTTTCCTATGGATTGGTTAAGGAGTCTGTTTCAAAGGTAGACAGCAGTTGCGATAGCTTCGGCCCATAAAGCTAATGGTAAGCCAGTCAACAAAGAGCGAGCTGCTGTGATAATTGTTCGATTGTACAGTTTGGCAACACCATTTGATTCATGTGAGTAAGTGGGAGAGAGGTCGAGTACTATGCCTTCCTTGTCTAACAATGTTAACATGGCAGCATTGACGTATTCTCCTCCATTTGTTCTGAATCTTTTGATTATGGCGTTATCTTGAGTGTAGCGAGCATAGATGAAACTGGTGAACACTGTAACTATGTCAGATTTGGCATGGATGGGATATATCCAAGCGTATCTTGTGCAGTCATCTATGAAGGTAACATAATAGTTGGATTTGCAGAAGGAGGTTGTGGAGAATTTTCCACTAAGGTCGGAGTGAATTAATTCGAACAGTGTATCTGAGCGTATATCGGTAATTGTTGTAGGCTTTCGCTGTGTGCTTTTGGACGTGATGCATGTTTCGCATTGCCAGTCTTTCGGAACTTTGGGGAGGTTGGTAGCATCAGAGTAGTTGTTGCTTTTGAGATAGTCAGGTGAGGGATGTCCCAGTGGTTCGTACCACTGTTGGTAAGTCATCTTCCTTGCTGACTCTTTCTCTTCTTGCACACCATAATCTTGTCCGTCAAGCTTTCACCAGATAACCTCTGTTTTATTTTCCCTAAAAACATACATATCCTTTCCGGAACTAGCCAAAGAAAATCCCTTCCCCAAAGAATCAATTGCCGGCCAGGACAACAAATTGCAAGAACCCAAACTAGGAACCCAAAGCACATGTTCAAGGTATAGAGAAGAAACATGACCAATATATGTTTTGGCCAACATTACTACTGTTCCACAGCCGCATGTCTCTATGATAGAGTTATCACCTAACCTAACGGTGCCTTTCTCCGTCTCGAAGTTTATAAAAAGGTCTAAGATGTTTGTCATGTGTGAGCTTGCGCCTGTATCTATAACCCATCCGGAATAGGAGGAGATTTTGGTAGTGGTTCGGACGGAGGATAAGGTACTGACCGGTTCAAGAGTTTCTTCCTTTCCGATCTTTGCTGTATTAACGGTCCTCTTTTCTTTATTCTTCAGATTGGTGGCCTTGAGTTTTACACACTCATTCCCGGTATAGCCATCACTGCGAGCAGTTAGGTAGTGCTTTTTGCAGCAGGAGCATTGCTTGTGTAAGGCTGTTAGTCTCTTACGGGAGGGTTTTCTTCCTGGTTCCTTTCCTTTTCCTTTAATATTAGCGGTTTTATACGCTTTGTTATCCGCGGAGTTAACAGTGGCAGAGATTTTCCAGTCCATCTGTTTATTGTAGACGTGATCGTAGGTAAGCTCCTCCTTAGTTTGGAGGTTATCAATGATATTATTCCTTGATTCAGGAAGAGAACGAAGGAGGATGGCTGCTTTAGCCTCAGGTGACTAGAAAACTGTTTGAAAAACGAATGGTAAGGTGTATCGGTCGGTGGAGGAGGCGGTGGAGCACCGTAGATATAATCGATTCCATACGGTATCGTACTTATTGATATGATCGGAAAGAAGATCCAATGTATCGTACTTGGTATCGAAAACTGAATTGAGGTGGTCAAACAATGATGAAGTGTTTTCTCTAGCAAATTTTTCCTCGAGAGCGGTCCATATTTTAGAAGGGGTTTTATGAGTAGCGAGGAGGATGAGCCATTGAGACTCTACGGTTTGGATGAAGTATGTCGCGGCATACTGGTAGCGATTGATAAAGTTATCATTGTTGTCTTCGGCGTAATCGTCAATCGTTTCTTCACGTAACACAATATTCCAACAGTTAAAAAGTTCAAGAACCTATTGAGAAATGTCTCTCCAAGCACTGTAGCTTTCGCTTCCAGTAAGGTTTGGGATGGAGTTTAGTTTGTAGTTGGGAGCGACCAAGTTCTTTGAACTTTGAATGTGTTTGTCGGTCGCCGGAGTAGATGTTTTACGGGCTGGAGGTAGAGGTGAGTTTTCGGGCGATTTGGCTGGTCGTTTGGAACCAGAGCAAGCCGGACGATAAGAGGATTCACCAGCAGTAGTGGTAGAACACGTAGCAGGACGAGAAGCCACCCTAATAGTATCTTCAGTTTCTGACTCTGAGTTACAAAGTTGTCTGCTAGCTGCTGGTTCAGCCATTTTGGTGGTATTGAGAGGTGAAAAATCCTCGAAAAAACGATAGGGACCTGTCTCAGCACTTCTCTCAGCCTTCTAGTATTTTGTAAACACCTTTAGCCGTTCCAATTGCAGCATGCGCTCTTGAAGCTAGCCTCCTCCTCGCTCGAAGCAAAGTGAAGTTAAGTGCAAAAGTGCGCAGCACCAGGTGTCCACTACTACACAGACTAAGCGTGGTTGTTGGAGGGAGAAAGGAAGTTGCTTTGCAACGGGGGGAATGTGTCCTTTTTGGGTGAGGAAAAGGGGTTGCGCCAAGCCGAATGCCGAGAATTTTCCATTCCCACAACAACGGTTGCTAAGGTGGAGGTAGGTATACGATCATAGTTCATTGCTGTTGCGTGGAAGCGTGTGAGCACATTTCTTATAGAGTAAGGAGACCGCCGGGCTCATAACGTGTTCAAAATGTGAATGTGGCACAATCTATTCTATGTGAATAATACTTCGCAAGTACGAGGGGGGCTGTGAGGCACGCTTAGCGAGGAGTGAAGAAGGGATAGGTAGGAGTTCCAGTTCTTAATTCTTCTAAACCAGGTGGGCGGTAGCAGCTTATTGATAGAAAAGTCCGCATCCATATGCGCAAGACTAATATAGGGAAAACAATGTAAGAAACATAAGTGCGAACATGTTTGACCCTGAAATCCAGCCAAGTAAATCCCAAATACCATGCGTGAAAACAAAAGGGTGTGGAGCGATTATTAGAAATATCATGACCAAGAATAGTGCACAAGAGATGCATAAACAACCCTAAGATCATAAACACCAGATTGGAAAGCACATGTTAAATCCCGTGATATTATCCTGAAATAAACAATAAAACACCATAATATATATCTTAGCTGGAGTAATGTAAGCGGTGGACACGGGGAGCCGAAACACAATCTAAGTAAAAGAATACATCGTAGTGTGTTGAATATACATAGGCAATATACAACGGATTTCAACCTATTATCGTGTCCAAGTATATCTATTAACCACTACAGCTGAAGTATCAGATACCCTACAACAATTTCCTCACACACACCTCAAATACTCAAGAAATGGCAATAAGGTTAGTACCAACATCCAGTATATCTGCAATTTCACGATTTTCGCAACATGGAAAAATCAATCATGGGTAGTGAGACATTAAGCAGATGATGCTGATTGTGTAGAGATGTGGAAGATGATAAGATTTAGACAGTTCAGTTTTGCTCCAGACATGCAAGGTATTGGAAATCTGTTTATTAGGTAACAATAATTACTTTTGTGCAGAAAATATGAACCCCTGCCGACAAGCTGCAATGATAGTTCGCCTGTTAGGCATTGCACGATACAGTTACAGCACAATGAATAGCTGTTGCTTGCTTTTTCTTCAACTTAGTAGCCCACAACGAGCTGACTGCTGTTGAACTCACATTTTATTTCCTATGTGCTTCTCATAACACTACCCTTTATTCTTTTACTTAGTTTGTTTTTTGGCTTCACCTCTACACCACTTATATTACTACAGCTAAGATATATATCATAATATTTTAGTGTTTATTTTTTGAATAATATTTGAAGATTTAACATGTGCTTTTCTATCCAGTGTTCAGGATTTTATGCATCTTTTATTTACTATCTTCGGCCACGATATTCACACCATACTCTTATAGTTTCATGCACATTGTTTTTATTCAATAGCAGGATGTCAGGAACAAACATGTTCACACTTATGTTTCTTACATTGCTTTCCTTATATTTCTTTCATAGATGTGGGTGGACCATTAGCAAAAGTTATCATTTGACCCCTATACTTCATGGGGTATAAGGCGTATATGGGGCAAAATTATAAAACACTGGTTGATGTATGGAGTAACAATAATACAAGAAACTGGGTATTTACCAGGAAAGGTGTACAAGTTTAGAAGAGCTGAGATGCAGGAGTAGTACAAGGTAAGCGAAATGCACAGAGTCTCACCCGAGACTCCAGGAAGCCCTCAGGGGAATTTGAGGTAATGTCAGCTTCCCCAGGGTGACCAAATCCATAATCGAAAAATACTGGAAAAATACTGGAAAACCACTGGAAAAATTCATGGAGGTTTCCTGGAGTCTCAAATAGGCTTTAGGTCACTCGTTTTGACCTATAGAAAAGCCTAGTAAAACATGTTTCAGGTCACAGTCTTGTTCGCAATTACCAAATCCGGCTAGTAATATACCATAGTAATATTATTAGCTTTATTTTTTTGTATATTAAACTAGGGGTAAACTAAGCTACAACTAATACTAGTACATGAATAATAGATACCAGAAGGCCTAGAAATGGTGCAAATACAATCTTCAAAGACTCAAATGAATGATCTCAATGAAGGGAATCCAACCCAGGTCTCCACTTGGCAATCGAATGCCTGTAGCTTAAGCAAGCAGATATGCTAAAGAGAGATTCAAAAATCCACCAAGATGTAAAAGTGTAAAGAATACACCTTGGAAATGGTGTAAATGGGAGGTTTAATAGCTCAAATCCATGCTCTGGATGAGGGGAATCTAACCCAGATATCCACTTGCTGATTGGATGCCAGTAGCCTAAGTATACATATGAGATAGTCAGTGGTTCAAAATTCCACCCAAGTGTAAAAGTGTAAAGAATGGACCTTGAAAATAGTGCAAATGGGACGTTAAGCAGCTCAAATGAATGCCCTCAATTAGGGGAATCCAACGGTGGTATCCCCACCTTGATTGGAGGTGGATAGCCTGAGATATCCGATAGGATACCTGTAACTACCCTTAAGTAAGAAGCAAAGTGGGAAAGTTGGTATGGAAGGGGCCTTTCAGGTGCACAAATGCACTGGGGAATGGGAGGTGTGTTTAAAAATCTCGGCACTACTAACAAATTATGCGAGCCTCCCAGAGTCCGATTTTAGCCTTCTTGAGTTCTATTGGGTCCTTTCTACGTCTCTTTCTCACTTATGTGGCAGCTACCTTGTAAAAAGCTTTAAGCGCAGGAGCAAAATATGATTTATGTAAAGGCTAAAATTCTCAGCACTATTGTACTCATACACAAAGAGGCTTTAGGACAAACAAAGTCCCCCAGGGGACTTCAGGGGGCGCCTGTCCACTGCTGGAAAACTCTGAGGTACCAAATCGATACCAGAAAACCTCATGGAGATATGTAGTCTTACCAGAGACTATGTGGGACTCAAGACAGTACCACACCACCCATCTGTTACCCCTGAATTATGTTCTTTGTGCAATACTCCATGCATTTACCATGCATAGCTTGACCCAAGTGGTAAGGCCCTGAATTATGAGTAAACTATAGTTATCCCATAAGGGCCCCCAAGGTCTCAATCAATATCTAATATCTTATGAGGTATGACAGGTATAGGGCACACTGGTAATACCACCTGCTACATGAATCAAAGTGTGATATACATAAGGTAAAACCTTTTTTGCTGATGACAATGTTCTATAAATTTGACACTACCGCCGACCTGGTTTGAAATAATAAAGAACCAGAGCTCCTACCAAATCTACTCTATACTTCTCACTAAGAGTGCCTCGCAACCACCCTTGCACCGTTACACTATTTTTCACATAGAATAGATTGTGCCCATGGCGTTCCTGTTGTGAACAAGTGCTACTAATATGCTGGGTTCTATACTGAGCCAGCCGATTATTTGCGCCGAAAGGATTAGAGGGAATATATGGAGGGCCCGGGGCCTTGCAATACCAGGAAAAGGCTCTTAGTTGACACAAACCAGAACTCTGTGATATTGAGAAAACTCTACAACTCACCAACTCCTCACAGCTTACATTTAGCTTGTTTGACGCATTGGACAAATGTATGGCGGTACAGTAATTGCAGTTCCACGACCCATTGCAAGCACTCGTTGAGATGTCACTTGGCACTGAGAACTATGTGACTAGAGGGCCCCATATCTGCCCTGAAACGCTTTTCGCCGGATGAGTGACAAGTATATATTTAAGTTTCACCAGAGAGGATATCATCAGGTTCTTTGGTGTTAGACCGAGTGAGGACAAAGCAACAGAGGCCATGGATGAGGATCTAGAGGCAGAAATTCAAATGCCAAGGCAGTCTACAGATATAAACTGCTCGCAGGCTTTTCACAGATAATGACTCAAAATATACGAATCAAGAAAGGAGCTTACAGCACTATTAGTAGATTTCGCCTGGCATGTCCTCTACTAATCAGCCACCATTGCCTTCATATTCATATTATGCGACCATAATCCCCCTGCTTGTCACTTTGCGCAATTATTTTAATCATCTTCACTTCTAGTAGAATAATCATAACTGGGATGGTTTCTTTAGCCACCCTCTGCCCTTAAAGCATAACAATTATATTGGTAAAGGTCTCATATGCCACCTATGTTTCAAAGAATACCCTCAAATACCATTGTGCCCTCAGATGCAGCAGGAATATATTATGCAAGTTTTACAGGTATCATAATAATATTATTATGTATATAAAATGCAAGCTAGGGTTCTCAAAGCAAATTTCAACTAAGTCTTAGCACTGGTATGAAGAATTTTCAGATCGCTGAGGCAAACATTTTCAATATATTCACTTTTTCCACTATTACCTCAGGCTCTCTATACTAGGATACCTTTCATTACTCTTCCCTCACTATTCTACTTTCTTCACTACTCCCTTCTCCTTCCACCTCACCTCACCTTTCTCCTTGCTGCTCCTTCCTCCTTGCTGATCCTCCCTTCTCCCTGCTCCTTGCTTTTCTTTGCTATAAATTTTAAATCATGGAAACATTTCTTTAATCAAAAATTTAAAATTAATTATCAAAAAAACTTACATAATATACTCCCATGGCATCTGAGTCCACGGTGGCATTTCTGGGGATTTTTGAAAACATAAGTGGCATATGAGACCTTTACCGTAAATATATTGAATCTCCAACCTCATGTTCACCAAATTTTTATCTCTCTTCCAACTACGATATTATTAATATTATGCAGGATTTAGAGAGCAACACAATAGAATTATGATAAAGATATCCTCCTCCCACATAAGAGCTTCCAGTACACGTAAAGTCAACCAAGGGCTATGAGCGATAGCGTGTTTCAACCCTGATCTTAATACCCGGAAGGTTATTTCTGGGTATTAGGGTCAGAGTTGAAATACCGAAAGCCTGCAGGTGACCAAGGCCGGGCCCGGCTTTGGTTTTGGCAAGCTACTTGCCCACAGTCCAGCGGTGCCGAAAGCTGGATGGACTGGCCGCTTGGGATCACTGCCAGGGCCCCTATCCTGACTCCCGATTTATACCCACCCCGCACCTTTATATGTTCGATCGTCGCATCATCGATATCCTCCAACTCCGACCAATCTATCATCTTGCTAAGCCCTTCTCGTCTCTGGCATATTGTCGGTTCTTGCAAGCTTGCTTCGATGCCTAAGGAAGTGAGTAGAAACCTGTATATATCTATTAGCCGATAACGAATATACCCAGTTGACCACACTCGACAATAACAGATATCTACAGTATTTTACTTAACTGAATTTGCAACAAGTCAAGGCCATTCCAGCAAATCGCGATTCATACCTCGACGACATCGGTGTTCTCAGTGGTCCCGGGTCCCCGTAGGGCCCAACGGGGCGACTGCCAAGAGCCCTGGACGGGACGGCGGAGTGCGGTCCACTGTCGTCCTGGAAACCTCAGGAGGGAGGGGCCCTGCAAGGTAAGACAAATTGGCGCGCGGAATTACAGGGGACTGCCGGGAACTACGGGGGGACTGTGGGGGACTATGTATGATTCCAATCTATCCTTCCCCGAGCAGATAGTGAAATTCATGGGATAATATCTAAAGAAAGCGAATGCAACGCAGTAAGGATAAATAGGGGTAGAATTTTTCCCACGATATAAAGCAAAGCGAGGACAGCAAAAAACAAGCCTGCAATACGAATCCTATCCGCTTACGATCCTCCAATTCTTAACTTCCTTACTCCTGCTGCCTCGTTAAACGCCGACTACGTTCATTTTTGAGCACTATGTTTCGTGCCAGTGGTCAACCTCATAAAACTGTGAGTTCCATGCGTTAAAACACACCTTTGAGGCATACCTAGTGGCATACCGTACACAACCTGCGGTCATGCATTGCAATTTTGTTCAAGCATGGGTATCCTTCAATCACTATATTCCTTGGTGTTCGCTGGTGGTGGGCGGTATTGGCAGGTACAACGGTCCCCGGCCCCGCCTGAAACATTCCCATTTCCTGCGGGGGACGGCGGGGCTATGGTCATTTGGGCCAGGTTGCAGGGCAAGTTTAAAAAGAGACCGGACCGGACCGCTTAACGCCGCCCACTGCCTTCCGCCTTCAGGACGGACGGACTCCCCCGTTGAGAACATTGAAAAACTCAAGTACAAGTTTACACCGCATTAATAAAGGTATCTCACCCACAATTGCATCCAAAGCTTTAGACCAACAAACCAGCAAAAACGCATCCAAACACAACATCCACAAACTCCGAACTCCAAACACCATCCCCCATCTCACATTCCCTCCTAAATAAGTGCCATTATTTATCATCTCGCTTCCGCCCCTTTCTTTCACCCCTCCCTTTACCAACCATCGTCCCATGAAGCCAATCCAATACCCCCCACGCAGAATAATTACCCTTCCCCTTGGAGGCAAAATGCGCCGCAGTCCTCCTTCCTGCACCACTCATCAAACTTGAAAAAAAGAGCTTCTCATACCCGCTATGAGTAAACGCTTCTTCCAGCGAGACGATTGCGATAAACGTAAAGTATGTTAGCGCGTGGAAGCGAAGGAAGGCGGCAGGGACATAGACCGGTACGAAGCGGTGTATGAGGTATGGCAGTGGATGGTCGTAGTGTGCTAGTGCCGGCCATAACGGGGATGGGGTTGGGGTTGCGTGCTGCCAGCGAATGTGCAGGCTGGGAGCGGAGTGCAAGTAGAAGCGGTGGAGATAGTATTGCAAAATCTATCTCTCATCAACATAATTCCCCCCCCAAGTTCATGCGCAACGTAACGAACCTCCCTCAAAGCCAGCCCCCGGATCAAATCCCACAGAACCCCGCCCGGCAAGGGCATACCGCTAGAAACCCTAACCGCGCTCTTCCACCCAGCAACCTCAACAAGCGCCCACTCCACAAGCCCTTGAATCCCCACACCAAGCAGCATATTCCCCATCGCCACCACGACCACCTTCCCAGCGCGTCTATCAAACTGGGCGCTCGTGCCAGCGCGAATCTTCCATTGTGATGTTATGCTGGGAAGTGTGGTATCCAAAAGGTAGAAAAACAACGCTGGTAGCCAGAAGAATATGAATCGCGAGATTAGAGTTCCGAAAAGTTCTATACGAAGTGGTGGGTGTGCTAGGAGAAGGGTTGACCAGGTTATGTAGAAGAAGAGGAGGCTTAGGCTGGTGCTCCAGGAGGTTAAGGAGGAGGTGAAGAGGAGGGTTAGGCCGGAGATTGAGAGGAGGAGGTCCAACATTTCGGACACTAGTTGGTTGTTGTGCGTTGTTGTTTTTAGTGAGATAAATATTTGGATGGGGAGGGATGGGAATGTTGTCCTCGACATTCCTGGGTGATGGGGCTGGAATGAAACCCTAACCCACTGTTTTGTTCAAAGGTCAAAAAAATGAGCGCGGGTTAGTGGACAGGGGTTATGGTTGCTGTGGAGAGAATATTCTGGTTTTAGATAATTAATTTTGTTGTGAATTCCCGCATGCTTGTGCCATATTGTGCGTGGGCAACATTAACCTCACAGGAATAACATTTGGTTATGACAACACCACTCCCCAACAAACCCGCATGCTGATAGCCAAAAAAAAAGAATACGGTATTTGGACTATGATACCGTATAACTTACCAACAATCTTAAAGGTATTTCGCCCTTTTCTTTCCTTTCTATTTTTCCACCGAGTTTTTATACCTTGCTTTAATGACCCTATCTCGATTCTGCCGTCATGTTTCGCCTCGCTATGGTTGCGACTTGTCACTTTTGTTTATCGTATCATATCACACGTGACCATTATACTCGAGTATCAATCGGACCCCACTCCTTGCCGCTGAGGATAAGGCGTTGCCCAACGCCCAAATCCTAACTGCCGCATGAAGAGTCAGACCGTGAACCACCCCGCAGAAGAGCAAGGCGGCCGCACGTGGGAAACTACGAGTTCTCGAGTACATAAGTGCCGTACAGTAAGGCAAGGCTCGCTAACCTCCAGTGTGCAATACTGGACACCCCAGTTTCGCTTGCCCGACGAACTACCGGAATTTCAGTAGCTGTAATACACTCCAGGAAATGTGTCCCCGAGAGGGATCCTCTTGCCCCAGTCAACTCTGAACCAATGCGATTGACTGACCAGGCACTTGGACTCCAACTCGATACATCTATCAAAAAAAAAAAACACCCCTCTCTTGGCTCTTGTTGAGGCTTGTGTTTCTAGACGAGCTGGTTGCCGCTCACAGCGACCGATGGTGTCGTAGGGTCAGTGAATGGCCAGTCATTGAGTGCAACCCCAGAATTCGGGGTAGCACGATATGCAATAGCACATCAATACCCAGTAATTTTGGTGAAGATCGACATCGACTGCAGCCCGCACCTCCTCACTTTTTTCATCCTGCGTGCAGAAATTGTGTATATTAATGAAAACAAAAAGAAAGAGAAGAAAAGAGGGAGTAATTCACCCTCTGGCTGGGGTTCGTCGTAGAGTGTTCTGCCAAGGAATATCGTTAGTGACTGAATGGCCTGCAACCAAGCTTTGGTGAGCCATTCTACTTATGATGGCCTAATTAACTCTTTGTGTAAAAAAGCAGGTCCGAACATCCGACCCTTCAAAGCTCTAGGGCTCGCAGACATCCCTGACCAGTTGCGACCGGTGCCGGAAACGCTAGTAATCCCTGTTGAGATGTCTGCCTTGAGGAAACGAGCATCGGATTAAATTATTCTGTATATTATTATGATGCCCCAACCTTTTTCTCCCTGTGAACATGACCCAGAATGTATTATAGCTTTCTTTCTTTCTTAAATTAACAGTTTGCGCGAATTACCTCGTCATCTGGCAAGATTCGACAGCCACTGGTGCTTTGAAATAAGAACTCTCCCCCGTATGATAACCTGCCTTGAATTCGTTCTTTCCAGAAACCGGTAATGCGGTATTCTGCGTCAAGGCTATATAAGAACCCCCCTTCTATCCCTCCATCCTCAAATTCTCCACCTTTTCAAACAAACACTCTCACGGAACCACACCGATCATCGCCATGACTACTAGAATTACCTACGTCGATAAGGGCTGCAAGCAATCCCTTCCACTAATTTCAACTACACTAAAGTCCCACATTGTGGATCTCACCGCCTCGCATACGCTCACCCAGGTTTATAACAATTCATCCACTAGGGATATCTCTGAAGCTCAGTACACATTCCCTCTCTATGAATCCTCCGCCGTCACGGATTTCCAGGCCCTGGTTGGGGAGAGGACAATTAAGGGAGTAGTTAAGGAGAAGGCCGAGGCGAAGGCCATATATCAAGCTGCTAAATCCGCCGGAAAAGTCACTGCTTTGTTCTCCCAGGATACCGCAGAGGTGTTTACAACCAGCGTCGGAAACATTCCAGCGGGCGGGGTGGTGGTGGTAGTCATCAAGTATGTGCACGAGCTGAAGCAGGACATTGATGTTGATGGGGTCAAACTCGTCATCCCTACTGTCATAGCTCCAAAATACGGAAACGGCCCAGTCGCTACAGGTTTGGTTTTTAGTGACCCGTGGCGGAACAATTGGCGCACCTTCTCGCGAGAGATTCGGGATATTGGTAGCCCGGATGATTCCGGACTTTCCCTCTCTGTCACGGCAACAATGAGTGGCCCAATCAGGGGTGTTACATCGCCGAGTCACCCCATTTCCATCGGCCTTGGCTCTCATTCTAGTGAGGACGATGAAGACTTTAATCCTAAGAAGGCGCATGCAACGCTTGCTCATGCTTCGTCGTCTCTGACGGGGCTCGACAAGGATTTCTCCCTCCTGGTTAAGGCCAACAATATAGGTGACCCCAGAGCATTCCTCGCACCTCATCCGACTCTCCAAGATACATCTGCCCTTGTGGTTACAATGGTTCCGAAATTCGCCCTCCCCCCGCAAGGTCATGAAATCATATTTGTTGTTGACCGGTCAGGGTCAATGCATGACAAGATAGCCACAGTCCGATCCGCTCTTCAACTTTTCCTGGCTTCGTTGCCGGTTGGCTCATACTTCAATATCTGCTCTTTCGGATCCAACCATTCATCCCTTTGGACACAATCGCAGAAATATTCGGAGGAGTCATTGAGCGTGGCGAAGGCTCACATTTTGGGTTTGGATTCCAACATGGGTGGAACGGAAATACTTGCCCCTGTGACAGACACTATGGAGAGGCGGCGACCGGATATGAGAACCGAAATCCTTATTCTTACGGACGGAGAAGTCTGGGGCACGGAAAACTTGTTTGGATTTATCAACGAATCTTCCAAGGACGGGAATGTCCGTTTTTTCTCACTCGGAGTTGGAAATACAGTCTCACATAGCCTCGTGGAGGGAATCTCTCGGGCCGGAAGGGGGTATTCGCAGATTGTCGACGTCACCAGTAACCTTCAGAAGAAAGTCATGCGCATGCTGAAGGCAGCATTGACACCACATGTCAACGACTGGGACATAGACTGGGCGGGAAAGCCTGAGAAGCAACGCGCGACTCTGACCACTCCTGACCCCATCACTGTTGCTCCCATTTCCCTCTTCGATCCAAACTGCAACCCAGACAATGCCCCTATTGCTCCACCTAGTAATGCACCCACTCTCACGCTGCCAAAGATCATCCAAGCCCCCACAACCGTGCCCGCTCTATTCCCATACTCCCGCGCAACCGTCTACTTTTTGATATCCAATGGCGACCGACCGGATAAGGTATTCCTCAAGGGTTCCGCACATGACACTAACTCGAACACAATATGTCCGCTTCAAATAGAAATCCCTGTTCAAATGATAAGCTCCACGGGGGCATCACTAGGGTTGTATCAACTGGCCGGACGCAAACTCCTCCAAGACTTCGAAGAGAGCAGACCTTCATACCTCGAAGGCATCTACGATAAGACGAAAGAGCCAACAAAGTACGCCGAACTCATCGCGAAAGAAGGAACAAGGGTCGGTGTCGAATTCGGGCTAGCTAGCAAGTGGACTTCTTTCGTAGCCGTCGCAGAAGATGTACCAATAGGGGAGGGGCAAGCAGATCAGCAGGTAGAGGAGCGGGTACAAGTAAGAACCCGTGGTGGGCGGGTGGTAGATTTTGATAACCCCAGGCCCTCACGATATCTGGGAGCGCCACAAACCGCCGTCAACACCATATTCACAAGGGCTTCCTCCAGCTCAGCTAGGTCCTCAGCGATGCTTTCCGGGAGTAGCTCTCCAGCAAAACGTAGATCCCGAACACAGGATGACCCAAACCATCTCCAGCAACAGGCACAACAGATGCAACAGATGCAACAGATGCAACAGATGCAGCAGGGACAGGTGCAAGTGCATCAGCAACCATTATTCGGAGGAGGAGGGGGCGTCCCCTTTAGCGCATCACCTAAGGCGGCATCTCGCAAAAGAAAAACATCGGCAGTCAGCCGGAGAAGGTCCATATCATCCTCAACACCCGCACAAGATGACGAAGCCCTCAGCCCAGCTGGGGGAGCTCCATTGTATAGCCCTACGTCCCCAGGGTACAGTCCCTCCTCCCCGCCGCCACCGGGGGGTTTCGACCAACCGGCATTCCCAACGTCACTCAGGAATGGCCCCACAAACCTGTATTCGGGGACCCCCCTATACCCATCTCCTGATAGTGCCCTTCTCGCGATATTCCAGCAGTCAAGACCGGTGGAGACTGTAGAAGACCCATACGATCTAGTCTCCGGCCTAGCCACCCTCCAGAAATTCAACGGCATGTTCAAAGCGGACGGGAGGATATTCGCGTGGCTGGGCTTGCAAAATCGCGGATTGGAAAATGCGCACACTGATGCGGACCTTGTCGCGACGGTGGCCGTTATCGTCGCGCTGGAGAATAAGTTCCCGGAATTGTTGGAGGAGTGGGAATTTATGGTTGCGAAGGCTAAGGAGGCGGTTGAGAAGCTTTATCCCGAGGGAGATAGGGAGGCTGTGACGTTGGCTGTTCGTGTGGCTTTGGGGTTGTGAAGCTTTGCTATTATGGTGGTGTGGTTCTTTTGTTTCTTTCTTGTGAGCGCGGAGGGATGGAGGTTATGAAGTTATGATTCAAGACTCCTTTTGTGTTTTGTTAAGGTGGTTTTTTTTGTTCCAGGTTGGGCCTGCCGGGGGGTTGATTGAGGGGGTGGGTCAAGGGATATGAATACCAATTTCTTTCTCTCGCTCTCTCTTTAAGTATTTGCTATGAGCTGGTCAACTACTGGTATCATGAATTACTATTATACTACTTGTATCGTAAACATCGTGACTCGAACCCCGACCGAACCCTACTTGACAAAAGAGAGCGTGGTTGTCCCAGCTATATTTACCCCACGACAAAGCTCTAGAACCCAAAAAAAGGGAGACAACCGAAGCGACAATCGCGCCCAAACGTGCTGCGCCGTACCAAGAATTTATCGAAAATAAGCTTTCAAGCCTCCTCGGCTGGCACCGAGGCCACCACAATCACGACACACGAAATCACGTGAGACGCCGCTGATGCTCTTGAGCCTCATGGCTGCCGCAGTGTGAGGCTCTGCCCGGCTGCCGGCATACGTGATCCTAGAATTCAGACAGAATTTTGGTCTCATTTTAACCAGTGCACGATGAGAATTATGGCTCTGTAGTATCCTGTGAGGTTGTGGACAAATATTCAGGGCTTGAAAATTTTGCTATTCAAGTGTTTGGATACTGTGAAGTGTTTGCCGATTCCAAAAAGTAGACCGAGTGAGCCCTCAGCGAGGCGAGACCCTCAGCGAGGCGCGGCAAAGATTTGTTAGCAGTTTGGTTTGGTGCTATACTGAAATTTGGTGTCGAGCAACGCCACGCCTCGCTGAGGGTGTCGCCTCGCTGAGGGCTCACCCGGTCTACGGCGTTTCCCCCAGGTGGGCTCTGTGAAAACTGCGCTAAGATTCCAGGATATTTTTTAAATAGGCGAGCCATGCTACATCAGAGTTAAAAGTTGGCGCAGGATTTCTCTAGCAGCAGTTGTAAATTCCGGGATATTTGGATTATAATAGTAGAAGTAAATACAGAAGAGACAATCATGGGCGGATATGCAATGGCTTAGCCTAATGAGTATGGCGAGAAACAAAAGCTAAATCGCGGGGGTGCGTGAATGGAGGGGAGGGAGTTAGGAAGGCAAGAATGGACTGTGGATATAGGAAAAACTTGGTTAAAGAAAGCTAAGTAGTATTGTAGCAGGAAATGGGAAAGGGAGTAACTTAGGGTTATTTAATTATCGTTCGGACAAAGACTTCGGATATGTGCTTGGGATCGATGGCAGTGCCGGAGGGAATGCGAGTCTGAAAGGGTCGGATACAGGAAGAGATGGATGCTAGAGCGGTGGCTACCGTACGAGCCGTGGAAGTTTTGTCCGTTGACAAAAATAACGGCGCACCAAAGATCACTCGCAACGCAACCTCCTCCACCCTCGGCCCACCTAAAGAAATTTCTCTAGATCAAATATCAATTTCTGTAGTCGTATTTACCTTTTTTATTTTATTTATCGCCACGATAGTGGATTTGGTGGGAAAGTGCTGTTGTTATGGCCGAAGCTTTTCCTGATCGTTGGTGCGCGGTTAATTTTGTCAATGTACCATTCTTGGAGATGCTTGTCTTTTTTTTTGTTAGCACAAGAGTCAGGACAAGGGAAAAGGGGGCTTCCGTGCAAGAGAAAAGATGTGTGTCGCGATCGCTGGAAGGATAAGTGGAGGACCATTGGTTTGTATATACACCTGGCTTTACTAGTCGTTAGTTAGTTATGAGCGTTACGAACGTAAGCGTGTAAGCGAGTAGCTGAATGAGAAGAAGTTCCCCACTCCTAAACAGCGTGTTCGCGATGGGAGTCTTTTGTGTGGCCTTAACTCCTGGCTTTTTGTTTCGTTTCGCCGTTTCGCCGTCGTCGTCCAAGTCACCCTTCAAAACCTTGCATCCATTGGTGGTTGATGATACGGCACGATTATTAAAGCGGAGGGGTGCTACCAAGAGTACCATACTATACTTAATTTGCGCCTGAGCAACCCCATTAGGAGTCAAGTGAACACTAGCTAATGCTGCTGGATTCGAAGATCGAAATGCTAGGGCGGGCTCTACAAGTACTAAACCTCAACCCATAATGATCCCCCTCCTGTCCGATGATGTCATTCTAGGCTGATACCTTTTTTGGCGTTGGAGATTCTCAGCCTCACGCCAGAATATCTCTTGCCGCAGGTTTCGAGGTTGTGAACTATCTATTAAACTACCGTATGATTCGATTCCTGAGTTACTATAAAAAACCCAACTTCATTGGGGATGACGCTAAGACATCCATAATCCCCCTCCGCGGCTTATGGGGGGCGAAACACCACGAGAGGATTCTCTTTCAGCCCTCACCAGAGGAAAAAGAAAAATACAATGCACTTTAGGAGGGGTAGCTTTAGTGCCCTAACGAGATTGCCAATTTCGGTCTTTATAGTAGGCTAGCTACCGTAGTGTGTGAATTCAGGCGGGTGGTGGGCCTATCCACAAACGCGAATTAACGCACTTGGCTGCGTACCGAAAAATACGGCTTAGCGAAAAATTTGGTGAGTAGGAAATGTCTGAAACAAACAACCATGCAGGAAAATCTTGACTGTCTCTTTTTAACTATTAAATTTTGATAGTTAATTCACCTTAACCTTAATTCACTCCGGCCATTTTGTTGTGAAGTTGTGATGTCGCTTACCAAATTTTTCGTTCTGTCCCATTTTTTGGTACGCCGTCAGGTATCATAGGCTAGAGTGCCTAACAGCTCAACGGAAGATATCAGCTCAACGGAAGATTCAATTTGTATGTGAATTTAAGAATTTCAAACCACAACCAAACATCCCCTGATGCTTTAGATGCCTCCTGGCTTTCCCAGAAACTTTTCCAGACCTTTGCAAATAGGTCTACAATTTTATTTTCTCTCCTATACGGCATTGATTCTCGCTAAGTGGGTCTTTGGTTTGGACTAAGGGTCAAAGTGACGTTGGACCAGATCTGCTGTAAAACGGAGGGGAAAAAAATTGGAGGCTTATTTGCAAAGGCCTAAAACAATTTCTGGGAAAGCCAGGAGGCATTTAAAGCATCAGGGGATGTTTGGTGGTGGTCGATAATTGTTAAATTCACATATGATACAAATTGAATCTTCCGTTGAGCTGATATCTTCCGTTGAGCTGTTAGGCACTCTCTGGAAGAGAGTGTCCTGGTTGCGAGCAAGCGAGCAATCAGGGTTGTGACGGAGTCACAACCTTGGCACGGTTAAATGTTAGATCACCCAGGAATTTACTTTTTATGGCACGCTAATGAGAGCGGTTCTATTAGTAACTAATAGTTTAAAACAGAATTCTATGATCACCCTCTGCGATGTATTGATCCCCCCGGCCAACCTACCTGCTACCAATCAGATGTCCTATATGCCCTATCAGCTTTAGCATGCAAACACTTCAGCATGCTTTTTCTCTCTTTCGAATACTGTGCCCAATCAAAATACAGCTTCCCTCCTAGAATACCCTCCTCGTATTCCTACGGGATTCTCTAGATGTCCCGTGAGCTTTCAGCTCTCTTGGAGCTAGAGCAAAAAATGCACTGGATCTTCTGGCTGCCTTATCATAAGTTTGTGTTCTCAAGGCTATTTTCTTAAGTCATTGATATATGACTAGCCGCTCGTAATATCTTCACCAAAGTTATTCTTGTTCCAGAGATTTCAGGTTGGCGGTTACGGTCCAACCATACACCACCAGACGAAGCCACCACTTTATTATTACAGCAATACCGCATTTTTTGAGCCAACCCGAAATGGCGCTAAGCACTAGTGTGGTGCGGGGACATGGTATGGCGTGATTAAAGGGGGTGGCAAATTTTAGCGAATATCAGAAAGAACGGAGTGATTACCCATGATGGCGAGAACATAGGCTTATACATGAACTAAGCAAGATATTCACCCAATAACAAATCAATTTCGGTCAATAAACTCTACATTTGCATCAGCTTCGCCTGCTTCAAGAGGTGATGACATATTCCTTCCACCTGGAAAGCTCATTTCATTGCCCGTGGATGGTAGAACTTGCTCGTCTTGTTGCAGATTGCTGGTAGGGTTTTCGATTTGTAGGAGTGATGGATCTATACCCTTGATGGACAACTCATGATCCTGGGAGCCGTCAATTGGTAGAGTAAGTCCCAGTTTCCGAAAGGTATTGATAACTAAATCTTTATGCTTTAAGCAAAACCGTTCCCAAGCCTCGCCTACCGCCCATGTGACAAGAATACGCCTCTCTGCAATAGCAACCAGATTGGATTTTGAGAGTTCCCGGAGGCTAAGCTGATGCTGCTTCTCATAGGTATCAAGGGCATCTTCCAAAAGGTCACGAAGGATATCCTTAAAAGGTTTGTTGACGGAAACGTCAAGAGGTTGAACTAATCCGGTGCATCCGGCAGGCACCATGGAGGGGATAATATCGTGTGATCTGAGTGTGTTCAGAACTTCAGCAGTTGAGTGAAATTTTGCCACATCCAGTACGAGCATGCGTGGCCCTGGGGGGAGTGCTGGTACCAGCATTTCTTTTATCCAATCAATCAGAATACTGGCATTTGCGTATGCAGATTCATTCCACCTGACTGAAACACGGGGATCGTATCGAGCCATTTCTGCTTCACGCTTTATTTGAAGATGGCGACTACGGGGTGTATCATACCTCTCTTTTCCTCTGAAAATTATAAGAGGTTGAATGTGCGCATTTCCACTCCCAAAGACTGCAAGAACAAGGGTAGCCTGCCGCTTGTCCCATCCACTACAAGTGGCCCTAACTTGAACAGAATGGCTTCCCTTATCCGCATATGTTTGCCCATCGAGATATTCGAATGGAAGGGGCGTTTCGTCCATATTACATATGCTATCCAAGAGGTAACGTCCACCGCTGGGATTGACTGGCTGATTTAAGGTTCCGGGTCGAAGCTGGGAATTACGGCGATTGAACTCAAGCCAGGAAAGAATTACTTCTAAGTAATCTTTAGGGACCTTTTGCGATTTGTTTGTTGTAAATCGGAGGGTAATATTATGGCGTGAGAGGAAGCCTGAAAACCACCCAGTTGAGAAGCAAAAGTCTTCCTGAGACTTGGTTGGATAACAGGTAGCAAAAGAGTCTTTTGCTTGCCGTTGGAACCAACTTCGCCGAACAGCCTTTCGTTCTTCTCGCCTTTGCTGGTATTTTCCATATAGATTCACTTCTAGCTCAGGCCAGACACAGGACTGTTCATCGGGCTGTGCTCTTCTGGAATCACGAGCGCTTCCGATAATCCGATCTTTCGTTTTCCTCCAATCGTGCAGAGTCGTAATCGGTACAAGGTAACGTTTTGAGACTTCACGGATGAAGGGTGTACGCATGCTGCCCGGGGATGGTTCTGTCTCTCCTTGGGGCACTTGATGATGTGTCCACCAAGTGAGAACCATAAGCTTGAACCTGCGTGTATAGTTCTTTTGCGCTCGCTCCCGTGGTTTGCTGAATTCCGAATTTGTTGGAAACCGTTCACCGATCGTTTTCGATACCCTTCCAGAGCGCGTCCGGGCTGCGAATCCACCATCTGGGCCTTGCCCCTCCTCCAACAACACAACCGAGAGTAGGATTTCCAGGGTAAAGACTTTATTGCTTGTCGGATTCAAAAGTAGGTGTAAATCCATGATTATTCTATAGTGACTACTTTCATAATATCTGCCAACTCTGGCCCTTTAAGCCAGCTTGACTTCTCTTCTAGCCTTTGGGATTTGTCACTTTCTTGCTCATCACCAACAAAATTTCCTCCCTGACTATGGCCGTGCAGAGGATTCAGCTCTGTAATGCTTGTTGTTGAGTATAAGACATTTTAGCTCCAACCTCAAACATTTATATTCTGTGCCACATGGCCAGAGCTCGCCTATTTTACCATTTCCGTTCTAGTGAGCCTTAGCGCCATTTCGGGTTGGCTCAAAAAATGCGGTATGAGATAGCTCCTAGAGGGAGTGGTCGTAGCAGATGGGGTAGATTGCATTTGGGTCACGTGAGGGTAATAAGAAGCGTCATACTAGTGGTGTACTCGGGTGTCAGGGTTAGTCCGCGAACACCAGGATTTATTCTGAGCATGAGCTAAAGTGGCAAATATCCAATAGAAACCTTGAATAGATAGTTCAACCAATAGTAAAGCAGAAAGCGTTCGAGGAATTCTTCTGGTTTTCAACACACACCCCTTAGTGCGTGCGCTATTCCTAATATCGTCGTTAGCTTTGTCAGCCCTGTGTTCGCGGACTAGCCCTGGTATCCGAGTATGAAGACATGGTCTAGCTCTCTTGAGCTGACCGTTTCTACACTCCTTAAGCACACTTATAGGTGAATTACTAAAACAATAGACACCAAGTACTCGGGTACCAGAGTTAGTCCCCAAACGCTGCTGTATTGGTCAAGTTGTCACAAATACCCCTCCTAGCGAATAAAAAATGGCAAAGAGTTCATAGAATTTCTTCTCTTTTGCAAGTTAGATGCTCTGCATACAAACTCTAGTTATTGGAACTGTTCACAGACTAACCCTGGCATCCGGGTATTGAATGAGAGAACGGAGAGAACACCCTTGATAAATAGGCGAAGACATGTTGTAAAATCTACGATACAGGCTCAGACCAGCGACGGGATAGTGTAAAATCATTTATGTATCGGTAGTGGTCATTGTTTCATTTGATTTGTTATTGGTAAACTAACGCGGGCTCTGCTATGTGGGCGGGATGAGGTGATTTGATTGCGTGAATATCATTATTCACCTGGCATTAGTGAATAATATTATGGTATGTAGACAAAATTAACCGCCTAGGAATGATCGGTGGCAATGCAGCCCTCCTCATCACCGGGCACTTCCAGCACCACCTGGAGAAATTTCTCTTAATCCATTTCTGCTATGTATGATATCCTACTATGTATTTACATTTTTAATATGTAATATTTTTATTGGTTTGTAAGTTGTGGGGTTGGTGGGGGAGTGTGGTTGTCATGGCCAAAATTTCTCCTGTTGTCTGGTGGGCGGTTAATTTTGTCCAGGGCGATACGAGGGGCACCTGTATGCCCATGGGCTTGATGCTCTTACCGGTGTCGGGCTCTCTCACTTCTGCCCTTGTGTGGATGGTGTGTCGCGCAAGCTGTATTCCACTCCTGTCGCCCGCGGCGTGACCTTCTTCTAAACCGTAAGATAGTTGGGTAGAGGATTGACT